>Ga0181527_1000021_pt1 | contig 164622 bp, 126 predicted proteins | sample PEATcosm2014_Bin_30_FD_119762 | JGI IMG/M metagenome (GOLD analysis project Ga0181527, IMG submission 119762) | Peatland microbial communities from MTU Mesocosm Facility, Houghton, MI, USA - PEATcosm2014_Bin06_60_metaG | ecosystem: Environmental > Terrestrial > Soil > Wetlands > Peat | place...
CGGGAAGAAAATCCTTGATCTTCTCCCACTGCAACTCACTCAGTTCATAGCGGCTTGGTGACATATCTCTACTTCACCAGTTCGGCACCGCCCTGGGAAGTGTATATGTCGATACGTCCTAGGAGCGACGCGGCTCAGGCGATGGCAGCGATGCCGTTTTTGGCGGCGAGGGTGAGCAGTTTGGCGGCTGGTCCACGCGGCTGCTTTTCGCCACGCTCCCACTTGCTGACGACCCCGGTGGTCACATTCAGATGAGCCGCGAAGACTGCCTGGCTGACCGCCGCTCTGGCACGGATGCGGCGAATGGCGGCCGGAGAGAGTTGCATGACCGGGGTGAGACACGCGCGGTCGAATTCGCGCATGGTCTTCGAGTCAATTGCGCCGGCCTGATGCAGGTCAGACATGCTTTCGTGCAACGCCGCGAATGCTTCACTCTTGTATGTTTTTGCCATATTACGGTCCCTTCTTTGATTTTATGCTGTTTACGGCACGACAGTAGTCGAGCCCTAAAATGAAACAAGCGTGGACCGTGAGGTCCACGCTACAGCCGGCCGGGAGGCCAGCGCTACTTCGGGAGGTTGGCGCTACATTCCTGCATTACCTATTGAAGCGGTCACGATACTAGCCCATTACCCCGCATCTCTGCGCTGATACACTGAGGGAGCGAGGAGAATCCCCAAAAAACCCATGGTTGAGCTTTTGCCATCGATACTTTCGGCGGATTTTGCCCATCTGGCGGAGCAGGTTGCCGCGGCTGAGCGGGGCGGCGGCACGGCCATCCACGTGGATGTGATGGATGGGCATTTTGTGCCCAACATTACCATTGGGCCGCCGGTGGTTAAATGGCTGCGCAAGTTCACCAAACTGCCGCTGGATTGCCACCTGATGATCGAGAACCCGGACGAGTTTATTCCCGCCTTTGCCGAGGCCGGGGCCGACTGGGTAAGCGTCCACTACGAGGCCTGCCCCCACCTGCATCGCTCTCTGGAGCTGATCGCCGAGCACGGCATGAAGCCGGGGGCAGTGGTGAATCCGGCCACGCGCGTCGAGTTGCTGCGGGAGATTCTGCCCATGGTTCATCATGTGCTGGTGATGAGCGTGAATCCGGGCTTCGGCGGGCAGGAATTCATTGAATTTTCGCTGGATAAGATCCGGCGGCTGGTGGAGATGCGCCAGGAGCTGGGGCTGGCATTTAGAATCGAAGTAGACGGCGGCGTGGCTCACGATACGGTGGAGCGCATCGTCAAAGCAGGAGCGGAGTTGCTGGTGGCCGGCAACGCTGTATTTGGCTCCGGGAAACCGGAGCAGGATGCGCGCGCGCTGCTGGCTGCGGCTCGCAAGGCCGCGGGGGAGTGAGCATAGTTTCCCACTTATTGCGCAAAGAACGCACAATGGATGGGGCACTCACGGATGGCAGCGGGCGAATGAAAGAACAGCTATTAGTTTTAGCTATCGGCTCAGGACTTCCCGGAGTGAGCACCAAGCTAGAGGCTGGAAGCTAAGAGCGCAGAAGCTGATTTTTGGCAGTAAAAAGGCGTGCGGTCTCAACATGGGCCGGCCGTATTGAGGGAATATGAATCGGTTGACAACGAAGATTGCCGCGGTAGCTCTGGCGGTACTGTTGCTGGGCGGTGTCGCGGCCCAGGGCAAGGGCAAAAAGCCCAAGAAGCACAAAAAAGAGGACCTGAGCGCCAACCCGCTGCAGGGCTTGAAATCCAAGCAGCCCGACAAGGAACTCTTCGACAAGGCCATGACCGCCATTAAGAAGGGCCGCTTTGACGTGGCGCGGCTCGACCTGCAGACCATGCTCAACACCTATCCCGACTCCGAGTACCGGATGCGCGCCAAGCTGGCGGTGGGCGACAGCTGGTTCAAGGAGGGCGGCACTGCGGCGTTGACCCAGGCCGAGGCCGAGTACAAGGACTTCATCACCTTCTTTCCCCAGGCTCCCGAAGCCGCCGAGGCGCAGATGAAGGTGGGCGACATCTATTACAAGCAGATGGAGAAGCCGGACCGCGACTATACCAACGCGCAAAATGCCGAACGGGAATACCGGGCGATGATCAACATGTTCCCGGAGTCGAAGCTGGTGCCGCGCGCCAAGCAGAAACTGCGCGACGTGCAGGAGGTTCTGGCCGAGCGTGAAACGCAGATTGGGCTTTATTACGGGAGCCGGGAGAACTACCCGGCCGCCATCGCCCGCCTGAAGACGGTGGTCGATACGTATCCGCTCTATTCCAAGAGCGACCAGGCACTGCTGGGCATCGGCGATGCCTATGCCGGCCAGGCTCGCGCGGTCCAGATTATGCCCAAGCTTCCCAGAGCGGTCAAGGAACGGTTGCACGCGGTCTACCAGGACCGGGCCGCCGATTCCTACGCCAAGGTGATTACACGCTATCCGATGGCTCCCCATGTGGAAGACGCCCGCGACCGGCTGGTGGCCATGAACCGCCCCGTTCCCGAGCCCACCGATGCAGCAGTGGCGGAGAACGACGCGGAAGAAAAAAGCCGTCAGCCCTTGCACTTTACCGATAAGTCCCTGGGCATCATCAAGCACGGACCCCAAGTGGTGGAAGCCGTGCATGTTGGCGAGCCCAGCCTGGAAGACCCCAAGCGCACTCTGGCTCCTGAAGTGACCAAGGAGAACATCGCTCTGTTCAACGATGCCATCCGCGCAGGCCAGCCCGCCGCCCCGGCCGGCGCCATCACACCCACCGGCATCAATGAGCCGCCGCGTAGCGATCAGCCCTCCCAGGCGCCCTTGCAGTTGGAGAAGCCTGCGGGCGGGACCGGCGTGGGCGTCCAGGTGGTTAACGCGCCAAACGCCGAGCCCGTTATTAAGGCTGTAGGCCCCAACAATACCGTTGCGCCCGCCGCGGAAAAGCCGGTTGAATCTCCCGGCCAGGTCAACGACATCAAGTCCGGCTCGACACCGGCTCAGGCCGCCGGCGCCAAGCAGAAGAAGCCCAAGGCCGATCTGAACGATGAATCGTCGAGCAAGAAGAAAAAGAAGAAGGGCGCGGCCAAGCTGAACCCGTTCTAGGCTGAAAAATCGTTTCGAAAACAATAAGGCCGCTTGCCATTGAGGAGGCGGCCTTTTTGCGGCTTATTCTGCTGGCCCTAACTTGCCGCCCGCAGCCGCTTTGCCAGCGCCCACTTCAGTTCGTCGATGCCCTGGCCGGTGACGGCGGAGAGGTCGTGGAACTTTGAGTTCGTTCGCGTGATGCGGATCGGGTTCCAGCTTCTACTGCTGCCATGGATTGTGCAATTTCACCGGAATGCCGCGCACATCGCGAAGATTGCGTGTGACTAGCGTCAGTTCATGGAGCACGGCGGTGGCCGCCAGCAGCGTATCGACAACAGGCCTTGGCCGCTCGCCAGACCAATCTCCCCAGAGCCTCGCCGTGGCCGCATCGATGGGCAGAATGCGGTCGGCAAAGCTGAACTCCAGGCCCTCGACCCAAGCCGCAAGCCGCTTGACAGCATCCGGGTCTGGATCCTTGAGCTTCTTCGCGGCTACGCCTTTGCGCAACTCGCCCAGCGTGAGCACGCTGATGTAAAGAGACGAAGCCTCGGCAGCCTCAAGGAACGAGATCACTCCGGCGTCGGCCTTCCTCTTACGCGTCTCGCTTAGGAGGTTTGTATCCAGCAAATATTCGAGCCGGCCGCTCACAGTTCGATCTCCCGGCCCATATCGCGATCAGGCTCGATCTCGAAGCTGTCCACCTTCGGCCCGCCGAGCAGGTATTCCTTCAGGTTGGGCTTGTGGGCGACGAGGGCACGGTAATCCCCGATGGACAGAACGACTGCCCGTTCCGCGCCGTGGCGGGTGATGATCTGCGGACCTCGACTGTGCGCCTCTTCGATCACTTCGCTCAGACGTGTCTTTGCCTGCTGTAGCTGCCAGGGAGCCATAGATGCCTTCTCTTAATTCAACTAGAATTATAGTCGTTCTGATTGAAATTGTCTATTCGATGGCTTTGGACCGCAAGTAACGGGCTAAGGACCATTTCAGTTCGTCAATGCCCTGGCCGGTGACGGCCGAAATGGCGTGGAACTCCAGCTTCTTGCGCTTGATGTGAGCCGCTAATTTCTTCAGCTTGTCGGGATTGGCGGAGTCAATCTTGGTGGCGGCCACGATCATGGGCTTGTTCTCGAGCGGATGTTCGCCGTTGGCGTTGGTAAAGCTGGCCAGTTCTTCATTGATGACCTTGAAGTCCTCCACCGGGTCGGGGCGGCCGCTCGCGTCGGAGACATCGACCAGGTGAACGAGCAGGCGGGTGCGCTCGATGTGGCGCAGGAACTGGGTGCCGAGGCCGGAGCCGAGATGCGCGCCTTCGATGAGACCGGGCATATCGGCGACGACGAAGGATTCCAGTTCCGGCTCCTCGCCGACGGTGACCACGCCGAGGTTCGGTTCGAGCGTAGTGAAGGGGTAGTCGGCGATCTTGGGCCGGGCGGCGGAGATGCGGGCGATGAGCGTGGACTTACCGGCGTTGGGGTAGCCGACCAGGCCGACGTCGGCCAGTAGCTTGAGTTCGAGGCGATAATGGCGTTCCTCGCCGGGACGGCCCAGCTCGTGCTCACGCGGAGCCTGATGCGTGCTGGTGGCAAAGTGCTGGTTGCCGCGTCCGCCGCGCCCTCCTTTGGCGATGATGACCCGCTCGTCGGGCTCACTGAAGTCGTGGACCAGCTCGCCGGTTTCCTGGTCATACAACGATGTGCCGACAGGGACTTGCAGAATGGTGGAGTCGCCGTCGAGCCCGGAGCAGTTGGAGCCCATGCCGTGTTCGCCTCGCTGGCCCTTGTGCTCGGGGTTATAGCGGAAATGAATCAGCGTGTTGTGGCGCTGAGAGCTGACCATGACCACATCGCCGCCGCGGCCGCCGTCGCCGCCCGAAGGCCCGCCGCGGGGCACGAACTTTTCGCGCCGGAAGGCCATGCAGCCGTTACCGCCGTCGCCGGCCTTTACGCGAATTTTTGCTTCATCAATGAACATGGAAGACCGAGGGACTAGGGAATAGGGACTAGGGAATAGCTCTCCGACGCACACAGGCGCAGTAAAATCCGAAGTGCCGTCTTTTCAGTTTACCGGAGAAGGGCATAGAATCGCTGCATCGTTGTTCTTGGAGTAATAAGAGCGGCCCAAGAGAGGAGATCTCTGCCTTAAAATGGCCGCAGGAGCTTGCCCCCTCCGGAACCGACGTAAGAGCGGGCCGGAGTTGTAGTTTAGAGAGCCTTTTCCCACGATCTGCCGCGAGCGGAGCCTCGATGGCGGGGATCGGGCACAACTGGACGAAGACGCTGGCGGTTGCCGTGCTGCTGATGGGCGCGGGGACGGTAAGTTTCACCCAATCAGCCCGGACACGGTCGGTTGAAGATGGGCCTACCGGCTCGCTGAGCGGCAAATTAACCGACATTCACTCCAGACCCCTGGAGGGAATTTCTGTCGTCGTGCGCAACCAGGCCACCGGCGCAGAGGTAAGCACAGTCACCACAAAAAATGGAGTTTTCCGGTTTACCGGACTGACGCCGGGAGAGTACTCGATCACGGCCGAGAGCCCGCAACTGGGGCGCGGCCAGGTGGAGGACATTGTGGTCGATGGCGGCTACGAGGCGCGGGTGCAGACGGCAATCGAGTTGACGCCGCTGCCGCCCAGCACCCAGTTGGCAGCCTCCCCGAGCCAGGAGCAGCCCAAAGCCGTCGAGTTGCTCCGGCAGAACCGGCCTGTCCTGGAGCCGGAGTCTCTGACAATAAGCGACGCAGCGCTGGAGAGAGAGCCGCTGCTCACGCTGGACCTGCCGGGACGTAGCCTGCCAGCCCCCGCGCCACCAGCAACCACGGCCTCAGCTCCAGAGGTTGTGCCTTCGGCGCCGGTGCGAGTTGCGGTGGGGCCCCCGGTCACAGAAACGAAACCCGTTGCGACAGCTCCGGGGCAAGCTATTAATAAGCTCGCGGCAGGCCCCGGAGCGCCAGCCGCGATTTCAGCTCCCGTGCCTCCTGGCGCAAACGGGGTCGTACAGGCGGCAAGTGGAGCAGCCCCGCCGCCACCGCATCCTCCTGAACCGGCGACGGCAGCAGCCCTTGGTGCGCCGGCGGCAGTGCAGCCGGTGCAGGCTCCGCGCAAGCCGGCTGCGGCAGCCTTACAGCAGAGCGAGCCTGCTGCTCCGGTGTCGAGCAGCACGATGAGCGCGGCCGAGTTGCAGGCTTTGCCGGTTAACGGGCGGCGCTGGCAGGATTTTGTACTGGACAATACGCCCACATCCACAACCCTGGCCGCCGGCCAGGGAGAGATTTTGCTGCGGGGCGCGGGTCAGCCTGCCGAAATTGCGGTCGATGGAGTTGGCCGGGGGCTGGCCTTTGGCCCAACCAATGAGCCGGGGCAGGGCTCGCAAGGCCGGGGATCGCTGGGCCAGGGCGAGAGTCCGGCCGGAATGGCGCAGGTGGGGGCTGGCGGGCATGGACTCGACGTGAGCGAGGCAGCGATTCGCACGGTGGAGACAGTAGCTGGGAATGTGGAGGCCACGGCATCCAGGGCGGCAGGCGGGCGCATGAATGTGGAGACTGAGCATGGCGCCAATGATCTGCACGGGCAGGGGTTTTTCTTCGACCGCCAAAATACATGGGGAGCGCGCAATCCGTTTACGCAGTGGGTGAAGGAGACCACGCCAGCCACTGATACCAGCGTTCCGGTGTTCACGCCGGAGTCCTACACCCCGCCGGATCACGAAACGACCTGGGGCATCGGCGTAGGCAGCCGCATCCTCCGCAACAAACTCTTCTGGTTTGCGGCGCTGGACGGCTATTGGCGCAACGATCCGGGAGTGGCGTCGGTGAAGCATCCCTACCTTTGCGCGAACACCCTATGTACCGAACAAACCGGGTTCTTTGCCCAGCCTTCGAATGACCAGATGCAGGTGTTAAGCGCACGACTGGGACTGAGCAGCGCCAATCCGGTCAGTGAGGGGCTGGCGGCCTATTCCAATTTGTTAGAGACGCTGGATGGGCTGCTCGGCCCTGCGCCGCGCACCGCTACGCAGTGGACCGGCTTTGGGCGGCTTGACTGGCAGGCGAGCGAGCGCAATCGCTTTACGCTGGAGGGCATCGGCGCGCGATGGAACTCGCCGGGTGGAGGGCTGACCCGCATCTCGGAAGTCTATGGGAATCACAGCTTTGGGTCAAGCAAGGCCAGCGAGGAGTGGCTGCTAGGCCGCTGGGAGGCCTTCCTGACTCCCAACCTGCTGGCCGTGACCCAAGGCTCGGCCGGACGCGCCATTCTGGAGGCGCGGCCTGAGACTCCCTCAACCTACGAACAAACATTTCTTGCCCCGAATCTCTGGGGCCAGTTGCCGCAGATTGTCGTGGACTCGCGCTACGGCTTCACCATCGGCAACCCATCGCGCTTCGGCCAGGGCAGCTATCCGGACGAACACCTTTACCACGGAAAGGAGTCGGTGGACTGGATACGCGGCAAGTTGCTGGTGAAGGCAGGTTTCGAGGTCAGCCACAACAGCGACACGACCACGCTGCTGCGCAACCAGACGGGCACCTACTACTACTCCAGCGTGGAGAACTTTGCCTCCGACGCGCTGGTCTTCGCGGCGTATGGGCTGACGGACGCGCTGGACCCTTATAACCAGCACAACTGCGACGAAACGGGCAAGGTGTGGCGCGATTCAGGAGGCAACCTGCGCGGACTGGGCTACCTGCCCTGCTACTCCTACTACTCGCAGACCATAGGCCCCGCCGGCTGGCATTTGAGCACCAACGATTGGGCGGGCTACGCAACGGCCCAGTGGGAACCAAACAAGCACGTGGTTCTCTCCGCCGGAATGCGCTGGGAGCGGGAACAGAGGCCGCCGCCAATCGCAGCTCTACGGAACCCCAAGCTTCCACTGACGGAAAGCCTGCCCGCTCTGGGCAACAACACTGGCCCGCGGCTGGGCCTGGCCGTGGGGACAGGCGAAAAACACTGGCCGGTGCTGCGGCTGGGCTATGGAATGTACTTTGGGCGCACCGAAAACCTTGCGCTGGAAACGGCGCTGACCCAGACCGGCTCGCTCAATGGAGACCTCAGCTTCTTCATGCGGCCCACCGACAACCTGAACGCCGGCGGCGCTCCGCCCTTTCCATACGTATTGCAAGGGGAGCCGGGGAGCGCGGTAAAGCCCGGAGCGGTGGAGTTTGCCGGGATCTTCCGCAATCCCGAAATTCACCAGGCCATCGTTGGCTTCGAGGAGCGGTTGCCCAGCCATGTGGAGGTGACCGCCAGCGTGATGGTGAGCCTGGGACGGCGATTGCCCATCTCCATTGATACGAACTTTGATCCCACGGCTACGACGGGAACAATCACCTACAACGTGTGTGATCAGATCCCCGTAAATCCCAACAATGGCTCGTGTGGCTTCATCGGTCGGGGTCCTATCAAGACCCCACAGATCACGGTTCCCTTCTACGCTTCCTGGCCTTCGGCAACCTTGTCATCGGGGTTTGCCGGGCGGCTCAATCCGGACTACCAGCAGATTACCCAGATCATGAGCCGGGCCAACTCGACCTATGAAGCGTGGATGGTCAAGGCCGTCCGCTATAGCCGCCGGGGACTGAGCCTACGCGCCCATTACACTTACTCGCACGCCATGGACTGGAATCCCAATGAGAGCGCGCAGGTGGCCGGCAACGACGTGCTGGATCCTGCCGACTTCAGCCAGGAGTACGGCACCAGCGACCTGGACATCCGCCATTCGGCCAGCGTTCTGGTGGTCTATGAGGCGCCCTGGAAGCTGAGCGGAACGGCCGGGAAGTTGGGCAACGGCTGGATGGTTTCGGGGGTTGGGCAATTCCGTAGCGGCCGGCCTTACACCATGCATGTATCGGGTTCGCTGCCCGAGTGCTACGTCAGTCCGGGCATCACTCCCTGCACAACCCCCTATCCACAGTTGAATGCAACGGCGGGAACGGTCATCGTAGGCCTGGGGCCGGGCATGAACGGCTCCGGCGGCGACAACCGGGTCTACGGCGTGGGGCGCAACACCTACCGCTATCCGCCTACATGGAAGGCCGATCTGCGGCTGGGCCGGCGCTTCGACCTGGGGCACATGCGCCAGTTGGAGCTGCTGGCTGAGAGCTTTAACCTCTTCAATCACCAGAACGTTACCGAAGTGGAAACCACCGGCTACTATATCGAGTCCGGGAGCGCGTCGAGTCCGTTTCCAACGCTGAACTTCCTTGCCGGGCCGATCGCTGGGGTAAACGGTTCGATCCTTCACCCCAACTCCACGGCCTTCGGCCAGCCGTTGAACATCAACGCCACCAATTTCTTCCGCGAACGGCAGATTCAATTAGGGTTGAGGCTGAAGTTCTAGAACCGGTCTCATAAACCATCTGCATCGACTCGCAGAATGCATGAGCCCCGCCTTAGTGGTGGGTCTCACAGCCGTCGAAATGAGCCCTTTGGCATTTATGAGACCGGTTGTAGGCGTTTGCCGCGGCAAACCAGACTCATGATGCCACGGCGCTGGCCGATGTATGAACTCAGTACACTCACGCGGCCATCCTCTGCAACGACCGTTGCGGCAAGAACTTGCTGAACTCATTGAAGAGCTGCGCGAGGAAGCCGAGAAGCAGTCCAGTGTGCCGCTTTAGTTGCTCGGCGGGGGCGCGGGCGCATCAGCAGGCGCGGGAGCCGGTACGGGCGCGGGGGACGGCGGCAGCTTGCACAGGTTGCGGATGTAAATAATGAGATTCCACACCTCGTCGTCCTTGGCGCGGCCCTCGGATTCAGCAGGCATCTTGCCCTTGCCGTTGCGGATGGTATTAAACAGTTCCTGATCCGGCTTGTCGGCCAGCGTCTTGGGGTCGCTCCAGTCCTTGAGCGTTATTCCCAACCCCTTGGCCAGGTCGGTCTTGCCATTTCCGTTGTCCCCATGGCAAAGTGCGCAGTCGACCCCATAAATTTCCTTGGCGCGCGCCTGCGACTTGTCGGTAGGCTTGACAGGGTTCGTTTGTCCGGCCGCGGGGGCCGGCGTGGAATCCTGCGAAATAGACCCCGGGGTGGACAAGGCGGTAAATCCAAACAAAACAACAGCAGATGCAAACAGCAACGGCTTCAACATGGTAGCCTCCGCAGCTGCGAATGCCTGTTCGCGGCATCTGGCAGCTGAATCATTGATCGCATGGATTATATGCCATTCAGACGGCATCCGGCACGCGTGATTTGACCGATATGGTTCAAACGGAGCGGTTTGGCGGGTTTTGAGCAAATTCCATACGGCCAAAACCCTTATTGAGCCGTGAGGATCAGGCCTGTTTTATGTTCCCCGTCATTAAGATCGATGATCTGCGGTGCACCATCGACAGTTCCTTGCTTGCCTAAGAACTGAACAGAGTAACGTCCCGCCGGTAGGTGCAAGAGATGAAAAACACCTTTAGAATCAGTGTATGTTTCCTGGACCGTATCTTCTGACTCGCCATTAGCGACTACCGATGCTGCATATACATACCAATCAATAGGTTTGTAACCTGGTACTTTGATGATTCCGCTGATGCTTCCAGACGTTTCAGCAAGGATTTCGATGTGGCAGAAAGCAAACTCTATTTCGCTCTTGTTGATTATCAGTGGGGGGAGCCTATCATCGGGAAGCCAACCGGAAAAACTAGACAGCGCCGGTGAGAAGTTGCTTGGCAGGTCAAGGCGAACACGGTAAGTGCCAGAGGCAAGAGATTGAAATGTGAATGCGCCAAAGGAATCAGTAGTGGATTCAAGGGCCGGTCCGCCAGCAACAGATTGAAATGAGACACGAATGCCAGAAAAGGGCATCTCCTTGCCAGTATCAGGGCCTTCAGGAAAACCTGACGCTTTGGAGAGAATGCCTGTAAGATCTGGTACCTTCCTGCCTGCGGCGATTGCGCGGAGAACACGAAGTTCAACCTCTGCTTGTTCAATCGGCGCAGTCAAATTACAAATATCCGTTTCAAAAACACCGTCCTTTCCAAAGGCATCAATCAAATATTTATTGCCTACTTTGAAAGGAAATCCGCAATCTCCGCCACCCCGGCCAGTAAAGACTTTGACGATTTCACCTGTTTTCGCAGTTCCACGAAAAGATTCAAGAACACGGACTCGTACAAGGATGCCGGGCCAATCATCAGTAGGTTGATGGTCAACCATTTCACTGGAGATGACCTCACCAATGAAATCCGCATCCCGATAGCGATGAGGGTCACAGACTGGATGGCCTGTGCAACTACAAGCCTGTGCTACTTTTCCAGATGCAAGCAAAATCAAGACTGTGCAAATGGCAGTTATTGTCTTTCGCATATTCTGAATACCGAAATCCTTAGTGGGTATTAGACACCAAACGGTTCAAATGTGCTATTGAGTAAGGAAAAACACAACAGAAAGTATATTATCCGTGATTCTTCACGGCACGGTTCGCCAGCCGCAGGCCAGATCCGGGGTGGTGGCCTTGCCGTCGAGCCTGAAGCATGAAGCGCCGTTGATGTCGGTCGAGAAGGTGCGGACCCGGGTTTCTTCGAGGGCTTTGAGCACCTCCGTGCGGGGATGGCCATAGCGGTTGCGCAGGCCGCAGGAGATGACGGCGCACTCCGAGTGCACGCGGGCCAGGAACTCCGGGCGCGTGGAGGTGATGCTGCCGTGATGGCCTACCTTGAGCAGGGTGCTGGCCAGGCCGGATTCAGAGAGCATGGCCTGCTCGATGGGCGCCTCGGCATCGCCCTCCAGCATCACGGAAGTTGCGCCGTAAGCTACGTGCAATACCAACGAGTCGTTGTTACCGGGCAGCGGTTTAGGTTGATAGTCGCTGAAGGGCGCGAGAACCGTGACCTGGGTTGGGCCGAATGCAAAAGCGTCGCCGGCACGCAGGGAACGAACACGGACGTGGAGATCAGCGGCCTCGTCGAGGAGCGCGTTGTAGGCCGCAAAGCGGGGATTGTTGCCCACCCAAAGCTCTGCGGGATGGAAGTTGCGCAAAACGGCGGGCAGGCCGCCCATGTGGTCGGAGTGGGCGTGGGTGAGCGCGACCACGTCGAGACGGCGAATGCCGCGCGACCACAGTACCTGAGAGACGACCTCCTCGCCGATGTCGAAATCCTGGGGCGCCTGGCGCGGGCCGCCGCCGTGGCCGCCGCCATCCACCAGCAAAGTCTTGCCGTCGGGCACAATCAGCAACAAGGAGTCTCCCTGGCCCACGTCGATGGCCTCGACGAGCAATGCGTCGCGGGGGTGATCGACGGAGCGGGGCAGAACGGCAACGAAGGCGGCCAGCAGCAGCGCGGAGAGAGATGCGAGGACGGCGCGGCGTGTCCAGCGAGATTGAGACGACACAGCCATGCGGGCCAGCACAATTGCCGCCGCCAGCAGCGCGCAGTAGGCCAGCGACTGCCAGAGCAAAGGCGCGGGAATGCGAAAGTCGCCGAAGGTAGTCGAGCCGAAAAAGCGTACCAGCCCGGTGCCCAGGTGGAGAAAGAATGCCACGATCATCGCAGGGTAAACTGCAGCGGCAGGCCAAACGAAAACCATCAGCAAGGTGATCAGTGCTGCGGGCATCAGAATCACGAGCAGAGGCAGGATGAAGACATTCACCGGCAATGCGAAGACAGTGATGCGGTGGAAGTAGACGGCCATGGGCAGTGCCATGGCCAGCTCCACCACAAAGGAGACGACCAGCAACTCGAAGCAGCGAATCAGGAAGCGCACCGTCCAGGGAAGGAAGCGCCAGGCGAAGAAGTTTGCCCATCGGCCCTCCGTCGCCTCCCTGAGTCCCACAGCCATCATGCGCAGCATGACCCGGAACTGCGCCAGGCGCGGGTCGAGTTTCGTGTCCATAGCGATCTGGCGCAGGTCGCGAGTGGCCGTTAGGTACGGATGCACCGTGGCCAGCAGCAGCGGAGCAGCGACGCCGCCGATGGCCACCACGGCCAGCAACGTCATCTGAAAGCTCGCGTCAAAGAGGCTGCGCGGGCTGTATGCCAGCAGACAGAGCGCGGCAAAGCCGATGGTGTTCAGCGCGTTGCGCTCACGATAAAGCAGGCGGCCGAGCATGTAGAGGGTGACCATCCACAGCGAGCGCTCAACCGGCGTAGCGAAACCGGTGAAGATGGCGTAAGCAAAAGTGGCCAGAATGGTGGCGAATGTGGCCGGGACGCGCGAAAGGCGAAGGCGGCGCGCAACCCAGAAGAGGCAGCCGGCCACGATGGCCAGGTGGAAGCCGGAGACCACCAGCATGTGGAAGGAGCCGGTGCGCTCAAAGCCCACGCGCAGAGAGTGGGTGAGGAAGGTGCGGTCGCCGGTAACCATGGCGGCCAGCATGATGGCATCGTCCTGAGAAAGGCGCAAGGGAGCAGGCAAGCGGCGCATGGCCGCGGGCAGGGCCAGCAGGCGGGCGCTCGAGGCGCGCTGCAATCCGCTGACACGGCAGGCAAGGAAGAGGCCGGGAGATGAACCGAGACGTTCTACGCGATCCATGGAGACCGTGGCCGTGGAGGTGATTCCCTGTTCGACGAGGAACTCTTCGCGGCTCCAGACGCCGGGATCGTGATAAACCTCAGGCGGCAGCAGGCGAACCACGGCGCGAAGGCGTTCGCCACAGCGAAAGAGCTGCTGGTCTGCCGGGGCTACGGGCCAGCGAACGGTCAGGCGAACGCGGCCTTCGACCGGCCTCTGCGCGTCCTCGTCGTCGGTGACCACTTCCAGGCTGGAAACGCGCAGATCGATTCTTTGCGAGGGGCGCTGGATTACTTCGGGCTCGTTCAGATCCTGCTCGGCCTCGCCGCGCACGGGCCCGGCATCGATCACCGTGCCTTCGACGGTGCGCAGCAGGCCGTCGGAGAGCGCGGCCAGGGCGGGCGCGGGCGCCGGATGCGGCTCCATCCAGGCGCACCATGCGCCCAGCAGCATCCACAGCGCGGCCAGTGGCAGCCAGGCGATACGCTGCGCGCGAAATGCCGCCACGCCGCACAGCACAGCCGCCAGCGCCAGCGCGATGAGCACCAGGCTGGGCCGCAGATAAAGAGCATGGGCAACGGCAATCCCAACGGCAAAGAGCCAGGCCGCGTGAAAGAGCGAGACAGAACCCGTTCCTGTGCCCAGCGCTGCGGGAGCGCCGGCGGCTTGCGCGGAGATGGGGGATTCGGGTTGCATCACGCAGGAAACTTAAAAAGCTGTTCTGGCCCTACAGCGGTTCTCCAATTGCAATTGTCCGAAACCACGACTGCTGAGTGGATTTTTCCTTAAGAAAAATCCACTTTGCACAAAGATAACGATGGCACGTGAATTGGAGAACCGCTTTCAGCCTATCAGGAGTGGAGCAAATGAACCACTGTTTCCAGATGAAAGGTTTGGGGAAAGAGGTCGGCAAGGGTGATGGATTGGATTAGGTAGCCGGAGGCGATGAGGACGCGCAGATCACGGGCCAACGTGGCCGGGTCGCAGGAGACGTAAACCAGGGCGGGTGCGGCGATCTCGCCAAGTAGCGCGCAACTCTCCGCGCCCAGGCCGATGCGCGGCGGGTCGACGACGATCAAATTGGGCACAATCAGATCAGGGATTGCCGCGCCGGAAGCCGCGCTGGCAGGGCGCTTGCACGCGTGGTCGCGCAAAAAATCCAAAGTCTTGCTCATCACAGGGCTTCCAGTTGTTCCTTTGAGGTTGGCCGCAAGCGCCGGCGTGGTAGAAGGAGCCGACTCGACGGCCACCACGCGGGTGAAGTTAGCTGCGAGCTGCCGCGCGAAGATTCCCACGCCGGCAAAGAGGTCCCATGCAAGCGCGCCTCTCTGTCCGGCGACAACCCGCTCAATCAGAGCGTCTACCAGCCAGCGATTGATCTGAAAAAATGCGCCGTGATCCACGCGATAGTCGAAGCCGGCGGCGCGATAGTCAAGCGATGCCGCACCCCATTGCGCCAGCGTGCGTGGCTGCTGGCCAGCGCGGCCCTCGGTTACCAGCTCCGCTCCGATGAGCGCGGAAACCCGCTCGCGCCAGGCCAGCGCCAACACATCAAAACGCACTTTAGCCGGATTTGCGGTGAAGACCGTGGCCAGCAGCGCAGTTTCGGCCGCATTGCAAAAGAGTGCAATCTCCGTGGGGTGGAGCGCCGAATTAAATCCGCGCGCGATCTGAGCAAAAGCCAGCGCGGTCTCAACCAGCAGCGGTGCGGTGATGGGGCACTCGCGCACAGGAATCACCGCGTGCGAGCGCCGGCCGCGATAGCCCGTGTTTCCCGCGGCGTCCAAAGCCAGGCGAATGCGGTTGCGATAAGCCCAGGGCTCGGCAGAGAGTACAGCAATCTCCGCGGTCGCAGCCACGCCGCCTCTCAGGAGAGTTTCGCGTAGGATGGCCTGCTTGAGGACCAGTTGGGTTGCGTAGTCCGTGTGCTGGTAGTGGCAGCCACCGCAGGCGCCGAAGTGCGGGCAGGCCGGCACAATGCGCTCCGGAGCTACGCGGATAATCTCCTCAACCTCGGCTGTCGCATAGCCTGACTTGGCCTGAGTGATGCGCACCCGCGCCTGCTCACCCGGCAAAGTGAGCGGCACAAAAACAGCCTTGCCCTCCAGACGGGCCAGGAATGCTCCGCCGTAGACCGGCTTCTCGATTTCTACGAGCTGTGGCTCGGCGGATTTTTTTGCAAGCGGCGTCGCGGGAAGCGTCATTGCTGACTCATGTAAAACAAACTCAGGCGTGGCAGGTTGTAGTGCACCAGCAACTGCTTCTGCACAAACTGCCGCTCCACCTGGCGCAACTGCACGGCTCCCATGCGGCTGCGATAGGGCGCCAGTTCGCGCGCCGCGTGTGCCTTCAGGCTCACCAGCAGCTCCTCGGGAGCCGCGGCAGTCAAGGCGGCAAAAAGCTTCTCTTCGAGAACAGTAAGAGTGCGTTCCAGCGACTCTAAATCGGGCGTCGCGCTGCTTTGGCTACCGTACGCAGTACCTAATTCGCGCAGGCGGGCGGCAGTTGCGGCGCGGGCTTCCGGCGCCACCGTAGCCGCATCCAACGCGATTGCGGCAGCTTCCAGGTGCGCGGCCACGCGCTCCCGCTCGAATCCCGATTCGCGTTCAGAGCCCCCTGCCTCGGAAGCCGTTCCCGCGGAGGCCTCGCGCAGCTCCTCGGCGGCCACCATCACCGCCTGCGCGCACCAGGCCAGGCCGTTGATGCGCCGCATCCGGCCGCGCTTCTGCCGCGCCTCATATTTATCAAACGCAGCGTCGATGCCGCGTAGCACGGCCTCCAGCGGAACTCCAGCCTCGCGCCAGGTTTCGATCAGCGCCCAATCCAGCGTAGAAAGCAACAGCAGAGCCCCGCGCCGCTGCTGAAAGCGCTCCTCGATCTCGGTGAAATAATTGAAATAATTCAGCACGGCGTGCGCCTCAGTGCTGCTTGCCTGCGCGGTTGCGCTCATAGAGAATCAGCAGGCCATCAAGGGTGAGCATATCGTCGATCTCGGTGATGAAGCGTGAATCCTCGGCGATCTGCCGCGCCAGGCCGCCGGTGGCGATCACCCGCGGCTTCTGGCCCAACTCGGCAACAATGCGCTCCAGAATGCCGTCCACCAAGCCGATGTAGCCGAAATAAAGCCCGCTCTGCAGGTGGGTGACGGTGTTTGTGCCGATAACCTTTGCGGGTCGCTTGATGTCCACACGGCTCAATCGCGCCGCATGCGAGAAGAGCGCGTCGGCGCTCAGGCCTAGTCCCGGCGCGATGGCCCCGCCCAGGTACTCGCCCTTGGCTGAGATCACGTCGAAGGTGGTCGCCGTGCCGAAGTCCACCACGATGCATGGGCCGCCGTAGCGCTCGAAGGCGGCTACGGAGTTCACCAGCCGGTCCGCGCCCAGATCCGCGGGATTATCTTGCAGCACCGGCATTCCCGTCTTGATGCCCGGCTCAACAAAGAGCGGCTTGGCGTGGAAGTAATCTTCGCAGACCCGGCGTAGCGTTCCTTCCACCGGCGGCACCACCGAGGAGATGATGATGTGCGAGACTTGGCTTGGCGACAACTTGTTCATTTCAAACAAGTTGACAAAGAACACGCCGTATTCGTCGGCGGTTTGAGAGCGGTGCGTGGTAACGCGCCAGTGCGCGGCCAGCTCGGGACGTTTTCCTTCGAGCCGGTAAAGCCCCAGCACCGTATTCGTATTGCCCACATCGATGGCCAGCAGCATAGTGTTCTCAACTTATTCTATGCGGCGCGAATGCCGCCGGTCTGCACGGTTACGACTCCAGCATCCGTGCGCACCAGCAGGAAGCCGTTCTCGTCTAACCCTGCCGTCACGCCGGTGCAGGCCTGCGGACCGTGTACCTCGACGCGTCGTCCACGAATCCAGGTCGAGGCCTTCTCGACACGCTCGGGAATCGTGACTGTTGCCGCCGGATCGGCTAAAGTTCGCGTCTCACTCTCCAGCGATTTTAGCAGGGCGACGAGCAGGAGCTGGCGCGAGACCCGCTGCTTCGTCTTCCACCCCAGCGACGAAGACCTGTCCCCCCACCCCAGCGAGCAAAAATCGCTCACTGGGGACCCCGTGTCGCTGGGGACCCCGGTTTCCAGATCGAGAGAAGTGGCGGAAGTTGATAGATCAGAAGCGAAGTTTCTCTGATGAACATTGATGCCTACGCCTACTACCGCAAAAATTTCGCCGTTGGAAAAGCTCTTCGACTCCACCAGGATGCCGCCCACTTTGCGCGGGCCTATAAGAAGATCGTTGGGCCAGCGCAGATCGACGGCAACTCCAGCGACAGCGCGAATGGCCTCGGCTGCGGCCAGTCCCGCGGCCAGCGGGAGCAGAGGCAATCGAGCGGCAGGAATCGGCAAGCGCAGCAGTACGCTCGCGTAAAGTCCATCACCAGCCGCTGAATCCCACGCGTGATCGCCGCGTCCGCGTCCGGCCAATTGCTCATCGGCAAAATAAACCGATCCATGCGGCGCGGCACTGCGAGCGGCAGCCAATGCATCGCTATTGGTGGAATCGGTGACTGGAGAAAAATGCAACTTGCCGGCAAAGACGCTTCCGGCCAGCGCGGACTCCAGAGCTGTCAGGTCGAATACGTCGAACGCGGCTTCGCGCAGGTCGAGCGGGTCTTCGCACGCGTCGAGCGGATCCTCGCGCACGGCTACTCCGTCTCCGCATGGATGCGCATGGAAATGTCTGCGGCCTTGGCGGAGTGGGTCAGCGCACCCACGCTAATGAAGTCCACGCCGGTTTCCGCATAGGCGCGAATATTTTCGAGCGTGATGCCGCCCGAAGCCTCGGTAGGAATCCAGCGCATCTCCTGCGCGCTTTTTGTCTGCTCCTCGGCTTCGCGCCGGATGCGCGCGACCGCACGCTTCACTTCTTTGGGCGTCATGTTGTCCAGCAGAATCGCTTCCGCGCCGTATTGGAGAGCTTCTTCCAGCTCTTGAGGGCTGCGCACCTCCACCTGCACGCGCTGGCCCTTCTTGTGCTTTTCCAGGGCGCGAGTCAGCACAGCGGGCAGCCCTCCACCCAGCGCGATGTGGTTGTTCTTGATGAGAATTCCGCTGGCCAGGTCGAGCCGGTGATTGGTTCCCCCGCCGCACAGCACGGCATACTTTTCCAAGGCCCGCAATCCCGGAACCGTCTTGCGCGTGTCGAGGACGCGAGTGCCGGTGCCGTCGATGGCATCGACAAATTTCCGCGTTAATGTGGCGATGCCGCTCAGATGCTGCATCAGATTCAGGATCACACGCTCGCAACTGAGCAGCGCGCAGGCGTTGTGGCGGATGACGGCCAACACCTGGCCATCATGAACGCGCACGCCGTCGAAGATCTCCGGATGGCTGATCACCTCGAAGCGGGTCTGCGCCGGGGCGCGCTTATCAAGTCGGGCAAAAATCTCCAGAAACTGCGGCACCGCGCCCAGCCCGCAAACCACCATCTCCTGGCGTGCGATAATGGAGCCGGTTGCGCGCAGGTCGGGGTCGATGGTGAGGTTGGTAGTAGTGTCGCCGGCCGCCTTGTCTTCCAACAAGGCCTGCTCCAGCAATGCGTCGATGTGGCTGTTCTTCCAATCCATAACAGTGGTCAGTTCTCAGTGGTCAGTGATCAGTTACCGCTCTCATTCTCTTGGGAGCGCTTCCAATGCGGCGCGAGCTTTTTCGAGTAGCAACCGTGTCTCCGCTTCCTGCTTCTTCAACCCTTCAACCACCTGCGCTGGAGCTTTGGCCAGAAAGCCTTCGTTGCCTAGCTGGCGCTCAGCGGAGATTAGATTTTTCTCATACTTGGCGATGTCTTTTGTCAAACGCTCGCGTTCGGCGGGAATGTCAATTGGCTTATCGTAGGTGATTGCTATGTCGGTCAGTCTAGTCGGACGCCAGCTTAGATGCGCATATTGAGGATCACCTAGCAGGGTCTCGGTGATTGTCGACACTTTTGCAAGTTTCTTAATCACTGTTTCATTTTGTGAAATAAGATCGTCAGCTGATTCGTGCGGATACCCTACCTGCCCATATCCACCAAGCCCAACAACATACAACTCCACAGATTCATTTTCTGGAACCGCCCTATCTTTGCGGTAAGCGCGCGTTTCCACAATCAAATCTCCCAAATATGCCATTTGATTTAATGCATGACGATCAATTTGGACGCTGTCTGCCTGCGGATAACTTGTCAACGCAATCGACTTAACTGGAGGATTGCCGCCGTAGACTGCGTGCCAAAGCTCTTCAGTCAGGAAGGGCATGAAGGGCGAGAGTAGTCGCAGCGCCGCTTCAAAGACCTGAACCAGCGTAGTGAGCGCAGCTTTGGTCTGCGCTTTGTCAGCGGATTCCGAGAAATCCAGTCGCAGCTTGACGATCTCCAGGTACCAGTCGCAAAAATTGCCCCAGATGAACTGGTAGATGGTATTGGCCGCGTCGTCGTAGCGATAGTTTTCCAGCGACTGATTGACCTTTGCAGCGGTCGCGTGCAGTTCAGCCACAATCCAGCGAGCTTCGAGCGGGGCGTCATTGCCGACCATGGGCATACCGCCCAGCGCTGCGGGATCAACAACAATGCCGATCTCGGCGGCGCGGTCGACATTCATGAAGAGAAAGCGCGCGGCGTTCCAGATCTTGTTGGCGAAGGCGCGGTAGCCCTCGGTGCGGGCGATGTTGAAGGCGATGTCAGTTCCGGGCGAGGCCATACTGGCCAGCGTGAAGCGCACGGCGTCAGTTCCGAACTGTTTGACAATCTCAATGGGGTCGAGAACATTGCCCTTAGTCTTGGACATCTTTTCGCGATTGGCGTCGCGCACCAGGGCATGAATGTAGACCTCGCGGAAGGGAACCGAATCCGCCAACGTGCGCCTGGAACCGTCCGCATGCGGAACTTCTTCGGCGAACCAGCAGCCGAACATAATCATGCGCGCGACCCAGAAGAAGAGAATGTCGAAGCCGGTGACCAGGAGGCTGGTGGGATAAAACGCGTCGAAATCCGCGCGGTTTTCACTTCCCTCCCAGGTCCCCAAATGCGAGGGACCTCCACCCCGCGGACGAAGACCTGTCCGCGGGGACCCCGGACCTGGGGCACCCGGAGTGTTGGATTTGCCAAAATTCGGCCAGCCAAAGACGGAGACCGGAAGCAGGCCTGACGAGAACCAGGTGTCGAGAACGTCTGTCTCCTGCGTGATCTTTTTTGAGCCGCAGTGGGCGCAGGCAGTGGGATCGATGCGGGCGACGGTAATCTTGCGGCACTCCGCGCAGTGCCATGCGGGAATGCGATGGCCCCACCAGAGCTGGCGTGAGATGCACCAGTCGTGAATATTCTCCATCCACTCGAAGTAGGTCTTCTCGTACATCTCCGGCGTGAACTTGATGTGGCCTTGCCGGACAGCTTCTTTGGCCTTGTCGGCCAGCGGCTGAATCTTAATAAACCATTGCGTCGAGAGGCGCGGCTCGACTGTCGTCTTGCAGCGGTCGCAGTGGCCCACGTTGTTGACGTAGTCCTTGATTCCGGCGAGGAGATTCTGCGCTTCCAGGTCGGCAACAACGCGCTTGCGGGCGGCATAACGATCGAGGCCGGCGTAGGAGCCGCCTTCAGCGTTGATGTGGCCGGTGTCGTCCATGATGTTGATGGAGGGCAGGCTATGCCGCTCGGCAAGAGCGAAATCATTGGGGTCGTGGGCCGGAGTGACCTTGACCGCGCCGGTGCCGAAGTCGCGGCTGACCCACTCGTCGAGGATGATGGGAATCTCGCGGTTCATCAGCGGCAGGCGTAGCTTCTTGCCGTGCAAGTTGAGGTAGCGCTCGTCTTCGGGATGGATGGCCACGGCCACGTCGCCGAGCATGGTCTCGGGGCGGGTGGTCGACACCGCTAAAAACTCGTCAGTATCCTTACCTTTCGCATCGAGCACCGGGTAGCGAATCTCCCAGAGGTGACCAGAATGTTCCTCGTGGAACACTTCGAGGTCGCTGATGGCCGTTTGGCAGCGCGGGCACCAGTTGACGATGTAAGAGCCGCGATAGATTAGATTTTGCTCATGAAGGCGGACGAAGGCCTCGCGCACCGCAACCGAAAGCTTCTCGTCCATGGTGAAGTATTCGCGCTGCCAATCGACCGAGGCGCCGAGGCGCTTCATCTGATCGAGAATGGCTCCGCCGTAGTGGCGTTTCCACTCCCAGACGCGCTCGACGAAGGCCTCGCGACCGAGCTTCTGGCGGCTGGAGCCTTCGGAGACTAGCTGGCGCTCGACCATCATCTGCGTGGCGATGCCGGCGTGATCGGTGCCGGGCAGCCACAGGGCGCGACGGCCGCTCATGCGCCGCCAGCGGATAAGAATGTCCATCTCCGTCTGGTTGAGCATGTGGCCCATGTGCAATCGACCGGTGACGTTGGGCGGCGGCAACAGAATGGTGTAAGGCTCACCTTTTCCGGCGTCGGCGTCGGCGGAGGGCGTGGGCTGGGCGAAGAGCTTCTCGCTCACCCAGTATTCGGCCCAGTGATCTTCAATGGCGGCGGGGTCGTAGGCTTTGGGCAGGTCGTGAGGCATGTTTTTCTTGGGCGAGTTCCCGATGGACTGCGTAAAACCCTCTTGCGGCAAGGGTTTTGCGCCAAGGGACCCTACCTCACTTTAGCAGATGCGCGGTGAATTGCCGGGCACCCACGACCCCTGTGGTGGGAGGACTTGCCGTTCAGACGTGCGGCCTTCGGCTACCGGCAGAGTTGAGGTTTAGACGCAGGCGCAGGAAATCGTGACGTAAGCGGATCAGGAGAATTGTTTTTACTTGACATCCCCTTTGATAGAACCCGCCGAAGATTAGCAGCGCTATCCGTTGGCCTTGATAGGCCGTCAATGCTAACACCAAGGATACCCCCACCCATATTTTGGATGCAAATTCCTTGTTTTCTTGAGCTTACAGGCAGGGTTGCGCTGTAAAATCTAGATAACAAAGAAGTTCCCTACAAAATATTCCTGACAAAGGAGTTACGGGACGTTTCGGCCTCTGTTGGCAGCTTCCGGCTGCCAGGCGGCGCTAAGAGGACGTGCCGGACAACGATTGGCAGGAAGACTTCTGAAAATCATTATGCATGAAGTGGGGAAATAATCTGCAAGGACTGGCCGTCCAGGCGAACGCCTGCGGCGTGGCAAATCGAACGGCATCGGCCACACCTTTAGCCAGGATTTCAATAAGCAGGTCCACTTCGACTTCACTCAGTGCTGGCTTTCGACTGCGCTACGCTCCGCTCAGGATGACAGATAAGGATGTGTAGGGCTTTCGATATAATCCACTAGAGCGCACACGCAGATCAGTCCGCCGCTCATTGGAGACCCGCATGACCTTTGATATCCAGGAGATTCTGGGCTTGCTTCCCCATCGCTACCCGTTTCTGTTGATTGACCGAGTGGTTGAGTTTGAGCGCGGCAAGCGGCTGGTGGCCATCAAGAACGTGACCATGAACGAGCCCTATTTTCAGGGCCACTTTCCGGATTACCCGATTATGCCGGGGGTTCTGGTGATTGAGGCGATGGCGCAGGCCGGGGCGATCATCATGATGAACGAGATTCCGGATCGGGAGAAGAAGCTGGCGGTCTTTACGGGCATTGAGAAGGCCAAGTTCCGCCGCCCGGTGGTGCCCGGAGATCAACTGCGCATCGAGGTGGATGTGCTGTCGTTCAAGCCCCGGCTAGGACGCATGGAGGCCAAAGCCTTTGTGGAGGGCAAGCTGGCCTGCCAGGCGATATTGACCTGCTCGATTGTGCACCGGACGCCGGAGAGCGAAGCGGTGACGGGCGAGGTGCAGATTGAGGCGGCGGAGTGAGCGTTCATCCCAGCGCGGTGATTGCGGCGGGAGCGGTGGTTCCCGCTTCGTGCACGGTGGGGCCGTATTGCACGATTGGGCCGGAGGTGGTGCTGGGCGAGGAGTGTCGGCTGATCTCGCACGTGGTGCTGGACGGGCGGACGCGGATCGGCACGCGCAATATTTTTCATCCCTTTTGCGCGGTGGGCGTGGCTCCGCAGGACCTGAAGTACAAGGGCGAGCCGACGGCCTTCGAGATGGGCGACGACAACACGATTCGCGAGTGCGTGACGATCAGCCGCGGGACGGCGGGCGGCGGAGGGGTGACGCGGCTGGGGTCGGATTGTTTGCTGATGGCCGGGGTGCATATCGGCCACGACAGCCAGGTAGGCAGCCACTGCATTCTGGCCAATTGCGCCACGCTGGCGGGGCACGTGGTCATCGAGGATTACGCGACGGTGGGGGCCTTCTGCCCGGTGCACCAGCATTGCGTGGTGGGCAAGTACGCGTTTATCGGCGGCGGGACGATTGTGACGCAGGATGTGCTGCCGTTTTCGCTGACCTCGTCCAAGCGGGAGAACAAGGCCTTCGGGATGAATAAGGTGGGCCTGGTGAGGCGGGGGTTTTCTGCGGAGCGGTTGCAGGTGTTGCAGAAGGCATTCCGGCTGTTGCTGGCGGCGAAGCTGAACACGACGCAGGCTCTGGAGAAGATCAAGGAGCTGGAGGGCGAGGACGCTGCGCTGCTGGCGGGGTTCATCGAGCGCAGCGAGCGCGGGGTGATCAAGTGACGCGCCTGTCGGCTGATTGTATGCTGAATGACTGAAGCAGGACGGGACGCGTAAGGGAGTCAGAATATGCCTACGATCAGCCAGTTCTTTGGCATTTTCATTCGAATGTTCTTCGACGATCACGCGCCACCGCATTTTCATGCAAAATATAATGAACATCAGGCTGTAATTGATATTGGACGGCTTGAGGTAATGGAAGGACATCTGCCAAGGCGAGCATTGAGTCTGGTATTGGACTGGGCAGAGCTGCACCAAACCGAATTGCTTGCCGACTGGGAGCTTTGCCGGGCTAAACAGCCGCCGATCAATATCGCTCCATTGGAGTAACGCTATGAATTGGGATGTGGTCTCCGTTAAGCCTATTTCGCCGCTGGTTCTCGTTGTTCGATTCAAGGACGGCACGGAAGGTAAGGTGCGCTTTGAAACCAGCCACCTGAGCGGAGTCTTCGAGGCATTGAAAATACCAGAAGTGTTTAGGCAGGCGCGGGTTGAAGAAGGCGCCGTCACTTGGCCTGGTGAGATTGACCTCGCCCCGGACGCAATGTACCGGGAGATTAAGCGCGCGGGCGAATGGGTGCTGCGGTGAGACAGAACCCAATTATGTGCCGGGTTTCGATTCGGCGGGCGTCATGAAACTCGGCCTCATTGCCGGCAACGGGCGGTTTCCGTTTTTGCTGCTGGATGCGGCGCGGGCGCAGGGGCTGAGCGTGGTGGTGGCGGCGATCCGCGAGGAGACAGACGCGGAGATGGACCGGCGCGCGGCGGAAGATAGCGGCATCACCGTTCATTGGCTTTCGCTGGGAGAGCTGTCGCGGCTGATTGAGGTATTTCATGCAGAGGGCGTTTCGAAAGCTGTAATGGCTGGTCAAGTCAAGCACAAGCAGATTTTTTCCAGCATCCGGCCGGATTGGCGGCTGGCCAAGTTATTGCTGAATTTGCCGGTGCGCTCGACGGACAGGCTGATCGGGGCGGTGGCCAAGGTTCTGGAGGATGAGGGCATTGAGCTGATGAGCTCGACCAGGTTTCTGGAGCCGCTGCTGGCCGAGGAGGGCGTACTGACCAAGCGCGCTCCGGATGAGGAGGAGCGCAGGAACATCGAGTACGGGCTGAGCGTGGCGAGGGCGGTGGCGGGATTCGACATCGGGCAGACGGTGGTGGTGGCGGCGCAGGCCTGCGTGGCGGTGGAGGCGATGGAAGGGACCGACGCGGCGATTGAGCGGGCCGGGCGGCTGATGGAGACGCTGGAGAGCGACGCATCGACCTTAGAACGGCGGCTGACGGTGGTCAAGGTGGCCAAGCCCAACCAGGACATGCGCTTCGACGTGCCGGTGATCGGGATGGCGACAGTGGAGACGATGATCCGCGCCGGAGCGAGCTGCCTTTCGGTGGAGGCGGGCAAGACGCTGCTCTTTGACCGCGAGAAGCTGCTGAAGCGGGCGGATGAGGCGGGGATTGCGATTGTGGGGAAGGACAGGGAATAGGGAGTAGGAAATAGACTACGGCGCGGTGAGGCATTTTTATAAAACTCGATAAAACTGTAAAAAGCTATAAATAAATGCAATAAATTAGGTGGATCTATCCCACTATAACCGCAAAGAGCGCGGCGAAAGTGGGGCACCCGCATTTGTCATCCCGCCGAGTTGATTCCAGTCACGCAAAAACTCTCTGCGTCCTGGCGGACCCCTTCCCCATCCAATGGAGCGGAGGTTTCCCCGTGAGAATTCCCCTTCTCCTTATACTTGTTGTGGCCGCAGTGGCAGTGGTCACGGTCGCGGTCCGCGCGGCCGGACAAAACGATCAAAATCAACAAGCTCTGCCCGCCGTGGGGCAGGTTGCTCCCGGCTTTACACTTCCCTCGCAGGATGGCTCCCAGATTTCGCTCGCGAGCTTTCGCGGCAAGTGGGTGGTGCTCTACTTCTATCCCAAGGACATGACCCCGGGGTGCACCATCGAGGCGCACAACTTTCAGCGCGACCAGGCGCAGTATGACGCGGCCGGAGCGGTGATTCTGGGCGTGAGCGTGGATACGCCCGACAGCCACAAGCAGTTCTGCACCAAGGAGGGGCTGACCTTCCGGCTGCTGGCCGACCCGGAGCACAAGGTGGTGGAGGCCTACGGCTCGCTGGGCCACTTTGCCACCTTCACTATCGCCAACCGCAACACCTTCCTCATCGACCCCACCGGCAAGATTGCCCAGGTGTGGACCAATGTCCAGGTGCAGCACCACTCGGAAGAGGTTCTGGCGGCGCTAGAGCGAAACCAGAGATAACGTGCCTTTGATGAGAGTGTTCGAGGTGGCTTTTTCTTAAGGAAAAAGCCACTTGACAGCATTGCTTTCGGGGTATAGCTACTCTGGTTTCGCTTTGGCGCAGGCAAAATCCGGAAAGTAACCCGTCTCAGCAGGTGGCTCCGACAAGGCATCGCAAGAAGAACGGCCCACAGGGCAGAGTACAACCCTTCAACCCGGCAATCCCCAAAGGAGAGAACATGACCATCCCCGAAAAACCCAAGCCAGGCTCCGCCGACGCGCTTCGCGCGGAAGAGACTTCCGTCAAGCCCCCGCAAGCACAAGAGAAGCCTGTCAAGCCGCCGCAAAGCCAGTTTGTCAAGCCTAACGACCTGTCCGTCAAGCCTCCTCAAGGAAATTAAGAGGGCGCTCAACTCCCCTGGAGGCCTGGCTGAGCGAAGCTCGGCCAACCGTTTTCAGACGCAAAAAAGCCCGGTTTCCACCGGGCTTTTTTGCTTGCCTTGAACTTCAGGCTACGCTGCTACTTGGTTGCCTTTTTCACAGCGGTTTTACTTCTTCTTCTTCTTTGCAACTGCCTTTTTCTTGGCAGGCGCCTTCTTTGCTGCTTTCTTAACGGCCACCTTTTTACCTCGTTTGCTGGATTTTCTGGCGCGCTTGCCGGCTGCGGCCTTTTTGACCACAGCCTTTCCGCCCTTTTTTGCGCCAGTCTTGCTCTTCTTGGCGGACTTCTTTGCGGCCTTTTTTGCCACAACTTTTTTCGCGGCTGCCTTTTTGGCCGGAGCCTTCTTGGCAGCCTTCTTTGCGGGAGCCTTTTTCTTCGCGGCCTTAGGGGCCGGTTTCGATGCTGGTTTTTCCACGGCCACGACCACCGACTCTACAGCTGCACCCTCGTCGTCGTCCGAGGAGGTGAGCACGCTAAAGGTTTCAACCTCTTCATCCTCTTCAAAGTCGTTGTGATCGGAGTCAAACGCGGCCGGCTTGGCATTCGCTTCGCCGTCGCTCATTGCGTACATCCTGAACACGTCTTCCATCCCATTGCCTCCAGCGGCCTGCCGCTGCACAAATTTTTCACCTTCAATGTCACGCGGCGGAGAATTCTGTTCTTCGCCCGCGGAATTCCACTAGCAATAGATTGCACGCAAACACCGTCAGTTGACAAGCACGAAATGCGGTTTTCGAAAAATTTATTTTGGCGAGTGGGCCGTGGAGGGCGCGGCCGGTTTACGCGCGGGAGATAGATTTGTGCGTGCCGTTCCAGTTTTACCGGCAGCAGCAGGGGCGGCGTGATGGTTTACAGGCGCTTTGTTTGCAGCCGGCGCGTTGTTCTTTCCAGGCGCGACGGGGGGCGCGGAGCTTTTCACAGCGCTTTTTGCCGGCGCGGCCTGCGCATGGACGCCCGCCGGAGAGCCGACGCTGCGTTGCGCGCTGGCGGCGGTGTGATGAACAGCGGCGGGGTCGGCCACATAAATCCGCTGGCCGGGTTGCACTTTGATGCCGGTGAGCTTGTTCCAGCGGCGCAACTGGGCGAGCGAGACGCCGTAGCGATCGGCAATGGTGACCAGAGTCTCTCCCTTGCGCGCTGTGTAGATCCTGGTGTGCACCGGCTCGGCGACCGGGGCCGCAGGCACCAGCAGCGCCTCGACGCCGTCGATGCCATCGCGGATGCGCAGATGATTGGCCGCGGCCAGGGCCGTCTCCGTGACGTGATACTTGAGCGCCACCGAGGCCAGCGTGTCCCCGGAGGCGACGCGATGGTAGCGCCAGGCATTCCGCTTGCCTTCGGGGATCAACGCAATGCGCTGCTCAAAGAGCGCCGCCATGCCGCCGGGCAGATGCAGATCAAAGGGCGTATCGGGCGGGGTGGTCATGCGCAACAGACTGGGATTCAACGCCGTCAGTTCTTCGACGGGCGCGCTCACGATGTCTGACACCAGCCGGAGGCTGACCTGATAGTTGATGGTCACCGTATCGGTCAACACCGGCGGGTCGAGCGTGACATCGGTAAAGCCGTACTGCTGGGGATGGTTGGCAATGATGATGGCGGCCAGTATCTCCGGCACGTAATTCTGTGTCTCGCGGGGGAGTTCGTGGCGCTTATAAAGCTCCCAGAAGTCAGCGTAACCGGTCTTCTCCACCTCTCGCTGGATGTTGCCGGTGCCATGGTCATATGCGGCCATGGACAGATACCAGTCGCCCAGCTGGTCGTAGATGTACTTCATGTAGCGGGCGTAGGCGCGGGTGGATTTTTCCGGGTCGAAGCGCTCGTCTACATAGGCGTTGCGGGTCAGCCCGTAGTAGGGTCTGGGCATGAACTGCCACATGCCGCCGGCCCGGGAGCGGCGATTGACGGCACGCGGCTGAAAGCCCGATTCGGCAACGGCCAGGTAGATGAGATCCTGGGGTACGCCCTCCTCGGCCAGGATGCGCTGGATCATGGCCTTATAGCGGCCGGCGCGCTCGAAGGAGTGGAGCAGGGTGTTGTGGCCTTTCTGGGTGTTGGCGAAGAAGTTGATGTAAGAGGCTACGTAGTCGTTGACCACTAGCGGCAGATCGGAGTTGGTGGTGGCCAGATCGGCTCTGACCTTGGCCATGATGTTGGGGTCCACCGCAAAGGTCACGTTCTCGGCCACGTCGGCGGGAGTCTCCTCTTCTTTGGGGACAAAACCGCTGCCCTGCTTGAGAGCCTCCATCTCCAGCGCGTTGATCTGGTCCACGATGCGGTCGAACTCCTCCTGCAGATCGGCGTTGCTCCTGATGTCGATGCCGCATTGAAGCATCAGGTCCACGGCGCGGTCGAACTCCTGCTTGGCCTCGCGCAAACGTCCCTTGCGATATTCTGCCTCGCCGCGGGCGTAGGCGTCCTCCACCTGCTGGATCAGCAAGCGCACCTGTTGCTGCTCGCGGTTAGGCACATGCGGCGCAGGAGCGGCAGCCTGGAGGGCTTGCTGGGGCGCTGCCGAGTTAGCTCCCAAGGTGAGCGCGGGGGCGGTGGCTTGCGGCTGCGCGCCCGGGGAAGCGCCGGTGGGCGCAGTGGGGGCGCAGCCTGCCAGCGAGAGAGCCAGCACGGTGCTGCCGAATAATCGATACCACATATTGCCAAGGCGCATAAGAGAGGCGTTCGTCTTGCCACCGAAAAGACGCAAGAGGCTCTATGCCGATGATAAGCTATGGCCTGGAGGCATGCGCGCCGCGCGAGCGCGAAAAACCTCTTCACCAAACCAAAATAGCAATCAAGGAGCATAGAAATGGGTTGGGGTGGACTGGACAAACTTTTGACGTATTCGTTCAAGAGCGCTTTGCGAGTGGTCCATTACTTCGAGAGTTCCAAATGGGAGCGCGCGAGGGCTTTAATTACAGGCCACGATATATTGTACCCGATTTGGGGATGCTCGTCGGTCAAACTGCATTACAGGTTCGATTTGGAAGATCGCTTGATCAAAGGTTGGGATGTGATCCCGTTTCCGGCGCTTCCACAGGCCAAATATTACGCGGAGAGTTTCACTCACAATATGCCAAGGATCATCCGAGTGAACCCAAATAACCCAGAAAAGACGCACTTTTTCGAACGGGATCAATAGGGAGGAGTGCCCACTACGTGACGCGATAGCCCCTTTTGTTTTCCAGACCCATCAACCAACGCCGAAGTGAATTGTCAAAATCGGAGGCACTATGGACTCAACAACAATCATCCAAATTGTTGTAGGACTGATGGCAATCCTCGTTTTCCCAATCTTCGTGATCCCCTTTTGGAAGATTTTCTCGAAGGCCGGGTTCGCTGGAGCGCTTTCATTGCTTATGATTGTCCCATTCATCAACTTAATCGTATTGTATGTAGTTGCGTTTTCAGAGTGGAAGATCAAACCAGGAAAGGCTCCGGTCATTTGAAATAGAATGGACGCCCGTTTCCTACGAAATTTTGCGATTATTGCCCACATCGACCACGGCAAGTCGACGCTGAGCGACCGTCTGCTGGAGTTTACTGGCTCGGTGACGGGCCGGGAGATGCAGGCGCAGATTCTGGACGACATGGATCTGGAGCGGGAGCGCGGCATCACGATCAAGGCGCACGCGGTGCGCATGATGTACAAGGCGCACGACGGCAACACCTACCAGCTCAACCTGATCGACACGCCGGGGCACGTGGACTTCAGCTACGAGGTCTCGCGCTCGCTGGCCTCGTGCGAAGGGGCGCTGCTGGTGGTGGACGCCTCGCAGGGCGTGGAGGCGCAAACGCTGGCGAATGCTTATCTGGCCATCAATCACGGGCTGGAAATCATTCCGGTCATCAACAAAATTGATCTGCCCTCGGCGGACATCCTGCGGACCCAGGAGGCCATCGAGAAGGCAGTGGGGCTGGACGCCACCGATGCGATTCCGGTGAGCGCCAAGACCGGCCAGGGCGTGGATGAGGTGCTGGAAGCCATTGTTCACCGCTTGCCGCCGCCCACTGGCGACCCCGATGCGCCGCTACAAGCGCTGATCTTCGACTCCTGGTTCGATTCCTATCGCGGCGTGATCGTACTGGTGCGCGTGATGCAGGGCACGATGCGCAAAGGGCAGCGCATCCGGCTGATGTCGAACGGGAAGGCATTTGAAGTGGAGTCCATGGGGGTGCTGATGCCCAAGCCGGTGGAGATTGGAGAGCTGCTGGCCGGGGAGGTGGGATTTTTTGCGGCCACCATCAAAAATGTGGGCGACACCAAGATCGGCGACACGGTGACCGACGACACGAGGCCGGCGGCGGCGCAACTGCCGGGCTTTGAAGACATCAAGCCGATGGTCTTTGCCGGCCTGTACACGGTGGACTCGCACGAGCACACGCTGCTGCGCGACGCACTGGAAAAACTGCGGCTGAACGATTCGTCGTTCTTTTTTGAGCCGGAAAGCTCGGTGGCGCTGGGCTTCGGCTTCCGCTGCGGCTTTCTGGGGCTGCTGCACATGGAGATCATCCAGGAGCGGCTGGAGCGGGAGTACGAGCTGGACCTGATTACGACCGCTCCCGGCGTGCGCTACCACATCACGCTGACCGACGGCAGCGTGATGGAGGTGGACAACCCGTCGCGCTGGCCGGAGCCGGGCAATATCGACTGTATCCACGAGCCGGTGATCACCGCCAAGATTCTCACGAATGAAGAATATGTCGGCGGCATCTTCAAGCTGGTGGAGGAAAAGCGCGGCCGGCAATTGAACTTCGAGTACGTGACGAGCACGCGCGTACTGCTGACCTACGAGCTGCCGCTTAACGAGATTGTTCTGGATTTTTACGACCGGCTAAAGTCGATCTCGCGCGGCTACGCATCGCTGGACTATCAACTGGCCGGGGAGTGGGAGTCGCCCATGGTGAAGCTGGACATCCTGGTGGGCGGCGAGCCGGTGGATGCTCTCTCGGTGATCGTGCACAAGGATTTTGCCTACGAGCGGGGCCGGGCGCTGGTCTCCAAGATGCGCGAACTGATTCCCCGGCAGCAGTTCGAGGTGGCCATCCAGGCGGCTATCGGCGCCAAGGTCATCTCCCGCGAGACGGTGAGCCCGCTGCGCAAAAATGTGCTGGCCAAGTGCTACGGCGGGGACATCACGCGCAAGCGCAAGTTGTTGGAAAAACAGAAGGAAGGCAAGAAGCGGATGAAGCGAATCGGGAAGGTGGACATTCCCCAGGAGGCCTTCCTGGCGGTGCTGCGGATCGGCGAAGATGCGCAGAAATAGGTTTTGATTTGTGATTCAATTCACAATACATTCATCTACGTTTGTGGATAACCCGGACAAGCCGGCAATTATGCCCGCACGACGGCACATTGCACACAAAATGGGGCATCCTCTTAATAGTGACTGATAAATAAGGGGTTATCTCGTGTATCAAAAGAAACAGTTCTTTGCAAGAGAAAAAATATGTATTCTTTGACAGGATTCGCGGAAGTAATCCACAGAATTTTCCACAAGAATGTGTACCGAAATTGCCGGTAACGGCTTGATTGGTGAGCAACCCGCGCGGCGCATTCACTAATGTCAACGTAAAAGCAAGAGCCCCGCGATGCGGAGCTCTTGCAAGCAACGGAACTGCCCTGCTTCTAGTGCGGCTGGGCAGGAGCAGGAGGCCTGGCGGAGGCCGGTCTGGCTGACGCCGGCGGAGGCGGAGGAGGAGGCACACCGGACTTCAGGTTGTAGTCGTCGATGATGGCCTTGGTGATGTCGGTGGAAGGGATAGACCACAGAACCACGGGAATCGGCTGTTGCTGCTGCGGGCTTTCGTCCAGCACCAGCGTGAATCCCTGCTGCTGCGCGTAGTTGGCCAGGACTTCGTACACCTTGGCGGACATGGCGCTATTCAACTCTCCCAACTCCTGCTGATAGTCCTTCTGGGCATCTTCGAACAAGCGCTTGGCCTGCGTCGTCTTTTCGTCAATGGTCTTGGCACGGTTGGCCCGTTCGGTCTCGCTCAGCTTTTCGCCCTGGGTCTGCAACGCCTTGGTCAGGGTATCGATCTCATCGCTGAGTGTTTTGATCTGGGCTTCTTTGGGTGCGTACTTGTTCTGCAGGTCGGCGATTTTGCGCTGGAACTCGTTGGTGTTGAACACGGCCGCCTGGAAGGCGATCACGGCAATCTTGGCTGGCCCGACAGGCGCGACCGCAGGGGCGGCGGGAGCAGGCAGAGTTTGGGCGGCGGCGCTCAGGGCAAAGCCAGAGGCCAGCGTAGCGATCAGTACAAGCAAGCGCTTCATGCGAGGTAATGCTCCTTCGGAATTCCTGTGTGTCTGCCAGCGTTTCAGCGCGGATGCAGACCGTCGCCTCCTGAGCAACCTCTTTGTAAATTCCTGATATTGTTCCGGAGGGAGCAAAGACAGGAATAGACGCGGACGAAGACGTCAGCAGGAACTATATGAATTATAGGAGCCGGGGTTGGGAGCGTCAAACCGGCGGGGCACGAAGATCCCAGCAAAGTCAATAAAAAGTAGTAAATGGCATATGATAATGTGCATATTCCAGCAAAAAGGCCGCTCTTGACAAGCGGCCCCTGGTTGGATGAAGGCGGCGGTTAGAAGGTGGTGGAGACGGTCAGGCGGAAGGTTTTGCGCGGCTCGCGGAAGGTGTCGCGCGCGCCATAACCGGCGATGGCCTCGGCGTAGGTGTAGTCGCCGGCGCCACCCTGGGGGAACATGGAGCGCGTAATCAGTTGAGCCGTGCAACTTGTAACGTTGGTTCCGAGAACAACGTCGTTGCAGTAGGGCCTCTCATAGAGCCGCAACGGGTTATAGGCGTAGTAGATGCGGAAGGGTGCGTTGATGACGGGCATGATGACGGAGAGCTCGGCGCCGGTGGACATGCGCGGGACAAAGTTGGTGCCGGAGATGGGCCGGATATTGCGCTGGAAGCCTACCTCGGTGCCGGAAATACCGCCTACGCAGGCGCCATTGTTCCATTCCGGACAGCCATAGAGCTGTGAGGTCAGCGAGGCAAAGCCCTCGGGGCTCTGCTTCAACTGCCCCTTGTTGAGTGCCGCGCTGATACCGAAGTCGTCGAAGAAGGAGATGGTGATCGGACCGGCGACGGGAATGCGGTACTCGGCATTGCCGGTAAAGCTGGTATCGCCGCCGATGGAGGCGACGCCGTAGACCGGAATCGGCACCTGGATGCACTGATTCAGTTGGGGGTTGGAGGGGTCACGCGGCACGCAGGTTCCGTCCGGATTGGTCAACTGTATGTTGACGCGCGTGGGCACATAGCCGTAGGGGGTTGCGGAACGCACGTCGAATCCGCGCAAGTCGCCCTCGCCGCCGGTGTAGAAGCGGTTGTTGGGCGGAGCCACGTCGCCTCCGTATCCCTGCACATGAGCCAATTGCGCGCGCACGCCGAGCACGTTACGCCCGGTGGGCGAAGGCATCAGATAGTGCATGGGCCGAAACTGCTTGTAAGCCGCCATGGGCGCGAAATAGCGGACATTGCCCCAGATGCCGGAGGTCTGGAATGCGGTGGTGTATTCCTTGCCGGTGCGCGGACGCATGGGGTTGTTGATGGTGTTGTACAAGTAGGTGAACGAGACGAAGCTGTTGACAATGCCGGCCAGCGCGTTGTTTCCCTGGATGCCCGAGCGGAAGCTTATGGTCTGGAAATAGGTCTGGGAGGCGGTGCTGAAAGCGGTAATTGTCGACTTGCTCAGCGAATAGGTAAAGCCGACGCGCTGAAAGGCATGGCGCTTGAGCGGATAGCTGGCAGAGAAGTTTACGCCTCTGGCGGCCTGGTTGTAGTTTTGGATCATCGACTGCTGCGCTGCGGTCAGGTTCACCGACTGCCCGGTGATGGCCTGGTTCTTGGCCGCGTTGAAGTCCTGCTTGTTGCCGTAAATCTGGAAACCTATGTTGATCGGGCGGTTGCGCACATAGGGCTGCGTGAAGGCGAACATGAACGTGCGGCTGACGTTGCCCAGATTGCCTTGCAGGCTGAGGGTTTCACCCAGGCCGAGGAAGTTGTTGGTCTGGTAATTGACGCCCATGAAGGCGCCGGAGAGGCCGCTTATGCCGCCGTTCATGCCGATGGAGTTCTTGCCCTTTTCCTTGACCTTGAGCAGCAGGTCCACGGTGCCGGCTTCGGCATCCTGGTGGGCCTCCGAGTCCTGATCCACTTTGAGCGGTTCAAAGAACTCGAGCTGGTTGAGGCGGAGCAGGCTGTACTGCCAGAGCTGCGAGTTGTAGACCTGGCCTTCCTGCAGCATCAGTTCGCGGCGGATGACCTTGTCGCGGGTGATGCGGTTGCCCTGAAACTCGATGCGCGAGACGTAGAAGGGCTTGCCTTCATCGATGTCGATGGTGAGCGAGACGGTTTTTTTCTGTTCGTCAAAGACAGGCTTGGGGATGGCGCCGAAGTTGATGTAGCCCAGCTGTCCGTATGCCTTCTTGAGGCTTTCCAGGCCCTTGCCGATCATAGTAGCGTTGAACCATTCGCCGTCCTTGACGGCAAAAGTGGCGCGCAGGGCCTTGACGTTGGAGACCGCCTTATTGCCGGTAAAAGTGATGGTGCCGAGCCGGTAGCGCGCACCCTCTTCAATGGGCATGAGGATGTCGATGCGCTTGCCCTTCCTCGGCCGGAAGGTAAACCAGTTGAGCCCGCCCTCATCGCGAATCTGCGTCCTGGGCTCCTCAATGGCGGTGTTGTAATAGCCCTTGTCGCGGTAGGCCTGGCGCACGCGCTCGGTATCCTCCTCCAGCTTGGTGGCGTCGAAGGTCTTAGAGAAGAGATCCTCAAAGATGATCGAATAAGGGATGCCGACGGGCTTGAGGTTCTTCATGGAGCGGCGCAAAGGAATGTAGCCAATGTGCTGGTTGCCGGTGAACTTGATCTGGCCCACCTTTACCGTGGGGCCTTCCTTGATGTTGAAGTTCACCTGTACTGAGGCCGGAGGGATGGTCTTCACCTCGGTTTTGATGGTGGCAAACTGGTGGCCGTGCTCGGAGAGGATGTCCTTGAGGACGGTCTCTGCCCGCTTGATCTTGGTCGGGTCGTACTGGCTCTCGACGGAGAGGCCGACCTTCTCTTTTTTGAAGCGGTCGAGAACGTCGGACTGGGAGACGGCGTTGAGCCCCTTGTAGTTGATCTCGCGAATGTTGGGCCTCTCCCGGACGAAGATATCCAGGATGATGCCCTTCTCCGAGTCCTCGCGCTCAATGCGCACATCGTCGAAGTACGACGTATTCCACAGCGAGTTGAAGTCGCGCTCAATGGAGATCGGGTCGAAGGTATCGCCGGGGTGGGTAAAAAGGCGCGCCAAGATGGTTTCTTTGGGGATGCGCCGGTTGCCGATGACCCGGATGGATTCAATGGTCTGCGGTTGCTGGGCCAGGGCTGCGACAGCGCAGAGCGCCATTGCGAGCATGAACACGGCGCGCGCCAGGCGGTTCGTGGTCCGCAAGGCGCGGAAGATGGATATGTGCATGATCTTCACCGGGCGGGAGCCCTGAGCTGAGCACACATACTGGTGCGGTCCATAGTTCGCCATCACGTTCGGCTTCACGGGAAGAATATCGACACCCTCGTTGCTGAAAATCTGTTCCTGCCTAGAAGAAAGACCAATTTTACCACCCCAGCGACAAAGACCTGTTTCTACCGCCCCGGGAGCAAGGACCGCTTCCCGTGGACCCCGTCGCTGGGCGCCCCGGATAACCACCCCGGATAAACAGAGCCTATGAAACAGTCTAACGGACGCAGGCGGGGTGGGGGGCTATACTCTGCCACCGAATCGCTCAACGTCCTTTTTTAGACGCAGACGGAACGCGCAGGACACCCTCTTTGCGGTCGAAGATTTCAGGCTGTGGAGGAGGCGCAGGGGGCGGGGATGAGCCCTCGGCTACGGGCAGAACCGGTGCAGGGTTGGCGGCGGGCCTGTCTGGAACGGTATCTGGACCTGCCTGCTCCCAAAATTACACTGTTTTTAAGGAATTTCTCGACGAATTCCCCCGTTCTGATTGGCCCCTGCGGTATGCTTTTCCTAATCGGCTTGCGGTCCACTGTGACTAGCACCTGAAAAAGGCCAGGGCGGAGGTGGCTGGCGAATGGAGATGGAGACAGAGGAGCGCCGAAGCCTTTCCATGATCCTGGTCCGGGTGCTGGTGGGCCTGGTTTTTCTTCTGGAAGGCAGTCTCAAGTTTCTCCGCCCCGAGGAGCTGGGCGCGGGGCGATTTGAGGCGCTCGGCTTGCCCTACCCTCATTACCTGGCGCCGCTGGTGGGCGGGGTTGAGATCGCCGGCAGCGTGGCCATCCTGCTGAACATCTATGCCGGCGATGCGGCGCTTGCGCTGCTGGTGGTCATTGCAACAGCACTGGTAACCACCAAGTTCCCCATCCTGCTAGGCAGGCCGTTGGGACCGTTCCCACTGGATAAGCTCAAGGAGTACGGCTGGCTGAGCTTTTTCCACCAGGCGCGCACGGATTTTTGCATGGTCTTTGGCCTGCTGGCCATCGTGATCGACTCCGGCCTCAGGGTGGGCAAGAAAAGGCGCTGGTACCAGACCGGGCCGAACTAGGGCCTTGCCCAACACACCTCAATCTCCTGGCACTCTGATCAAAAGACAGATGAGTAACGAATGGCTTTTGCAACCAAGTCTTCCCTGGGCGAGATTCTCCAGCTTTTTTTGCGTCTGGGCCTAACCGCATTTGGGGGTCCCGCGGCTCACATCGGTCTGATGCAGCGCGAGACTGTGGAACGCCGCAAATGGATGAACCGGGCCCAATTTCTTGACCTTGTCGGCGCATGCAACCTGTTGCCTGGCCCTGGGTCCACTCAGGTGGCCATGGCCCTGGGTTATAGCCGTGGCGGCTGGATGGGCCTCTGTATCGCAGGCGCGTGCTTCATTCTTCCCGCTTCGCTGGCGACCCTGGCACTGGCCTGGGCCTATGTGCGCTATGGCAGCCTTTCCCAGGTTCAGGGGCTGCTTTACGGGACCAAGCCCGTAATGGTCGCCATCATTGCTCAAGCAATCTGGAAACTGGGCCGGACGGCATACCGCCGTTGGACGCTTGCGCTGGCCGGTATCGCATGTTTCGTCGCAGCCATCTTCGGCGTACCCCCGATTGCAGTTTTGCTCGCCTCGGGCGGCCTTACATTGCTTGCAGTGTGGCAGCGCAATCGACCCGCTACAGCGATGGGATTTGCCGGACTGCCTTTAGCGGCAAGCGGCGGAGCGGCGGGTGCAATAGGGGCAACTGGACTGATGCCGCTCTTTCTTGTCTTTCTCAAGCTGGGAGTAATCGTCTTCAGCTCCGGCTACGTACTGGTGGCCTTTCTCAAAGCCGATCTGGTGGACCGGCTCCACTGGATCACCGAGCCGCAATTGCTCGATGCCATCACGGCAGGTCAGGTTACTCCGGGGCCGGTCTTTGCCACGGCAACCTTTATAGGCTTTCTGCTGTGTGGCTGGCCGGGAGCAGCCGTAGCCACAGCGGCCATCTTTCTGCCCTCATTCCTGATGGCGGGACTTGTGGGCACGCTGGCCGGCCGCATTCGCAAGTCTGTTCTGGCGGCGGCGTTCCTCGACGGAGTGAACGCTGCCGCCGTGGCTCTGATGGCTGCCGTGGCGATTGCCTTGGGTCGCGCCACGTTCATCGACGGATGGACCTTGGTGTTAGGTTTAGTGAGTGCGGCGCTGTTGCTACGCTACAAAGTCAACGCCTCATGGCTGTTTCTGGGCGGAGCTACCCTCGGTATTCTTCTCCATTCGAATTCTCATTGATTCGGCCACGGCCGTCTGTTATTCCACCGGTCCGGCCATAGAGAACACGTAGACCAGCAGGGCCACGCCGATGAGACCGGGAATCAGGCCGCACAGGGCCACCTTGATGCCGACCAGAGCCCCCAGGAATATAAACAGGCCAACGCCCACGCCGATGCAGACGACGCCGCCAACCTTTATACCTTCGCGGGCCTTAATCCGCTTCAGATGCTCCTCTTCCCGGAGCAGATCGATAGCCGCCTTGGCGCCCTCGCCCGAGGCCTCGGTAATCCGCCGGAGGGTCTCCGACTTGTAAAAGGCCTCGCGCTCCTTTTGCTTTGTTCCGAACCAGACGGCCAAGCTGACAAACGTAAACACCGACACGATGGCGACTATCGGGATAAAAACGCCGATAATCGGAATCAGAACACCAGCATTATTTTCCATGACTTCCTCCTAGCCGGGGAGATTCCCCATGCGATTGGTAGGACAGGCGAGGCGTAAGTCCGGTTGCATTATTTCAATTGCGAGCGATTTGCGAGAAAATGCAACCAGGGCAGGAGAGAGTAAGTCTTACCTGTTGCAGAGGCACAGGCTAGAAGAATGAACGCCGCAACCAGCGCCGAGAACAACCAAGCCGACCTTACGGACGTGGAGCGCGTACTCTCCGGCGACGCAGGGGCCTTCGAGGGAATTGTGCGGCGCTGGCAGGGGCCGCTGGTCAACATGGCCTGGCGCTATTGCCGCGATCGCGGGCGCGCCGAGGAGATGGCCCAGGAGGCCTTTCTGCGAGCCTGGCGAGGGCTGGTCCGCTGGCGGCGGGAGTCGAGTTTTTCCACCTGGCTGTTTGCGCTGGCCGCCAATGTTTATCGCACCGAGTTGAAGCGATTTCCGGAGGAGACGCTTCCGCTGGAGGCCGCGCCGGAGCCTGCGGGCCTGGCCTCTCAGTTGCATGAACTGGAAGAACGAGGACGGTACGAAGTACTTCGGCGCGCCGTGCTGGCGCTGCCCCTGCGTTACCGCGAACCGGTGGTGCTGTTTTATTTTCACGAGATGGACGTAGCCGCGGCGGCGCGCACACTGGGGATGCCCGAAGGAACGCTGAAGGCGCGGCTCTCCAGGGCGCGGGCGCTGCTGCGACAGCGGTTTCCGCAACTCGAAGAGGATCGAGATTCCCACCCTAGCCGCAAAAACAAAGACGCGGCGAGGGTGGGGCACCCGCATTTTAGTCGGAGTGAAATCACTGAAGAGACAGGAAGGGAGGCCGCGCGATGAATCGGGCCAGAACAGAACGTAGCGAAGCAGAACACGCGAGTATCGAGATGGAGATGGACAAGATTTTGGCCGGTGAAGAGGAGTTGCTGCCCTCCTCGGGCTTTGTGGGCGCGGTGATGGAGCGCGTGCGGCAAGAGGCCGCGATGCCCGCGCCGATTCCCTTTCCATGGGTGAAGGCGATACCCCTTCTTCTGCTGGCCGGGGGAGGCATCACGTGGGGCACAGTCGAGCTGGTTCGCACCGGTGTAACGGGATTGAGCCTGAACGCGCTCGGCCTGACTGGACTCATGCAACTGTGGCAGAGCTGGCTGACGCTCCAATTGCCGCAACTTTCGGCTGTACAGATGCGTTCTCTGGAGCAGGCCAGCTGGGTGGCTCTGGCGCTGGGTTCTTCGTTAGTCAGTTGGCTGTTCGCGCGCCGCCTGGCTGGGCGCGGAGGTCTTCTATAGAGCTTGTTAACAATAATTCCGGTAGCGGCGAAAAACCGCTCATACTTCGCAGGAGTCAGTTGCGATGGCCGACGCCTTTAACCTGGAACGCTTTGTGAGCGCCCAGGCCGCAGTGTATCCACGGGTTGTGGAGGAGCTGAAGGCGGGAGAAAAGCGCAGCCACTGGATCTGGTTCATTTTTCCGCAGATGAAGGGGCTGGGGCACAGTTCGCAGTCGGAGTTCTACGGCATCGGCTCGCTGGAAGAGGCGGCAGCCTATTTGCGGCATCCGGTTCTGGGTGAGCGGCTGCGGCAGTGCACGGGGCTGGTGACGCAGGTGGAGGGGCGCGCGATCAGCCGGATTCTGGGCTACCCCGACGATTTGAAGTTCCGCTCCTCGATGACACTCTTTGCCCACGCAGCCGAGGAAGCCGGCTTAGACGCTGACGGCTTCAACGAGGCGCTGAAGAAATACTTCAACGGCGAGGGCGATCCGCTGACGGAGGCGATGCTGCGCTAGGGCTACTCGATGGCGAAGACGGCGTAGACGGTGGCCATGCGGCTCACCTTGCGTGGTTCAATGGCCAAAGGCGGAGACGGGGCTGATGTGCTTCTCCCAGCCATCAATTCCATTCGGACCGCGGAATTATTGGCAACCACTCGCGGCCGGTACTCTGGCGTGGAGATCTGATTGCTCACATAGATCAGCGCGCCCAGATGGACGCCCATGCCCTTGGCTAAAACGGCTGCGTCTGCCGTGGCTCGCGCCGCGGCAAGATCAAGCGCCTGTTGTTCGAGAGCCTGCGCATTCTGCACTGCCCATTCGATCTCGCCACTCTCCGTGGCGCCTGCGGTCACGGCCACGTCCAAAATCTCGGCTGCGCGCTCCGGCGGCGTCTTTACGGTCCACTGCTGCACCAGCTTGAATTTGTGCGCATCGTTATAGACACGATCCAGATGTTGGCTTTCGCTGCGGATCGAGGTTTCCGGAATCCCAGCCTGCTTGAGTGCGGCAACAATCACGTTGGAGGTCTTTGCGCCTGCCGCATAGGCCGCTTTGGCATCGGAGGGCTTGGTCTCAAAGCCGATGTGCAAAATAGCGATCTCCGGATCGGCGGTCACCCGCCCTTCCGCGCTGACGGTGAGAGTGCGGTTGGCAGCTTCGATCTTGAGTTGGACTTGACTGGTTTGCTGCGCCAGGACTGCCGCGCAACCGGCGATGAGCGCAAATGCTGCGAGAACGTGCTTCATGGGCATAAACAGCTCCTTTCACCCCTTGGACGTACAGCATACAGAAACTTGCAGGAATTTTCGGAAGATTTTTGAAGGCGGGGATTGCTCTACGCGACCGTCCAGTCCTCGGTCTTGAGGCCATCGACGAAGGAAAACGCCTGATCGTGCGTCACCAGGGTTAACCCCAAAGAGAGCGCATGAGAGGCGATCATCAGGTCTTCTGTGCTCAGGACTCGTCCCTGACGTTTCAAAATTTCCCGCGTCCGCGCGCAACTCTGAGCCGCGCCGGAATCCCATGGCAGGCTACGCACTCGCATCAGAAAATCCTCTACACCGACGCGAATGCGCGCATTCGGGGGACGTTGGATAATCCAGAACCGGAGTTCTGCCTCCGTCACGGCGGAGACTGCCAATTCATCCAGAGGCGTGCGGTTGAGACGCTTCCTGATCTCCGGGTGGCTGCCCCGCACGAAGTAGCTGACGATATTCGTATCAAGCAAGTATGAGAGGGGCATTTAGAAGAAATCCCGTTCGACAGGTGGCGCCGTGCCACGCTCCATCTCTTCATCGTCTGCAGAGCCTAACGCATCCCAGGCAGCAAACAATTCCTGCCAGGAACTTCGCGCCACAAGAGCCCGTCGATCCGCCAGATAATCTTCAGGCATCCCCCCGCGGGCTAAGATTGCGTACAACTCCGGCAAGGTTTTCTTTGGTTCAACTTCAGATTCGGAAAGCAGGACCTCGCCCGTCGCCGGGTTGCGCCGGATGGCTACTTCGGTCCCCTCGAAGCGGAATTCCTTGGGCAGGCGCACGGCCTGGCTGCGGCCATTTTTGAAAAGCTTGGCGGTTTTGACGGCAGGCGCGGACGGGGGCTTTGCGGTGGAATTTGTGGTCGCCATGGCGGGCCTCCCGGCCTTGGTCTATACCACGATAGTATATACCAAATGCGGCTTTTCTGCTGAATTTATTGATTCGACGTGTGTTTTGCTCCGAAATCCCGCAGTTTGGCGAGGAGTGCGGCGGCCTGGCCGGAGTCGATGGCATCGGCGCCCTGGCGGACGCCTTCTTTCAGATCGGCGGCGAGGCCTGCGGCCACGAGGGTTGCGGCGGCGTTGAGCAGGACAATGTCGCGGCGCGCGCCGGGGATGCCGGTGAGCACGCCGTAGAGCAGGGCGGAGTTGGTGGCGACGTCGCCGCCGATGAACTGATCGAGCGTGGTTCGGGGCAGGCCGGCCATCTCCGGCGTGACGCGGGCGGCGTGCAGGGCGGATTCACCTGTTGCGGATTCCCCCAGATTTACTTCGACGCGCGCGACGATGGACTCGCCGGTGGTGGTCAACTCGTCGATGCCGTCGGTCCCGTGGACAACGAAGGCGCGTTTGGCTCCGAGCGCCGCCAGCGTGCGGCCTACCAGAAGGACGCGACTGGGCGCGAGCACGCCGATGACCTGATTGCGCGCGCCGGCCGGGTTGGTGAGCGGGCCAACCAAGTTAAAAACGGTGCGGAAGCCGAGGGCGCGGCGCAACGGACCGAGAGCCTTCATGGCCGGGTGATAGAGCGGGGCGAAGAGAAAGACGAAGCCGGTGGTGCGGAGACATTCAACGGCCAACTCCGGGCCGAGCGCGATGGGCACGCCAAGAGCCTCGAGGACGTCGGCTGCGCCGCAGAGAGAGGTGACGGCGCGGTTGCCGTGCTTGGCGACCTTGGCCCCGGCAGCAGCAGCAACCAGCGCCGCGCCGCAGGAGATGTTGAAGGTGAGCGGACCTCCGCCGCCGGTGCCGACCGCGTCGACCAGCTCGTCGCGCTCAGCATCCGTAAAGGGCAGCGGCGTGACGCGGCGACGCATCACATCGACAAAGCCGGCCAGCTCCGGGGCTTGCTCGCCGCGGGTGGCCAGCACGGTGAGCAGCGCCGCGGTCTCGACTTCAGGCACGCTGCCAGCAAGGATTTCTTCGAGCACACCGGCAGCTTGCTCACGGGTCAGCGCCGCGCCGTCCTGGGCCAGCGGCTTCAACAGCTCCTTCAGAGAGGCCATATCTATCTATGATAGCGGCGACGCCATCCAAGCCGCACGACAGGGCGATCTTTCGTTAACCGAGAATCTTTCCAGGCGGAATCGGCGATTCCGGGGACTGATTTGTGGGTGGGCGACTAGTGCGATCCCAGATCCCGGTCGGGACCTGGGGCACCCAGATCTCTTTATCCCAGAGGTGGGGTCCCCGCCCTAATGCACAGTAAGGCTGACTGTACCAGTCTCTGAAAGTGTGCCGGAAGTGCCTGTGACGGTTATTGTGTAAGTCCCGGGCGTTGTGCCGGAGATGCCTCCGCCACCACCCCCACCGCCGCAGGCAAGGACGCCGCTAGAGATAGCGAATAGCAGGGCTATAATGCCCAGCGTAGATCGCCAGTCACGCCGCCTCGTCGGAATCCCGAGGAGCAAGATGCAGACCACAGTGGTGGCGCCTGATACGAACCAAGGATTTCCCGGGCGTTTCGGGTGGACTAGCATCGCGCTGGTTGCTGCCGTGGTTGAGATGGTAAGGGTGGCCGTTCCGGCGGCCGTTCCGGTGATGCTCACCGGGGTGGTCGAACCAAAGCTCAGTATGGGCGGATACTGGGCGCCGGCTGGGCTTGAAGTGACGGAGGCTGTCAACACAACACTCCCTGTGAAACCGCCAGCCGGAGTCACCGTGATCGTCGATGTGTTTCCGCTCGTCGCGCCCGCAGCGACACTCACCGCTGTGCCGCTGAGCGTGAAGCTGGACGCCGTTGCGTTGGTTACTGTCACGGGCGTTGAGGTGCCGGTGACGTAGCCGTAGATCGACGAGCTGTTCGCGTCCGGCATGTAGAAGGCTAAAAGGAAATTGGTTCCTAATGCCAGTGATCCAGCGGGTATGGTGAAGGCGGCAGAGCCGCTGCTCAGCGGAATGGCTGTGGAAGTGTAAGTGCCGCCGCTCAACGTCACGCTCCCGGTCGGCGTAGGATTACTTGAACCGCCGTTAACCGTCACCGTCACCCCAAGCGACTGGGTCGTAGTAATGCTCGATGTAGCCGGCGTCACCGTCACTGCCGGCGTGGGTGGGATGATGGAAGCGCTGGTGAGGCAAACAACCGGAGCCTGATTGGAGCCGTAATATGCACAGTATTCCGATGAGGACGTGCAGGTGGAGGGGCACCCGCTTCCCGGTTTCGGTCCCAGGCCCCAGTAGCAGTGGCCCGCGCCGTCCAGATCCTGACACATCGCATTCTGCGCTGTGGGCGGTGAGGGCGCATCGACCGCGAACATAGTACTGTTGTCGTTCGCCACCCCTGAATAGATATTGAAGAACCCGTTTTCGCCCCACGAAGCGCCCCATGAGTTCTTCATCGACAAGTAAAGGACAGAGTCACTTCCGGAGTTCAAAGCCGGTGGCGGGGCGGCAAACCCAAAACCAACGACCACGACATCATGGATTCCTTCATCGGTGGCGCCAGAGGTCGGATAGTAGATGCCGCTGGTGTAGTTGTAAAAATCGGAATAGATTTCCATGCTGTTTCCAAAGGGACCATAGGCGAGCAATCCGATTTGAATATCCGTGTCAAGAACATAACCGGCATCATCCGCTGGCAGTCTGCTCCACGATGAGATCTTCCAGTACGCCGGATTGCCGCACATGTTGGAACACGGCACGGTATCGGTTGCTGTGTATGGAAAGCACGATTCGCTCACCAGGCCAGTGGACTGGACATAGTCGAGGCCCCCGTCCGCGCCACCACCTGCGCATGTGCCGGCGTTGGAACAGGAGAGCAACTGCTGCTCCGAGAGATTGAGTCCCAGATTGCTGTTGTAATAGGCGTTCGCTTCGTCCTGGACAGTTCCAGTGTCTTCAAATGACCAGCAACTGCCGCAGCCACCCTGATTCTTGGCGGGCGTGATGTAGTTCGTGTTGTTGTAAGTTCGCCAATCGAATGAGCTAGGCAGGCTTGGGAGCTGACCGCTCGCCAAACTCTTGTGAATGGCTGAGAACCTGGCATCTGAAGCCCGTTGCGACGGGGATTTCGGGTCGGGGCGCACAGGCCGGCTGGAGAAGCCAAGCAGCTTCTTACGATCTTCGGGTGTCATAATGCCGGGGATGGTGTATCCCGCGACCCAGACACCGCCCGTTTGGCTGTTGATTCGATTGATGGTCTCCGAGACTTTCGCCTCAAGGCTGGGGTCCGATAGCCGCGCATAGTTTATGTTCGGATCCCTCATCAGTTCCGAAATGGCGAGGCTCGAATCTCCTTTGATGGCCAACTCGTAAATATTCTGCAACCTGGTCCCAACGAACAACTGCCTGGAATAGCTGGCAGAATACTTAGCGAGGAGGGCGCCGACAGTCGGCACACGGCTCGATACAGGGCGGAGCCCTGTCGAGAGGTCGATCCGGTCAGCGGTCGTAAAGCCAGGGTCGGATTTGAACGCCACCAGGATTTTCGATACCGAGGGATCGAAGATTTCAGAGGGAGAGGCATTGGCAGGCCATTGGGCTGCAGTCACATTGGCCGCCAAGAGCACCATGCCCAGAAGCAGGAGTCCCTTTGCAATTCTCATATGACTTCTCCTGATGAGCGGGGACGTGGGAAGAATTGTAGCACTCCATCCTTGAAACGCCGTGTGCCCCGCTCTCAACTTCCCGCAAATGTGGGTGCCCCATCCTTCCGCAGTTTTATCGCAGAAGGGTGGGCGAGTACGAACCTCGACCGTCCGTTTCGAATTCTCAACAGATTTGACGAAAATTTCCCGTCGTTGACGCACACTGGTAGATAGAAGCAGGAAGCCGCAAGACAGCCAGCCGGGATCGAGGAACACCTCGGGCCTGACCACAGACCACTGTCCACTGTCCACCGGAGAAGCCATGCGCAACGTCACTGTAACCATTCCCGATGATGCCTACCGCCGTGCGCGGGTCAGCGCCGCGCCATCCTGGGCCAGCGGCTTTAACAGCTCTTTCAGAGAGGCCATATCATATAGTAACGGCGCACAGCGGAAAGACACTTGACAAATCCTGGTGCGCAATCAACGGTTGCCCGTTCTTCAGCGGGCAGGATAGAATTTGGGTACCGCTGGCAATGTTCTGACTCACCGGATCCATCCGGAGCCGGTGACGAATCTCTCAGGTCCGGCGGAGAGAACGGTTCCTACCTATGAAGATTCACGAATATCAGGCAAAGGAAATCCTGGCGAAGTACGGCGTGGCCGTGCCTCGGGGCGAAGTGTCCAATACGCTGGAGGAGGCCGCGGCGGCGGCCCGCAAACTGTTTGCCGGGGGCGCGAGCGGCGTGGTCGTCAAGGCGCAGATTCACGCCGGAGGGCGCGGCAAGGGCGGCGGGGTGAAGGTGGCGCGGACGCAAGCGGAGGCCGAGCAGTATGCCCAGCAGATTCTGGGCATGACGCTGGTGACGCACCAGACCGGACCACAGGGGCAAAAGGTCCAGCGGCTGCTGATCGAGGAGACGGCGGCGATTGATCGCGAGTTGTACCTGGGCATTGTGCTGGACCGAGTGACGGGCAGGCTGGTCTTCATGGCCTCGCAGGCAGGCGGCATGGAGATTGAAGTGGTGGCCGCGAAGACTCCCGAGGCGATCTTCAAAGAGACGATTGACCCGGCGGTGGGTTTCGGCGCGTGGCAGGCGCGCAAGCTGGCCTTTGCGCTGGGGCTGAAGCCGGCGCAGATCAACGCGGCGGTCACGTTTTTGCAGAGCCTGTACAAGGCCTTTATCGAGACGGACGCATCGCTGGTGGAGATCAATCCGTTTATTACGACGACGGACGACAAGCTTTTTGCTCTGGACGCGAAGATTACCTTCGACGACAACGCGCTCTTCCGCCACCCGGAGATCAAGGCGCTGAGGGACACGGCCGAGGAGGACCCGCTGGAGGTGGAGGCGAGCAAGTACTCGCTGAACTACATCAAGCTGGACGGCTCCATCGCCTGCATGGTGAACGGCGCGGGGCTGGCCATGGCGACGATGGACATTATTCAGTACGCTGGCGGCAGCCCGGCGAATTTTCTGGATGTGGGCGGCAGCGCCACGCAGGAGCAGATTGAACACGCCTTCGAGATTCTGCTGGCCGATGCACACGTGAAGGCCATCTTCATTAACATTTTCGGCGGAATTCTGAGAGTGGACCGGCTGGCGACGGGGGTGGTGGCGGCGACGCGCAACCTGAAGGTGAAGGTGCCGATTGTGCTGCGGCTGGAGGGGACGAATGTGGAGGAAGGCCGCAAGATTCTGAAGGAGTCGGGATTGAATTTTCAAGTGGGGTCAACAATGAAAGATGCTGCGGAGTTAGTAGTAAAGGCAGCTGCAGTGTCAGTGTGAGTGCGAGTGTGAGTGTATGTGAGTGTGAGTGTAAGTGTGAAAGGCAGCGAGATGGCAAAGTCTTTTCGTGAGTTATTGGTTTGGCAAAAGGGGATCCAGTTATCAGTTCTTATTTATCGTCTAACGAAGCAGTTTCCTCGAGAAGAGACCTACGGGCTCTCGAACCAGATGCGCCGGGCAGCAGTATCGATACCAAGCAATATTGCCGAGGGCGCAGGACGGCTGAACACTCGGGAATACAAACAGTATCTTGGCGTTGCCAGAGGGTCAAGTTTTGAATTGCAGACGCAGTTGACCATAGCCAGGGAATTGGGATTCGGAGATCTTGAGCAGCTTCGCGAAGCCGAGTCTACATGCGATGAGATAGGGAGGATGCTCTTCGGAGTCATTCAAGCGCTGTCTGCTAAACATGATGAGCCCATGGATGCCTCTCCACACTCACACTCACACTCACACTCACACTCAAAGCTAGGAGCTAGAAGCTAATGGCTGTTTTGGTGAATAAAGAAACTCGACTGATTGTGCAAGGACTTACCGGCAAGGAAGGCACCTTTCACGCCATGAGCTGCGCGGAGTATGGCACGAAGGTGGTAGGCGGGGTGACGCCGGGCAAGGGCGGGACAACGCACGAGGGCTGGCCGGTCTTCAACACTGTGGCTGAGGCCGCGGCGAAGACGGGCGCCAACGCGACCATGATTTTTGTGCCGCCGCCCTTTGCTGCCGATGCGATTCTGGAGGCCGAGGACGCGGGGATTCCGCTGATCGTGTGCATCACCGAGGGCATTCCCACGCTGGACATGGTGAAGGTGTGGGCCAAGCTGAAGGAGTCGAAGTCGCGGCTGATCGGCCCCAACTGCCCCGGAGTGATCTCGCCGGGCAAGGCCAAGGTCGGCATCATGCCGGGACGGATTCACAAAGAGGGAAATGTCGGCATCGTCTCGCGCTCGGGAACGCTGACCTATGAGGCAGTGTATCAACTGACGCAGCGGGGCATCGGGCAATCGACGGCGATTGGCATCGGCGGCGACCCCATCATCGGCACCACGCACATCGACGCGCTGCGCTTGTTCAACGACGATGCGGAGACCGAGGCAATTATACTGATCGGCGAGATCGGTGGCACGGCGGAGGAGGCGGCGGCGGAGTTTGTGAAGCAGCACGTGAAGAAGCCGGTGGTGGGTTTCGTCGCCGGGCAGACCGCGCCTCCGGGACGGCGCATGGGCCACGCAGGCGCTATCATCAGCGGCGGGCAGGGCACGGCCGCCGAGAAAATGAAGGCCATGACCGCTGCGGGGATTCACGTGGTGGTTTCGCCGGCGGAGATTGGGGCGACGCTGGCAAAGGTGATTGGGAAAAGCTAGAAGAACAGCTGTCAGTTATCAGCTGTCAGAAAAGCAAAGGCCCACCGGAATGGTGGGCCTTTGTGTCTGCTGCCGAATTGGCTTCACCATACGCGGCACGGTTTTGGGTTCACCATCGCCGCCGTCTTCTTGCAACTGAAGCTTTTAGCGAACTCCGGCAGATCCTGGAGGACGGTGTTGGTGCGGTATTCGTCGGGGGCGTGGGGATTGCTCTGCGCCTGAGTGCGCAGTTGTTCGGGGCGCGTCTGCGTACACCACTGCTGCGCGTAGGCGATCCAGAATCGCTGGTCGGGCGTGTAGCCGTCCATGGTAGCGGACATGTCCACGTGCGCGGCCTGCGCCTTGTCGAGCCAGGCAATCCAGGCCAGCCACAAGCCGCCCAGATCGGCGAGGTTCTCGCCCAGCGTGAGTTTGCCGTTGAGGTGAACGCCGGGAACGGCCTCGATGGCGTCATACTGACGGACCATGCAATCGGCCCGATCCTTAAATTTGCTCTCGTCCTCTTTCGTCCACCAGTCGCTCAGGTTGCCGTCTTTGTCGAACTGGCGGCCCTCATCGTCGAAGCCGTGGGTCAGCTCGTGGCCAATGGTGGAACCCATGTCGCCGTAGTTGGCCGCGTCGTCCTCCTTGCCGCTGAAGAAGGGCGCTTGCAGGTAGCCGGCGGGAAAGTTCACGTTGTTCATCTGCGGGTCGTAGTAGGCGTTCACGGTGGGCGGGGTCATCTCCCACTCGCCCTTGTCCACCGGCTTGCCGATCTTGGCCAGGTCGCGCGCAAATTCAAATTGATGGGCGCGCATCTGGTTGCCGAGGGCGTCGCCGCGGACGATCGCGAGCGAGGAGTAGTCGCGCCACTTGTCGGGATAGCCGATCTTGTTCATCACGGCGCGCAATTTTTCCTTAGCCTTGATTTTGGTGGCGGCGCTCATCCAGTCGAGACTGTCGATATCCTTGTCCATGGCGTGCTCGATGGCCAGAGTCATGTCGAGGGTGCGCTGTTTTTCGGCAGGCGGGAAGTAGCGCGCCACATAGACCTGTCCCAGTGCCTCGCCCATTTCCTGGTCCACGCGGCGGGTGCAGCGCTTCCAGCGCTCCTGCTGCTTCTCAGCGCCGTTGAGCGTGTGCGAGTAGAAGTTCCAGTTCTCCAGGTCAAAGCTCTCCGGCAGGCTGGTTCCCGCGAAGGCGTGGAGCAGGTGCCAGCGGAGATAGGCGCGGATCTGCGCGACGGGAGTGTCGGCAACCAGCGCGTTGAACTCAGCAAAGAACTTCGGCTCCATATCGTTGGCTTTGCCCGCAGCGGGAGCATGCGCGGCGGCGGCGTAATCAGCGAGCGAAAAGTGCGTGAGTTCCTTGCCAAGGCTCAATACATCGGTGGGGTGGTTCAGGTTTTGCGGATCGCGCTGCTCGGTCATGGTGAGCGAGGCCTTAGCCAGGCGAGTCTCGATGGCCAGCACGGTCTTTGCGTCTTTGGCGGCCCGCGCTTCCGGTTCGCCAGCGAGGATGAAGATTTTCTTCACATGGGTCACGTATTGCTGGCGCTGTTCGACGGACTTTGCGTCGGTGCGAAAGTAATAGTCGCGCTCCGGCAGGCCGAGGCCGCCGGCTCCGTAGAAGCTGATGACGGAGGTGGAATCGGCGAAGTCCTGATTCGAGCCCATGCCGAAGAAGGCATGAACGCCGATGGTGTGCAGGTGGGCCAAAAGCGCGGGCAACTGTTTTCGCGACTTGAGCGCGGCAATGCGGTCCAACTCCGGCTGAAGAGGCGCGAGGCCCAGCTTGTTGATCGTGGTAGTGTCCATGCAGCTGGCGTACTCATCGCCGATCTTCTGCTCGTTGGGAGTGCGCGTGGCAGAATGCGCGGAAGTTTCTTCGAGGATCTGCTTCAGGCGGAGGCGATTCAGCTCGGCCAGTTCGGTAAAGCGGCCATAGGAGGCCTGGTCGGGAGGCAGCGGATTGCGCTTGAACCACCCATTACAACTGAAGCGGTAGAAGTTTTCGCAGGGATCGATGGTCTTGTCGATCAGGGAGGGATCGAAGACGCGCAACTCGGGAGCTGCCGCAGGGGCGGAAGCGGCGGTTTGGCAAAGGGCGGGAACGGCAATCATCCCGGCGGCGAGGACGACCACCGGCAGGAACGAATAGCGATGGGGTGAAACAGCGAAACGGAACATGCGGAAACTTTACCAGATTGGGCCTATGCGCGGCAGCCCTCCGCATCACGTCGCAGATTACAATAAGGAAGCGAATATAATTCCCCGCAGGAGAAAATCAGTGGCGCAACGCACCTTCAGCATCGTCAAGCCGGACGCGGTCCGCAAGGGTTTTACCGGGGCCATCCTGGCCGAGATCGCGCAGGCCGGATTTCAGATCGTGGCCATCAAGAGGCAGTCGATTTCAAAGGAGCAGGCCAAGGGATTTTATGCCGTGCATGTTGGCAAGCCGTTTTTCGAGGGGCTTTGCGAGTACATGTCCTCGGGGCCGCTTGTGCTGATGGTTCTGGAAAAGGAGAATGCGATTGCCGACCTGCGCACGCTGATGGGCGCGACCAACCCGGCCAACGCGGAGGCGGGAACAATTCGCAAAAAATATGCGGAATCGATGTCGGAGAATGCCATTCACGGCTCGGATGGCGAGGAGACGGCGGCGTTTGAGATTGGGTACTGGTTTGCGGGGTATGAGCTGATTTAGCGCAGTATTCCGCACCAGATAGCCACGGCTAATTTGCAGCGGCCGCAAACTGGATAGTAAGCGCCTTCAGATCGCGAACCAGCGTGGCGATTGACTCTGTCAAAGCCTGGTCGCGGCCCTTTTGCAGATGCCCTATCGAAATCTTCCCGTATAAGGTCCACAGGATGATGCGCGACTTCGAGTCCAGCAACACCAGCTTGAGCTGCGGCGTGCCGGAGGAAGAGGCGCCCGTTTCTTTTGTGCCGCTGACGTCCGTGAGTGGGTTGGCGTAACTGATTTCCAGAACCAGGTCGGCGTCGGCCGGAGTCGCTACAAGTTGGTATTGTCCCGAGCTTTTGATGGCCGCGTAAAACTCGTTATAAGGTTGAGCCGGCCCTCCACTCCAAAGTTTCTCATCCAAGCCACTCCCCGCGTTGGAGATGAAAACTTTCTTCGCCGTGAGGATTTGGGAGGGCAGCGGCGCTGCAGGAGCCTGTGCTTGCAAAGCTGCCGACAAGATCATTGCAAATCCGAGGCATGCAACAGTGAACCTGACTTTCAACATGAGGATTTCCTTTCTCAATTCATTGAACACGGGATGGACGAATTCTACTCGGAAAAATGCTTTCTTAATCAATTAATCTCCGAATAGATCATCGATCTTCTGGCGCAGAGCGGCGAGTTCCTGGCGCAATTCTGTCACTGTCGATTCCAGTTGCTCGATGCGCTCTCATAGTAGCGTCAGCGGCTGTTGCATGCAATGCCTCGACGTTCGAATCGTACAAAATGCAGAAAACGCGGTTCCTGAGTGGCTACAGGTAGATGAGATTTGAGATGGACTGGTTTTGTTTCGCAATCACCTTGAACAGGATTCCGGTTGATACTTCAGCACGTTTTAGCTCTGTTTTTTCGGGCTTTGCATCTGCCAGTAGACAGAGTAGCGCTGATCGCTGATCTGATACATGGGAACCAGTTGGAATTTCGCGCTTTCCCCGGCTGCCGCGAAGCGCAACTGCGAAGGTGATTCGACCTGAATCCATTGTTTCGTCTTTGCATCCGATGAAGCCGCGGCTTTGGGCAAGGGGGACGCAGCGGGCAGATTTTTGGGCACCGTCTCGCCGCTGTGGATCACTCTGCTGGCTTCGCCGGCGGGGCCTGTGCCGAGATCGGCAGCGAGAACAAACGGTCCATAGAGCGCGGCAGCGATGGAATCGTCGCCGGGCATCGGCTCCTGACGCAGGTCCATGGGCAAGCTGATGCTTATCGTATCGCCATCCTGCCAGGTGTTTCGAAGAGCGAGGTACGATCCCGGATCGGCTATGGCATCGAGCGGGCGACCATTGATCTTCACCTGCGCTTCTTCGCTGGTCCAGTGAGGAATGCGCAGGTGGATAGTGCGCGGCGCCGGGTGTGAGGATTTGATTTTGAGAGTCGTGCCCTGCTCGCGCGGGAATTGCGTGACCTGCTCAAGGATGAAGCCTTCCTCCTTCCAGTCAAGCGTGGATGAAAGGAACTGGTTGACGTAAATCTCCGATCCGCGATGGAAGTAAATCGTGTCTGCAAACTTGGCGAATTCCTCGACGCCAGTTCCCGTGCAGCACCAGAAGGACTCTTCGGGCGAGTTGTAGGCGCGCCAGTAGCCCGCGGCGAGCGGGAAGAAGTACTGCTTGAGGCCCTGCTCGTTCTGCGTGCCCAGCCTGCAATTGAACAAGGCGCGCTCATAGGCGTCCATCCAGCGCGCATCGGCAGTCCACCCGAAGACCAGGCGCTCAAGCTTCATCAGGTTGTAGGCCACGCAGCACTCGGCGTTGGTCCAGGCCAGCGTGCCGTTGAGTTGATTGGGGGGCGTCTTCCAATGCTCATCGAGACTGGTGTTGCCGATGACGTAATTGCGCGCGGCGAGAACCTCGGCGAGGAAGTACTCGGCTATGTCGCGGTAGCGGCGGTCGCCGGTGACTTCATACATGCGGGCAGCGCCGATGATCTTAGGGACGTGCGTGTTTGCGTGCAGGCCCTGCAACTCATCGCGGCGCGCGGCGAGCGGATCAAGAAAGCCGGGCTGCTCGAAGAGATGGGCGGCGTCGAGGTAACGCTCCTTTTTGGTTACGGCGGCGAGGTTGGCGAGGACTTCGTTCATGCCGCCGTACTCGGTGCGCAACATGCGCAGGCGCTGATCGATGATGAAGCGACCCATAAACTCATGCGCCCATTGACCCATGCCCTCTGCAATGCGCAGAGCGTCGGTGTTGCCGGTGAGGAGATACATATCGAGCAGGCCGGCCATGATCTTGTGGTAGGTGTAGAAGGGCGCCCAGACCGGCTTGCCCTGCGCCAGGTGTTCAAAAAGTTCGGTGGGATAGGCGCTAAGGTAGCGGGTTCCGATTTGTTTCTGGCAGGCGTCGAGACCGGTGACAAGCTCATCGCCGCGGCTCTTGAGAACGGTGTTTCCCGAGGCGGCCGAGGCAAGCGCAACGGCAGACAGAAAGTGGCCGCCGGCGAAGTGGCCGCGCAGCTCGCAGGTGGGGTCTTCCCAGCCCTTGTAGGGCGTGGCGCTGGAGGGGATGCCCGCCGTGACGCGGAAGGAATGCAGAAGCCGATCGACCGCGAGCGAGTCAAGGTAGCTCGCATTGATGTCCTGCTGCTCCTGAAAGATGCCGGGGGCGAGACGGACCGAGGCGAGCGGGAAGGGCACGAGCCTGTCCGCAGGATGCCCGGACTCGTCGGCAGACAATGCCTTAGCGATTGCCGAGGGGCCGGCGAAGCAGAGTCCGGCTGCACAGGCAGATGTTTTAAGGAAGTTGCGGCGCGAACGGTCCATCATGGCGATCCTCCTGCTCGAACTGACTACGGACAGCTTGACTTAAAACAGAGGTTCTTGCTGAAGAATGGAAGCACGTGGTTCTGGAAGCGGTCGGCCACGGCGCTGGTGTGCGTGCCCGGATAGATCTCGAAGCTGTTGGCGATGCCGTAGCTATCGAGAATGACGTGCAGCTTGCCCGCATCGGCGCGCAGGCCGTCCTGGTCGCCTACATCCATGGCGATGGCGCGATACTGCTTCAGGTTGCCGATGTATTGATCGACGAAGACCAGGGGCGCATTGGCCGCGAATTTTGCCTGTATCTCGGGCACGGGAAGCCCGTCCTTCGTAGGCAGATCGAGATAAAGCGGGGGGTTCCTGGGGTCGGGCGCCCAGGCGGCAGCCGTAGCAAGCTGCGCAATACCGAAGCCCGGCAGAGCGGCTGCAGCATCGGATGGCGACTTCAATCCGGCGATTTTCTTTTCGTTGGCGATAGCCATCTCTTTCATCCGGTCCGCGGGGCCGGGTCCGCCGCCCGTCATCGGCGACAGGCAGCAGGGGCTCATGATGTAAAGCGCGCCAAAAACATCGGAGTGCTTCATGCCGATGCGACTCGCCCCGTAGCCGCCCATCGAATGGCCGGCCAGGCCGCGGCTGGTGCGATTAGGGATGGTCCGGTAGTGCGCGTCGATGTAGGCGACCACGTCGTGGGAGATGAAGCGCTCGAAGTCACCCGTCGTCACCGAACTCGAATACATCGAACCGTTGTAGATGGTCTTCGAGTCGGGCAGCACGACGATCATCTCCTGCGCGCCCAGGGCGAAGGCGCCCTCGATGGTCTGAGGCACATGGATCTCATGCGTCCACTGCTCGGCTCCAATAAAGAAGCCGTGCAAGGCATAGACAACGGGGTAGCGGCGATGCTTCTCTTTGGCGTAGCTGGGCGGTAGGAAGACAAACACGTCGCGGTCGACGGCGTCGCCTCCCAGATTGCCCTCCAGGGCTGTGCTGTGAATCTTGATGTGTTCGACCGTAACCGGTTTTGCGCCCGGAACTACTGGCGGCACGATTGTCTGCACCTGGGCGAAAAGCATGGCGCCCATTGAAACGGCAATGGATAGTACTCCCGCACTACACAATTTCGTAACCTTCATGTTTAGCCTCATTCTGGGACGTTTGTTAAACAAAAACAGCAAGTTAGCTTCCGCTTCGCGGAAATGGCGAGTTAGCGAGTTAGCGGCAGTACATGCCAGTTGTAACTTGACGTGGCAAGCCATGTTGCACCTACTGGAAGAGCCTGGGAGCGAAGTCGTTCAGATCACGCCGCCACGTGAGCCACTCGTGGGCCGTGCCGGGAGAAGAGAAATAGACGTATTTGACCCCGGCCTTGTCCAGCATCGCCCGAAATGCGCCGATGGATTTGGGAAAGGGCATAGGCTCTTCGGTTCCCATGCCGAGCCAGAGCAGCTTTACCTTCGCGTTGAAGGCCGCACCGTCCTTGAAGATGCCATTGAATGCTGTCGCGGGATCGAGCGCATCGGTGCTCAGCCCGTTCATCGTGCCGCTAAATCCGGCCATGTAGGCAAAGGTGTCCAGATGGCCCGTCGCCAGGTGCAATGCCTGGTTGGCCCCCATGGAAAGACCGGCCATCGCCCGGTGATCGCGATCGGGAATGGTGCGAAAGGTCGAGTCAATCATGGGAATGACCTCCTGGAGCAATACGTCCTCGAAGGCGCCGATTTCTCCGGGACGCCCTGAAGCGGGCGGCCCAAAGGGTCCGGCGGGCCGTGATGCGTAACCGTTGTCCATGACGATCATCATGGGCACGGCCTTGTGCTCCGCGATCAGATTATCCAGAATCAGGTTGGCGTGGCCCTGGAAGATCCATCCGGTTTCGTCCTCGCCCATGCCGTGTTGGAGATAAAGCACCGGATAGCGCGCGCTGGGGTTGCTGTCGTAATCCGGCGGCGTGTAGACGAAGCAGCGCCGCCACTGGCCGGTGATCTTTGAGCGGTAGATGCGGAGGCGGACATCTCCGTGCGGCACATCGTTCGCCAGGTAGTAGTTCACGCCATCTTCGGGAATATCGATGCCGCTCGCGTCCATTCCCATGCCGAAATACGTGTGGCTGCCCGGATCGTTCATGCGGACCCCATCGGCGTCGAGCGCGTAGTAGTGGAAGCCTTCGACGATCGGAGGCGTGGTCACGCTCCACAAGCCGTCATTGCCGCGCGTCATAGGGAACTTCTTTCCGGTGATGTCCACATCCACCGACTGAGCCGAGGGCGCCTTGAACTGGAAGGCCACGCTATGATCCGGCAGAACGCGCGGATACTGCGCGCCCATTACATTCGTCGCGGCGGGTTTGGCGTCCTCCACCGCCGAGGCGCGTACGCCCTCCGGCGAGCGCCGCCAGGAAAAGTAGGCATCCAGGGCCTTGAGCCCTGCTTCGTTGGGAACGGGTCCGGGGTGCGGCGTTCCGGCTAAATACATATACTCAGGATGCTGGTCGCTGAAGGCCGGCCACTTGGCGATGCCCTTGCCGTTCGGATCGCCGTACTTGGCGAAGTTGGTCCAGTAGGTGACCATGGCGTCGGAGATCACATGATCCGTCGCGCTGGGAACTTCGTTCGGCAGGTCGTTCAGATGACCAAAGACATACGGAACTTCCCTGCCGTGCCATGCGCCGAAGCCTTCATGCTCGGAGCCGACCGGGAAATCCGGATGCTGGTCGAAATAGTACATGAAGACCTTTGACGAGCCGCGCTGCGATTGCAGCCGCGCCCAAATCCAGGTCTGCCATCCAAACGCCGCGTCTCGGGCCAGGTCGCGTGCGGTCTTGGGCACGGACTTGTCACCGGCTGGATAGGCTTTCAGCAGGCTGTCGGCAAAGGCACCGTAGCGCTTGCGCGTGCCGTCGATATAATCCTTCGGCGTGCGGTCACGGGAAAAACTCGCGCCCTCATCCGAGTTGTACCCAATGAGGACAGGGATGTCGTTGAATTTTCCGGCGTCGTAGAGCGTGTACTGATCGCCGGGAATCACCCAGCCGTCAGTATTCGGCCATGCCAGGCCACGCGTGGCAGCCAGCAGCTTCTCCGGCGGCAGTTTGCGCAGTTCCGCGATCGATATGGCTCCCGCGTTGACCGCAAAGGCTTGACCGTCCCGCTCCGCGATGGCAAGAGGCCGCATATTTTCGCCCGGCCCACCCGCGGAACGCGGGGGACCGAATGAGCCGCCGCTTTCAGAAATCGCCCCCTGGAAGAGGCCTTTCGCCAGCGGAGAAGCACACAGCTGACTCACGGCGATTCCTCCGGCCGACTCGCCGAAGATGGTGACCTTATTGGGATCGCCACCAAAAGCGGCGATATTCTTCTTGATCCACTGCAAAGCGGCAATCATATCGAGCAGGCCGTAGTTGCCCGAGACATGCTGAGGCGACTCCGCGCTCAACTCCGGATGCGCCAGGAAGCCGAGGGTTCCCACGCGGTAGGCGATGCTGACCAGCACCACGCCCTTGTTCGCCAGAACCTCTCCGCTGTAACCCGGGACCGAGGTGGCGCCGCCGTTGAAGCCGCCGCCGTAGATCCAGACCAGCACCGGGACTTTTGCGGAGGTCGACTTCGCCGGCGTCCAGACATTCAGATAGAGGCAGTCCTCACTCATCGCGGGAGCCTTGCCGCCAGCGGGGCCAAAGCTGCCCTGCATGCATTGCGGAGCGAACTTGACCGCAGGGCGCACACCCTGCCACCTGGCCGCGGGCTGCGGCGCGCGCCAGCGCAGATCGCCCACGGGCGGAGCCGCAAAGGGAATGCCCCTGTAGACGTTGAGTCCAGCTTCCTTTGTTCCCTGCAAAACACCCTGCTCAACCTTTGCAGTGGGGCCCGCGGCCGCACTCATCAGCGGCGCTGCCGCGATGGCAATTGCAAACAAAATCGATTTCATTGACGATTTCCTTTCCTGTTCCTTAACCGAAAGCGCTTCAGCAGGAATTCGCAAAAGGCATCTGCCGCGCTCTTCCATTCATGCTGAAGCAGGGCAAGCTACTGCAGCAGATACGAATAAATGCTGACGCTGAAGGGAGGCGCATCGATTGTGCCGGGCAGCGCGCCGAGTTTGTGCTTGTCCACGGAGACCTCCGGCGTCTTGCCAAGCACAACGACTGCATCCAATTTAGAGGGAGCCATCTGCCAGCGAGTTCCCTGGCTTGCCAGCTTCACTCCATTGATTGCGAGCTTCATACTCTGCGCGGAATCAGATGGATTCAGCACGGCGATGGTGAGCGTCTTGCGATCTTCGCTGAGCGCGGCGCTCACATCCAGCGGATAGGTGTCGCTGCCCGGATTCACCGCGGGCTGATCGCCGCCTACCGGGAAGGTCACCTTGGGCTGCGGCGAGTCGCCTGTTACCTCGACCGGAATTGTGCCGAAGTGATCGCGATACATCTTGAAAAGCATTCCCGTGGGATTCAGGATCGCTTCGGTGCGGTTGGAACTCATCATCGCCGTGGCAAAGGTGAAGCAGCCCATTTGGAAGATATCCGAGTGGCGGAACATCTCATGGAAGGCCCATGCGTAGGCCGGCGTGGTCTTGTAGGAGCCGGGTCCACCGCCAAAATACGCCCATTCGTCGATGGCAATCGGGACTGGCTTCACCCGCAGGCTGGGGATCAGTTCCAGGTATTTCTGGTAGTGCTCGTATTTGGCGCGGACCTGAACGGCCGGGGCGCGCATCCACTCGATCAGCGACAAAGGAGGATCGATGGGCACCTTCTTGCCGAGCTTCATGTCCGTGTGCTGGGTGCCGGACGCGTAGTAGTGCTCGCTGAGCATGTCGATGTTGTCCAGGTCGTGCGCCAGCAGGTAGCCCGACCAGTCGGCCGGCGTTAGATAGTCGGGAACATACTTGCCGCCGATGCGCCTGGACTGATCGGCGCCCTCCATTACGTCGGGCATGGCGCCGCCGGCGATGAGCTTGATCGATGGGTCCACCTGCTTCATGGCCTTGGCGAAGAGATTGTGTTTGAGAGCAAATTGCTCGGGAGAGATTGCGCCCATCTGGTAGTCGCCCCAGGGCTCGTTGCCGATGCCCCACAGCTTGACGTTGTACGGCTTTGCATGGCCGTTGACGGCGCGCCACTTGCCCATCGGCGTGGTGACGGCGCCATTGGTATATTCGACGAGCTCGCGGGCTGACCATGCATCGCCAAAGCCGGCGTTGACCGTGATGTAGGGATCGACACCGAGCAGCCGGCAGAGTGTGAGGAACTCATCCGTGCCCACATCGTTCGGTTGAACAGCATGCCAGACCGGATCGAAGATCGGCGGACGCTTGTCGATGTCGCCTACGCCATAGCGCCACTCGTACGCGGAGACAAAGTTGCCGCCGGGGAAGCGAAGGACGCCGAAGCGCAGTTGCTTGAGCGCGGCAACGATCTCCTTACGAAAGCCCTCAACGTTGTCAGCCGGCATCAGCGAAACCGCGCCGATGTGAAATGAACCCGCGCCGGTTGCAGTGATCTCAATGCGCGCATCGTCGTTGTCGGCCTTGGCTTCGAACTTGAGCGGGACCTTGGTGTAAGAGGTTCCCAGAATGTGGACTGTCACCGTCTGACGGTCGCCCGGTTCCTTGCCCCAGATCAACGCGATTTTGACCACCGTCCCAGGTGTGCCAGCCAGGACGATTCGTCCGGTGTACGCTTTTCCATTCCGCACAACAACTCCCGACTCACCGATTCCATGCGGCACTTTGGCGTCGAGCTTTACCAGCGGAGTGTGATCGCCCGTGTAGGGATTCTTGGCGTCCATCGTGACCACGCCGTCTCCGCCGATCGGCGCCCACCAGCGTGTGATCGGACGGCGGAAGCGGGGATTGCCCGCCGCGTTGCCCATCATAGGCGGCGGTGTGGGCGCGGTTGCCGCGACCGGGTAGAAGAACTTGCGATCCGCCAGCAGTTCGGCCCATACGCCCGTGTTCACAATATCGCCGCCGTGCTCCAAAAACTGCCCGTAGACGTATTTTGAGATCGGGGCGCCGGTCTTCGACGCATCGATGGCGACATTCACGGTACGCGTCTGCGCCGCAGACACGAAGGAGAGAAAAAGCGCTGCCAGCAAAAGCGCCGGTCTTGTCAAAGTCCTGATTGCTGATTGCATGATGAATAGCTCCTTAAAACGATTCCTCAGAGGCTAAAGCCCATGATATTTTGAACCACTTGCGGCACGACTCAAGCATTTTCAAAATTTCTGTGAGGCTGATTTGTGGTTTCCCACCCATTTCACACAGAACGTGCAATGGATGGGGCACGGAGCTTCCTTATACTATCGGTGAAAATGCTCTCAAGTCGCGCCCTTTCAAAACCTAACTTTCACCACAGGCTGTTAGCAGTATCTGGTTGACGAATGTTATGGCTCCAGCGAGAGGACCGTCACCGACTTCGGTTCAACTGTCAATGCCAGCCTGCCGCCTTTCACGCTTACAGAGACGGGCTTCGGCACAACGGTGTTGGCCGCCGTGAATGTGTTCACGCTATCGGCGGCAGGCGCAGTCAGCGTCTCGCCCTTGGCCGATTTAACCGTTATGCCGGTGATCTCCGCATCGATCTCAACCGGCTTTTCTGGATCGAGGTTGGTGATCTCCAGCCACAGCTTGCCCGATGCGTCCCTGGCAGCGAGAGCATCCACTCGCGGCAGGGTGATGCCGTCACGATGAACCGTGCCGGGATCGAAATCGATGGGAACAAACGCCGCGTCCTGGAACGGCACATACATCTTGTAAATGTAGTAAGTCGGAGTGAGAACCATCTTCTCCTTGTCCGTCAGGATCATGGATTGCAGCACGTTGATCATCTGGGCGATATTGGCCATGCGCACGCGGCCGGCGTGCCGGGCGAAGATGTTCAGATTCAGCGATGCCATGATGGCGTCTCTCAGGCTGTTCTGCTGGACCAGGAAGTTCGGGTTCGATCCGGGCAGGGGCGCGTACCATGCGCCCCATTCATCCACCACCAGCGCTACCTTCTTCTCGGGGTCGTACTTGTCCATGACGGCCTCCTGCTTGCGCAGGAACTCATCCATGAACAGCGTGGACTTGAGCGTCTTGCTGTAATCCTCAACGCCGAAGCCTGTTGAAGGCGACGAGGGCGGCCATCCGCTGGGCACTGTATACCAGTGCACTGAAAGGCCGTCGAAATCCCAGCTCCAGTCGTGATGCTGCCATCCCTTCATGATGGTCTCGGTCCAGTCGGTCTCGGGAAAGCCCGGTCCGACGGCGATCTTGAGCATGTGGCTAGGGCCATCCTGGGCGGGATTGAGGTTTCCGACAAAGCGGCTGTAGATTTTGAGCTGGCTCAGATAGTAGTCCGCCGTCATGTCGCCTCCGCAGGACCAGCTCTCGTTGCCAATCCCCATGAAGCCGACCTTGTAGGCATCGGGATGGCCATTGGCGGCACGTTCTTTCTGGAGCGTGGTGGGCTGCGCTGCGGTCATGTACTCCAGCCACTCGGCCGCTTCCTGAGGGGTCCCGCTTCCGACGTTGACCGAAACGTAGGCCTGGCTGCCGATCTGCTGGATGAAATCCATGAATTCGTCGGTGCCGAAGCTGTTGTTGTCGACCACGCCGCCCCATGCGGAGTTGAGCGTCGCCGGCCGCTGCGCGGCTGGACCGATTCCTTTGCGCCAATGGTATTGATCTGCAAAACAGCCGCCCGGCCAGCGGACATTGGGAACCTTCAACGCGCGCAGGGCGGTCACAACGTCGTTGCGAATCCCGCGCGTGTTCGGAATCGTGGAATCCGGGCCAACCCAGATGCCCTCGTAAAGACCATGCCCAAGATTCTCAGCGAACTGGCCAAAGAGGTTGCGGTCGATCTTCGCTCCGGCTTTGGATGCGTCGATGGATAAATGAGCAGAATCCGCTGCCATCATGGACGTGGTTAAGACCAGCAGAAGCATAGAGATGCGAAGGATGGAACGAACAGATCTGAACTTCATGAAGACTCCCAGGGAGAATGCCGCGGAGCGATTACAGAGAATCCCACTGGCACCTGATGCCACAGGACCAGTCGATCGATGCCCGAAAACCTTCTCTGAGACTTGGACTATACAGAACGGCTGCGGCGATGAGCAAGTCAAAATCCATGCTCAATTCGGATGGGATTTATCGATGAATCTCCGCCTGCAACGCAATCACATTCAAGGCGCCGGATACCCGGTGGAAATGTGCGACTATTCAAGGAGAACCTCCGTCCCTTAACATGTGGCTGGCTGAAGAGATTGTTGGAAGCGGATCGGTAAACGATTTCCGGTAAGCGCTTTCGACCCTGGCTATTCTGGCCAGCTCCCTGGCTACGAGTTTTCAAGGCAGGAAATTCAAGATGGAGAGAAATTCGATGAAGAAAATTGGAATGGCAATCCTTTTGCTGTCGAGTTGCTGCTGGGCGCAGAACACGGACAGCTTCGTGCCCGCATCCACCAATGTTCCCGGCGCTGCATATCCGCGTGTCGACAGTGGCTCCAGGGCCCAGTTCCGCTTGAAAGCTCCTGACGCCGCGACAGTCAAGCTCAATTTCTGGAGCGGGCCGAAACTGGATATGGAGAAGCAACCGGACGGATTCTGGACCGTCACGACGCCGCCCCTCCCGCCAGGACTCCGCTACTATACATTGATCATCGACGGCGTGGAAGTCAGCGACCCCAGTAGCTATGCGTTCTATGGCGGCAGCAAGGATGCTAGCATGATTGAGATTCCGGAAGCGGGAGCAACGTACTACTCGGCTCAACAAGTTCCCCATGGCCAGGTTCGCGAGGTCTGGTACCACTCAAGCGTGACCGGGGATTGGCGTCATGCGCTGGTGTATACGCCGCCGGGCTATGACGAACAGGCGAAGGTGCGCTATCCTGTGCTCTATTTGCAGCATGGCGGCGGTGAAGATGAAACCGGCTGGATCAGGCAGGGACACGCCAACTTCATTCTCGACAACCTGATCGCGAGCAAGGCCGCCAAGCCGATGATCATCGTGATGGCGAGCGGTTACGCCAGACGCGCCGGTTATACTCCTCCGGATCTGGCGGGGAAGCCCTTCGGCTCGCCCGAGATGATGAAAGCGATGCAGGAGATGGCGCAGGCCTTTGAAGACGACATGACGCAGGCGCTGATTCCCTTCATTGATTCAACCTTCCGGACCGTCGCGGACCGTGAGCATCGCGCCATGGCGGGGCTTTCGATGGGCGGCATGCAAACCTTCCAGGTCACCTTCGATCACCTCGAACTCTTCTCCTACATTGGCGGTTTCAGCGGAGCGGGCGGGATGCAGATGATGCGCGGCGATCAGAAATTCGATCTGAAGACAGCCTTCAACGGCGCGATGGCCGATCCGGATGCCTTCGCCAAGCGGGTGCACCTGCTGTGGATTGGCGTCGGGACCGAGGAGCCTGCCATGATGCACGCCGGCATCGTAAAACTGCACACATCGCTGGACGATGCGAAGATCAAGCACATTTTCTATGAATCGCCTGGCACCGCGCACGAGTGGCAGACGTGGCGTCGCGATCTGAAGGATTTTGCGCCGAGACTCTTCCGGTAAAGTAATTAGTAAAGACGCGGGCCTGGAGGAACTCCTCCAAGCCATTTGTTGTTTTGCTTAAAACCGCGTCTTCAGGAAAGAGGCTTGAACGCATGAACTCCAGATTGAAACTCGCCTGGATTGCAGCATTTTTATTGCTCGTTACGCTTCCGGGCATTGCGCCAGCTCAGCCAACACCTTCGGTTGCGTCTCCCGCCGCGGCTCCGGCCACCAAGCCGCAGCCGTTTGTCAGCCCGATCTTCGGCGACAACATGGTCTTGCAGCGCGGCAAGGCCAATACCATATGGGGCTGGTCTGAGCCCGGCGACAAGGTCAAGGTCGAGATTGGAGAAACATCGGCAACCGGCGTGGCTGGCCCCGATCGCCGCTGGCAGGTGAAGATACAGCCGCCTCCCGCAGGCGGCCCGTACATCATCAGGATCACCGGCCGCGAAACTGTGGAGTTGCATAACGTGCTGGTGGGCGATGTCTGGATCTGCGGCGGCCAGTCGAACATGGGCCTGCCGCTGCGGTTTGCGCACAATGGCGCCGACGAAGTGAAGGCGGCGAATTACCCGCAGATTCGCTTCTTCACCGTTGCGGGACATCCCGCTTACCGGCACACGGATCTGGTCGAGGGCAAGTGGAGCGAGGTCTCACCCCAGACGGCAGACTGGGTTTCCGCTGTCGGGTACTACTTTGCGCGCAGGGTCCAGAGTGAACTCCATGTGCCGATTGGCCTGGTGCTGGATAACATGGGCGGAACCCCGGCCGAGGCGTGGACAAGCGCCGAAGCTCTGCGTCCGCTGAAGGACTTCGACGTTCCGCTGGCGGAGTTGCAGCGGCTGGCGGCTGAGGGCGCGCCCGAATACGGCAACTTCGTGATGCACTGGTATGACCAGTACGACATAGGTCTCAAAGGCAAATGGGCCTCACCCGATCTGGACGATTCAAGCTGGAAAACTGTCAGTATTCCTGGCGGATTTGCCGAGCTGGGCGTGCCCGAGACAGCCGCCGTGGCCTGGTTCAGGAAAGAGATTGTGCTGCCGGACCCGCTTCCGGCAGGGCGCGCGCTGCTGTTTCTGGGCTCAATTGAACGCATGGACACGGCATTTGTGAATGGCGCCTTCGCCGGCGCCAGTTCATGGGTGGAGAACCCGCGCGTTTATTTTCTTCCCGCGGGCGTGCTGAAGCCCGGACGAAATGTAGTGGCGATTCGCGTGCTGAAGACCAAGCCTGATGGCGGATTCCTGAGCAAACCAGAAGAGCTACATCTTATGTTGGGAGACAAGTCGATCATTCCGCTGGCCGGAAAGTGGAAGGGCCAACTCAGCGTGGATGCACGTCCGCCGCATCCGCTGCCCATCGCCTACGAGAACTGGCCGGTGATGCCGACGGTGCTGTACGAAGGAATGCTCAGGCCCGTCGCGCCACTATCCATCACGGGAGCGATCTGGTATCAGGGCGAGCAGAACTCGCCGCGCGGCTACCAGTACCGCAGGATTCTCCCCGCGATGATCGCCGACTGGCGAAAGCTCTTCGCACAGGGCGATTTTCCCTTCTACATCGTCAGCCTTCCGGCCTTCAAGCATCGCAGCCCGACACCGATCGACGGCGACGAATGGGCCGAAACGCGCGAGTCGCAGGCGGTTGCGGCGGCCAGCGTTCCCCACTCCTGCCTGGCTGTCACCATCGACACGGGCGACGCTGACAACATTCATGCGCAGGACAAACAACCGGTCGGCGAACGCCTTGCCCGTTGCGCGTTGGCCAACTACTACGGCGAGAAGGTCGTTTATTCTGGTCCGACTCTGAAATCGGTTGACCGGCGTCCGGGCGAGATACGGCTGCACTTTGCGCACACCGATGGCGGCCTGGTGGTAAAGGGAACCAAGCTGGAAGAGTTTGCCATCGCAGGAGAGGACCGGAAATGGACCTGGGCCGAGGCGCACATCAAGGGAAAGACAATTATTGTTTCTTCTCCCTCAGTGCCGAAACCCAAAGAGGTTCGCTACGCGTGGCAGTCCAACCCGGCAGCAACCCTGTTTAACGGCGCAGGCTTGCCTGCCGCTCCCTTCCGGACCGATAGTTGGCCCGGCATGACGGAAAATCAGAGACCATATTGACGCCAGAAGACAGGGAGTCAAGCTCTCGACACTTGAATCAAACCGATTTACCATGAGCGCGGCCCATGATTTCCGAACGCGTGCTCATTCCACGCACGCCCGGCACACTTGGAGGGACCCGTATGAAACGCGCGCTCTGTATACTTGCCATCTTTTTCGCAGCCACCGCCGTCTTCGCAGACAACTCCACAATGCCCGACGGCACCCGGTTTCCCATGTGGGAAAAGCCGCTGCACTTCACGAAGACCTATTACGTCGATATTCAGGCCAAGAACGCGGATGACAAAGGCCCCGGCACAAAAGAGCATCCCTTCCGCAGCATCGCTCACGCGGCGCAGGTACTCCAGCCGGGCGAGCACGTCATCATCGCCGAAGGCGTTTATCGCGAGGTCATCCGTCCCGCACGCGGCGGCGACGGGCCGGACGCGATGATCAGCTATGAAGCCGCGCCCGGGGCGAAGGTCGTCGTCAAAGGCTCGGCCATCGTGAACAACTGGCGCCCCAGCGAGGGCTGGAACTTCGGCTTCGATCGCGCAACGAAACAGCCGGTCAAGGCCTGGGAGCTGCATCTTGATCCGGCGCTCTTTTACGACGGCTACAACCCCTTCGAGGTGGACAACGTCATCGGCAACCGCTACTGGATCAACTATGCCAAGGACAACATGGCGAACTACTTCCGCCGCCGCGGGATTGTCTTTGTCGATGGCCACCCGCTTGAGCCCGTCGAAACCGCCAGCGATCTTGCCGGCACATCGCCGCGCTCGGTCAACTTCTTCAGCGAGATTCACTGGTCCCCACTTTTCCAGGAGTTCCAACCCTACGCCGGCAAGGTCTGGATTGAGCCCAACGGCTTGACCCTGCACATCCGCCTGGCCAATGACGATGACCCCGCCAAGCACGTCATCGAGATCACCACGGCGGAGCAGGTCTTCTCGCCGGCGAAGCGCTACCAGTCCTATATCCGCGTCAAGGGCATTACGTTCATGCATGCGGGCAACGGTTTCCCGGTTCCGCAGCGCGGCCTGGTCTCCACCAATCGCGGCAATCACTTCATTTTTGAGGACAATACCTTTGAGTGGGCCAACAGCGTTGGCCTGGATATCGGCAACGAGGACTGGGCCGCCTCGCAGCCGCCGCAGCCGGTGGGCTATGACATCATTCGCGGCAACACCTTTCGCTACTGCGGAATTGAAGGACTGGGCGGCACCGGCGGGCCGCAATCCACGCTCGTTGAAAAGAATCTCTTCGAATGGATCGGCTGGCAGGACGCGGCCTTGATGTCGGAGTCCGGCGGCACCAAGATGCACGTGGCGCACAATCTCCTGTTCCGCAACAACATCATCCGCCACATCCGCCACGCTAACGGCATCTGGCTGGACATTGGCAACGCTAACGTGCGCATTACCGGCAACGTCTTCGCCGATATCCCCGGCAACGTGAATCCCCACGCCATTCACATCGAGGGCAGCGAGGCCCTGAACCAGATCGACAACAACATCTTCTCCCACCTCACCGGCGGCATCCTCATCCGCGACACCAACAACGTCATCATCGCCTACAATCTCTTTCTCGATTGCGACGAGGTTGGCGTCGATACGGTTTCAGGCCTCGGCGCGCCGAGGCCCATCTCCGGACACACCAACGATGTCCACAATCTCATGGTTCACGGCAACGTGTTCTACAAGATGGGCCGCTCCGCCATCGAGTTCACCAACGCGCGCAATGACGCCGATGGCAATGTCTACGCCAACCCCGCCGGAGGCATGTTCTTCGCGCAGCCGTTCCTGCGCGTGAAGTTTCCCGAGCCGCCCGAGTGGCACAACCTGAAATCGTGGCGCGAAGAACACAACTGGGACCTGCACGGCGCTATGACCGACATCACCGCCGCACTCGATCCTGACAGGCTCGAGCTCACCATGACCGTGAAGGGAGAGATCAAGCCGCTCGCCGCATACAAGGGCATCGATTCCGACTTTTATGGTCACACCATCGCCGGCGACCGCCTGGCCGGCCCCTTCGCCGACTTGACTCAGGGACCCGAGTTACGCAAAGTCGATCCGCGCCAGTAAAAGAAACACCCTTCCAGACAGGAGAAATGCCTGTCTGGAAGGGCGCCGTTGATAAGCGAATGTCTGTCTGTTTCTTAGCGTTTGCCGAAGTGGTAAGTGAGTCCAAAGGATAGCCGCATATCATTCTGGATATTGGCGGCGGCGTTGGGGAATTCAGTCCGCACGTAGTCGGCTTCCAGCAGACGAATGCCCCATCTCTTGTTGAGGTAAAGGTTCAAGCCTCCACCTGCCTGCACGACAAACGAGTTGGCGCTGCTGGTGGCCGCCGGCATGGCCGGATAGAGGCCGTTGAAGCCATGCGTCCAGCCTAACAACTCCTGTCCAAAGATTTGCAGCCGGCGGTTATCCGCGGCCGTGGCATGGCCCTGCCAGGCCGTCCACGTGTAGCGCGGGCCTGCCAGGAAAGAGATCCGGTTCACGTCCACGCCCGAACCGACATTGGCGGTATGATCGCCGGTGAGACTGGCGGCGATGCCCAGGCCACTCTTGAAGGTGACCGCTGCGTCCGCTCCGCCTCCCTTTAACCAGAAGCTGGTTTGGCCGGGCACCACCTGCGACCGCTCGACCGCAAAGGTTACGGCCAGATCGGTGGAGACCGTATCCGGCGCAACCGGCTTCTGACTCTGCTGGGCCCAACCTGTGACGCCCGCCAATATGCACGCGCCCACAAGGAGCACCTTTCCGCGACTCGATATACGCATCTTGAGTTCTCCTTTTTACTCAACAATCAAAGTGACGTTGGATGTGTGCGACAGTGTACCCGAGGTTCCTGTCACGCCCACCGTGTAGGTCTTTTGCGCCTGCCCAAAGTAGCCGACGGTCGAGCCGCAGCCGCTCATTCCGGCCATGGCCGCCAGGCTGGCGACGAGCAGCAGCAGAATCGGCAGCATGCGGCTGAAGCGCTTGCCGGTCTTACGCAGCCTGCCAACAAACGGCAGCAGCAAGAGCGCCAGCGAGAACGGAGCCCAACGCGTGGCCAGGTTGCCGCCTGTGCCCGGCTGCCGCTCGGAGGTGGTGTTGTTCAGCACCGTGTCGATGATCAGCGTTACCGTGGTCGTACACGAGCTGCTGCAGGACGCGATGCTGGACGACGTGAAGTAGTAAGAGGCGCCCCTGGGCAGGCCGCTGATCGATAAATTGATCGCCGTCGGGTAGACCGTCGATGGACTGACCGGGCTCACCGTAAACGTGTAAGTGGCCGCATTGCCCGGTATTACCGTATAAGTGGTAATCGACGCGCTTATAGAGAAATCGGCCACGGTTTCGGAGTAGCCGGTGCTGGCGGTGTACGGCACCGGGATGAAGTTCGTGTCGCCGCTATACGAAGCGGTGATGAGATTCGTGCCTACCGCCAGCGGGGAGGAAGAAGTATTAATTGTGCAAGTGGCCACACCAGCGCTCAGCGTTACGCCCACGCAACTCGTCACTACCGCGCCGTTGTCGTAGAAGGTCACCGTGCCGGTGGGCGTATTTCCCGTATTCGTCACCGCTGCCTTGAAGGTGAGCGCATTATCGACAAAGACCGGATTGATCCCGCTACTCAAGCTCACCACGACCACCGGCGTTCCCTGGCTCACCGTGAGCGAGTAGCTCTGACTGCCGGTGTAGTGCGTTCCCGAGCTGTTGGTGTAAACGGTGTCGGTAGCGACGACAGTGAAGCCCGTGGTTCCGGCCGTCGTCGGAATGCCGGTGAGAGCTCCGGCGCTGCTCAGGCTCAGGCCGGCGGGCAGCGATGAGCCGCTGGCCAGCGCATAGGAATAGCTGCCGCTGCCGCCCGAGGCCACGAAGTTTTGACTGTAAGCGATACCGACCGTCCCGCCGGGCAGCGTCGCCGAGGTGGGCGAGAGCAAAATGGTCTCACTCATGGTGATGTCGCCGGAGGTGCCGGTAATGTACGACCAGTTCGAGTCGGTCGCGGTCACGGTAATGTCCCAGTCGACAATACTCAGTGTCATGGCGCTGCTGCTGGCCATACCGTTGTAGAAGGCCAGGCTGCTGGGCGAGACGGTGATGGGTTTGCTGTTGCCGTCGGTCGCCGTCAGATTGGCCGTGCCGTTGTAGGCGATGGTCTGATTATTGTTGGAATCCAGCGCGATTACAGTGATCGTCGCGGCGTGACCCAGGAGCATCGTGGCGGGGGTGCCGACGATGAAGTGCGTTGCAGGCAAGGCGGAGGGTAAAGTGCCGTTGGGCGATCCGCCGTCGATCGATCCGCCGTAATTGTAGGCTGCGGTACCGTCGGCGCTGCCATTAGCACCGGCCGATCCGGATCCTGTCGATCCCTGTCCTGCAGTTGCCGCGGTGTGGGTGCTGTCGTTGTAGTAGCCGCTGTTTCCGATGGTCACGGTTCCTGTGTTGACAAAGATCGAGGGGCCATACGCTGAACCACCATCGCCGCCGTTGGCAGTAGCCGAAACTCCGCCACCGTTACCGCCACCGAAGCCGCCATAGCCGTAATAGCCGCCGCCACCGCCGCCGCCAAAGCCGCCGCTGCCGCCATTTGTTGAATACAGGTTCAGGCTGGAATCAAGGTACTCACTGGCGCCGCCGCCGCCGCCGCCGAAGCCGCCATTGGCGCCATTATTAGTTCCCTGGTTCGTGCCGCCGGCGGCATTATCGCCGTATGCGCTTCCACCGTTAACCCAAGGAGTGGACAATTGGGTATCATCAGCGCCGCCGCCACCGCCGCCGTTGCCGCCGGTTCCGGCGTTCCCAGCACCAGCAGCGTTGCCAGCGGTTAAAATACCGCCGCCACCAGCACCGTAGGCATACGGTGTAAGACAAGTTACCCAGCATCCGACATCACCGCCTTTAAACGCCATGCCGCCGCCGCCGCCGGAACCACCTCCATCCGAATTCCAGGCACCGTAACCGCCAGCTCCGCCGATTACCTGACAATTCAGGAAATAAGTATTCTGAACACTCAGATTGGCCGTGCTTTGGTTAACAAAGACGCCAGCGCCCAAACCAGCACCGCCTCCGCCGCCAAACGATTGCGCCGCGCCGCCAGCGCCGCCCTGGGCCAGCGCATTCTGAATTTTCAGGTTGGCCAGCGTTACCTGAGCGTTGTCAACAAAGAAGGCCCGGTATGCGCCCGCGCCGTCGATGATCACTTGCCCGAACTCCCCGCCGTCAATGGTCAGGATGAGCGGATTGCCCGTATTTGAAGTGATCGGCGGCAGCGGGTTGGTCAACACGATGGTGCAGGGGGTCGACACCGTGCAGGCGGAGGAGAATTTGATCGTCCATGTGCCGCCGAGGGCGATGACATCTTGCAAAACATAACGCAGATCCATGTTGCCGCTGGAGTCGATGTGCCCTGCGCCTAACCCCGCATTGCCAGAGGAATCCACCGAGTTGGTGTCGGTGAAGAGCATCACCGTAGCGGTGTTCTGGGCCATGGCCGGCAGCTCGGCCAGCAGCAGCAAGGCGCAGAGCGCCATTCCGCTGCGCCAGTGGCGAGCAATGAATCTGGTTAAGGCGACGGCCATCGGATGCTTCCGGTCCGGCTGGCGCTTGGCATATCCAGCGATTGTGGTATGACTCATCACTTTTTTCCTTTCAATTTCCCTGTTGCGTTCCTTTTTGCAAATGACGGTTTGAGCGCCGCGGCCAATTCGGAGATGCCGGTGAGCGAGGTGCGCGCTCCAGTTTCATTCATAGCCTCAACTTGCCAGAGATCTATTCCGGTACCTTCGGATTAACACGGTAAACGCGTACGATGAAAGACCTGGCTGCAGGTGGCGCGTGAGGTGGTTCCGGTAGTTCGGAAAGTTTTCTCCGATTCAGTTAGCTAAAGATGGCTAAGAAATGTTGCAGCCTTAGTAAAACACAACTAAGCACTGTGTCAAGCAAAATAAATCAATTGTTGTTTGATCAGGCACTCGGAATTCTGTTTGAAGTACGTTATCGCACATACTAAGTGAGGCAGATCACATTAATAGCCTGACAAACAGTGCAACTACTCTATACAGAATCATTTATTGAATGATTCAGGCGAGATTTAACCGCTAAAGTTTGCAGTAGTGCTCTGACTTATTCGCTCCTGGCAAAGCCTCACGGATGCACGATATCTACGATCCTGGAATCGGGTAAGGTCCAGGCCGCGGCGCCCGCATGGGTGAACTGATGCTTCGCGTCATCCCAGTGCAGAGTGGTCGTGGAGCCCGCGCCCTTCTCATAGGAATACGTGATTCCGTCGTCGGAATAGAGCGTGAAGTCCGCGTCCGCTCCCGGGTAGACACGCACGGCCGCAATGGCCTGCGGCTGATGGGTGCTGAGAACCGGGGCTCCCAACGGCACGATTGAACCCGCCCGCACAAAGAGTGGAATGATGTCGATGGGCGCGTCCGCGGTGATGGTCTGGCCGCCTTTGATGCGCGCATTGGTCCAGTAGTTGTACCAATCGCAGCCCGCGGGGAGATAAACCTTGCGGCTCGTTGCTCCCTGCTCCGTAACAGGCGCTACCAGAAAAGCGGGCCCGAACATATATTCGTCGCGCATGTCGGCGACATTCGGATCGCCGGGAAAGTCCATAAAGAGCGCGCGCATGAACGGAGCGCCCGTCTGGTACGTGCGGTAGGCCTGCGAGTAGATATACGGAATGAACTGATAGCGCAGCCGCAGATACTTTTCCAGAATGGCTTCCGCCTGTTTGCCGTAGGACCACACTTCGTTGTGCATCCTCTCGCCGTGCGCGCGCATGACGGGCTGGAAAGCTCCCCACTCAAACCAGCGCACGAATAACTCGGGATAGTCTTCATAGCTGCCCACGTTGTCCCGCGCGTCGGAGGCATCGACCAAAGACTTATGGGCCGGGTGGTAATTGTCGTAGATTTGCGGCGAGAAGAAGCCGGCGATGTCCGTGTCCCAGTAAGGCATGCCGCTGGCGGTAAAGTTCAGGCCGGCCGGAATGGAACGCTTGAGCATGTCCCAGGTGGAGAAAATGTCGCTGGACCAGAAGACCGTCCCGTTTCGCTGCGCTCCCAGGTAGGCCGCCCGCGCCAGGATCATGACTCTACGGCTGTCGCCAAAATCCCGCCGGAAGCCCTCGTACACTGATGCTGTGTGGAACAAGGGATACGCATTGTAGTAGCGGGGGCCTGAACCGATCCAGAAGACGTCGTTCGCGGGATCGATATCCGGCTCGGTTTCATCCAGCCAGAGGTAATCAAAACCATAGGGCTTCACATAACGGTCGCGAATCTCTTCCCAGAACCACCTGGCAGCCTCGGGGTTGGTGGTGTCGAGGTTGGGGCCGATGACATCCTTCGTCCATCCCGGGTCCGGCTTCCCATCGGGGGTGTGCACCAGCCAGCCTTTGCTCAGCAGCATGTCGTAGAACCGGGTTCCCTTGGAGTAGTGCGGCCACACGCTGAGAAGAGTCGTCACTCCCATGGAGTGAAGCTGGCTGTTCATGGCGGAGGGGTCGGGCCACCGGGCCGGGTCCAGATCCATCTCGCCCTGGCGCGTCATGTTCAGGAAGTCCACGACCAGCACATCGAGCGGCAACTTGCGGTCGCGATATCCTTTGGCAATATTCAGCGCCTGCTCCTCGGTTGGATAGATAGCCTTGCTCTGAATGTAGCCGTAAACGGCTTTGGGCAGCAGATGCGTCACCCCGGTAAGCTGGCGATAGCCAGTGTAGATTTCGTCGCTCTTCTCGCCGGCAATCACAAAAAAGGTGACGCGGTCGCCCACCTCGGAGGACCAGAGATTCTGCTGGTTGAAGCCGAGATCGATGGTCGTCTTGGACGGGTTGTCCCAGATAAGACCGTAGCCGCGGCTCGACACCATGAAAGGAACGCAGACGTTCTCTCCTCCAATTCCGCCGTAATCGTGCCAGCACTGAATGCGATGATCGCGCAGATCGAGAAACCCCTGCTGCTGCTGTCCGAGGCCGTAGTAATGCTCGCTTTGCGGCGAGTCAAAGGTAGCGGAAACGCGGTAGCCCGGGCCGTCCTTAGCGCCGTCGCCTGCATTTGCAGACGATGCCCCGGCGGGGTTGGGGACCATCGACCAGCGCCACAGCTTCAGGAGCGGCTTACCGGAGGATGCGGCAACGGAGATGATGTCGTTATAGGGCCCGTGCCCATCCCCGCCACCGCCAAAGTAGTGATCCCTGAGCGACTGGTTCAACGCATCCAGCGGGAAGGCGTGGGGGGGCGGCAGGTTCTCCGGAGCAACGCGGATCGTCAATCTGCCGGAGCGAATGACGTCATCGCCGTCCGCATCACGCTCCTGGGACCATCCGGTGATCGAGGGAGCGCCCACGATTCCATATCCGGGCGCTCCAAGCGCCGCCGGCTTCGTCGTGCTCAAAGTGATGCGAACGACGTTGTCCGCATAAGGCTCCAGCACGATCGTTCTGTCCTTACGCTCAAGCACGAAGCTGCTGGCCTGGTTCTGTGCGCCGGCGACGGCGGCCACCGTCAGCAGAATCATCATAGTTGCGCAGGCGCGCAGAGTTCCCTTGAGCGGAGTCCGGATGAGCCGAAAGCCGGGCCAGGTAATAGATTCAGTTGGAGATAACGGTCGCATCTGCCTTGTATCCCATCACGCCACCTGGAAATGGCGCCTCTTTCTTTGTGACTTGAAAACACTGAAATCGTAGGAGGCTTGACTTCGCCGTGTCAATCGATGAATGGGGAATGACCTGTGCCCGCGTCGCCGCCACCGAGAGTGACGGGGAGGGCGGCTCTGGCATATTCTCATAAAGATGCGTCCGTACTCCACGTTGAGAAACCGTATTCACGTGCCGCACAGATGCTGAGAACCACGCCTGCCAGCCGGCACGGAGAGGACTGGCGGCCGCCCAAATTTGACCCGGAGAAAACGTATGAATCATCGCATGAATCGAATGTTTGCAGGAATTGTCGCTTGTACGGGAATGATCCTCTTTGGGTCAATTCTGCAACCCGCAGTTGCCCAGGATACGGCGAAACTTCCTTACATGAATCCAAGCCTTCCGCCCGAGCAGCGGGCTGCCGACCTGGTGCATCGTATGACCCTTGCAGAGAAGGCCACGCAGATGCAGAACAGCTCCGCGGCAGTTCCGCGTCTCAATGTTCCTGCGTACCAATGGTGGAGCGAGGCGCTTCACGGAGTGATCAACCAGGGCGTTACGGAGTATCCGGAACCGATCGGCCTGGCTGCGACCTTCGATGCGCCGGGAGTTCATGCCATGGCGATCCAGATTGGCATTGAGGGACGCATCAAGCATGTGCAAAACGTACGCGAGGGACACACGGGCATCATGGGAGGCCTGGATTTCTGGTCTCCGAATCTGAACATCTTCCGCGACCCGCGCTGGGGCCGCGGACAGGAGACCTACGGCGAAGATCCGTTCCTCACCGGCCGCATGGGCGTTGCCTACGTGACTGGAATGCAGGGCGACGACCCGAAGTACTACCTGACGATTGCAACACCCAAGCATTACGCCGTACATAGCGGGCCGGAGCCAACGCGGCACTTTGCGGATGTGGACGTGAGCAAGCACGACGAGGTGGACACCTACGAGCCCGGGTTCCGCGCCGCCGTCGTGGAAGGCAAGGCTGGTTCCGTCATGTGCGCTTACAACGCCATCAATGGCGAGCCGGCATGCGCCAACCAGTTCCTGATGCAGGACCAATTGCGCGGGAAATGGGGTTTCCGGGGGTATGTGGTATCGGATTGCGACGCAGTCCGGGACGTTGCTGCAAACCATCGCTACCGTCCGACGCAGGCACAGGGCGTGGCCATCTCCGTAATTCGGGGAATGGATAACGAGTGCGTCGATGCCTTTTCAAGGTCTGGCGAACCGGCTGAAAAGGCCTATATCGACGCCGTGCAGCAAGGCTACCTGCCTGAAAGCACGCTCGACACGGCGCTGATTCGCCTGTTCACCGCGCGCATGAAGCTCGGGCTTTTCGATCCGCCGGAGATGGTTCCTTACACCAGGATCGATGAGAAGGAACTGGACAGCGCGGAACACCGCGCCCTGGCTCACAAACTCGCGAATGAGGCCATGGTCCTGCTCAAGAACGATGGTCTGCTTCCGCTTCAACCAAGAATCAAGAAGATCGCCGTTGTCGGCCCGCTCGCCGACCAGGAACGGCCGCTGCTCGGCAACTATGCCGGCCAGCCGACGCACATTGTCTCCTTGATTGATGGCCTGAAGGCGGAGTTCCCCAAGGCGACGATTACCTACGTTCCGGGAACCCAGTTCCTAAGAAGCGATGGAGATCCCGTGCCGGATACTCTCCTGACCACACCGGATGGAAAGCCCGGTCTCAAGGCGGATTACGGCGAGTGGCTGAGACGGCCGCCCGCCGAAGCAGGCCCGCCGCCGATTGTCAGCCGCACCGAACCGAACATCAATCTCGGCGAAAGCAGCAATCTGCCGCCGGAGGTTGCCGGGAAGAAAGCCCTCGGCGTGCATTGGACGGGATTCCTGACGGTCCAGGAATCCGGCGACTATCTCGTCGGCATCCGTGGCCGGGGCTTCGGGAGAGTGTCGATTGACGATAAGCAGGTGGCCATGCTGTTCAGAAGCGAGGGAGTCGATGCAAGCGTTGGCCGTGTCCACCTGGAGAAGGGGCAGAAAGCCGCGCTCAACATCAACTACAGCGTCAACAACGGCAAGGCGCAAGCGCAACTGATCTGGACGAAGGTGAGGGATACGGTTTCGCCTGAGGCGATTGCCGCGGCTAAGGACGCCGACGTGGTGATCGCCGTGGTGGGCATCACCAGCATGCTCGAAGGTGAACAGATGCCGGTGACCGTACCTGGATTCCTGGGCGGGGATCGCACCAGCATCGATCTTCCCGAGCCGGAAGAATCGCTTGTCAAAGCCGTGGCGGCGACCGGCAAGCCATTGGCCGTTGTCCTGATCAATGGCAGCGCGCTGGCCGTCAACTGGATCAACGAACATGCCAACGCGGTTCTGGAAGCATGGTATCCCGGCGAGGAAGGCGGGGCGGCCATCGCTGAGACGCTGAGCGGCAAGAACAATCCGGCGGGACGGCTGCCGGTTACGTTTTATACGGGCGTGAGCCAACTGCCCCACTTTGAGGATTACGGGATGGCGGGAAGGACCTATCGGTACTTCAAAGGAAAGCCGCTCTACCCGTTTGGCTATGGGCTCAGCTACACGGCCTTCAAATACAGCGACCTCCGTCTTCCCGCGCAGGCTGTAGCCGCGGGACAACCTGTCAGCGCCGATGTGACGGTGACCAACGCCGGCAAGGCCGCGGGGGATGAGGTCGTCCAGGTCTATCTCAAGTTCCCGGACGTCAAGGGCGCTCCCCTCATCGCTCTGCGCGGATTCCAGCGCATTCATCTCGAAGCCGGCGCGAGCCAGAGGGTTCACTTCGAGCTGAAAGACCGTGATCTGGGCATGGTCACCCAGGAGGGCAATCCGATGATCGCCGCGGGCGATTACACCATCAGCATCGGCGGCGGACAGCCCGATACGGGAGCGGCAGGCGTGAGTGGTCACTTCCATATCGAAACTCCAATCGCCCTGCCCGAATAGCAAGAAGGGTCGTTGCATGGGTGAAGGGCCGCAGTGTATGGTGGGTTTTCATGCCGGCGGGAAGTAAAAGCGGCAGTGTAACGCGGCGGCAGTTTGTGGCGGCTGGCGCAATCGGCGGCGCTGCTCTCGCCATGGGCTGCAAGCGCGTCTGGGAAGCACAATGGGAGTTCTTCACTCCCGAGGAGGCGCGGACGCTAGCGGCGATCTGCGACCAGATTATTCCTGCCGACGAATTCCCCAGCGCCTCGCAGGCCGGCGTCGTCAACTACATCGACCGCCAACTGGCGCGCTTCTATCGCCCCCAGCGCGACGCCTACCGTGAAGGACTCAAGAACGCGCAGGAATTGAGCCGCGCGCGTTTTGGGCAACTTCTGGAAGCAATCAACGCGGAGCACCAGTTGCAAGCCGTCCTTCTGATGGAGAAGGAGCAGGCGAAGTTCTTTGAGATGGTGCGCCGGCACACCTTCGAAGGCTACTACGGCTCTCCGCGCCATGGCGGCAATCGGGATGCCGTAAGCTGGCGGATGCTGGGATTGGCGGAACCGCCGCTGTTAGGCCGGGCCCAGTATGACCTGAGGAGGGGCGGCGGCAAATGAAGCGTGTGAATGCAGTCGTTGTTGGAGCGGGAGCGGCGGGCGGCATTGTGGCCAAGGAGCTCGCCTGTGCCGGGCTGAGCGTGGTCCTGTTAGAGCGGGGCAAGTGGTACACCTCCGCCGACTGCCGCAAGGACGATCTGCGCAACCAGCGAACTACCGTCCTGGGCAATGCATTCGGTCCCGAGGAAGAAGGTAATCCGCGCGTATGGGTCGATGCGCATGGACAACCGCATACGGCACAGGCCAATGAAGGCGTTTATCAGAATAACGCCGCTTGCGTGGGCGGGGGAACGCTCAGCTATGGCGCGCAGGCGTGGCGCTATTTGCCTCAGGACTTCCGCATGCGCTCGACCTACGGCGCGCCGCCGGGAAGCTCACTGGAAGATTGGCCCATCACCTACGATGACCTGGAGCCCTTCTACGAAAAGGCGGAATGGGAGATTGGAGTCTCGGGCGACTACTCGGGAACGCCATTTCATGGTCCGCGTAAGCGCGACCTGCCGATGCCGCCTTTGCCGCCCGGCAAGGAGTTTAGCATCCTGGAGCCCGCGGCAAAGCGGCTGGGGTTGCATCCCTTTCATATTCCCATGGCCCGCAACAGCGTTCCCTATAACGGCCGCGGTCCCTGCATGCGCTGCCGCTGGTGCGTCGGCTTTGCCTGCGAGGTGGACGCCAAGAACGGCTCGCAGAATACCGTGATTCCGGTGGCCCTCAATAGCGGCAATTGTGAATTGCGCACCGAATGCATGGTGAAAGAGATTCTCTGCGACGAGCGCGGCCGTGCGCGGGGCGTGGCCTATTTCGATGATAAGAACAGGTTGCAGGAACAACTCGCGGACTTAGTCGTTGTCTCCGGTTGCGCCATTGAGTCGGCGCGGCTGCTGCTCAATTCCCGGAGCCGCCTCTTTCCCACCGGCCTGGGGAACCGCTATGACCAGGTGGGCCGTCATCTGCAGGGGCATCATTACACTGGCGCCGTAGGTTACTTCGACTTCGAGACCTATGACGACATAGGGCCGGGCGCCACCATCGCCATCTCCGACTACAACCACGGAACACCAGGACTCTGCGGCGGCGGCATGCTGGCCAACGAGTTCATCCGTTTGCCTATTCATATGGTGGACAGAATGCCACCGGGGACCCCTCGCTGCGGACTGGGTCACAAGCAGGCCATGCGGCAATGGCACAAGCGCTCGATCATTATCATGGGGCCGACGCAGCAGATTCCCACCGCCGAAGGACGGGTTACGGTCGATCCCGCTGTGAAAGATAAATGGGGACTTCCCGTGGCGCGCATCGAGGGGAACGTGCATCCCCACACCTTCGAGATCGGCGAGAGACAGGCTCGCAGAGCAGAAGCCTGGTTGAAGGAAGCGGGAGCAATTCACACATCGCTGATGAGTCATAAGCCGGAGATGGTCTCCGCCGGCCAGCATCAGGCAGGCACCTGCCGCATGGGCAACGATCCGCGCGCCTCAGTGGTCAACCGATTTTGCCAGGTGCATGACGTGGATAATCTCTTCGTCATCGATTCCAGCGTGCATGTGACCAATGGCGGATTCAATCCCGTTCTCACCATCATGGCCGTCGCCTACTTTGCATCGGACGCCCTGGTGCGCGCCTGGAAAGGGACGAAGTTGCGCTCATGAGAAGTGTGTGGAAGAAGATCGCGGCCGCAACCGGCGCCGCTGCATTGATAGCGGCGAGCGGCGTCTATGGCGCGTCCTGGTATTACACCACAGAGCGCGGCGCGGGCTGTGCCAGTTGCCACGAGATGACAGTCGTCGTAGATGTGGCGCATAACTCAGCGCACAGGACCATGGGATGCGAGGCCTGCCATGAAGCCGGCCTGGCGACCAAGCTGCGCCATATTCGAGTGCATTTGCTTGGCAGGCTGCCGGAGACGATTCGATTGCGCGACGTCGACGTTCTGACCATGACGAGCAGTTGCCAGAAATGCCATCAGCATGAGTACGCCTCTTGGCACGCGGGCCCGCACAGCGCCACCTATCAGCAGATCTTTGCCGATCCCGTGCACAACGCCAAGCGTCAACTAATGGACGATTGCCTGCGCTGCCATGGCATGCACTACAACGGCGCAGTACGGGAGCTGGTGCAGCCGCAAAACACAGCTGGGCCGTGGCATATCACGCAGGCTGGCTTTGCCGATCAACCGACCATGCCCTGCCAGACCTGCCATCAATTGCACCGGGAAGGCGAGCCGCAAATCAAGCCAGACAAGCGCATCTCGGTGACGGGAGAAGCGGTGCGCGACTCGCTGGCCATCTTTGACCGGCGCGAAGGCATGCACTTTGCCGTGGCTAAACTTGACTTGCCCCGGCTCTGGGATGGCGCGCGAGAAGTAATGAGCAGCCCCGATCCGCGTCAGGCATTGTGCTATCAATGCCACGCGCCCCGCCAACCGGAAACTGGCAGCGAAGCGGCCGCGCACAACTGGGGTCCGCAGATCGGCTCGGGCGACGACCGCACTCCGATGGGCGTGCATGAAGGCATCAGTTGCCTGGCCTGCCATCTCGGCCACAACGAAAACACGAGAGCCAGTTGCAAGAACTGCCATCCTAAAATGTCCAATTGCGGCCTCGACGTGGAGAAGATGGATACGACCTTTGCCAATGAGTCCAGTCCGCACAATATTCACTGGGTGAAGTGCGCCGATTGCCATCCACACGGGATTCCAAAGAGGAATTCGCATCCCGCGCGGGAGAGTCGATTCTGACATCGTTCTTCGGCAAAGTTGAGCAAGCCTCTGGTCACTACCGAATGCTGGGCCTTGGTCGACTACAAAGACTGGCCGTTGCTGAAGTGGGATTGGGTGAAGGATCTCTGCGCACTGGGCGTGCAACATGCTGCATCGTCAGGCCAGTGGCTGGCCATTGCCAGCAGCAACTTCTGCGGCCCGCAGTTTGCCGGCATGTGGCGCGACAAGAGCTGGCATCTGAGAGCAACTCAAACAATTAAAAGCGCCGCAATCGATCCGGCACTACGGCAAGGACGGCTGTATGCGCGGATTTAGCGGCTTCCGTATGGATGACGGGAGAATGACTGGCCAGCCGGAGACTGCACCACTACCTGTCCCTGCCTTCGATAGGCAGGATACCCCGCACGCGCTATCCTAGAGAGTCCGGCCATTCCAGCATGTATCTGGCCCACTGAGGAAGCTCTATGCCCGAAGACCCAATCACTCCTGCGGCGCAAACTGCGTCTGTCCCATCGCAAGTGACACCGCCTGTGGCCACCATCGCCACCATCGGCCAGCACGAAGGCCAATCCGTCACCCTCCGCGGATGGCTCTACAACCTACGCGAGAGCGGCAAACTCCTTTTTCCCATCTTTCGCGATGGCACCGGCAACATCCAGGGCGTGGCCCACGTTAAAAGCGTCTCCCCCGAGGTCTTCGATGCCCTCAAAAATCTGACCCAGGAATCCAGCGTCATCGTCACCGGCAAAGTTCGCGCCGACAAGCGCGCCCCCGGCGGCTTCGAGCTCGATGTTGAAGGCCTGGAAGTCGTCCAGCGCGTTCCCGAGTCCGATCCCTACCCCATTACCCCCAAGGAGCACGGCATCGACTTCCTCATGGAGCATCGCCACCTCTGGGTCCGCTCGCCGCGCCAGGCCTCCATCCTCCGCATCCGCGCCGAGATCATGCGCGCCGCAGCGGAGTACTTTGACAGCAACGGCTTCATCCGCACCGACCCGCCCATCCTCACGCCCGCGGCCTGCGAGGGCACCTCCACGCTCTTCCCGGTCGATTACTTCGGCGATCCCGCCTACCTCACCCAATCCGGCCAGCTTTATGTCGAATCAACCGCTCTCGCCCTGGGCAAGGTTTACAGCTTCGGCCCCACCTTCCGAGCGGAAAAATCCAAAACCCGCCGTCACCTCACCGAGTTCTGGATGGTCGAGCCCGAAGTCGCTTTCATGGACCTCGACGGCCTCCTCGAACTCGCCGAGAACTTCATCTCCCACATCGTCCAATCCGTCCTCAAAAACCGTACTCCCGAGTTGACCGTCATCGGCCGTGATCCCGCCAAGCTTCAGGCCATCTGCCCGCCCTTCCCGCGCCTGCGCTACGACGAAGCCTGCAAGATGCTCAACCAGGCCCACAAAGACGGCCAACTCGAAGCACCCTTTGAGTACGGCAACGACTTCGGCTCCCCGGACGAAACCTGGCTCTCCAGTCAATATGACAAGCCCGTCATGGTCCATCGCTATCCCGCCGACGTCAAAGCTTTCTACATGGAGCCTGATCCGCTCGATTCCCGCTACGCTCTCTGCGTCGATGTCCTCGCCCCCGAAGGTTACGGCGAAATTATCGGTGGCTCGCAACGCGTCTCCAGCTTCGAGTTGCTCAACGCTCGCATCGATCACCACAATCTGCCCAAGGAAGCCTTCCAGTGGTACCTCGATCTGCGCCGCTACGGCTCGGTTCCCCATTCCGGCTTCGGCATGGGCATTGAGCGCGTCGTCACCTGGATCTGCGGCCTCGACCACGTCCGCGAGACCATTCCCTTCGCGCGTACCCTCCATCGCATCTACCCGTAGATTCGATAGAACCTCGCGGCTGCCGGAGCGCACTTCCGGCATCCCACTCGAAAGGGTAGCTGGCAGTATAATGTCATCACCGAAAAAGTAAAATATAAATTCCGGTTAATATCTGTAACATATGCCTGGATCAGGAGCGAGGCGGCATGAGTGTAACATCCGATCAGAAGACCATCCTAAAGTATCTGAAGTATCGTCCTGACATCGATGGGCTCAGAGCTGTAGCAGTTCTAAGCGTACTGGCATATCACACTGGAATAAAAGGAGCCTCCGGAGGATATGTTGGTGTCGATGTATTTTTCGTTATTTCGGGTTACCTCATTAGCTTCATCGTATTTTCTGAGATTGCTGCTTCTCGTTTTTCTATCATTGCATTTTATGAGCGCCGCATCCGCCGAATCTTCCCTGCGCTCTTTGGTATGTTAATCGTATTCTCCGCTTTAGTCACTATTTTCCTACTTCCCAACGAACTAGTCGATTATGCAAAGTCAATGCTGGCGGCTACTGCCTTTGTTTCAAACTTTTATTTTTGGCAACATTCCAGGTACTTCGACTTACAGACTATAAATCCCCTGCTGCACACTTGGTCGCTGGCCATCGAAGAGCAGTTTTATATTACTTTCCCGCTTTTTCTGTTGCTGATCCGGAGGTTTTTTCCGCAACGTCTGCGGATTTCAGTGGTTGTCTTATTCTTTATTTCTTTATTGGTCAGTATCTTTGTCGTTCTGCATAATCGGTCGACAGCCTATTATATGCCCTACACGCGAGCATGGGAATTACTGCTGGGAACGATATTGTCTTTGAGGATGTTTCCACGCCTGGGTGCGGCTTGGCAGAGGAACTTATCCACTCTTGCCGGAATTGGAATGATTGCGATTGCGGTTAACTTTTATACACTCGTAACGCTCTTCCCCGGTTACAACGCCTTACTGCCCTGCCTGGGAGCGGCGCTCATTATCGGCGCCGGTGAATCTGGTTCTTCTCTTGTCGGGATGGTACTGTCGTGGCGCCCGGTTGTTTTCATCGGGCTTATCTCGTATTCCCTTTATCTGTGGCACTGGCCAGTCATCATTTTGTTTAAATTATGTATCTTTGTTATGCCGGGGGTGTTTGCGGGACTGCTTTCGTTTTATCATTTTGATAAACTTCTTGAAATATTGATTTCAATTCTGCTTGGATTCCTTTCCTGGAGATTTGTTGAGCGTCCCTTCCGGAGTGGTCCGATGCGCCTGAGCGGGCGGCCACTCTTTGCTCTGGCGGGCGCATTCATGATCATTCTTATGTTTTTCTCATCGTTGGTGATTTTCACAGGAGGTTTTAAAGGACGCTTTTCTGAAGAATCTGTTCAGATTGCCTCCTATATCGGCACTAAAGAGGTTTTGGGCCCGACGCGGGCGGGTAACTGTTTTTTTCATAGCTATCAACACTTCCAGGACTTCGACCCCAATCAATGCTTGCACCAAGTCGAGGGAAAAAACAACATTCTTCTATTGGGAGATAGCTATTCCGCCATGTTGTGGTCCGCGCTGTCAACATCTCTTCCTGAGGCAAACATTCTACAGGCCAGTACCGGCAACTGCCTGCCATTAGTACATCCAACAGGCTCTCCCGATTGTATAAAACTGATGGATTACATATTTCAGAGCTATCTTCCGACGCATCCTGTTCAGGGAGTGCTGCTGGCAGCGAGGTGGGAGGCGAATGACATGGGAGGACTTATGGATACAATTCAATGGGCGAAGGATCATAAGGTCCCAGTGATACTCGTCGGTCCGGTGCAGGAATATGATGCTCCGCTGCCGCGGCTTCTGGCTTACGCCAAAACTTTGAACAAGCCAGAACTCCCTGGTCAGCATCGGTCGAGCGAGGACAGGGAACTTGATGCAAGATTGGGGAACTTAGCTCTAAACGTCTGGCATGTGCCGTACATTTCGCTGTACAATGCGATCTGCGTAAACAACAACTGCATTGAATACTCCGACGCAGCGCACAAAACTCCATTGATGTTTGATTTAGGCCACCTGAATGGGCCCGGCTCGTTGCTTATTGTGCAACGTCTGAGAAACCAAGGCAAACTACGAGTCTTGATCGATCGAAAATGAGTCTGAAGAGAGGGCACACAGAAGAATGAAGGCCAGAATTAGACTGGCGGAAAAGTTCCTGGAAGCTTTACGATTTCGCGCAGTACCTTACATGCCGGCTTCAGTCAGATGCTTGCTAAGTAACGGCGACTAAGCCGTTGATCTTATGCATAACATCTTGATCTCCTCGAGCGGCCCATTGCTTCAAGGTGTGCGCTACGCACCCTCCATTGCACTGCTTGCGCTCGAGATACTTGCAGCCCAGACAATCGTCCAGCGCGCCTATCCTGCGCATCCCTTCCAATTTATGAGTAAAGTGCTCGCGCAATTCGCCGGCATTTGCGAAGTCCAGCAGCGGCAGATTCTCAACGTTGCTCAGAGGAAAACACGGCCAGGCCATTAAGTCAGGACCAACGTCGATAGGAAAGCCGCAGACGGACTGAAATCCTCGCGTAATCAAGGCAAGGCTGCCTAAATCATCCTCGGAGAACATACAGAGCGGGAATCCGCAATCGAAAGCTCCCAACACGTTACGCTCTTCCAGTTTCCGCAATTGATCAAGGAGACGCCGGCCCATCACTTTATAGTCTTCCGGTTCAATGAACGCGTTTTCCGTACCGACGATTGGGGAGGCCAATCCAAGCCGCACATCGCGATTCAGCTTCGCAGCATCGATGAGGTCAGGAATGAACTGAAGATCGAAGTCCTTGCGATAAATGTTGAAGCCGCACTGCCCATGCGGTCCCGCGATCTTCATGCACTCCATAGCGAGCTGCAGCTGCACGGCTGGCTGCAGATGCGGTTCATTTACATTGAAGAGAAACTTCAGCTTCCACTCGGCCAGGGGAATCGCCTGAATTCCATCCCTGATCTTACGAGGCCAGAGCCCGTTGGTAAAAACGAAGATCTGCAAACCGCGCTCGTGCGCCCGGCGCAGTAATTCCAGGAACTCCGGATGCAGCGTAGGTTCACCGCCGAGGAGCTTTAATTGCGGAACGGCGCTGCGAACATGGAAATCCAGATATCGTTCAAAGTTATCGAGCGAAATATTCTTTCCCTCTGCGCGCTCCGGTCCCTCGGAGAGGCCGACTTTCGAGCGTGCGAAGCAATAGGGGCAGGCTCGATTACAGGTGTCGTTGATAATCAGATTCATGTTAGATTTCTCCTAATGCGTTATTCCCGCGGCGGCGACCGCTACGGGTTCCGGTAACCGATACTTTACCCTCGTGCATCTCCACCGCAATGTCCGCCAGATCTCTCAAGTAACTATCGTGAGATGCGATAACGATGGTGTGGTTTGGGGCAATCGCCCGAATCACGTCGCAGATTATATCCTTGTTCTTCTGGTCGAGCATCGAGGTAGGCTCGTCCAGCAGCAATAATTCCGGACGGTTAATCAGGGCGCGCGCAATGGCGATTCGCTGGCGCTCTCCGCCGGAAAGCATCTCGCCGCGGTTGCCCACGATAGTTTGCAGTCCATCGCGCAACAGGGGAGAATTCATTTTGATTCCCGCCTGGTCAAGAGCGCGGAAGACTTCTTCCTCGGTAGCGTCCGGCTTCGCATAACGGATATTATCTAGAACGCTTGCATTCAGAAGGACGCAATCCTGGGGCGAAATTCCAATCTGTCTCCTCCATGTTGGCGCGCGGAAGAGCCTGAGATCCAGTCCATCCACGCGAATGACCCCCCCTGTGCAGTGAATGAACCCAGCCAGCAGGCTCAGCAGCGTACTTTTGCCCGCGCCAGACGGGCCATAAAGGACGACAACGGAACCGCGCGGTATAACGAGGTTTACACCGTCGATGATGCGGTGCCCCTCGCTATCATAGACAACGTCATCGAAGACTATCTCCTTGCGGAACGCAGGCGGGTCGATGGCGTCCTCGGCTTCGCGACAGGGGGCAGGCTGGTCGAGGAAGTCAAAAACGCGCTTGGCGCTTGCCACCGAGATCCGTATCGAGTTTGAAACAGAGGCCAAAGCTTCCAGCGGATAGGTCACGAAGGGTAGTAGAAATGTCATTCGGATCACAACCGCGCTCGACATCGTTTCTTTTCCAAGAACCTGGTAACCGCACCAAAGCAGGATGAGCGCACCGGCTGCCAGAAAAATAGCCGAAACGACAGCCGGAGTGACCGCGCAAATCGCGGTTGCTTCAACCAGGGTGTGCTTTAGCTCCTGGCATCGAGAGTCGAAGCGATCCTGCTCGTATTTTTCGCGACCAAACGCGCGAGCCAGCAGGACGGTCGAGAGGTACTCCACCAGATGCCCCTGGACTGTGGCACGTCTTTCAGAAACCGCACGGTACCGATTTTCAATGACCCTGCCCGTGATATGGATGAACGCCGCTGCCAGAAGCAGGACAGCAAGCAAACAGAGAGTGAGTTGCCATGAGAGCAGGGCCATCAGGCCTACTCCCACGCAGAGCCGGAGTGGCTGGAGGAAGAGCCGATCGGTGCTATCCACGAATCCAGTCTGAAGCTGGTCTACATCCATGAGAAACAGCGAGGCGGTTTCTCCGGAGCGAAATCGCTTGTGGAATGCAAGATCGCACTCGGCAAGACGTCCAAAAAGCTGCTGGCGAATCTTTGCCAGGACGGACTGGATGACCCGCGAGAACAAAACTTGCTTGAGAACCCGTAACCCAGCGACAGACGCCTGCGCTACAAAAACCGTTAATACGGCCGCCACCAGAGAGCGGAACGGATTGCTCTGATTCAGGAATGCGACGGGCAGCCTATCCGGCATCCAGGAGGAGTAACCGCCATCGGTTGGCATGTTTGTTGACGCGCCCTTTGGGGTCAGGATGTTTTCAACAAGCATCGCGCCAACCCAAACAGAGACGACCTGAAGGGCGACAATCAGAATGGAGATGATCCACGTGATGGTGATGACAACGCGATAAGGCCTCATATACCTGAGCAGGCGGAGGATAATCTTCATCGATCGATCCTGTGGCCTGCCGGTTGCAGGTTCATGCTGCGCAGGGGAATCTGGCGTAGTGGCGTGCATAGTCACGCCATCCCTTTCTCTGCACCTTCCGGCGTTCCATCGCGCCAGGATTGATATGACCGGATAGCGATTTCCGCAAATGATTTCATAAACTCGCACTCGCCCCGTTCATTCACCACCACTCCTGATGCGGGATCGCTTGCACAACATCCGTCCCGGCAGAGGAACCGCGCCCAGCAACGAGGGCAATCGGAGGTTGCGCGGGACCGCGCGTCCCGGAAAGCCAACACTTTTTCTTCCACCGGGCCGGTGGCGAGATTCCCCAGGATGTACTTGTCGTAACCTATGAAAAGCTGGCATGGGTACAAGTTTCCGGCAGTGTCCACCCCGATGGAAGAGTATCCCGCGCCACAGGTTTTAAAAGTATCGGATCGGTTCAGACTTTCCCAGAATTCCAGAAGCGCGGAGGGTACAATGGCTCCTTCAATGAGCGAGCGTCCTCGCAGACGGGCGCTCTCTGATAACGCCAGTTGCTCCACGTCTGCGAGATATTCAGTCTGGCGCCTCTTGAATTCGGCGAGGTTGTTGGAAGACGCTTCTCTTGGCGGCGCGGCAGGAATTGCCTTGAAATGCGTTACGCCTTGTTCTTTCCAATAGTTTGTCACCTCGGGAAGCCGGTTGTTAGCTGTAACGACGCTGTACAGATTGCAGCCCGGTCCATCAGGAACGCCTTTTACCATCTCCTGGTACCGCCGCCAGTTCTTTATTGCGAGATGATGCGTTGGATTGCCTGTCGATAATTTTCTGGACTTGTCGTGCGATGCAGGCTCCCCATCGATGCTGAAAGTGAGTGAGATATGGCGTTCGAGGCACGCCTGCAGTTGAGCTTCGGTTGCGAGCGTGCCGTTGGTGAAGATCAATGCTCTGATCCGTGTTTCCTGCAAACTCAGTCGTTCGCGGAGACTATCCAGAAAGGCGATTGCCTGGTCGAAGTGAAGGAACGTTTCGCCCGTCCCGAACAGGACTGAAATCTGTTGGCGGCCCGTGCTCATTCGGGCAATCAGGTTGACGAGGCTGCTTGAGGTTCCTGCGTCCATCACGGCCTGGGACTGGCCCAGGCGGCCGTGTCCGGTGTAGCAGTAACTGCATCGCAGGTTGCAATCCTGCACAAATGCTATCTCCCAGCTTTTCGGCCGATACGGCTGCGACGCAACGTTTTCATTGCCGCCAGGACCGCTGTTTGTACAGTCTGTAAGACCCAATGTCGCCTTCTCCCGTTTCCGCGCAGAGTCGTCACGACCCCCGAATTTCCACGCTATGATTGTCGCACGATGAACTCTGTTTCGCCTTGTATGCTGCGGTAGTGTTCTGCCAGGCACGTCCCCCGGCACAACCCGCGATACCATAATGCGCAGTTCCGGCACTCTTCCGCGTAAGGCCGGAGCATAAGCGCCTCCACCGCACCCGCATTTTGCCGCCCCGCCTCAGCAAGGGACTTCATATCACGAAGATTCGGCCCCCGAATCGCGATGCCGTTACATGGGAACGTGCTCAAATCGGGATTAACGGTCATATTGCGCGTAAAGCCATCGCGATGGATTGCGCAGGCAGATCGCATTCCCCCGGTATTCAGCATGCGGCGAAGTGCCGAAGGCGACAAAGCGCAAAGCGGAAATGGCTTGCTCAGGTGCAAGAGAAGCCCGCGCTGCTCGGCATCGGCGCACAAGCCTAGAATCACACTCTCCAAATGCCCGCATTCGTGCCCGATGTCCTTCCGCATAGGGAAGTGCTCATTCATTCCAGCCGAACCCTGAAACGCAAATGCATAGTTCAGTTGCTTCAGTTGCAGTCGCTGGGCCAAGTCCATCACCGCGGACCATTCTTCGGGATTGCTTCGCTCCGTCAGGGTGTAGCGGAGAACGACTTCCAGCCCACCTTTCCTGGCAGCCCAGAGATTCTCCTCAAACAGGGTTGCAGCTTCGCCGTTGGATCCGATTCTTTCCTGGTCATAGTGAGCGACAAGTTCGAAAATGGCCGGCGAGACGATCTGTTCGCGCCGCGCGGCGGAGTACATGCAATTGCTGGTCAAACGAACCGAAATGCCCCACTGCCTGGCCAGCTCGAGCAACCGGGCAAAGTGGGTATAGACTGTGGGTTCGCCTCCAGCCAACAATACAGTGTCAATACCGTTCCCGGCCGCCCAGGAAAAAACATAGGCCAGATCATCGGGTGTCATGTCCTCTGGCATGCCGCGGCCAAAGCCTCGCGAGTAGCAGTAACTACAAGCCAGGTTGCAGCGATAGGTAGGCGACAGGAGAAGCTGGCGCACTTTGCCTGCGTTCCGGCTGCTCGCCAGCTTTTCGATTTCCTCTGCCAATGGCCGGCGATCATCGGTCTGCATCTCCTCCACCCAGTCGGCAATGACTCCTGGCAGGTGGAATGAACGATCAATCGCATCCGTCCGCAACTCGGTCTCTCGCAGCACGCGCCGGATTGCCTCACGCACATTCACCCACGCTGTCCCAAGCCGCGTGGCCCGTGCAAAATCAGGCACATCCCGCGGCATCACGGCTTCCAGAGCCAGCCAGGGATGGCGATGAAGGAGTACTGTGCGCGCCTTGTTCCACACGGCGTTATCCGGGTCTGCCACACATTTCAGCAGCAGATAATCGGCTTCCGGAGATTCTTCCTCTGCCAGCAGCAGTATTCCTGCCAATCTCGTTGGGAGGTGCGTATCCACAAGACATGCTCGCGCCAGTTCCAGTCTCAAGCTTGTCCTCCTATTACGGAACGCACCAAGTCAGGGAGCGCCGCCAGGTTCCTGCCAAGCCTGAGTTCGTAGGCCGGGCAATGTTCAACTAGTTTGATTGTAGCCTTCGCCTGGTCTTCCTTCCGGAAGACATTGGTCGGATCGAGAATCTGGCTGGTCACACGGACGAAGGCCTCTTCAACAGGAATCTGGTTTATCCGATGCTCCTGCTGACCCGGCTGAACCTGCAAAAAGAACATCGCGGCGGGCGAAACCCAACAAATGTCATTCCGTTGCGCGGATAAGTCGCGCAAATCCATCTCCGTCTTGCATCCTGGCCCGGAATTCAAAGTCTCTTCAAGTTGCGCCAGCCTGACAGGCGCTTGACCCATAACCCGCGGCCTCGAACGGAATCCAGCCACGCGCATCTGGTCCCTGGATGCATCCAGAAGCGAGTACTCGTCGCTGAGCATCTGGAAGCCTCCCCGCATCAGCGCAAGGGCGGTGGTCGTCTTGCCGCTGCCGCTGGGCCCCATCAGCAAAGCCCCTCGGCTCATTAAGTTCACGGTTGCGGCGTGCAAACAAAAATGGCCGTGCGCCCGAACCACCATGTTCCTCACCAGATCCGCGATCTCTTCCAGTGACAGCTTATCTACAAAATTGCCCTGCGCGAAGCATGCGCCGCCTTCAACCTCGGTCACATTCACCTGCAACGTACGTAGCGTCCCCGCGCCGGTGTGATGGGAAATTCCCGCAACCAGCAATTGAATACGGGTATTCGCCGAGAATTCAAGTGAAGCCAACAGATTGAATGGCCGCCAAAACGCCTCCACGCCTTCCCAGCGGAAATGCAAAAACTTATGGGACGAGATGGCCGCCAGAGGGGATGGGAATTCGACTGCATAGCTTTCCTGTTCTCCCGTTCCCCATGGCAGTGCAATTTTCCGGCTCTGTTTCTCGTCGATAACGTGTATTTCGATCAGACCGCCGCTGCGGCAAGCGCCAGACTCAGGAGGAGGAAGGTACGCCGCAACATGGCGGGCGAGATAGTCAATTACACGGGGAGAGTTGGATCGGAGTGTAATCTCGTGGCCATCGAAAATAAGTTTCAACGAGTGGATAGATTCCGATACCCGGCCAGGGTGGGCTTCGAGCCACCACGAAACCGGATTGAATCGGCGCGTCACCAGATCGGATGAAGGCAACTTGCACACCTCTGGGCGGGTCATAAGCCTGTCTCCGCAACCTGAGGTGGAGCATCGGCGTTGATCGAGGAGGTCACGCCAACTCCAAAGCAAACCCAGTACCGCACATCCCGTCCGCAATGGAAAACAGTGCCGTATGGCCCCAGATAGCCTCCCGGTTCACAGAATGGACGGTCGGCAATGGAAAGCCAGCAATGGCCTTGATCCCGGCCGGGACCAAGCTTCATTCCAACGTTGAGCATCGTCTGGAGGCCAATGCGGCGCACCCAGTCCAGAATGATCAAACTGCGAAACAAACAACGCCGTTTCCACATGGACGGAAAGAGGCGAGCGCATCCATCGGCACAAAAACAAAACCATCGCTGCGGCACCTGTTCGTAAGACAATGCGCCCTGAACACCTGCGGGGGAAAGACGCGCCAGCATCGCTTCGAAACTAGTCTCGCCGCGGATCACTCGGCGAATGGTCAATGCCCGGCGAGCGCAATGGAAGACAAACCCTATAAATAGATTGCTATGGGTGATCGAGGCCATCAGATGATTTTCCTTTCATGCCGAGGCCTCTGGAGCGCACAAAACTTCTTACCGCTCTGCCGGGCAGTTCCCGCAGAACGCATGTTCAGACAAAAATCCTTCCACCCTGAATGTGTCATAGGACACTTCGGACGAATCTCCAACATCTTACATTACATGTCCTTAAACATTCAGGCTAACAACGCAAATCTTCCGGAGAAGACCGCAATTGCTACGTATTGTTGCCGGGCAGGTGGGGGACCTGCCCATCGGCAACTTAGTGGTAATAATAACCTGTGAGAACGCAGCCGTTGTCACCGGAAGCATAGGCATTGCAGGCGGATCCTACGATTTGCGAAGCCGCAGCATGCTTGGTTGCAGTGGGTTTAACATAGGCCTTCTTCACTTTAGAGGGGGCCTCGACTTTTGTTTTCTCTTCGCGCATGATCACTTCCTCCTCGCATTTTGTTAAAACGTTGGTTTCTAGTTGCAAACTAGACAGGTGGATCGCCCATTTGCAACCTAATTGTAATGCCCCGGGATTGTTGCTGTTCCCGCTTTTTTGTTAAAAGTGCCAAGTCCCACTAGACTAGACACCTTACAGCAGCCTGCTTGAGTAAAGAAGATTGAATGCAGGCTTTCTTCAAATCATAAGTCCAAAATCCTGGAGCCTCTTCCCCCTTTGCTCGGATGGAATCCGCTTCCAGCGGCCGCTTCCTTATTGCTCCGCGGCCTTAAGCAGTTTTTCCTCAGTCAGATATTGCATAATTCCTGCAATATCTGCCATCGCCTCTTTGGGAGAGCAATCATATTCCTCTGAAAAACTCGCTGCAATCTGTTCTGTGGATTGTCCATCAAGCACACCGCGGAAAGCGAGAGATGCAGTCTCATTCAACACGTAATAAGCGGAATCTGTAAGGTTCAGCAGGACTACACTGTTCCCCACGTTCTTCCACGTAACATCTTCGCTTACGCGATGCATCATAACGGATTATCCTTTGATGATTTGAGATTATAGCACAGCAAAAATTCGCCTTACAACACTTTTGATAATATTTCGATAACAGACTGAAAACCAGACGTAACCTGGTCATTCCATTATGGGTGACCGGATTTTTCATCCGCGGAAAAACCTTCAGTGGGCACCATTCCAGGATATTTCCCGTGATTTGAGGAGTGACTTGGGTCACACTCCGGCTCAAACCTGCCAGGCAATTCAACTGGACGCCCAAATGCCTCACTCCAGTTCTGGCCTGCCAGCTGAGCCTGGAATCTGAATGCATACCTGCATGTCTACGCCTCGGTCAGCGCGACCCGAACTTCGATTGTTCGCTATCTGGCGTTCTACAACTCCATCCTGCCGCACTCAAGCCTTGGGGCCTGCACGCCCGATCAGGTATACTTCAACCGCATGCAAGCAAATCTGGCAGCCTGAACCGAAAACAGAACTTCCACTTAAGAAAGAGCAAAAACTGTCCAAACAAACGGAACCACCTCATTCTGCTGTACTATGCTTAGCAGTTGACGATACAAGACGCTACTGCGGGAGAAGGGATATGCCGGCCGCCATATGCGGGAAAGCGTCCGGGCCTTTATCTACAAATATCCCCGCGGGTACTCGCCGGGTCCAGCGCGCGCAAATTGAGCTCGAATCTCCGTCATGCGCTCTGCCCGGCGCATCCCGTTTGTCTTCGGTCGATCGCTGCGGGAATTCTCATGGACAATTGGGATGGCGCCGGGCCTCACTGCACAGGTTTCCGCTCTTTGCATTGCTGTTTTGGAGTTTATCGCTGGGTTGGGCGATGCCGTTGTCGGCAACTTCCGTCCCAGATCTGCGGAATACGGAGTTCATGGGCGCGGTCAACCACATTTTTGCCCTCGTTTACAATCTCGATTTTGATCCGGCCAGCGCAGAACTGGCCAAGTTGGCGGTGCAATATCCCGAACATCCCGCAGTGCCGCTTTACCAGGCTATGGTCCTCTGGCTGCATCAACTCGACGATAACCATGTCCTCTCCCTCGATTGTTTCTTCCATCCGGCCTGTTTCACTAGTAACGCGGCAAATCCATTGAACGCCGCGACTAGCCAACGCATTATGGGCCTGCTTAACGCCAGCCGGACACTTTCCGACCGGCGGCTCAAGGTCAATCCGAACGATGCAGACGCGCGCTATTATCGCGGCGCAGCCGAGGCATTGGCCGCCGCCGTGGCGATCACGCTGAATCGCAGCGCTCTGGATGCATTCCGTTACGGTCAACAGGCAAGCGCAATCCACCACCAAATCTTCCGGGATAATGGATCGTACTATGATGCCATGTTGCTGCCTGGCCTCTACGACTATCTTTCCTCCGGGCTTCCGTGGTATTTGCGATGGCTGGCCGGAGGAGACCGGGAGCGCGGTCTCAACTCCGTGAACCTGGCGGCGGAGAAAGGGAAATGGGTCTCCGATGACGCGCGTCTCATCCGTATGATGTTGCTATTGCGAGAGGGGCGGCCCGCCGAGGCCCTGAAGGATGCGGTCTTTCTGTCCGAAAAGTATCCGCGCAACTACATCTTTCTAATGGCCCAGGGGCAAGCGCTGGATCGGATGGGGCATGACGCGGAAGCCGACAGCATATATCTGAAGATTCTGAAACTGGCGGAAGAGCGCAGCCCGAACTACCAGAGAATCAGGCTTTCGCGCTTTCGCTGGGACGTTGGGAATAGAATGCTCGCGCATAACCCGCAGGCATCTTTGAAGTATTACCAGTCCATTCTGTCTGACTCCTCTGCCGAGGAAAGATGGAAGGTGCTGGCCCATTTGCAGTCGGGTTGCGCCCTCGACTTGCTGGGGCGCCGCGAGGAGGCCGTGGGGCAATACCAGATGGTGCTCAGGATGAAGGAATATGACAACTCCCACGCAGCAGCTACCCGGCACTTGAAAGAGAAATTCGATATTATAGGAAATCGGATCGCTCTTCCCAGGTTATCTGCGCAATGAACAACGAACACACGACATGTCGGCGAAATGGCTTAGCAGGGGTTGAGAAGTCGTTGCGCCTGCCTGCCTTCATGACCTGTATGGCCTTGGTGTGCCTGTTGCTCTCCGGGTGTGCGGCGCGCATGAGCCAAAACGTTCAAGGCTATGTGGGGTCGACCATTTCGCGAGAAACAGCCCCGGCTACAGGACAGGCTTCCGGAAGCGCCAAGTTGGCAGAACCAGCCATATTCACCTTTAATCAGGCATGTGAGCGCGCCGCGGAGAATGACCACGATGTGGCAAGCGCCGTGGCCGATGCCGCCCGGTCTCAAATCGATGTAGCCCAGGCTCATAGCCGTCTTTGGCCCCGCCTGGACTTGAGAGGTTATTTCCAGCATCCCATCGGCGGTAACACTGAAGGTGTGCCAAATTTCAGCGGCGGCGTCTTTTTCCGCTATGACCTCATGCAAGCCATCTTTTCCGGTGATGCAACCGCAGTAGCTCGAGCCAAAGTTGCGCAGGGTCGTGAAAACGTACAAATGACTATCGATCGCCTGTCCCGCGATCTTTTTTTCAAACTCGCCGACCGCGAAGCTCAGCGGTCCGAAGTGGCGCAGCGGCGACAGATTCTGAATCAGAATTCAGAAGCACTGGAGCGGGCGCGTCAGCTGGGGCACCTAGGACGCATCAAGACAGAGCGGATTATCGAGTTTCAGACTCAGTACGATAACTCCAGCCGGCTCTACCAGAATGCGACTCGCAAATTGGCAGAAATCAATCGGGAAATCTGTAACCAGATGCTCACCGATTGCGCCCAGGAGGTTGTCATTACCGATCTTCCGGAACTGATTGCGCGTATGGATGCGCTGGTTCCGGAGTCCAAACCCGACGCCCAATTCGTCCACGACGTCTGGAATCATCGTCATGACTCCAAACAAGCCGAGGATGACCTGTTTGTGAAGGAAATGGCGGTGATTGATGAAAGGCGAAAACGGCTTCCAACCATCACTCCTGCCTTCGGGTTGGGAAGCATGAACCTTAACTCGAGCCTCAACCAATCGCCGGCCGTTATTCAACTGGGGGCCAGCATGCCCCTGATTGATTTTGGCGATATAAAGCGCGCGATCAGCAAGGCAAGCATCGAACGAGACCTTGCCCGGCAGAACATATCCCTGCTTTTACTGAAGATTCAGCGCGAACTGCTTGATAAGTCTGCATCGCTTTCCGACGCAATTACCTCCCGCAATGCCATCGAGAGCCAGCGGAGTTTGATCGCAAAAAGGATACTGACCGACCAACAACTGATCGAAGCTGGCGTCCTCGACCCGCTCGATTTGCTCAGCTTAAGAACCCGCGCCGCCGAGTCGGAGATTGACGCTGCTCGAGCACGCATCGATGTCTCCAAAGCCGCAGCAGAGTATACATACGCCACCGGACACAGCCTCGATGGCGGACAGCCGGTCAAACCTGGCGGGGCGGCAGGAAAGTGAGCGCGCCTGTGGTTGTGCTTTCACCGGGAGTTTCGCGTATCTCAATACCTGTATCGGTCTCGCGCGCGAGCCACAGCCGGAAGATGCCGCATCTACACCGGCTGAGCGCTTCCGAACTCGGCGCGCTGGTCGACGTAATGCCTGCCTGGTTGCACCACAGGAAATGGGTTCCTCCAGAAGGATGCGACAAGGATCTGCTCTGGGAGTTCATCGAATGCCACGGCCTTGGCGGCGCCCTGGGCGGACTCGCTGCCGCAGGCTTGATTCCAGACGTGGAAATTGCGACTCGAGCGCTTGATCGTTATCTCAGCAATTCGCTCCATTTTGAACATGCCCAGCGCACATGCGCACGCATTGCCCGGACCGCTAGCGAGTTAGGTATACAAATCCTGAACCTGAAAGGGCCGGGCCTGGCCGGCCAGGCTTATGGTGACACGGGAATTCGTTCATTTTCAGACATCGACCTATGGACGAATTCGAGATCCGGCCTGCTGAGGTTGTTGCACGCGCTGGATTCACAGATCGTTCAGGATAACGACCTTCAAGGTACGGTCCGCCGAACGCGCTCTCCGGGTGACATTCAGGCCATCGTAGACAGGTGGGATATCGAAGCCCGCTATCCAATTGCCAGACCCACCGATCCGATGTTGGAATTGTTATTCGAGTTGGGGCCTGAGCATTTATGCGAGGAGGAGGGACGGCTTACTATACCCAACCCGTCCGCGCATCTGCTGATTCTTCTCTTCCATATGTCCTGGTATCACTACTTTTCCCGCTTCATCTGGTTCCTCGACATTGCGACTCTGGTCTCCAGGCGCAGGAACGAGATAAACCTGGATTGGGTACAGTTTCATGCACGGCGCCTGAACACTGCCAATGTCCTGGGCATAGTGGCCCTGTTCTGCCGGCAACATATCGATGAGGCGTTTCCCAGCTTCCCGCTGAACACGACAGCGTGGAATTTTCGCTTTCTCAGCCTGACTGTTGACACATCCGTCATTGCCTCGGAAAGATTCTCATCACAACAGGACCGCCTCGCCAGTCTCGCGCGGGTTCTGTGGTTAAGGATACATAGACATTTCCTCTTGTCGGATCCTTCCCCGGAGAGTCTGCTCGATTCACGCCCGCTTTACTGGCTGACTGCAACCATAGTATGGGGCCTCCGCAGGACAGGACGCACGATGTTTGTCTTTTTCAGGCTGCTGGCCTTGCTGTTGCTCTATCCCGCTGCGCGGCTGACCGACTGGATCACGCAGAAACCGATTGATAGGGAGGCTCTCAATGGACTGCCGTAATCATTCTTTTGCGCTTGCGCTGGCTTCCTGCATTTGCGGTGTTGTTCCGCTGATCCTCGCGCCCCCGCTGATGGCGCAAGATCGTTCGCGCGTGGCAGCCGTTCCCGCTCTGGCGTCCAGTCCGGAGTTCATCGAGAACCAGGGAATCGTCTTGCCGAATCGTCGCTTTACCCTTAAGCTCCGTCCTGGTGAGCGGCTCGATGAGGTGTTGGTCGCCAAAGGTGAGCATGTAAAGGCAGGTCATCCGCTGGCCCGCATCTCCGACCCCACTCTTACCGAGAGATATGTAAACCTTACATTGCGCCGGAATGACTACCAGGCGTTGCGTGGCGAACTGGAAAGCAAAACTCTCGAACTCTCGCTCCAGCGGGCCGCCTTGCAAAGGGTGATGGCGCGCATTGAGAAGCTGCAAAAGCTCGAGGGATCAACCCCTGATTATTCCGGTATTGGAGATGCAGATCCTCTCATCGACAAAAAATTCGAACTTCAAGATCAAATCGAAAAGGGAAGCCAACAGCAGCTACAACTGCAGCATCGTCTTGACCTGATGCAAGACATGGTGGGCGCCATTGAACGAGAACTGGGAACTGCCCAGTCTCGCGTCGCGCACAATCTGGTTCTTGCTCCATTTGCGGGGGATGTTGTCGACCGGATCATTGAGGGTAACCGGCCAGACTCCGAAACCGTTGTCTGCGAGCTTTGGGACGAGAGCACGTACCTCGTCGAAGTGGAGATTCTGCAGCACCAGGTCTCCTACGTCCAACCAGGACGGAAAGCGGTCATCGCCATCGACTTTACGCGCCCGGAGACGGTCGAGGGCACAGTCAGCTATCTTGAACCTGGCAACCTGGCCCCTGAATCGCTTGGCCATCCCAGATTCAAGGCGGTCATAGCACTTAAACAACCCGTATCCTGGCTTCGTCCTGGAATGCAAGTTGCCGTGCGGATGCGAGTGGACGGTAAAAAGTGAGCGAGGCGGTGAAAGTCGACTCTCCTCTGATCAGCCTGCGCGACGTTTGCAAGGGTTGGTACGCCGGCGGCGCGCGTATCGAAGTCTTGCACCACATCGATCTCGATATTCCCTTGGGATCGTCGACGGCAATCGTGGGGCCATCCGGATCGGGAAAATCTACCCTGGTTCATATAATGGCTCTCCTCACACCTGTTGATAGCGGCGAGTATTTCTTTCGAGGAACTCCCGTCAGCATCAATGACCGGTGGTGGGATTCCGCAATCAGGCAAAACATTGGAATCGTTTTTCAGGATGGAAAACTCATCCATCATCTCACTGCGCTCAAGAACGTTTGCGTCCCGCTGGCCCACCGCGGCATATTGCCGGGGTTACAGAAAGAAATGGCCCGAAATGCGCTCGACCAGGTTGGTCTCTCCCACCGCATTAACAGTTTCCCAAATCAGTTAAGCGGCGGAGAGATAATTCGCTGCGCAATTGCGCGCGCCCTGGTCACCAACCCTATTCTCGTTTTGGCAGACGAACCAACCGGTACGCTCGATTCAAAGTCGGGCGACATGGTTACGGACCTTTTATTTGGCCTTGTACAAGAGCAGCGATCACTCGTCGTCGTCTCTCACCACCCCCCTCTAGCCGAACGCGCGGATCAGGTAGTGCGCATCAAGGACGGATTACTCAATGTTTCCTGAAAAGCCAATAGCGGAGATCGAAGGCGGATGGCCCGCGCGTGCGCTATGCCTGCTGATTATGACCAGCGAGGGCATGTGGATCAATAAATTCCAACTCTGCCTTACTCTGCTCACCATGGCTGTCGGCTCTTTCGCATTGTCACTCACGTTTTTTCTTGGTGATGGAGCCCGCCTCTATCTCTGGCGCGACATTGAGCAACTCATGGGTGACTGGATTGTTGCTTCCCCCGCTGCCCGTTACGACAGCGCCATACTCAAGACTCGTTTTACCGTGGATTTTACAGACCAGGACTTGGCTTTTGTAAAGGACAATCTTGTGCACGCCCGCCTAGTCGAGCCTTTGTATCAGGATTCAAAAATGGTCTCCTATGGCGAAACCAGCCGGACGATTGCGATCGATGGAGTATCGGCGGAACTTGGTCGCGAGCCGCTCTTTCTTCCGATCAAGGGGCGGGGCTTTTCTGAAGCCGGGCGCCAGATGTTCGACTGGGAATGCATGCTCACCGAATCAGCGGTCAAGTTTTTTGGCGTTGATATTGCTAAAAACCCCACAATCCTAATCGATGGCCGGCCATTCCATGTGGTGGGCGTGACACCGGACCCTCCCGATGCTGACGACATTTTACGACCCAGAATTATCGTGCCGTACAGGTGCGCACAGGAGCTTTGGATTCCGGCCGGGACTGTGGGAGAAATTCTGATTGCCTGGAGCTCTCCCCAGTACATGAGTGAAACTGTGAACGAATTACATGCCGCGCTTGACCGTACCCGCGGACCCGATACCTACTTTCTTTCTTCTTCGCAATTCAAGATACAAAAGAGCCGCAGTATCATCGCGAATTTCATGATGTACGGACAGATGCAGGCATTCTTCTGCATAGCCATTGCATTTGTAGGCGTCATGAACGTCATGCTCACCAACACCGCGCGAAGGAGCAACGAGTTCGCGATCCGGCTCTCGATGGGCGCTAAGCAGTCCACAATTCTGACCATGGTTCTTCTGGAAAGCTCATTGCTCGGAATTGTTGGGGCTTTGGCCGGAATTGTCATTGCGGCTTGCGCCGCGCCGTATGCGGCTCACATCCTGCAAGAGAGGATCAAAGGTACCGGCGAACTCCTGCCTTATTACGGGCTGCAGGGCGTTCTTTATCCAGTGTTGGTTTGCAGTGTGGCGGGGCTGATTGCAGGCGTCATGCCCGCAATCAATGTCAGAAAACTGGATGTACTGGCCTGCCTTAGAAACAACACTTGAGAATTTTTGCCAGTCCTCCGGCACAGCAATGTGGCAGACACTCGAGAGTCATATATAATCGGAGATGCTGTGGATTCACAGGGTCAGGCCGCAATGCGGGCGCTGGAAACGTGACTCTGCAACTACCGTGCAACTCAGGTCGCTGAACGTGAGGATTTTGTCCTCGCAGTGCGTTCAAAAAAAAGTGGTTCCACCTAGCGGAGAGATGGCCGAGTGGCTGAAGGCGGCGGTTTGCTAAACCGTTGTAGGGGCTAAAACCTCTACCGGGGGTTCGAATCCCCCTCTCTCCGCCAGCACCCCTTCCAAGCACATCCAAAGACATCTAGAGAAAAGACGTAAAGCCTAGCAATTGCTAGGCTTTACGTCTTTCTGCGTTCAGGGGCGTCCAGGACAAGCTACGATTTATGGATGTACATTTGGATGTATTCTATTCTTGAAATGGATGTACTTTTCTTAACTGGGAGGTTTTGGCATGATGGATCTATCCGATATGGGGGTCAAAAAGGCTAGGGCAAGAGAAAAAGCCTACAGCATGGCCGATGGAGGCGGGCTCTACCTCTGGGTTAAGCCAAACGGCGGAAAGCTGTGGCGCTGGTCCTATCGCTTTGACGGCAAGAAAAAGCTCATGGCGCTGGGAAAGTATCCGGATACTTCACTTGTACAGGCGAGGGAGCGGCACAGCGAAGCCCGCAAGCTCCTTGCTACAGGCGTTGACCCGATGGTGCATAGGAAAACCGAGAAGACCGCTGAGAAAGCAGCGGTTGAGAATTCTTTTCAGAGCATTACCGCACAATGGCTGGAGCATTGGCAGGATGGGAAGAGCCCGCGACATGTGGACTCGGTCCGGCGGCGCATGGCGGCTGATATTCTGCCCTGCTTGGGTGCCCGTCCCATTGCGGAGATCGAGGCGCCAGAACTGGTAGCGATGGCCATCGCGATTCAGGATCGCGGCGCGCGGGATATTGCCAAGCGCGCACTGGAGACGGTGGGGCAAGTTTTTCGTTACGGAATTGCTCACGGATATGCAAAGCGCAACCCAGCCAGCGAGATTCGTCCCAGCGACATCCTGAAATCGACACACAAAACCAACTATGCCCGCATCGATGCCAAAGAGCTGCCCACATTGCTTAAGCGCATCGAGGTCTATCAGGGAAGGCAGATCACACGGCTGGCGATGAAGTTGATGGCCATGACCTTTGTTCGTACCAGCGAATTGATCGGGGCCAAGTGGACGGAGTTTGACCTCGAAGCCGGCCGCTGGGATATACCTTCGCAGCGTATGAAGATGCGCGCCCCGCATATTGTGCCGTTGGCTAGGCAGGCATTGGAGGTTCTGGAGATGTTGCGCGATTTGGCTGGGAGCAGCGAATGGCTTTTCCCCGGCGACCACAATGCTGCCCAACCCATTTCCAACAACACTATTTTGGCGGCATTGGAGCGCATGGGCTTCAAAGGGAAAATGACCGGGCATGGCTTTCGTGGTTTGGCCTCGACGATCCTGCACGAGCAAGGGTACCCGCACGACCACATCGAATTGCAGCTTGCGCACGCTCCCCGCAATGCCGTGAGCGCTGCGTACAACCATGCCCTGTACCTGGGGCCGCGTGCCAAGATGATGCAGGATTGGGCGGACTTCCTGGAGAGCGCCCAACGCGGGGGCAAGCTGCTTCAAATGCCCGGCAGAGCCGCATAGAGGGTGGCCGAGGCACGCACCACGCGGAAGACGGTTCCGTCTGCGGTAAGACTTGCGGCAACGTAACCGCCGGCCCGTACCTCGCCAATGCGGACATCGTGTCCCGAGCGGCAGGCTCGGAAGTGGCTGCCGCTCTGGCTTCTGCCGATTATGCTGTCCTGAAAGTTGCTGCTCTTCACAGCAACTTTCAAGGCAGTGGTTGGCTACTCTCAGTGTGGCCTCCAGCTTGCCGAAATCCTCGCTCGCCTCAGCGGCTAGTGCATACGCTACATGATGCACTCGTTCTCGATGATGATGTCCATTTCGGGCAGGGTGTCGAACATCGTCTCGTAGATGCCGCACCCATTGAGCTCGACCTCTTCCGGGAACCGGAAGCCAAAGGGGGGATCATTCGAGAGGTGGCTGGGCGATTCAGCCTCCGCAATGCGCTCGTCCTCTTCGGTCCAAAGTTCATGGCAGGGCCGTGGCCCTGGAGGCGGATTCTCACCTCGCGCTATGGCGTTCACTTCGGCGGCCATCTCCGCGCAGGTCATGGGGATGCCGTCGCCAAAATCTAGGCTGTCCGTCGGTTCCTCTTTGCGCCGGGTGCCACCTATCCCCTCCTCGCCGCTTGCATCAAAGGCCAGTGAATCATCGATAACGCTCATATCAAACCTCTTTCCCCAGTACTGCCGGAAACGATAGTTTGGCACAACTTCGGCCAGGAAACGCGAGGGAATCGGGCCTTCGCGTCGAATTGTGCATCAAAGTATATTCATTTTGTCGTAGCAATCTCATTTTGATCGATTCGGAGCCGGCCTGAACCTTTACTGAGTGCCCGACCTGCGCTGTGTTGGGGTTGACTCGGACGCCCGAAAGGAACGGCATACCGGCGCAACGATGCGATCTCTGCCCGCTCTTCCATTTGCCCTGCCGCTTTGCAATGTGCGAAGCCCCATATCCGCCGCGCTGCCCTTGCAGTCAGTCGTACGGCCGAGTTCGCGTCGTGCCGGAGATCCCCATGCATTCAAATCCATTTCCAAACCGTGAAATTCTGCGCTGTCCACATTGCCGCCTCGTCCAATTCCGCTCAACAAGCGGTCTCTGCCGCCGCTGTCACCAGCCTCTGGAGACGCTGCATGTCAGCCTGCCGGCAGGTTCATCTCCATCTCACGGCGCGGAACTCTCGACCGAGCCTCTTGCCAAGCGCATCGGAGCTGCGGTTAGGGATCTCCGGAAAGAACGGAAACTTAGCCAAAGGCAACTCGCCACTGCCATGGGTACGGTGCGCTCCCATATATCAAAGGTAGAACGTGGCCTACTGGTTCCGTCCATCCAGACGCTCGAACGCGCCACATCAGCGCTCGGCATCGACATCGCCGATCTGTTTCGCCGGTTTCGTCAGTAGATATGCGCGCCCTTTACAAACGCCGCAGCCGCGCCCCCTACCTTGAGTGAGGTATCCATCATGCAAGCAATAGATAAGGTGGCGAGCCATACGCGATTGGTCGTCCCCGAAAGGAGTGTGAACCAGATCGATGCTTGGAAACTCTGCGTGTCGGACCTGCTAAACAACAGTTGAATTTGCCTGCTGTTGGTGATCCTAAATCACGGCCAATCCTGAAATTGGGCTGGATCTGGATCTCTTTCATATCTGGAGGCCAGAGTTGACCACGGCTCTAGGAGCAGAAGGGCGCGGACCGGTGACCTAGTTCACAGTGGGCCACGCTAATGCTCCAGAATCCGCGCAATCGTCCTTCGGGTCCGTTGATGAGGCGGACAAGGGCACGTCATCACTGTGTTGCTAAGACGAGGGGCAAGATCGGCGTCGCAATTGGTGTTTTCGGGTACGATCAAGATTCCTTTGCACAGCTTCGGGTGACAAATAGCGGAGGTATTGCCTTTGGCTCTGCAGCTATTTTTGATCCGGAGTTTAGCACTCAGTCGTTTGGAGCCTGCGCAAAGCGCCTGTACTCGAAATGCCCTTTTGACCCAAAATAATCGGCGATATCGCTAATCTTTGTTCTGGTGCTCGCAGTCGCGCTAATCGCGGCCTTCCCCAGAATTTCGACGGAGTGGCTCGCCAAGAAATATGCAGAGGGGTCTTTATGTGCCCCATTGGCAAGGCCTTTAAGACAATCAACGACCAGTGTCGGCTCCTCTGATGCAAGTTTGTCCAGCTCCTTCAAGACTTGATCTATGTTGTCTAAGTCCCGTGCCTTCTTGATTGCTCCTCGTAATATTCTCAGTCGCCAATCGGCGTCTCCCAAGAATGTATGAGGAAACCACCACCCGAGGGCCGAGAGTGCCTTCTTTGTGTCCTTGCGCCGTGGCTTCCAAGCTGACACCATCCACTCAGCGAGCCTTCTAAGGGAATCAGTGACATTCGACGGAACACCTTCGACATTGCTCATTCCACGACCGATGTAGCTGATAAATGATCTGATTGGCCTCTCACCGCCGAGGATCAGGAAGTCAGTTAGCAACGGATGCTGCAGGGTGATTAATTGTCTCCAATAGTAGATTCCCAGATGCTGTGCGAGGCCCTGATCGGGATCGAGGCGAGATTTCTTGAAAGCGTGCTTCGTCGATACTTCATTTACCGCTTTTGTATAGTGATTGTTGAGGATTTCAAGTACGTCGTTATAGGCTCCCGAGAAGCCGACATACGTACACCACGCGGCCTCCCATCTCCATCTGCACTCAGGTGACCGGGGGAAAATTCCTTCCGCATTGTTCGTCGCCCAAGCCTTTGATAAATGCACGAGCCATGGAAAGCGATACCCAAGAATCGCGGTGATTCGTACTTCGTCGGGAGGCATTATCGCCAAGAGGTGAGACAACTCCTTCAGTAGCCACTGTGGTTCAACGCAGTCAATGTCCCCTTGGAGTTTACGATCCCGCAGCGCCACCTTTATCGCATTCTCGATGATTCGTCCGTCTACGCTGTTAATTGCCCAGAACAGCGGGTCGAAGTCCTCTGAATCGCCGTAGGCTTGCTGACCTGAGACGAGTGTAACGGTTGAGAGCAGGCTCTCAGCCATTTCCCGAAAGTGTTGAAGGTGTTCGGCCTCCAATGGCTGGCTGTCATCGTTGAAGAACTTATCAAAAATGCCGGTTAGGCAATTGCGTAATCTCTCTCTCTCCTCTAAATCCTCCGCTCTCCGTATACTCCCCGCAACGGTGACACCGAGCTGCAATAGCGGCAACATAAGGTTGGCGTCGGTGACGCCTACGCGATTCGCTAATGCCGTGGCGATAGGAGCCAGATAGCGCGGAGGCAGCGTCATGATCTCCTCAATGCGTTCTAGTATCGATTGTGGGCTTGCCTCGGCGGCGATTTGCAACTCCTCGACCAAGTGATCCAAATCCGTTCCGGTTGGCTCGCTGCCCTCTTGCTTGTGTCGCAGAAGCCGATCGAGCACCCCACCGATTGTCTTCACGTCTGCGTCGTCAGGGGGGCGCGACTGCGCGTACGGCGAACGACCGACGAGCCCCCATTCGGAGTGCATATAATACGGGAAATCGGGGTGCAAAGGAGAGGGAAACGCTTTTTGTAATGCTTTGTAGAGGGCCATCCAGTCACCTTGGAGGTCGTCAGCAATGAATGAAAACCAGTCGAGCTTCCATCTTCCGACGTAGGCCTGAACCTCATCGTTCGACGGTGGCTCGCTGCTGGCTCCTGTCATGGCTCTTACATAGCTCGGCATGTCGGGACCGTTCTCGATCATTCTTAAGACAACATTCTGTTGTTCCAGAGTCAAGACATGAAAACGCTTCGTGAGCAGGAGGGAGTATTCGTGTCTTACTGTGACTTCGCTGAAGAGATACGGTTGCGTTGAGTAGTGAACGATCAGATTTATCGGAGCGGTGGGGCTGTTGCCCAGAAGGTAAAGAAGAACACGTGTAAAAATGAACCACTGCTGGCTGTCGAGGAATTCCGTAACGGCACCGAAGCTCTCCGGATTCTGTGAGGCAATGTTCTCAGCGCATTCGCGAATTGCGGTCACCAACGAGTCTCTGGCGTCGTCCCGAATATTCTGAGTATGCCCTTCGACAGCTGGACGCCAAATGTAGGATAAATCGTCTGGTCCTTGGAACTCAGGCCGCGAATTTTCAAGGCGTATGTAGTCGGCCAGGAGCTTGCTGAGGCAAGAAAGAAAGCGAAGCCCCGCAACCCGCGTGAGGGTGGGAACACACTTCTCCAGTTGTTCTTTGTAGTGCCACGCATCCATGAATGAACTTGGTTCGGAGTCCAGAGCGTACTTCTGACTCTTCGGTCGCTTGGAAGTGGGGAAAACTGAAAAGACGGAAAGAAACAGTCGAATTGCGGCGGCAATCTCGCCCTCCTCCGCAAGTGTGTCGATTAGTGTCGTAATGTTTGAGAATTCTATGGACAATCTGTTACCGATAGCCCTTTGAATAAATGGCACAACTCCGCGCCGCATTTCCCTGGGGAGGAGGAGACTTGTATCGACTATGTCCCGAAATGCGTAAAAGTTACCGGGGCCGGGAATGAGCGACAGTACCCGTTCGAGCGTCCTTGCCAGATCAATATTTGTGTTGGCGTCGGAGGCAATTCTCTTTAGGTAGGCGGAGACGGGCAAGATGGCCTGCGGCTCGTCCTGGCCGCGATCGCTGCCGGATGAGAGGTCCCGGAAATATCCAATCGACTCTAGCGGTTCTAGCCAGCTCCCGTCGATTTTGTCGAACACATAGAACCTCGATGCAGGGTCAGTCATCAACGCCACAAGGCTTTCCGCGTCCTCCCGACTCGCCCCGCTTTCGATTATTGAATCGATATGGTCAAGTTTCCGAAAGAAGTGTTTCATGTCGGAAGACCGCCTTTCTGGTTAAATGGATCTGATCCCCCGCTCTGCATGAGCCCCAACTGCTCCAGTATGTCGTCTAGCAGGCGATGAGGATGTGCCGACGGGAGGTGGTCCTTGTCGTTGTCGAGGGGGTAGCGAAGTATTTCGATTCCGAGCGAACCCATATACTTTTTCTCCTCATCCGCCTGCTTTCCGTCCTGCGCGTCCGGCAGCAATATCATCCTAGGCTTCAGCGGGGTCCCACACGACTCCTGAATCCGCTTGACGCGTTTAAGAGTCTCCTTCAAGATGCCCTCTTGTAGACGGCAGCCGATGAACAGAACTCGGTGCCCAATCATCAGTTGCTGCAGGGCTCCGGGTAAAAAGGACTTTTGGGGGGAATAGGCCTTGGCAAACTCGCTCTTCGCCAGCACAAGGTTGCCAGCATTCGCCCGTGCGCTCCAGCGAGCTTTGCCGTGGAGGTACACGGATGAATGACGCGCGGCTCCGAGGAGGGACAGGTTGGGGTAGGCAATTGCCGGGTTTTGGGGACCGCAAGCCGTTTCGAGGCAGGGATCAAAATTTGTAGTTACGAGGAAGCGAAAGGGATTCGCGATAATGTGGGAATAGGTCGCCCGAATCACATGGGGCGCGCCGCCAAACAGCCGCTCAAGTGTCTTGATGTATTTCCCTTGATTTGCCCTCTTACATTGCTCGGCCCATTCCAGCATGTCGTCAGCAACAAGGGACGGCCGAATGTCCGCCTTCCCTTCGATACATGCATCGCAAAGCTGTTTTATTGCCTCTTCCCAACTTGGATAGCCGCAGTCGATGGATAGGCCGGAGCCAATCCAGGCTATGCATTCGTCAGGCCCCTTCAGAAAACTGGCGAGTGAGTTGGCGGCGAGGTCTATCCGAGCCTCTAGATCCTCTCTTTGTCGTTGATCCGCCATGTTTCTGATCCGCTTTCGGCCTAGAAGAAAGGCCAGGTTAGTGCTCTAGCCCCTGAAAGGATCTGCGCGAAGCTACGACAAGTATATGCCGGACAATTGGGGGTGGGTCGTCCCAATAAGTCGGCCAGTGTCTGGAAAACGTGAACTGGCTGAACCACTTTCGTAACGCTCGTGCCGGTCCCTGAACCTTGGCGGGACGCCCAAAAGCGGCCACTTGGATGACCACCGACTCAGGCCATTCAAAATCAGCCAACAGATCAAAACCGGCCAACGGGGTGACCGCCGACTTCGGGCTGTCATGGCTCCGCCAGAGTTGGACGGCAAGCGCTCGCGGTATGCCTGTCAGGCATACCGCGAGACGATCACGCTGGAACTACAGTGGGGCCGCAACGTAAAGGGTCTCTGGCAGGATCTGGTCGAAGGGCACGGATTTGCGGGCGGCTACCAGAGCGTCAAGCGCCTTGTGCACCCGCTGTGTGTAGCGATATCGTCGGAAGCGAGGAATTGCCGCTAGCGTAAACTTCCGCTATAAATCGCCCGTTCGCAGGAAACCTGAAGAATCCGGTCTACCCTCCGGTGACTGCTTGGCCCTCCAATATTTGGTGGACGGTTCTCTTCTTGCGTTCCTTCTTGATCCCGGTTTTCTTTTCCGACTGATCTTCGATGAAGCTCAACCTACAGGCGGTACCCATGAGCTGAAGCGCCTTCGCGTTGCGCATAAGGCTAATTCGCGAGAACAGCGGCAGGTTTTCCGAACGTGCGGCCTTGTCCTTGTGGGTCACAATTCCAAAGCAAACGCCAAACGCTTCTCGTTCGATGGGCCCGAGGAAACCTTCTCTCGTCTGATCCGAGGCCCTTGCCCCGATCAGGGCTCGAAGTCGTTGGATAGATTCTGATTCGAGCTTAAGCAGTTCAATTGCGTTCGTTCCCTGATTGAATAGGTGGCTAAGTAGGGGCGAAAGTGTCGACACTTTGATGTGGTAGAAGATTCCAAGTCTACCGTCAACTGAGTACAAGTCGCATGGTTCAATTTGTGTTTCTCCGCGGGGGCTGATATTCGTCATGTCAAGACAGATAAATGAACCATCTCCCTCTGCAACAGCCTCGTTGTATTTGCCTTCACTTTCATGCGCAAAAGGCCGTAGTGGAGACTCAAAGCAGAGTGGATCAAGAGAGGCCTTCAGTTTTTCCAGGTAAGAGTTTTCTACTCTGTACCATTTCCCGTCGGATAGATGGTAACTCTGTTCGGTGTCAGATGCCGCGTCGAAGATGAGGCAGTTGAGAATGGAGAAATGCTTGAGAAGTTCATCATTTTCGTTCTTCAGGTTTAGACCGTGGCATTTGAGATCCTCGTAGCCAACGCTGTTCAGATCCGCCGCGTTGATTTCCAAGTAGCTGTAGTACTCATCAATAAAGACGTCTTCGAAAATCATGCTCGGTCCCACTCCAGAAAACGAGGCGTAGTGTGGCCCGTTCTGATAGTCGACAATTTCTGGGATGGCAAGGTAAAGATTTCCAATCTTCGCTCGAAACGCTTGAAGTAACTCTTCGTTCAATGCCTCTATCACCGTGGGGTCGCGCACTGGGGTTATGTTCTGTATGTCTGGGAATGCAACTCGATAGTCGTCGCTGTTATACAAATCGAGCAATTGACCGCACAAATTGATCAGGCCAATGGAAGCTGTGTCTGAACTGATGAGTAGGCTACTGGAGCCGGTAGCGTGCTTGAACAGGTTGGCATACTGCCTTTTAACCTTCCCTGTGAGGCTCTTAAGAATTGAGCTGTCACGATCGAAGTCGAAGTAGGTGAGATCCGACCCGATCGGCACCTGCGTTCTTTGCCGTCTGGCTGCTCCTGGCTCAAGGGTGTCGGTGCTCTTGAGTTCATTGGGGTCAACGCAGTTGAGAGTAACGCGCAGCCCAAAATCGTATTCATAACTCTCGTCTTTAAGCTTGTGATAGACATGGCCAAATGAGAGGGCAAAAGTTCGATCGCGTACGGGAAGGAAAACCAGTACGCCTTTACTCACTTGCTTGATCTCTTGCTGAATTCCGAAGAAATGCTTCCACCAAGGATCCGTCGGAGCGCTATCCAATACAAAGAGCGATGCGCCTTCCGGGGCAGACCTGGCATCTACCGTATCCTTGAGATGGTGATTCTCCTTCAAAGAGTTCGTGGCGTCGTAGCCAGTCTTTAATAGGTAGATTGAAAATGGTCTGCTCTTGCTCATGGCAAAGTTCCTCCCGTAGCGCCGCAGCTTTCAGTTCTATCGATTCTCATCCCTGCAACTGTTCGGCACGATTCCCATCCAATTACCTCCGCCGATTGCCCTTCTGTGAGTTGTGTTTGCGACACATGAGTGCAGCATTGTCCAGTCGGCTTCTCCCGCCCTTGCTGTGCGGGTTGATATGGTCAATCGTGAAATCCTCCCACGTCAGCTTGCATCCACAGGTCGAACAGACCCGGTTGGCAGTCGAGTTCCACAGAATCCGACGCTGTTCCGCGGTGAAGCCACGGTGCGAGTCCTTCGATGCGAAAAGGCTTCCAATGATCCCGCGGAGAATTTGCTCACGCCTGCGTCTCTGTGACACGTCATCTGTCATTTGAGAAGCCGCCATGAGGTACTCGCGATAGAGTTCCTGGCCTGGTCGCGCTCCCTTGACGTTGTGCTGAAGCTCCCTGATTTTGTCGACTTGGTCTGCGAATTCCCGCAGCAGATCCCAAGCAAGGCCATTCCGCCTACGGTCGGTTAGAATCAGTCCTTCTTCTTCAAACTTTCCAATTAGCACCGCAAGCGAATAGAAGTCCGTAATCTTCTTTAGACGGGTCGTCTTCAATCGAGGGAACATCCGCCGAACCCGGTTCAACGTGGTGGTCACCATACGAGAGGCTTTGCGAAGCTGACGGCCATCGAAGGATTTCGCATTCATTACTCGATCCAAGGCTGTCTTCTTGTTCAGCAGCTGTCCAGAGGCTAAGGTAAGCATGAACTCACACATGAACTCAACGTGCTTCATTCTTGCCAGATGTCCTGGACTGAAGATCTTATTCTCTAGAAAGTAGCGCTCGAAGCGGTTCGCAAGGCGCGCTGCCTCTAACAGGAATGGGGTGTTGTAATACTTGGCATGCCGCTTCTCCTGGCTTGTTAATGCCTTACCCGTCGAGTTGATTCTGATGAAGAGTTTGACAATATCGCCGAACTCGCCGTCTACTTCGATAACCGGGAGCTCATATCCAGTGATGTGGTGCTGCAGCCTCTTCCTCTTCAAGAGGTTCCAACTGACCATCCCCTCGGTATCCGATCCGGGTAGCGGGGCACGCGCATTGAACCTGCCCCGCATTGCACCCATGAACATGAAAATGGATTCGAGGCGTTGCTTGCCATCGATTACGTCGTATTTCAACTCGCCCTTCTCTTCTCGTTTACGGAGAAAGATGGCTGGCAACGGATAGTTGCGCAGGATGCTGTCGATCAGGAAGGCACGGTCCCGGAGCTTCCAGACTGTGTTACGTTGAAAACCCGGCTCCAGATTCAGGTGGCCCTGATTGTAAAGACTGCTCAAATCCAGAATGCTCTTTGGAGCTTGCTTGTGCGTGATGATCCCTGATTCATTCATGAGCTTCCTCTCAACGTCTTGTGCGACTTGGCTTTTCGTATCTTGTGTGCGCAGCGAGACCGAGCAAGGCTTCCACTTGCCCAGTAGCACGCATTACCTGATAAATATCGATGTTATCAACCGAAGGATTGTCTTTTACGTAATTTGCCAGATATGTCTCGGACTTGGAATGGACTCTGTTGCGGGCGCACACGACGTAGGCGACTGACTCTGCTTCAAGTTCAAACTGCGTGTGGTTCATTGACGCACGTGCAGGGATGTTGAGGTCCTTGTCCGGCCCCAGATGCCCCAGGAACAGATGGCCGAGCTCATGCGCCAGCGTGGTGAACTGCACCGCGGGCGTGTGATTACGGTTGACCCTCATCTGGTATTCGGTGGATTCTTTCTCGCTGGTGGCGCGTCTCACCACGCGGATTGCGCCTGCCTGCTGGTCGCCCGCGTCCACCCAAAGCCAGTCGATATTCTTTTTCTGCACAGCGGGAACATATGAGGCAATGCGCCCGGCATCGATGGAGCCTTTTGCATAGAAGGCCGCCACATCTTCGGGGAGAGGCCTTCCGTCAGTGTCCATCACATCGTAGACAAGCGCTACCGGGCCGAACGGCCATAGGATCAGGAGGGGGCGGGCTCCTTCCTTGGGCGCGCGGCCAAAGCGTGTCTTCCAGTCGTCCGCGGATGCGGCAAATTGCAGGCCGGGTTTCTGCATCTGCAGCAGCATCGCATTGAATGGAGCGAAGTTTCGCAGCCGTACCACAAAGTCGAGCAGGTCTTTATAGTCCTTGCTCTGGGTATACAGGCGGGAGTCCGCAAGCAGCTTATCCAGCAGAGATCGAGCCGCATCCGTCTCAAACAGATCAAACTGCCCTTCGGTAGAGAACAGGCTTTGGTTCACGCTTCACCATCTTCCCTGCAATCAACATCGCTTTGGGTTGAAAGACGCATCCTCACTCCTCGCCATACAGGACGGGTTGGTCGTCGGGCGGTGTGGACTTCTTGCTGCGCTTAACTTTCGCCGGCTGAGGTTTGGCCTTCTCGGCCTCGGCGCGTTCATGGTTCAGCTTCAGTAGGCGGCGGAGCAACTCTTTGCGGGCGGCTGGGCTGATGGTGTACCGGACGCGGTCATTCTCGGCCAGGGTCTCCACTTCGTAGAAGTCGTGGTCGAGGGGCAGGTTTTGCCAGCCATAGGCATCGCGGATGGCGAGGTCGAGTTGAACATGTAGGCGGCGCAACTCCAGCAGACCGTCGTAGCCACGCGCTGCTTCTTCAGACGACTTCTTGCTCACATTCGCGACCAACGCAGGCGACAGCTCACGGACATGAAAAAGGTTGTAGATGTCCGTAAGGCCGAGCCAGAGGGAGAGCATCAGGGATTTGCGGTGTTCGTGGTAACAATTACCAACGTCGGCAAGGTCGGGCTTAGCGATTTGCCAGAGACCTTCAGGGAAGGCGAACGTCGCGAAGCACTTTGTGGGCGAGTATCGCAAGTCCTGCTTTATCGCACCACTATATTTGCGCGCCCAGATTTCGTGGAGCGTGGATTGTATAACCGCATAAAGATCCCAGCGGTCAGTGGTGAATACGTATAGCGCCTTTGTGAAGACTAAGTTGGGTCGTGCAGATGAGAAGCTCAGATGCTTGGTGTGAGCTGACGCAACGAAGCAGGTGCTCAGCGATGATAAAGCCCTTCGTAGGCCGGGCCGATTTTCACAGTAAATCCACCATTTATCTCGGTAGAGTTCACGGTTGTTCGAGGCTCGCATAGGCCTCACCTGCGATTCGATTCGCTGAAACGGCAGACTGTATCGGTTGGCACGTTCCAGCGACCAGTCGTAGAAATTGATAATCTCGCCAGCAGGGTTTTGAGTTGGATGATTGTTTATCTCCTGCCCGTTAATTACCGGGAAGATCACGTCGCGGTTCCGGGCATCATCTTCGATCATTTGGGCTGATTCGTCAAAAGTTAGGAAGAAGCCGTCGCCAAGGATGTCGTAGCCTTTGAGCATGAAGCCAGCATTCTCGAGAAGAGTAACTGGGTTCCTTACATCTACGTGGTCTTCGAAGAACGTGCTGATAATCGGAACTACTCGCCCGTCTAGTAAGCGTGGCCCTTGCCACTCTCCTTTGTGGACCGCCATAAGTGATACCACGAGGTTGGCCCGGCCAGGCCACTTGATGGCGCGAACTACCATGTTTATTGTTCCACCTTGAGCAATGATTTGGTCCAGACCGTCTTGACGGATATTACCGTCCTTGATCGAGTTAGTAGTAATGAACGCGACAAAAGCATTCGGCTTTAATAACTGAAATATGCGTCTCACAAAATAGACAACCAGTTCGCTGAGGCCGGCAGGTGCGTATTCCCATTTCACGTAATGACAGAATGGGTGACCATAGGTGCCACTGAGATGTGTCCCGCCTAGATATGGCGGATTACCAAGGATGCAGTCGAAACCACCGCGGGCAATGATGTCCGGAAACTCAAGGAACCAATGGAAGAATCGTTTCTCCGTGGCAATGCCCCATGCCTTTGCCGTGGTAATTCCAGAGGGGGTTAGACCGTCCGACCAATAACGCCGGAACGTGGTGTCCGAGATCAGCAGAGGATCGTGTTCAGTAGTCTTGGGAATGTAGAACTGCGCAATGGGGATAGCGGCTATCTGCGCCAGTTGTGAGGCATCCGGCCCCTCCATGAAGGCAAGGAACTTCTCCTTCTTGGTCTCAATCTCAGCCGGTGTGCGCTCCGGCAATGCGGAGAGTTCATTCCATCGCTTGAGCGTGCCCTCCAAGCGCTGTTGGATGGCAGGCGCCAGCCGCCTTTGCCGGATGTCTTTGCGATCCTGCTTGTTGGTTTTGCGCCACAGGGCGCCAATCTCCTTTTCGTCCCCGGGCATGGCGGTAAAAGCCTCATCTGGTACGCCCTTGTCCAGCTCTTCCTGCCGAACGAAACCGACGATGGCGTTGCCGCACTTGATGTGATGGTCAAGGAAGTTCAGCGGCTGGCCAGGATTATGTGCTTCAAGCCAGAGCGCAACCTTGCACAGTTCGACTGCCAGTGGATTAAGGTCCACTCCGTAGATACAGGTTCGGATCACATCGCGAATGGCGGCGCGAAAGGCTGGAGGTGAGGGCTGTTCTTCACCGGTTCGCATGGTTGCCAGTTCAGTAGCTATACGTCGGGCAGCCGCAAGCAAAATGTGTCCTGAGCCGCATGTAATATCCGCAACCCGGAGATCGAGCAGAGCGGCTTCCGGGTTAGGTGCTTTCAGACGTTCTGCAATCAGGTAATCGAGCGAGTGCTTGATGAGTGGCTGGACGAGATCGTCTGGTGTGTAGTGAGAACCTGTCCTCGCGCGTTCGTCGCCCTCGGCAAAGCTGAATTCGACAACATTACCATGATTGATGAAGATGGGATCGTATTCAAGCAGACCTTCATAGACAGAGCCAAACTCCTCTACGTTGAGGGCGGCATAATTCACGCGGATGAGTTGGTGATTGTCGGGATGCTCGTATACGTTGAGGGCGCGTAGACAGCCGAGCAGCACGTCATTTCCGAGTGTGCATCCGGCGATGTGCCGGATGGCCTCGCGATCGAAAAGGTCTCCGGCGAGTGGAGCAACGCTCAGCTTGTGCCCAGGTCCATCGGCCTCAAAAAGCCGGAATGTGGAAAGTAGTGACAGCCACATATCATGGCGGCGGGGATCGGCGAGGTGACGATGCTCAGAGAGCATCCGCAAACGGTGCACACTGTAGTAGTTGCGATAGATAACCCTACGAGCCTTTTCAACATCAGGCGGAAAGACCAGGTCTCGCTCTTCTATGACCATAAGGAAGAGTAGGCGATAGATGAGATGTAAAAGATTCTCGTAGTAATCTTCTGGGCTTAGCGAACCGTTGATCGCGTCTTCGCGGATAGCAGCGTTGGCAGGATGATTCAAGAAGCCGGTGCCAAAGCTCTGAATGGCGAGTTCAACCGCGGAACTGAGGCCGTCGCGGATACGTGCGCCGGACTCAAGAGAATCCTGATGGTAGCGTTCAATCCAACTTTCGGCGGCAGTCGCATCGGTAAGCGGCAGGCGCGTTGCGTGAAGCAAGCGGTAAAGAATCGCGAAGTCGGTATAGAGACCGTCATTAAAGATGCGGTCAAGATCAAACTCAAGATAGCTGAGCTTGATGAGCCGGGAACTGTTGCGGAGAAGTCGGATGACCCTGCCGTTTGTGACCAAGCCATAGAGCTGCTCATTGAGATTGATGAACTCCTGCACGATGGCATGTGCCGACATGCGGAGGGTAGCGTTCTCAGGCTTGCGGTCGAGACCGGCCGGCTCGCGGTAGCCGATAATCTGCACGGGAGCTTGAGCTCGGTTGATTGCACGGTGCGAAATAGCGTAGATCTTGCCATTCAGCTCCGCACCCCTGACTTGGAACTCAACCTGATAGCCGAGCAAAGCCAACAGAGGAACCATCCAAAGCTGTCGTGTCTCGGATGTGGCGGGGGATTCCGGTCTGAGGCTATCTAGCTTGCGCTGAAAGATACGCCAGAAGTCCTGTGCGTCAGCCCAGGCTCGGACGATTTCATCTTTCACCTTGATGGAGGAATCGAGACCGAAGTCGGCAGGCTTCTGGCCGGGAAGATCTTCAAGCCGGCCGAGGATGTCCGGCGAGAGGATGGCGCCTTCAATTCGGATGCTGGGGTAGTTCATGACGCCACCTCAGGCAACAGGATGTAGATGCCTAGGAGGTCCATCGGCAATACAGGGTACACAACCTGGAATCGCTGCTTATCCATGAGCGAACTGAATCTTTCATGAGCAGCGACCAGGCGCTTCGATTGCTCCTCGGCAATCGCGTCGAACTTAGAGGAGAGCTTGTCCATGATGGCAAGTTCGTTGTCGAGGAAGCTGGCTCGTGCCTGAGGGGAGAGGTCGCTTGAGGCGCGGGCAGAAGCGAGAAGCGCTTTGGACTCGGCGTGGTCAAGATGCTCGCGGTCCTGTGGTGCGCCGCGCCACCCCCACAAAAGCATTTCCTCCGCGACGATCCGGTGACCGCTCTTGCTTTGTTCAATCACATTGCGGCAGCGGAAGAGCAACAGCGTTGTTTTTCGGGTGACATCGCGGGTACGGATCACGGCGCTGCGAGCCGCGCGTTTATCCTGGCGAGCAAGCGTATTGGCCATTACGAACTGGCAGAGCTGCTCAACAAAGCGATGATTGCGACCTAGGTAGTGGTAGCCTTCTGGCGTTGGTGACTCGAAACTGACCTTGATGGGTTGCCTGGCAGCGGTCAATTTGCTGGCGGGGAGAAGGTCCAACAAGGGAGGCGGCATGTTTCCAGGAACGATGCTGAAACCTTTTCTTTCTTTGATTACCTGAACTCCAAGGAGATTCTGGAGTGTCGAAGTTACGAAGTCCTGTACCGCTTTCGGGTCGCCGATCGCCTCATCGACCGCCCGGAGGTCTTCTTCAATCTCATTGGCCTTGATGGTGTACTGGGCGAAGATGCTTCGAGAGGCAATTTCGCGCCCCGCTGCCTCGTCGACTTTGCGAGTGACTCGATTCTTGGCGACGGAAGCCTCGTCAAATGCTGTGAAGTCGAACTGCATTTGTTGCCGTTCGCCACGTTTCTTCACGATGCGTCGATCGGGGTTGAGAAGCAGCGCCTGTGTAATGGTGTCGATGATGCTCTGCGAGTCCTCGGGGAATGGGACGTTGATGCCGGTAGCGCGTTTGATTTCCCGCACCTTGCGGAGGAGAACGTCAAGCACGATGCCGTCGATTGGGTTGTCTGCGCCGTAGAGAAGGCACGCTTTAACTTCATCAGCCTGCTGTCCGAAGCGATCAACACGCCCTTCACGCTGTTCAAGCCGGTTGGGGTTCCATGGGAGGTCATAGTGCAGAACGCCCGTAAAGAGTTCCTGAAGGTTGATACCCTCGCTCAGGCAATCGGTGGCGACAAGAACGCGGCGTTTGTTGCTAGACATCCCCGCGATACGCTGCCGACGAACGTCATCCGGATCTTCGCTGGTAATTACCTGAACATCGACGTCTGTAAACTTCCGCCGTAGCGCAGGGCCGAGATGTTCACCCAAGTATAGTGCTGTGTCGATGTACCGACAAAAGACAACCGGATTGAAGCCCTTTTCAAGCCACTCTTCCAAGACGACACTGGCTGCAAAGAGCTTGCCATCTTGTTGGATATTGCCAAGGTTCTCGAGACGTTCAGCGAAAGTCTTCATCTGGCGGCGCTGGTATTCCGACAAATCGCCGAGCTCCAGGACTTGTGTGGGTGCGTTGTCGCCTTCAAAGCCGTAGTCAAGGTCGCGAACTGGGTTTTCTGCACTCTCGTCTATCGCGTGGTCAGCATCGCGGTCAGCTTCAGCAAGGCGATCAATCCTCGTGTTGAGCATTTTGACGCCGGCTTTAGGACTCGACATGACGCCGCGCAAAAGGGCTAGTGCGGTCCAATACTGCACTCTTTTCTTGCTGGTGCTAGTCGGGTCAGGCATCACAAGTTTGCGGGCGAATTCCAAGATGTCGCCGAAAAAGGCCGCGTATTCGCGGGAGAGGTCATACGGCCACTCGAATGTGTCGCGCAAAGGGAAGTGCGTATCCTCATCCATCCACTTTGCGACGTCCGCTCTCTTGCGTTGAATGAAGTGACGAGCGAGATCACGACGCTGCGCCTGAGACGCGTTTGGAAGGTCGAGGACTTCGAATTCAGGCCTCAGCAATCCAAGGATCGACTGAAATTCTTCCGGCTTTCCGCTGTGTGGAGTAGCCGTAAGCATAACCAGATGTTGGCCTGGCTTTGCTGCTATGCGGCTGACTAGGTGGTAGCGCTGCTGTTGAGCAGTTGATGCCCCTGTAGGCCGCGCGCATGTGTGAGTCTCATCTACGATTACGAGCTCTGGGCACTGCTCCACGAAGACATCGCGACGAACATCTGACTTGATGAAGTCGATGCTGATGATCTGAAAGGGATAGTAATCGTAGACACTCGCGTCACCCTGGATTCGGCGGTCAAGACCAGCTTGAGTATTCGACCGGATAATGACCGCCTCAATGTCCAGCTTGGAACGGATCTCCTCCTGCCATTGTTCGCATAAGTGCGGTAGGCATACTACCGCAAAGCGTTTGATGGTACGCCGCTCCAAAAGCTCGCGTAAGATGAGCAGCGCTTCAATCGTCTTTCCGACACCGACGTCGTCCGCCACGAGCAGTCGTACGGTTTCCTGCCGAAGGGCCATGATGAGCGGTACTATCTGATACGCACGGGGCCGAAAGGACAATTTGGCGAGGGCGCGGAATGGGCCGGCGCCATTGCGAAAGGCAAGACGTGCGGAGTCGTAGAGAAGACGTGCAGTCGAGAAATCTGCCAGGTCGGCACTGGTCGGCGGAGCAAAGCGGGCGTCCACGGGGCGATCGGCATCGATATTTAGCGGAAGATAAATCCCCGTCGTTTCATCGTCGGAACCTCCGAGGGGTTTCACCACGAGTAGGTTATCGGGATCATCCGAAGGGAGTACTACCCATTCGCGGCCCCGCAGCGATACGAGTTTTCCGGGCTGAAGTTGGCTGGTCATCGTACTTTCCTGAAGATGTCGGGACGTTGAGCAATTTTCGTGGCCAGATTTTCCCGATAATGCCAGGACCAGACTTCATCCCCACGCGCAATGATGAGTTGACGCTGTTCGGCGTCACGCAGTTGAATCGCCGGGTCGTCATGCGGTGAGCCGTCGCAAAAGACCCAGAATCGTGGCTCGTAATAGAAATCAGGCTGGCAATAGATACCGTCGACCCGCTTCTGCGCTTCGTCGGGCAGACGGAGGCCGTTCTTAAAGAGAAAGGCAATGAACTCGCGTTCGGTGGATGAGGTGGGGTCCAGGTGTCTCAGCATCGACTGGTGCTGCTCTTCATAGTCTCGATAGGCAGTGTTGGTTTGGATTTCAATGGAACAGAGAGCCAGCTTGTCGAGGGCGTCCTTAATCAGATGCCGATCAATAACCTTATGGTCTCGCTGGTTGTAGTAGCTGAGGAGATCGTTATAGGAAGCCGGCGCTTTGTAGTCTGGATCGTCGAAGCGGCAGATCTGCTTTGCAGCTTCGATCACCCGCAAGAATACATTAGTACCCTCAACGAATTGCGAAAGGATGCCCAGGCTTCCCTCGGCGGCTTCATAGATGAGGATGTTTGGGGCATCAGGCGCGCCGAGAGTGACCACGCCGATCTCGTTGGGTTCCACCTGGAAGACAGTCTCGATCGCCCGCTTTAGGGCATGTTCAAGTGTGACCACGCCGTTGGCATTGAGGTTCAACGCCGCTACCGGCTCAATATAGAGGGCATCGGCGACATTCGAGGTAAAGAGCTTAACGAGGCGATATTTCTCACGTACATTGTCGTTCGGCCCCGGCACGGAAGTTCGCCAGTCGCCTGAAGTGAGGCCAAGAGGAAAGCCTTCGGTACGTTGGGAGCGCCACTTCGAATTGACGTGGTACAAGCGGGCGGCGGGGATATAGCGGAGGTTTAAGAGGTGCGCTTCGGTTGAAAGTGCACTTGCCTTGCTAATGCTGCCGAAGTCGCCACCATCGACTGCGAAATAGGTGGAAACGTCATATCCGCTCGATACGCGCTCCTCCTCTTCGCAAGAGATGCGGTCCACTTCCTCTGCCCGGGATTCCGACATTTCAAGAAGGTCTTTCAGGTACTCTTTGTTTGCGTTATCTCCCAGATTCGCACCTGAGAAGGGACATATCTCCAAGTCCTTCTGCTCGCCAGTGAGAAAGTAGCCGGTCTTGGTACTGATTTTGGCCTCGGTCAGTGAAGATTCGGCATCCTGCACGATGAGTTGCGAGACACTAAACTTGCTGCCGTTGTAGTAGATGAGGTTGCGGGGCCCGAATTCGCGCAGGGCAATAACACGCGGACGAGAGATGAATTCGCCCGTTGAATCACCTGCCGGCACAAAAACCCGGAGGGGTAAGCGCGTGAAATTGTAGCCTGGCAGGAAACCTTCAGAAGCAAGGTAACGATAGGGGTAGAACTCTGAACGCTCGGCGCCGACGGATAAGCTGATGTCGTTTCGTAACAAATTAAGCTGTCGGTTGGCCTGGTCCTGATGACGCTTGTACTTCTTGTATTCATCGCTTCCGACCGTGAGTAGCCCACTTTCAATTGGCTGTGTAGCACGGGAAAGGAGAGCCCGGGCGGAACGGTACATGTTGCGCCAGCGGTTCATGGAGCTGTCCAAATTGTCGGCGATATTCCCAAGATTCTGTTCGATCCACGTATCCGAATACCATAGCGCCTGAACGCCGAGCTTTTCGCGAAAATCCTGAATGGCCCGGCTGAATGTCATCCTAATCTGCATGTGATAAGAGGGTGAAATATGCAGCCCGTCGCGGACGACCGTGGACAGAGGCATATTTGCGTTGTCATCCACAATGAGCCGCATGAGCGAGGGCGGCATATCACCTTGGGCCTCTAGGCCGGGCAATCCTATTTCGCTGATAGTTAGCGCGTTGAGATGCGTGAGCAGCAGTTCGCGGTTGCAAAGATCGAGCCGAGGTGCCAGCACCGCACCTGCCACCAGCTCGGTCTGGTGCTGGAAGTAGTGCCGGTCATGTGGGGAGTAGCTGGAACAATATGTAACGATTAGCGCGCCCTGCCCGCTTCGACCTGCGCGGCCGGAGCGCTGAGCGTAATTCGAAGGGTTGGGGGGTGCATTGCGAAGATGAACGACCGCGAGGCCTCCGATATCGATGCCAAGTTCCATTGTGGGGGAGCAGAAGAGAGCGCAGATCGAATGGCTGCGGATCTTAGCGTGATCGGGCTGGGTCTTTTTCTCGTCGATATACCAATCAGCACGGAAGCGGTCTTCACGGTCTGCCCGATCATCCGTTTTCACGTAGCCAGTGTGATCTTCGGCGCGGAGGCGCTTGGCAGGCGCAAAGTCGCGGTACATATCACGGAAGAACTCATTTGGACGTGGGGTGTGCTGCTTGTATGCTCGGCGCTTGATGGGATCGAACTTAACAGTTTCACCATCTCCCAGGCACCAGAGGATCTTGTCGATTCGAAGCCGGAAGACTGTAATGTCGGCGTTGTCCTCGCTACGGGCTTTTTGCGCGACGAGATAGTCGGCATCCTTAAGTTTGCCCATAAGAAGAAGAACAAAGTTCTTGTAATTGTCTCCTTTGAGGTCCACACCATGCTTTTTCGCAAGGTCCTTGAGGAATTTGCCGAGTCCGCTTGCTGGCCCAAGGCTCTTTGAAATCAGCCGAGCAGACCTGTGGAGCGGCTCATAACGGATGACACAGGGTTCGCGAAGCTCTTCTGCACGTTCGATGGTCCAGGGTGCTTTCAGACGCTCGCGAAATACCTTCTCATACTCCTTGAGCCGGGATGGGGTCAGAAAGTTCTCGCTGTGGAGTGCGAACTCAAGGCGGAAGAAATCGAGAATGGCTTCGATAACGTCCCGCCGTTCTTTGGCTGCAAGAGCACCAAGAACGGGGACATCTGACCATAGGTCGGGGTGATTCGCGACCTCATTGATGTACTGATACTCGATCTTCAGCAGGGCGCATTGTTCGAGATTCGGCAAGACAATGCGCCAGCTTCGACGAAGGTCGCCTACGGCCCGATAAAACAGAAATGACTGAAGGGCCAACTCATAGTCGCGTTTCACCGGGGCCAGTATCGGTTCGGAATCGCGGTTGGCGAAATCGAGGAACGAAAGGTTCAGAGACTTGAATACCGCTTCTCCAATCGTCGAGTAGGTCAGGGCCTGGTCTGGAGCAGCCTGCAAAGCTCTGTATATGGCAGATCGCAACTGAACGACCTGCGCAAAATCATTGAAATGGCCGGCCTGGAGGGCGGCATCTTGTACGTTGTCCGTAAAGCTCAGTATCTTCTGATCTTTGGCTGGATAGCCGGCTTGCTGGAGGCGGCTGAGGATAGAAAAGGCAGTAATAGTAGTAGAGGTACTACGTCCTTCACTGCCGAGTTTAGTAAGCTTCGTTCCTTCGTTGGTTTTGGGGTCAAATATGACGCCCCCCGTGGGATCGAAAAGAAGGGGGGCGGGCATGAACCAGCCCCACAGTTTCAGGTTCTCAGAAGGCTTATCAGAATAATTGCCGTATTCATCGAACCATATCTTTCGAGGGAACCGCGGAGCTTTCTTAGAATCGGGTACGATTACGCCATTTCGAGCGTGGCGCACCCAGGCCCCAGGGAGATCTTGGAGGTCTGTTTCTGGATTCCAAACGCTTTCTCCAACGATCAGGTAGCCGTCTCTGCTCTGATCCCCATCTTCGTCGTCTTCGTTGGAACTCGCCCTAAACTCACGAGGTTCGAGAAGGTTGTTGGCAAGGGAAACACATAAGAACGGATGGCCAGTTGCCCGGCTAAAGACGTTCGGGTAAATACGCTTCTTGTTCTCGTCGTCCTGCTTGTATATTCCCGGTTCAAGGGTAATGAAGCGCTTGGCCTCCTCTTGGTCAAGAGTCGTATAGACGGAACCGGTTTGGGCGATAAACTGATGAAGCTTGAAAGGGAGTATTGTGTACCTCGACCCCTTTTCCATCAGCTTTTGATTGACGCAACTGATCCAATGAAGGAGGTCAGCAATAGTCTTCTTGCAAACGGCTTCGGATTGTCCTGATGCCTTGGAGAGGGAAGCGACTACTTCTCCGACCTGAAGCGGCTTGCGTCGTATGAGTTGCCCTTCCTGTTCATCAAGTGCTATCTGGTTTTCCAGCCAAACGGCAATGGGGTTAGATCGGAGTTCACCTTCGCTGGCGGAGATGTCGATACCAGTTTCAATGGCCTTCAACAGGGTGCTTTCGTCTGGAAGTGTGCCGGAGAACTCCAGCGAGCGACGCAATTTTTCATTGACAACCTGGGCAGCGGTAAAGGGCTTGCCGAATATTGTGCTGGCAACGGCCGCGACTTCCTCGCGCTGCGCTTCAAGGGTGCCTACCGAGACCATTGTGGCCGATGTCCCGATGCAGACAACGTCCTGCTTGCACTGCGCACGAATGCGACGGATGAGCATTGCGACGTCGGCGCCCTGCCGTCCACGATAGGTGTGAAGTTCGTCGAATACAAGAAACCGGAGGTTGTTATAAATGGCGTCGCGGATCTTCCGTTCATGCAGTCGAGTCAGTAGAAGCTCAAGCATCATGTAGTTCGTGAGGAGAACTTGGGGCGGATTTTCCTGCATTTCATGGCGCGGCCCGCTCTTCTCCTGCCCCGTATATTGCCCAACGGTTATGGGAAACTTCTTTCCGGTCGCGTCTTCGTAGTTCTTCTTGTAAATATTGAATTCGTTGGTCTGTGAATTGATGAGGGCGTTCATCGGATAAACAATGACGGCGGAAACCCCTTCTGACTGTGGTTCTGCCAGGAGCCGGTGAACAATAGTTCCGATGTAAGTGAGGGATTTTCCTGACCCAGTGCCAGAGGTGACGACGAAGTCTTTACCCGCTATCCCGAGACGAATGGCCTCCAATTGATGCTGGTAAAGGGAGAAACCCTTGAAAATATCTGGTAGCGCATGGTGCAAAAGGCCTGTTTGTGCGATCTCTTCGACGGTGCCAACCTGTTCGTAGGCAGGATTGAACTGGAGGAGGGGGTCGGGCCAGAGCTTTCCTTCGGCAAGATCCGAATCGACCTTCTGGCTGATTGCGGGATCGGCAATATCGATAAAACTCCGGATGTATCTGGCATAGTCGCTGACGACACGGTCGCGCAAGTCGAAAACATTCATTTCTTCCGGCCCCCCGTCTCCATTGTGGCTCCGCCTGCGATATACTTTTCCGCTGCGTCGCGTACCACCCAGGCCAAGGATACCTTCTTTTGCAGTGCTAGTTCCTCGAGATGGCTATAAAGGTCAGAAGGAAAACTGATCGATGCCCGAACTACGTCCTTCTCCCCGGCCTTTTGGATTTTGTGTCTTGACTCCCCATCTCGCATTTTGGCACTCCCTTCGACCTCACCACTTTACACCAGATTGGTGAAGTTGAGGGTCTCTTTTTCACTCTTGAGTAGATCCCTCGTCGCCTATGGCCTCGTCTCGATCCGGGCCGCGCCCCCTGTTCGTCTTCCTTTGGGTCGGACATCCGGAAAACATTCAGGCTGTCCACTGGTGGTGTAACAGGGAAAAGGGATCGAGCAGAGAGTGATTTCGTCTGCTCGACATCGAATACGGTGAAACGCCGCCGCGGCTGCAGTGGCAGATCGACATTCTCGATCGGGTTAGACAGAAGCAGCTTCCACCGCACCGCCTGCCGCAACGCCGAAAAGAGGACTGCGTGCGTATAGCGAATCGTGCGCGCCGACAGCTTTCGGTTGAGCAATTCGCTATAGAGCGCCTGGTTTTCCGCCGGCGAAACCTCTCCGAGTGGTCGTGAACCTAGCCGTGGTCGAATTTACTGCGCGAGCAGGATCGACTAGTCGCGGAAGCCTTTCGCACGCAATCGCGGCCGGGCAGAGGTGTCGAGCCAGTGATCGAGGTACTGGCCTAAGGTTTGCCGGGAGGAGCGGATGTTGCGCCGAGGTCCCGCTCAGCAAGCATACGGTGGAGGTGAGCCGGTGCGACGCGCAGCCCGCCGTGAATGGATTTCCCGATGTATTTGCGTTTCCGGGTCTCCGGATTGCGGCCGACATAGATGCGAACCATCCATGTACTGGGTCCACGGCGGATGATCTGGCCAGTCTTTCGAGCCATACTTGCCTCCTGAAACACGAAAAAGCGGCACACGTGGCTGCGGCTGAGGGTTGGTTTTATTGGTGGGTTAGCGAAGGAGAGACTGGCGGGCGTTCAGCCCCTGCCGTTTCCCTGAAGGCCCGCGGGGTGGTCCCTAGTCGGGCACACAACCGGCACACTGGGGCTGAGGAGATCGGGTTTTATCGGGGTTCAAGGGGGTGTTCTAGATGGGAAGTCTGAGTGGTTGGGCACAGCGCGGCACGTCGGGCGTTGCTTAGACCCTCAACCAGATGCTCATCGAAGCCTGCGGGTAAGGGTGACATACCCTCAGAGTCGGCGGCGCGCGGGGCGTCGCAAAATAATGACATTGTTAAAAATACTTCAAATGTAGACCTTCCCTTCCAAGTTCGTTCTTTGGGATTATCTCTCCATGGACATTGCACAGAACAACATACCCAACGATATCCAGGGCCACACACGGACCCACTTCACGGTGTTGCGCCTGTCCGCACTATGCTCAGTCGCGCTGGCCGCATTGGTAGCGGTCGCGACCGCACAGACTCAGCAGGTTCCGCGCGGTGACCCAGGTCGCAGCCTGCATGCGCAACAGGCGGAACAGGGCGCGCACCCTGCGCAACCGACCGACCCGTCCGGTTACAGTCAACGGCTCAGCCAAAGACCGTCCGTTGAGGACACAAAGCGGCGCGCTGTCAACCAGTGCAATCCGGTTTCCAAAGGCCTGCTATACGCCTGTCAGGACCCAGCAGTCCAGTACAAGATCGCGACCGCGGTTTGGTGGAGCAGCGTGATTGCGGTGCTCTGCTTGCTGGCCGCCCTGGGCTACATCTGGTGGTACACGAACCTGTGGGAAGTACGGCAGGAGTGTTTTGTCCGAGCTGCCGCGGTCCTGATTGACCAGCGCGACAAGGCTTACCAATACGCACGGTTCGCCATTAACAAGCACAATGAGCTGGTGGAGGAATATGACCGCTTGTGTATCGAATTCAACGAGGAAGAAGAACGCCGGCAAGAAGCATTGGCCGTATACGACAGCAAAGAATCCACGCAATCGTTACTCCCCAACGACGCAGGTGACGCGACGCCTGTCGTTGAGGCAAACGCGCTGGTTGTCGAAGTGCATGGCCGAACATGTATGGGTGATCAAGTTTTCGAGATCAATGGAGTCGAATGCGTCAAGGCGGAAGACTCTCTGCGCCGCATGCGCTCCTTGGGGGACAAAGTCAGGAATCAGCGCGCTACGATACACCAACTTGCCGACCGGCTCGCAGAGTTCGAGGGCACAAGCTGACCCCATTATTGCCGACTGCGCCGAACTCACATCCTACAGGTGGACGTGGACCGCCGCAGACACCGACGGACATTTCGTCCCTCGTGGCTCTGTGCTTTTCAATAGTACGGCTATCCCGCGCGGTGCCAGTGGCAGGCATTGGCTCAGGTGCTGGACAATCTCCCACATCGTCTGTCTCAATATTGCCGGTTTCCTACGCGCGACCGTGCCAACCAATCTGCGGCACATCACCGTGGTGACCAACGGAATTGAAACCCTGCTCTCTCCAACCCGGCAGCTCTTTCGTTGTGCTGCCACTCCCCGCTCGCCGGTCGCTGCGTACCTGGTTGTCGTGCGCAGCGTCATGTGCGGCCGGGTCGCGTGGCCGGATGACCAGGCATCTTCGCAGTACGCGCGACTTACCCTGGCGTCCGCCGTTGCCACTTTGAGCGCCGTCTAACAACAGCACCTTGGATACGACCGTGGACACATTGCCAAACCCAAACCACGATGTACTTGCCGGCGGCGATGCGCGCGCCGTGACACCCGACACTCCCGTGCCATCTGCGCACTTGCTGTCCGGCCAGACATTGGTCCCGAGCGCCGCACAGGTTCGGACGAAGAACAGGAAGGCGCGTAATGTCATCGGTCTCACCGGGCGGGAGTACCACGTGCTTTGCATCCTGAATTGCTACGGATGGTGTACACCGGAGATGTTGCGGCGCATTGCCAACTTTCATCGGATCCCCTGGACGCAAGAAGGGAAACTGATCTACCGGCTGCTCTTCCGGCTAAAGGAATCCGGGTATGCGGTAAGCCGCAGACTTTACGAGACGACAAACACGATCGCGTACGCCGCGACACCAGCCGGAATGGCGTACCTCCGTGGCAGTGGCGACGATCTCCTCTGCGACACAAACGCGATAAAGGATCCTGCCAGCCTATTCCATTTCGTGGGACAGAACAGAATCATGCTCCAGTTCGTGAGCGAGTTCCCAACCCGCTACTGGATGTCGGATTTCCAGGTGAGATCGGACAACAGCTTTGTCGGCACGACCGGCCTGGCAAAAGACTACGACTCGGTTGGCGAGTTGGTTCTGCCCACAGGCCATGTACGCTTCGCGGTTGAATACGAGAGATGGCAACAAAGTTCCAGTCGCTATAGAAAGTTGTGCGCGTGCCTGGAGTCGGAAAAGTACTTGAATATGGTGATCTTCTTCCTCGACAGGCCTAAACTGCTCAATTCGATCGCTCCACATTTCAAGAGGCTGGGCGGCTTCGTCTACTTTGTTGATTACGACCAGTTTCTCACCAAAGGGGCCAGCGTACGTACTAACTACTGGAATATGGACCGCCTTTTCGAGGCTCCATTGCGCTCCATACTCGACCACCACAGTCGCAAGAAGATTTTAAGCTATGAACCGGTTCATCAACTCGACCTGCGGTTCCAAAGATCCCTGTAGCCAAAATAAATGGCTGTTGTGAGTCTCGCCCGCGCAACTGCGCATAAATGTGCAACCGCCTTTTGCCGCATTGCGCCGATCTGCCACAGTTCGGCCGTCGCAGTTCCGGGGCATCCCGGCACAGTTCCGGCACCACGTCGAATTGCTGTTGCGAATCTCTTCCATGCAACTACACACGGCCGTACGCTTACTTTGCGCCGGGTTGCCGCGCTCTGTCGCCATTCGGCAGACCACGTTCTGCGGCTTCCCGCCGCATCTCCGGCAACTCCAGGAGTTGCTGTGGTGAGTCTCGCCGTGCAACTGCGCACGGATATGCAAGTGTGCTCGGCAGTGTTCCGTGCATGGCTTGCCTCGACTTGCCATCCTGACCAGCATCCAAATCCCCACCGAAGGTCCGGGTGGTGTGAAACCACTCTGCTGGTTGCCGACAACTAACCATTTGCAATCTGACGGCAGAGGCGTGCGGCATTCAGAAAATCCAAGTACATTCACCAGTGCATGCGACGCGCAAGGCGCTTCTCCGGGAGCAGGGAGCGCTTTACCTGGAATCTGCGGAGACGTACTAGGCCGCCAGCGACGAGAACAACACCCGCGCCATCGCGACTGAAGGTTTCTTCTGGCCTCCAGCCCTTTCTACCTTGCAGCGAGAGACAAACTACAGGCCTGTCCTTCGGTCGTCCATCTGCCGCCTGATGCGCCCCGAACATTCACCCGATAGGTGGTGGGAGCAACGTTGCCGACTTCCACATTTCTGTTCCGCACTGTCCACCTCATACCACTGCTGCAACACGCCAGCCCCGCTATCCGGCATCCGGCACTGGGCTTCCCGATTCAGCGCCGAGCACACTTTGCTTCAACCGCAGTTTCCGCTCATCTCGTTCATGCGGTAGTCTGCGCCCGTGACCGCAGCTGAGTTGCGCGACGTTGCCGTGGTCTGCCGGCAACCGAACCACCGCGTTCCCGCCTACCCACCACCTTTACGGCACGACGACGAATCGCTATTGTGAGTCTCGTCCGTGCAACTGCACGGGGCTGTGCGCTCTCCTTGCTCCGGGTTACCGCTCTCTGTCGCCATCCATCAGACCACTATCTGCGGCTTCCCGGTACATTCCTGTCAACCACCGGGAATAGCCGTAGTGAGTTTTCCCGAGCATCGGTACACGGATGAGCATTCTCACTCGGCATTGTCCTGTGCCATTATCTTTCCGGATTGCCAACCTGGCCGACGGATGGACCTCACCTGAGGCGGGGGGGTGTATGGAACAGTCAGACGTATGTCAAGCCGTTCTTTCTTTTCCCCTGCGTTGCAGCCAACTGCGCAGTTCTCCCAAAGAGGGAGCTATATGCCGTCACATTCGTTGCGCAATTCTAGCGTCCGTTTGGCGGCTTGTGGACTCCTTGATGTCGCGCGTATCCTCCTACCGTGTCATCATATAAACGTCATCGCGCACCGACTTCGAGCTGTAGCCGGCACACAGATGTCAGCTGCCCGGAATCAAAGAACACGAGCAGGCCGCAACCTGTCCGGCGGTTCCGCGGCGTGACGTTCGCCGTTGTTGCTCAATCCGTCGCGGCGCGAGATCGATTTCGGTCGTCCCTTCTTGTGTCGGGCGCACGTTCGTCCGTCATCCTGGACGGTGTTGCGCTACTTCCTTTGCTACTCGCCCGGCGCAACAGTGTCAGAATTGTCCGTCACACCGTCCCATGCTATTCCAGATTTCCGGCATTCAGCCGCAAGGTTGCGCGTCGTGCCAACCGTCTGCCGCATCATGACCCGGTTGCTCCCTCGCGCCGGCAGCGTTCTTCCAACTCGACTTTATTGCTCTGCGTTTCACGAACCCGGGCAGCTTCGTCACCATTTTTTGACCATGGTTGGTCCCTCGCGGTGTAGACACGGTGCTGGTATTTGGACAGTGCTTTTGAGGTATCGTTGCGCGAGGTGCTCGCCCAGGACAGCTTTCGGCGACACTTGAGCTGTTTACCACTTCATAAACTCGCCCCTGCGCTTCCAATGTCGAACCTTAGTCGAAATGCGGTCGGTATCGTGTCGAACTTACGCATTTCCGGAAGCACTGCCTGCTCTCCTTATGCAGCCGCCTAATGTCCTGATATTACTAGCTGTTAGCGCCGCCATTGTGGTTCTTGGCCATGGTCGCTACGAGACGCAGAATCGCTGTAAAACCCCCTAATTCAGCCATTTTGCCTATGTTAGCTTTCTTGCAAAATGGAACCTTACTTTGCGCTGACTTGCCGCGCACTGATGCTGTTCGGCTGTCCGACGTTCGTTGCCTTCCTGATGCCTCTCTGGTACATCCGCCAGTTGCTGTTTTGGTTCTTGTCCGTGCAACTGCGCTCGGCTGCACAACGCCTTTTGCTGACTTGCCGCGTTCTGCTGCTACTCGGCTTGCCGTCGTTCGTTGCCTTTCTGACACCTCTCTGGTACATCCGCCAATTGCTGTTTTGGTTCTTGCCCGTGCAACTGCGCTCGGATGTGCAACGCGTTTGCGCTAACTTGCCGCGCTCTGATGCTGTTCGGCTGACCGAGTTCGTTGCCTTCCCGACGCCTCTCTGGCACATCCGCCAGTTGCTGTTTTGGTTCTTGTCCGTGCAACTGCGCTCGGATGTGCAACACGTTTGCGCTGACTTGCCGCGCTCTGATGCTGTTCGGCTGACCGACTTCGTTGCCTTCCCGATGCCTCTTTGGTACATCCGCCAGTTGCTGTTTTGGTTCTTGTTTGTGCAACTGCGCTTGGATGTGCAACACGTTTGCGCTGACTTGCCGCGCTCTGATGCTATTCGGCTGACCGACTTCGTTGCCTTCCCGATGCCTCTTTGGTACATCCGCCAGTTGCTATTTTGGTTCTTGTCCGTGCAACCGCCTTTTGCTGACTTGCCGCGTTCTGATGCTGTTCGGCTGACCGAGTTCGTTGCCTTCCCGACGCCTCTCTGGCACATCCGCCAGTTGCTGTTTTGGTTCTTATCCGTGCAATTGCGCACGGATGTGCAACCGCCTTACGCCGACTCGCCATGTCTGGCTGCCGCTCGGCTGATCGAGTTCCGAGCCTTCCCGACAATCTCGCCCCTTCCACGAGTCACTGTCTTGAGTTTGTCCGTGCAAGGCAACCCAACTTTTCATTTCAGCCGAAGGACAACTCTCCACCGAAGGTGGGGGGCGAAACCTCCACCGTCCGGTTTGCCTTCATGGCAGATCGCCAACCAAATCCCATCCCAAGGAGAACACTATGCGTCGCGGAACTTCTCGCAGCAACTGGAATCGGTACGAACAGGCGCAGGACTATCTGGTTCGGGCGTGTTTCAACGAGCAGGCGGCCGAGGCGGCTGCTCGCAAGGCGGCAGTGGACAAGGCGGCAACTTCCGCCCGGTAGCTGCCCACAACTTCCGGAAGGTTCGGCAATACGGGAATCCACCAACCTGGATGTGTGGCAACACTCAGCCGTAGGCCGAACCCGCTCCACTCTGGTTGTCGCCAACCTGGCACAACTTCTCTGTCAGCACTTGCACTCGCAAACCAGAACGGCCGTTCCCTCGTGAGTGAGGCGGCCACAAGGAGTCCATCGTGCAAACCATTCAGGCGCATGTGAGCGCCAGGATTCTCAACAAGGCGGATCGGCTGTTTACGAACAGGCTCAGCCAGGTCTTTGTGGAGTTGCTCCAGAATGCCCGGCGCGCCGGCGCGTCTCTTGTCTCCGTCACCACCAACCCCGGAGCCGCCGCCGGAACCACCCGCATTACCTTTACGGACAATGGCTCCGGCATCGACGACTTCAACAAACTGCTCTACCTGGGCGAGTCGGGCTGGGATGAGGCAGTCGAGCGCGCCGAGGATCCGGCCGGCATGGGCCTCTTCGCGCTCCTGCATAGCGGGGTCACGGTGAGCAGCCGCGGCAAGACTGCGACCATCACCACCGAGGCTTTCCTGGGCAAGGAACCGGTACAGGTCCGCGACCAGGACACTCCCGACCCCGAAACGGGAACAACCCTGGTCTTCATTCGCGAGGAGGCAGAGACGAGCATCAAAGAAACCCTCCAACGCGTCGTGCGCCACGGACCCGTAGACGTTCTGTTCAACGGCGTCGTGCTGGGACGGCAGGACTTCCTCGCCGGCGCCGCGTACATCAAGGAAGTGGACGGCGTGCGTATCGGCGTCTTTCTCGGTGATTCCGCGCCGTGGGAGACGGTGAATTTTCACGGCAACGCCATCCGCGTCACCCTGTTGGAGCGCGACCTGGGGAAGATTGTGCTCTCACCAGCACACATTACACCGCTTAATATCACCGCGCGCGTTGACATCGTGTCCACCACGAGTTTGCACTTGAAGCTTCCCGACCGCACTGACCTTGTCTACGACCAGGCGTTCAGTGTGCTGCGGAGGCAGGTGCGGAGGACGCTCCTCGAATACCTGGCAACCGTAGACGAGCACATCGCGCCTTTCCCGGTATACAAGGAAGCGTTGGATCTCGGCATCTTCCTGAAACCGGCCGTCGCGTACCTACAGCCATTCTTCGTCTCAGCGCAGGACAGCAACTCGGGACAGGAGCCGTTCGATGGCGACCAGTGTGACTACCACCCCAGGGTGTACGAGGCGGCCGAGTGCACTCTCGTGACGCTGGATAACGACACCTGCGAAACTGCTTCCTTCACTTTCGACCTGGGGTCCAGGGACCGCCAGCTTCCGGGAAGTCTAGTGCCGGTGCAACTGGAGCGCGGCTTCGAGGGCTACGAATGGTACGACAGCATGGCCCGTTGCCACAACTTCAAGCTGACCATCGACGACAAACCAGCCGAAGATGCTGCTCCAATATCGGACCTGACGCTCGTCGGCAGCATCCAACTGTCCTTCGATCTTGAGCGGTCCGGCGCCGCCCCCGAGCAGATTGTGTGGGACCTGCCGTTTGCAGGTTGGAGCCAGGATAGCCAGGACGAAGCCATCCTCTTCATCACGCGCGACAGCGAGTGGGCGAAGACCGGCTCACCTTACCAGCCCTTCAGCCTTATCGATGCTGCGCAGCATCTCGCCTTCTACCCGAGTGACGACCCTGACGCCGACAGCGTGGAAACCCAGCAGGAGTACTTCTGGCGCGGCTACGAGAAAAGCATCGTCGACACGCTCGGCGGTTCGATTGCCGCCGCGCGCCTGGCCTTGTCGCGCGCGCTCGACTGGGACCTCACCACGGCGCTCGACCACGCCAGCCTGTCCGAGGTCCGGCTCGTCCGGAAGGAGAACGGGAAGTGGGAGGCAGAGATTCCCAACGCTACCTAAACCCAACCTGAACAGCCAAGCCGGTCGTCCAACCAGGGCGGCCGGCTTGAGTCCACCAACCCCTACCGCTATTCACTGTTGCTATTCCGGAGATCGCCGTGCTCGCAACCAATCACGTTCGCACAACCATCCTTCCCAATGGCCTGACCGTTCTCACCGAGCGCATGGAACATGTCCGCTCCGTGTCCATGGGAGTTTGGCTCACAACCGGCGCGCGCCACGATGCACCGGAACTCAATGGTCTTTCACACTTCGTCGAGCACATGGTCTTCAAGGGCACCACCACCCGGTCGGCACGGCGCATTTCCCTGGACACCGATGAACTCGGTGGATACATGAACGCTTTCACGGCGCAGGATATGGTAGCCTTTCACGCCACTGTTCTCGATACTCACGTAACTCGCGCGCTCAACCTTCTTGCCGACCTCATCCTGAACCCTGAGTTTCCCCCTACGGAGATCGAGCGCGAGCACGATGTCATCCTCGAAGAAATCAACGCGACTCAGGACGACCCGGTGTACCTTGCCCATGATGCCTTTATCCGGACACTCTGGAAGGGCGATCCGATCAGCTTACCAATCGGCGGCACGCCGGAGACATTGGGCTCTTTCACCCGTGACACGCTCGTGCGTTATGCAAAGGATCACTTCACTGGCCGGAATATGGTGTTCGTCGCTGCCGGCAACCTCCAGCACGACGATATGGTGGTAAAGGTGCAGCAGTGCTTTGGCCGCGCCCCGGCCGGCACACCCCTTCCCTGCGGTACGTTCCCCAAAGCATCTGCGGGAAGCACACTGATCGACAAGCCGAGCGAGCAGGTGCAACTGCTCATCGGCGTTCCTGCTCCGCCGCTCACCGATGCCCGGTACTTTACCGCGCACCTGGCGGCCATGCTACTGGGGGGCGGACCAAGCTCTCGCCTCTTCCAGTCCGTCCGTGAACAGCGCGGCCTGGCCTACTCCATTACCGCGGACTACATGCCCTACCACAACACCGGGTACTTCAGCGTGTATTGCGGCACTTCTCGCACCCGGGTCAGGCCGGTCCTGGACCTCATCCTTCAGGAGTTGCACTGCCTGAAGAAGGAACCCGTCTCACTAAGCGACCTCAGGCGCGCAAAAGACCAGATCCTCTCTAACCAGATCATCGGGTTGGAAACAACCACTGCCAGAGCAAACGCACTGGGAGGGCAGTTCCTGTCATTCAGCCGTGCCGTCAGTATGGAAGAGAGACAGGCGGCAATCGAAAGCGTCACCGAAGACCAGGTGATGCTGCTTGCGAACGCATTGTTCGACTCAGGCCGGATGGCCCTCGCGCTCGTTGGAGATATTCAAGGTCTGGAACTCGCGCTCGGCCGTCTGGATTGCTAACCACCCCGGCGCCGGTATAAGGCGTTGCCTGCCGGACAGATCACCTGCCCGGCATCCCATCCCCGTCATTTCATCTGATTCCACAACCACCTGTGCCTGGGCTTCACTGTCCGGGCCAGGCCCGTCTGTACGTGTCCTAGCACTGCGGTTGGCCGACCTGGCTGATCGCGCATCCCGTCACTTAGGAGATTGCCATGCGGTTTTCGTATCGTTCGTCTTTTGGGCCTCGGCGTATCACGCCGACCGCCACCCGCTCACCCTTCCCGTTTACCCCGCCGGCAGTGTTCGCGGATATGCCGCGAATCATCCGCCCGACATTCTCGTTCCCGCCGCGGAAACCATTCTTGCGGGGGTTCTAGACGCTCCCATTCATCAGTGAGTGGCGGGTGCACCGTTCGTGCCTCGGCCACCTACCCGGCTAAAAGAGGTCACCACCGTGTTCGATGAGAAACGCGCACAGTTCGAGGGTGGTGTGGGTGTTGCCCTATCCGCCCTCGCAAGCATCCCTGTCCTGCCAGCTGATCGCAAAGAACTTGCAGTCACGATTGCCAGCGCCTCCTTGGGCGTCGGCGTCCTGGCAGCCACCCGCTTCGTCGAAGCGCTCCTCGACCAGCTCTCAGAGCCAGTCGGCGAACCTACCGATTACCTCGTGGACGAAGCGGCCTAAGACTCCCAACTCAACATCCAGCGGCTGGGCCGTTCGGCCCGGTTGCAATCCATTCACCAGGTGACAGGGGAATCTCCGATGGAGATGCGTGGCAACACTCCGCCCTGCGCTTAGAGACAACCTGGCTGGCTCGGACCCGAGAGCCAGCGCGAGGAGATCGCCATGAATGTTGAGTACAGTTTCTGGACTACCGTGAGCGGCAAATCCCCCATGAAGGTGCTCTATGAACTCATGCGCAAATCGGAGGGGGTCCTGCAGCGGCTCGAGGAGACGCACAACGGCTTCGTTTTGGCGACCTCGGTTCCAGGCCAAGCGAACTCCGGCGCTATCTATATATATGACAGGCTTTGTGGCGCGTTGTTCATGCTGGTGGTTGACGGCCGCGACGACGATTTCAGCCGCCGTGAGATCGGCTGCCTGGTACCGGCGGTTATCTCGCACCTCAATGCGCCCGACCGTCCGCGCTCCGTGCACCACCGGCCCCGCCGCAGAAACCGGAAGGCTCGCGCCGGAGCGGCATCCACTGCCGCAGCGCGTTCGGGAGCTGCCACCGTTGCACGGTAACCACGTTGGCCACCCCAGCCAGGAGGAGCGACAAACTTCTCCTGGCGAAACCCAACCGAGAAGGGATGCACTTATGCCGGCGCCCCCACAGGTCTGCGCCAGTCTGCCGGTTTTGCAACAGGAGACCGCCCATGCCCACCCATACGACCGCGGCGATCCTGCCGGTTACCCGTGCCCAGGCCGCCGAATACATGATTCTGTTCGTGAACCGCAGATCCTACCTGCGCCAGAGCCATTACCCAAGCAAGAAATCCGGGCGCTTCTACTTCTACAAGGTGTGCGACCGGGTGTCGAAGCAGCCTCTCAGCATCGACACTGCAACCGTACAGAACCATCTTGCAGGCCATCTCACCATCGGTGTCTACGCAATCAATCCCGATTCGCAATGCTCGAAGTGGATTGTGATCGATGCAGACTACGCCGACGCTCGTAGCGATCTCCTCCGGCTCCAAGAGGCTTTCCGTGAAAACGGCATCGAGGCCCTGATTGAACAGTCCCGCCGCGGAGGCCATCTCTGGATTTTCCTGGCGGAACCATTGCCCGCGAAACTCTGCCGGCTCTATGTCCTGAATGTCGCGCGCCGCCTCGGTATCGCGATCAAACAGAACAAGGAGGACGGGATCGAGGTATTCCCGCGCCAGGACGAACTCCAGCCCGGCGAATTCGGAAACGCAATCCGCGGACCTCTCGGGGTCCATCGCGCCAGCATGGAACGCTACTGGTTTGAGGACGCCGAGCCAACCCTTGAAGCGCAGCTTCAGTTGCTTTGCCAGGTCAAGCGGGTCACACGGGAAGAACTCGAAACCCTCACCGCCGGAATGTCACCCATCCCGGCCCCAGTCCCCGCGATGCCTTGGGTCCAATCGTCTGCCGTTGAAGGCAAGAACCATGGCTTCCATATCCTCAGCTACATCCGCACCCACCGGCGCAGCGGCAAGAACTACGTCGCCCAGTGTCCGTCGTGCGCCCAACGCGGCGAGGACCGCCATGGAACTCATCTCTCGATCTCCGTTGCCGAACCCCGCATGTACCACTGCTGGGCCGGCTGCACCAAAGAGATGGTCCGCTCTGCTCTCGGATGCCCCATTCCTTCCAGCGCGCGAATTGCGCAAACCGCGTGACTAGCGCGTGGCTTCGGGACGGCTCGCGACTACACCACTACGACCCCTGATTGGCGCGCGGGAGCACCCACGCGGCAGATGATTGCCTTCATGCGGAAGCGATCATCGTTACCCAACACCAACAACATGCCGGCATCCGCGCGTCCTGCGACGCCAACAGATGCTGTGCGCCCAACGAGGCAATCATGACAATCGGCACGAAGAGCGTTCTGTTCGGCGCTCATCAGCTTCTTCTCCATCCCATCCTGATCGCCGTCGCTTGGTTGAGGCTGTTTGGGCCCCCGCTCGACCCGCGGCTGTGGTTTGCCTTCTTCCTTCACGACATAGGCTACATCGGCTGCACGGACATGGACGGGGCCAGCGGCGAGCGCCATCCAGAGCGCGGAGCACGCGTGATGCGCGTTCTGTTCGGGGACAAGTGGGGCGAATTCACCCTGCTGCACTCCCGCAGCTACGCAAAGGCCTGCGGCCGGCCCGTATCGCAACTCTGTCTTGCCGACAAGCTGGCCACCGCCATTACTCCAGCATGGCTGTATCTTCTCTTGGCGTGTCTGACCGGAGAAATAGCCGAGTACATGTACAACACTTCCGTCCAGCAGGACGATCAATTTCACAGCAGGATTGGGGCCAGAACAGGCGACGTGGGTGTGTGGTTTGAGGAGTTGCGTATCTTCAACCACCTGTGGATCAAACGGAGCATGGAGGCAGCCATCATCCCCGCCCCACTCCGCGCGGCTTGAACTGAGAGGGTCCGATGTCCGATGGACTCCGAGTCCGTGTGTAGCGTGGTGAACCTCTAACCATCGCTTTCAGGGGCCTGTTGCACTCGGAGGTGCATGTGAAGTTTTCCCCTGTTAGGCATCATTTCCTCATCGAGGCCCCGGACAGGGCAACGGCCCAGCCTCTCAAACAGCGTCTCCAGGAGAATCATCCCATGGCCGATTGGAATGGCACAGCCAGAACCAACTATTTTCAAGTCACCGACGAAGCGAAGTTTCGTGAATGGGCGAAAGTCCGCACACTGCACGTCTTTACCAAGGACGCTGGCGGCACAACTCTCTTCGGCGTCTACTCGGAAACAGATGACGGTGGTTGGCCCACAAACTCCTGGCGCGACGACGAGGATGCGCCCATTGAGGTTGACGTAGTGGCTGAACTGGCCGCGCATCTTGCCGAGGGACAGTTAGCCGTTCTAATGGAGAGCGGCCACGAGAAGTGCAGCTACGTCGACGGCAACGTAGTCGCAGTGGACCACGCCGGCAATCGGGTTGCAATTGAACTCAGGGACATCTACGACCTGGCCGCGAAGACTTTCGGCATCCCGGTCGAACAGATCACGGAATGCACGTACTAGGAAGCGGCAGTACTTCCGAGCACTTCCGAGCGCGGCGTGCTAGATCGCCGCCAGCAATGAGTTGGATAGCATCGTGGCCCATCACCGCGATGCCTCCGGGGGCGGCCCAGTATGGCATGCTGGGCCGCCGCATTTTCCCGTTGCTCCCACCAATTCCGTCACCAAGCCGCACTCTTTTCTCGCATCATAGGAGTTTTTCGCATATGAACAGTCTCTTCATCACGTTTGAAGGCTGCGACGGCCTCGGCAAAAGCCGACAGGCGGAGATGCTGCGCTGGGAGCTGGAAGGCCGCGGCCACCGGGTATATTTCACGAAGGAGCCGGGCACAAAATTCGGTTGCGGCTCCCCGCTGGGCGCAGTAGTGCGCGAAGCGGTCTTCCATCTGGAGGACTCCGGGCGGACCCTGCCCGAGGGCGCGCAACAGCTCTATCTGCTTCTTGACCACATCGACAACGTATCGCGCCTGGAACCGCACCTGCGCGCCGGACATACCGTAGTCTGCGACCGCTATTCGGATTCCGCGTTCGCCTATGCGGCAGTCTATAACCCGCCCACGCCTGATTCGATCCTGAGATTGTGGGAGCAATATCGCGGGCCTGCGCCGGACATCACTGTCTTGTTGGTCGCCCAAGGCAATGTGGTCGATGACGGAGCGGGCGGGTGCTATGCGGATATCGGCTGGGCTCTCGACCGCGCGCGGAAGCGCCTCGGCGCCGAAGCCGGCAAACAGAGCGGCAAGGCGTGGAACGACCACTACGCCCAGCGCCTCGTGCAGCGCGTCTATCTGAAGCTGCTGGCTGGCGAGCCGCGCACCGTGCTGATCCCGGTCGAGGAAAAGGACACAGAGACTGACGTGCATCTGCGCGTCATAGCGGCGATTGAGAGGCGGCTGAAGAGGCAGCACGATCTGACCGCCTCTGGTCAAAGGAGAGGCAGGTTGCCGGTCGCGCTCTGAGCGTGTCCGGCAGCTTTGCCGAGACCCACCTGCAATTCCCTCGACCTCAACTCTCATTTCACATCACCGAGCTGCGCGGCTTCTTCGCAGCGACAAGGAACCATGCGTATGCCCAGCCGGATTCATGAGCTTGACGGTTTTTGGGATCGGGTCAGTTTCGCCTGTGCCGTAGTCGCAAATAGCGCCCGAACCACTCGACAATTCGATACTTGCCTTGAGATGTTTGACGGCGATGCTGTTGCCGCTGCTGTGGTGCGGCGGGCAAAGGCACGCCCGGACGGACCTTTGGCGCGAAACCTCTTCCCACGCTACCTCGGCCCCCGGGCACTCGCAAGCTACGAAGCCACAAAGCACCTCAGCCGAAAACAACTCGAAAACTACGCTGCTGATCTGCGTAAAGAAGCCATCCGCGCGAACGATGCCTGGTGGGCCGCCGAGCGTGCGGCCGGCAGGTTGCCACCGTTACCCCAGGAACAGGCCTAACGTCACCTCCTTGTTCGCTTTTATGACCAACAAGCATGAGAGCGGAGTACCGCGGCTACGGCCATCGTAGGAGTTCATCAACCATGAAGCAGCCAAATCTGCACGGCCCGAAGCTGGCAGACGTATACACCCCCGAGCAAATCGAGGCCCTGCGCCGCGAGCTGGTGCCGTCTTCCCAAGCAACGCCAGTGAGGTTTCAGCTCAACGGCCAAACCATCTTCCTGGAATCGGGCTACTTGCAGCCGAAGGGGATCAACGTCATACATCAATACGTGTACTGGAACTTCACCAGGGCGACGGCGGAGAAGATCGCCGCCGCCTTGAATGTCAAAGCAATCTTCTCCGAGTAAGGAGCCTGGTATGCCCTGCAGATTCTGTGGAGAGCAGTCTATTCATCCCCGTCTGCCTGTTTCTGGAGCCAGCAGCCCACGCTCCGATTCTGTTCTGTTCCGCTTGCGGTCATCTACTGGATAAAGCGGCGCCAAAAGCGGCACCGGATTTCACTTGAAATTCCGCTCTGTATCCCCTCGGATTTTAGTCCCAATCGATGCAGAAGTCACCGCAGACTCACCGGATGCACGGCCAGTCTCAACCGTCCAGTTCGCGGCGCAGGTGCATCTCCGGATCACGCTCGCAAGAGAGAACGGTATTTTCGTTTATGGCGTATAGCGCTAATAGAGGCAGTGCGCTATTAGCGCCTTGCTGCAAATCAGTGCTAGGCGGCGAGTCCGTCAATAAGCCTCACAACTGAGTGACCTCCACCAAGTTTTTCCACTCGCACTTGTACGACGATGCGGTCGATCATCGCAGCAACGTGAGTAATGACAGCTACTTTACGTCCTCGACTGTGCAGCGATTCAAGCGCATCGAGAGCAATGTCCAGAGTCTCCTGGTCAAGTGAGCCGAAACCTTCATCAATAAAGAGTGTATCCACAAACGAAGAACGCCCTTCAAGCCCGGAGAGCGCCAGGGCCAGTGACAAAGACACCAGAAAGCGCTCACCGCCTGACAGGCTCCGTGCAGCACGGAGTTCATCTGCCATATCACGATCCACTACATGCACCGCAAGGTCCGACGTGATGCCCTGTGCCAATTGGTAGCGCGGACCTATGGCGCTCAAGTGATCGTTTGCCAGCCGGACCAAGTGTTCGAGGGTAATGCCTTGAACGAACTTGCGGAATCGAGAGCCATCGGGTGACCCAATGGCGTCGTCTACTGCCTGCCATATATCAAGTTGCGCTCGCTTTGCGTCTATCTCCGCTCCGAGTGCTCGCGCTTCGTCTTGTGCCTGTTTATCGCGTTTCAGTTCGGACGCAATCTCGCCGAATCGTTGTTGCTGCGTGCTGATCTCCTCATTCAGTGTGTTAATGAAGGCCAACAGTTCCACCGCGCCCACTCTCTCGTCAACACCGCCACGCGCTGTTCCGAGGTCGGTCGTTCTGGTCGCCACGTTTGCTTGAGCGATTTTGAGGGCATGGTCGACCCTCTGTAGACGTGCCCGTGTCTCTACTCGATTGTCACTTGGCATCCTCAGGCGTTCTAGTACCCAATCGCACGAAAGCCCTAACTCGGTGCAGGCTTCGTTAAACGTCTTCCGCGTTTCCGCCGCGCGTCTCTGTGCCTCGATACTTGCCGCAACTGCTTGTTCGTGCGCCACGACGGCCCCACGGTGCGCAGATGCAGCCGTACTCTGCGCTGCGTTTTCCGTGCTCTGGCGCGCACTCGCGGCCAACCGAGCATCGTTGAACCGCCTGCGGTGCAATTCGGTCGCTTCACCATTCAGGAGCATAGCCCGCTGCCGCAGCTTGTTTTCCAGTTCTGCATTTCGTGTTGCCAGATCAGCCTGGGAGCGCGTCAACAATTCGCCCGTGGTTAGAAGGATTGCGGCGGCCTCAGTGCATTGAGGCTTCAGTTCCTGCACTGTGCGCTCAAGCGAAACAATCTGCTCCTTCAGTTCCCGATAAGCAGTCGCCTTGAGGTGCAGCTTCATGCGTGTACCAGCCGCATCTTGTTGTAAATCCTCTGGGGAAATTCCGGCGGAGGTTAGGAATGGATTCAATTCGCGCTCGATTGTCTCTATCTCACGGACAATTCCACCTAATGCTGCGACTTTTTGTTGCAAAGTAAGTTCGGCTGCATGATGCCCTTCGATTCGTTCCTGTTTGGCGTGCTGTTCTGTTTCGTATTGCGTTTGCGCACTGTTCCTCTGTTCCTGTACAGCATCCATCTGCAATCGAATCTTCTTGGCATTTGCAAGAGAACTTCTGGCTTGATTCAATGCTGATGCTGCTTCACGCCCGAGTGTTTCCAGCTCTTCTTTCGCCCTGGCTTCCAATACCGATGGCAAGGGATTTACCAGCTTGAAGGTAACGATTCCCGTAGCAATTGCCGGACGCAGTTGAGTAAACCCTTCGACTGCTCCAGCGATCTCAAGGCGGGAAGTACCTATGTTCCGGGCTGCCTCGCTGAGTCGAGCAGCTGCCGCAGCTTGTCGCCCACTCTCATCAGTGATAATGTTAGCTGCGAGCGCGATGGCGGTGTCGAGCGCTTGCCGCTGGCTTCGCAGCGACTCTGCCAAAGTCTCAAGAGCGCCTGTTGGACGCTCTGTGTCGGTAACTTCAAGGTATGGATGCTCTGCGGCACCACAGACGGGACAAGCCTCGCCTGGCAACAAAAAGCTGCGCAGGTGAGAAGCCTGCTCAGATACACTCTGCTGAGCAAGTTCATCGAGTGGCATAAGCTGGGCGCGGGATGCAATGTCCCGATCCATCTGGGCCTTCGCAGCGTTTAGGTTGCCACGCGCCTGTTCTTGATCCGCCACCGCCTCTGAATGCTTACGTTCCGCCCCAGCTAGATTGTTGGAAGCAATTGCCGCCCGTTCTGCAAGACTATAAGCCTCGCGCAAATCGGAAACCATTTGCGCGAGGCCAGCCTCAAGACTCTGGAGTCCGCCCTCATCCAGATCGTTCAGTTCATTACGAAGTGCATCCCACTGTAGTCCCAATTCTGTGCGCAACAGGTTGGCGGTCTGGATCGCGCTTTCCGCTTTGGTTACATCCGCCTGTAGATTGTCCAGCGCCGTCCTCGCTGTCGCGGTGTCCTGTGCTGCTGCACTGTGAGAGAGCACTTGCTCTTCATGCCGCTGAAGCAGTGCGAGCACGTCATCCAGTCGCTCTGCCAATGGCGCATTTCCGCTCAGTCTCTCCAGTTGTTGAGTGGCTTGCTCTTGCTCTCCGGTTGCTTTATCTAACATACCTTGCATACCGTCGAGTACGTCCTTCTGTGTTTTGGTCGTAGACTCAGCTTCTTTCGCAGCTCGCTTACTCGATTCTGATTCAGCTTGAGCGGAGACTATGAGTGCATCTAGACGCTCGGCTTCCGTCCAAACGGGCCCAAAAGTCTTGAAGACGGCTTCGGCCTGACGCGCATCTTCTTCTGCCTTTGCCAACAAATCCTGGGCAGCCTGCGCTACGCCTGCCGCAAGAATCTGTTCGCGTTCCGTATCTGCGACCTTCTGCACAGCTCCAGGCAGTGCTTTAGCGGCCTCTTCAAGAAGAAGATACTGACCTCGTAACGGTTCGACAGCATCCAACTCAGCGAGTGCAGTGAACTCTTCCTGGGCCTCATTCTTCTTTTGTTGTGCATTGGCAAGCTGCTCTTCAGCATGGTGAAGATTCTCCTCTGCCGTTGAAATATTCTGCCGTTTTTTCAACTCGTCAGAGAGCCTCGTACGCTCGCCTTCTTGTTCCTTGATCGTCAGAATAAGAGACTCTTGAGTATTTTCAAGTGCGAGCCGTGCATCAGCGGCAAGCATCCCGATGTCGAGACGCTTCTGGTCTAGCGCTTCTACCTCACGGCGTAGTTGATCTGTTCCTTGCCGCACGAGTGTGGAGATAGAACCATAAATTTCTGTCCCCGTTACCTTTTCAAGCAGTTCTGCGCGATCACGCTCGTCTGCTAATAGAAAAAGGTCGAAATCTCCTTGGGCAAGTAGAACCGTTCGGCGAAACTGCTCGAAGGTCAAGTCGGTTCGTGCCTCGACCTCCTTCAAAACCGACGTTTTACCTTCAGCGACGGCACTATCATCGTCCAAGCGTTTCAGTGATCGCTGCGGATCTTGCAGTTGTCCGTTAGCCTTACCCCGAGCGCGTCTGACTGCCCACCGCGCACGATAACCGATGCCGTCCTGCCCGATGAAGTCTACCTCGGCAAAGCCTGATGCGGCTCCGCGTCGCAGGATTGCCCGTTCATCGCTGATCGACAGTTCTTTGCCGCTCGGATCAGGGACTTTCTCTTGTCTGCCCACTGCAACGCGCGGATACTCTCCGTACAACGCAAGACAGAGCGCATCAAGGATGGTGGACTTACCTGAGCCGGTCTCACCCGTGATAGCAAAGAGTCCGGCCCCGGCTAATGGTTCCGCCGTAAGGTCCAACTCAAATAGACGCGCAAGGCTTGCGAGGTTTTCACCGCGAATAGCAAGTATTCTCATCGTCTTAAACCTCCGCCTGTACGCGATGAAATACATCGAGGTGGGCAACTGTAGGTTCTGCGTTGAATTTTTTCAAAAATGCCAGTTTGAACATCTCTTCTGGATTTCGGTCTGCAAGTTGTGTAAATGACTCAGCCACCGCGTCCAATTGGGCAGCTACTCCAGCAATCGGTTGCACCCTTGCTTCGACGATGCGCACAGGAAACCCCTCGGCAAGGCGATCCAATTCTTCTCGATAGCCCGAAAGCAAACCCCCACGTGCCAGGCGCACTTGCACGAAAGGCCGAAGATGAGATTCAAGGTCACGTGATAGTCCAAGCTGTGTCAAATGGTCGTGCAAATCGGCGAGCCGTATCTCACCCGTTGCTGGGAGGCGCAAGAACGGCACAGGCCGTTCCATCGGAATCTGCTCCATCGTTACCCCAGAACTGTCGATTGATAGCAACGTCACGCTGTGCTTGTAAGGCTGCTCAGTGGCCGAAAGCGGGATAAGAGAGCCGCTATAACGTACTGCATCTCGGCCTACGCGCTGCGCTTTGTGCAGATGGCCAAGCGCCACATAGCTCGCCTCAACAGGAAAAACGTCGTGTGGTACTGCGTGCTGGCCGCCCACCAGAATCCGCCGTTCAGCACCTTCGGACTCGATAGCACCCATCACATGAAGGTGGCCCGTGACGATCAGCGGTACACCCTGGAGCTTTGGCCGAATGCTATCAAACAACTCATCATATAGTTCTTTCACCGCCCTCACCACGGGCGAGCCAGCCTCGTCTTCCAGCCGCGTCAGATTCGGCAGGCAGGTCGCAGTAGGATACGAGACAGCAAGTATGTGAAGAAAAGCCTCTCCATGCTCATTGGCGAGCATAATGTGGTGCCGCTCGGCGTCGATCCTGCCGTCCTGCCGCCGCACATTTCCGACCACCCGCACATTGAAGCGAGCAAGCAACGGATGCGGAGCCTCCAGCCGACCGGCTGCATCGTGGTTTCCAGCGACGATCACTGTCTTCATGGATGGTCGCGCACGATGCAGCCGTTCAATCGTCTCGTAGAAGAGCCTCTGTGCCTCGCCCGATGGATTCTGGCTATCAAAAACATCGCCCGCCACGATCAGCACGTCGATTTCCCGTTGAGCAATAATTCCAATCAACTGGTCGAATACTTGGGCCTGCTCGTACTCGCGTGAATAACCGCGCAGTGTCTGGCCTATATGCCAGTCCCCGGTATGTAGCACACGAACCATAGCTCGATCACTCCCGCACCTATTAGGACACAACTACCCATCAACCCGCAGGTGCAAATTTGTTATGCCTACAGCGTCGGCGCATTGATTTCTAGCTCCAATGCCTCCATCCCTGCGAGAATTGCGGCGAATTCAGGAGGCTCCCGATAGAACATGTCGCGCATCGCCTGATAATCACGTTCCAGTGCTGCAATCTGACTAGGTGGAGGACTCAACCGGAATGAACCCGGCTTCGCCATGTCGTAGTGCGCCCAGGAAGAGTTGTAGAACCGCTCCTTGAATTCGACCACCGATTTCAGCAAATCCAGATCTGAAACGGCGACATGCTTGACCGGGCTTCCTGCCAACTTGAACAGGTCGTAGTAATGGCGCGAGTATCGGACTGGAATTATTCCAGGGCGATGAGCCTCCTGATGCAGGATCGTGGCCTTTTCCCAGAAGGTTCTCTCTGCATCGATAGCGACGACTGCACAAACTGGATCGATGAATGCGCCCGGAAAGGATTGAGCAGCATACGCCTGGATGGTGTGGGCGCTGGACGGAACCCAGGACGCAATCGGCCCAATCTCCAGCCGGACAGCCGGACGGATGTATTCAGCCGAGAATGCTGCCGGATAGAACACGTTCACGGTGTGCGGATCGTCTCCGTCGATACCTGCGACAACGCCCGAAACCCCTGCGAAGAGCTGACTCAGTTGACCGAGTAGCGTCCCCCTGATGTACGCGGCGGCCTTCGCATTCATCTCCTGGTTGTAACGACTCTGCTTTGTCTTCGATTGGATGGCTTGGTAGGGATCGGTGCCCTCATCGTGGCCGTAGCCAAGCAGTCGCCAATCGAGGATCAGGTCGATGTCCTCTGAAAAACGGTCAATCAATCCGAAGACTTTAGAAAGGCTCGTGCCGCCTTTGAAGACCATCTGACCCTTGAGCGCCGGTTCGGCAAAGATGTGTTTGAGAATCCAGCAAACCCAGAAGTCCTTTTCGACGATGGCGGGATTCATGCCGAGCCGGCTTGCCGTCTCGCTGAACAAATCCCGCCTGTCTTTGGGTGGTCCGGTGGCGATCCTATCCATGAAGCACCTATTGAGTGATTTGCTGGATTGCGCTGTAAACCCATCCCGTCGCCGTTTTGGTATCGGCCAGCACCTTGCCGCGCAGCGATTCCAGCAGCCACGCTCGAATCTTGGCGATGACCTCTGGAGTGATCCGCTCTTGGCCAAGCGCCTTGAGCGCCTGAACGATCAGACCGCTCTCCTTGAGCTTAACCCCTGCTTCCTTCAGGGCTGTATGTTCGAAAGCCAAAGCTGTATTGCCGACTTGGTAAGTCCTGTCAGGTCCATCAGATAAATAGACAGCACGAGCGGGAACTTGAGTGGAAAGCCCAAGAAAGTTCAGCGCCGTTGCGCCGCTGGGTTGGATGCGCCAACGGAACTTCCGCGCCAGAGCCCGCGCAACCTGGTCAATATCAGGGCTGAGGTGCTGATCGAGGAGCTTGCTGAACTGCGGATAGTCGTAAACGCCGCGAATGACCCGGCGAATCTCGCCTCGCTTCTCCAGCCGGTGGAGCGCCGAATCGACAGTGGGGCGGCCTCCGAGGTCCAGAAAGTCGCGCGACGAAAATGCCCACCCTCTTCCGGTTCCTCGAATCCTATATTCTGCCTTATTTTCAATTGTTTGGCGCATATATGCCTCATACATTCTGCAAGAAAAAATACCATTTTCCCCTTGCAAATGCAAGAGATGACCCGCATGGAGCGCAGAATAAGCTAACCGATTTGTCTATTTAATTGGCGCTAAACTCTTGTGGGACATGCGCCTACCCCATCGGCCGAACGTGCCTGATACCGGCGAAGAGGTTCCCGCGCAAGCCCAGTGCAACGGTCTCTCCAAGACGCTCAGGTGGTCGCAGATTTATTCGACTTCACCCTGCTTCCATCTTTTACAAGTGAGAGACCATGCACCGGGTGATTGACACGCCTCCGAAGACTGCTCGCCTGGGCTGCGGTGAGCAGCCCTTCCCGCAGTGCGTCTGTAATGACCTGCCTGGCGATGTCCGTCCGATGCGTCGTCGAGAGAACATCCATGACCGAGCGTTCTACGGAGGTGACTGGCATTCCCTCATGCTGGCTGATCTCCTGCGGTGTGAGGTCGGCCCGATGAATCACGATCCATTCGGGGTGCTCCCGCCGCAGCCGTGCCGACATCGGAACAGTGAGGTTCACGTGCGCAGGGTTCACATCCGAGATGCCGTAGAGCAGTAGTGCCGTTTCATGAGAAAGGGCGACGCGCTCTGGTCCTTGACTTGCCTGTGCCCACAGGACAGCCTCGCGGTACTGGGCAAACCGGTCTGCCGGAAAATGCGCGATCCGGTAGACCCCTCTACTCATTCGTTCCAACCGGCCACGCTGCGCCAGCCGGACCAGCACGGAGTCTTGGATTCCCAGGGCGCGGGCTTCTTTCGACGTGAGCAGGCCATCATGCTCTTCGGCAAGTGCATACAGCTCGTCCATGCGAGTGCGTGGCATGAATAGAGTATGCAATAGCAATACCACAATGTCAATATAGTTCCATATTAGAACGATATTGACGTTTCATGCGCCTGCTGATTCCGGCGCCTTCCTGAACCGACCCCTTCACCTTCGCAATCGAGAAACGAGTAAATCATGACTCCTCCCGCCCTCATCGAGGCGCTTAACTGCGCCCTCAGCGAACACGTCCCCGTGCATATTTGGGGCGCCCCCGGCGTCGGCAAGTCCGAAATCGTCCGCGATCTGGCCGCCGCTCAGAATTGTGAATTCATCGACCTGCGCGCCGTTCTGCTGGACCCCGTCGATCTGCGCGGCCTTCCCTGCATCGACGGTGACACCACCAAGTGGCTCATACCCAACTTTCTGCCTCGTGACGGTAAAGGCATCCTTTTCCTCGACGAGTTGACCTCAGCGCCGCAGATGGTCCAGGCCGCCTGCTACCAGTTGGTGTTGGACCGCCGGTTGGGAGACTATGTCATGCCTGCCGGTTGGGAGATACTTGCGGCCGGCAACCCAGCCTCGGAGCGCGGAGTTCATTTTGCCATGCCCCGCCCTCTGCGCAACCGCTTCTTGCATCTCACGCTGGAACCGGACCTCAAGGATTGGTGCAGCTGGGCCATCCTCCACAAAATCCTGCCCCAAGTCATCGCCTTCCTGCGCTTCCGGCCCAATCTGCTGCTGGCCCCCGGCGACGCAGTCGATGCCAACGCGTGGCCGACACCGCGCTCCTGGGCAATGCTCTCTCGCGTGCTCAATGCGTGGTACGCCCGTCATTCCAACCTCGGCGACCTGCTGCTCCACATCTTCAACGGAGTGGTAGGAGAAGGCGCCGCCGCAGAGTTCTTCTCCTTCCTGCGCCTGTTGCACGAACTGCCCTCTACCGACGAGATTCTGCTCAACCCCACGACCACGAAGATCCCGGATGACCCGTCCGTGGCCATCGCCGTCGCAACCGCTATGGGCCGGGTGATCAACGACCGAAATATCGACCAAGCCGGCAAGTACCTCTCCCGGATGGAGGCCGAGTACCATGTGCTCGCCATGCGCGATGCCGCCTTGCGCGACAAGGCCATCACCAAGACGTCAACCTTTATCGATTTCAGTGTCCGGTTTGCCGGTGTAGTGGCCTAAAGGCCACCACCCAGCACCCGCCAAGGAGCTATAGCCATGGATCTTTCCACCAAGGCAATGCTGGCTGCTATTCATATCAGCCTCTGGACTGCCCGCAAGCATGACCGCAAGGTCAGCCGCGAAGTCGCCACCCTCAACGGCGCAAACGAACAGGCCGGGCGCTACAACAAGCGCCTGTTTTGCGAAGCGCCCAAGCTCGACGAGATTCAGACCATTGCGGGTCGTATTCGCCAGTACTTCTACCGCGTCACCCTTCCCTGGAGCGATGAGGGGCTGCGCATCCTGCCCGCCGAACTCTACTTCGAGTTCAACGCGCAGATGCGCGACTTCGCGGCTGAGTTCCGCTATGCGGTTGACGAGTTTCTGGACGCCTATGACACGTACGTTAAAGAGGCTCAACCCATGCTCGGCAGCCTGTTCCGTCTCAAGGACTACCCGCCTGCGGACAAGGTGAAGGAGAAGTTCGCTCTCCGGCCGGAGATTCTGCCTATCCCGACCGGTGACGACTTCCGCGTCAGCTTGTCAGAGGACGAGCAAGCCCGCATTGCCCGCGACATCGACGTTTCCACTCGCGCGGCGATTGGAGACGGGATGCGCGACCTGTGGATGCGCCTCTACGAAGTGACCAACCACATGGCAAGCCGGCTGGCCGACCCGGAGGCCCGCTTTCACGGGACGCTGGTCTCGAATGTCAGCGACCTCGTTGAGCTGTTGCCACGGCTCAATATCGTTGGCGACCCCAACTTGGCCATCCTTACCGAACAGGTGCGCCAGCAGCTATGCCAACACTCGGCCGAGTTGCTGCGCAACAGTCCGGCAACGCGCCAGCAGACAGCTGCCAGCGCGGCCTCGATCGCGCGCACCATCGCCGGCGTCCTCGCCATCGACCAGAACCCTGCGGAACCTCCGCAGACCGACATGGCCAGCCCAGGGCCGGTCCCTAATGAAACAACTGGCGCCGAGGATTCCATCGAAGACGAAACCACCGCAATTCTGGACCACATGGCTGCCTATATGTGCGTTCCGGCTTGAACCAACTCTCGTTCGCCGTCGCCGCGATCAAGGTCTCGTGCGACGGCGAACACCGAGGAGCGCCAATGGCAACTATGAAACCGACCGCAATCGACCGTATCCGGAAAGCCCGGGCCGTCCTGCTCCTTGACCACTCCTTCTTCGGAGCACTGATCTTCCGGCTTACACCGGTTTCTGTCCCAAGCATCCCAACCATGGCGACAGACGGCAAGAGCCTCTTCTACAACCCGGTCTTTGTGGATGAGTTGCCACCCGACCAATTAGTGGGGGTACTTGCCCACGAAGTCATGCACCCCGCCCTTCAACATCACACCCGGCGCGGCAACCGCGCTCCGGGACGATGGAACGAGGCCGCCGACTACGCCATCAATCCCCTGGTGCTCAATGCCGGCCTGGCACTACCAAAAGACGCCCTGGACGATTACCGCTTCCACAACCTCAGCGCCGAACAGATCTACAACAGGCTCGAAGAGGAAGCGTCCGGGAATTCGTCGAACTCCAGCTCTTCTCAATCGCCGGGTTCGTCAGGCGCCTCAGACTCGTCCAGTGGTAGCCAATCGAGCCTGCCAGACCCCGGCGGAAACCAGGTTCCTCAACCGCCCGTGACGCCGGGCGGATTCGGCCAGGTTCTCGATGCGCCGAATCCCGAGGCGCCCGGTCAGCCTTTGTCCGATGCCCAGCGTACCGCTGCCGAGACCGAATGGCGCGCCGCGGTGCATGAGGCCGTGGCCGTCGCACGCATGGCAGGCAAGACGCCCGCTGGTGTGGACCGCGCTCTTCGCCAAACGGCGGAGGCCAAAGTTGACTGGAGAGACAGATTCCAGCGCGCGTTCGCGGCCACGATCCCGAACGACTACTCCTGGATGCGTCCCAATCGCCGCCTCATCCACGCCGGACTCTTCCTGCCCGGCGTTAGCCGGGAAGGCGTCGGCGAGCTGGTGATCGCCATCGATTGCTCCGGATCAATCAACGAACGGCAACTGGGCCAGTTCGCAGGCGAGGTCAATGCCCTAATTGATGAGCACAGGCCCGGGAAGGTCCACCTGCTCTACTTCGACACGCTCATCCATCGCCACGATGTCTATTCCTGTGGCGAGCAGGTAACACTCACGCCGGTGGGCGGCGGCGGCACGGAGTTCGCACCCGTATTCGAGCAAGTTGAACAGCAAGGACTCGCCCCGCACGCACTGGTCTTTCTTACCGACTTGTATGGTTCCTTTCCGGAGCAGGAGCCGCACTATCCCGTCATCTGGGTGTCCACCAGTTCACAGGTAGCCCCTTTTGGCGAAACCATCCCCGTCGACGCGGCCTGAAACCAACTGGGCAAAGCTCCGCAGGTCGCCTTATTCCGCCTTATTCCGCCTTATTCGGTTCTTCCTCAAGCTTTGGCGCTGAGCCCAAGAACCACACGGCTCCTCGACCGTGTCCGCGAGAATCAATCAGCCCAAGCCTTCTTGAATGAGGTAGATCGGTGCCAGCCTGCGAGGGCAATGACACGTTAGAGCCTTGGCGAATCCCTCGCAGCCAGACAAAGCGCTTGGAAGGCTGCACAAGGCCTTAGTGTCTACAAGCTGTTCAATCTACTTATCGAAAACAATTCGCTCTGAATCGCGGAGATCTCATCGGATCACCACCATCTCAGTTCGTGTTTTCGATCCAATACAGACGCAGGCTTTTCAGTAACGAGTGGATCAATCCGGTCGGCCTGTCGAGTAGCCCACTCGACCCACGCGCTGTGCTTCGATTGCTTCTCCGCGGGCCACGAGCGCGCCTTTTCTGCATAAGCAGCTATGAAGCGTCGCATTCGCTCCGCACGCTCCCAGCCTTCGACCCAATTGTTGAACTGTTCCAGTTTCTTTTCTTCTTCCTGAATGTCATTCTGGAGTTGCGCTCCCTCCTGTGATCGCTTTTTTTGCTCGTCCTCGCTCCGTTTGCGTTCCTCCCTGTCTCGCCGCATGCGGATTGCGGTTTGCATTAGTGCGGCCACAAAACCCGCAACCAGACTTTCAACTCGTTGCGTTTTCGCGTCGCTCCAGCGCTTCCGCTGCTCGACCCGACCGGACGTCTCCGCGAGAATGCTCAGCACCAGCTTTCCCGCGGGTTCGTATGTCACGACTTTGTCGTAATCCCACGTGTCCGTTGGATGCGGCACGCGTGGTTTTTGGGTGACAACCTTGCAAACAGGCTCCTCGATCGCGAATCGGACATGTTCACCATTGACCAAAGCATATGTTTGCCCTTGGTCTGATACTTCCACGACGAAACGCTGGCGCTCTAACACGGCAATCACTTGCGCCATGATGTGCAACGCACGGCCCAGAGTCTCTTCACTCACCTTGATGTCGAGGCCACCCGGTTCTCTCGGGAGAAGGATGCCGAATTCATCCTTGCGGCTGCGACTCCGAAGAAGGCTGATAGTGGATCGGACAAGCGGATGCGGCCGAATGGTTAGATCGACGTCCGGCGGAGCTAGGGACCCTGAGGCAAGGAGCTGGCTTACCGCAGAAAATTCTGGATCTTCCTGGTTGGAATTGGCCGTCCTTTTCGACACAACCGGAGAGCGATAAATGACGGGGACCTTTTCGAGTTTTGGCAGAGGCGGCTTTTTGACGCCTTGGTGTCCGTGGGCAAGCTTCGCCCAGTGCCCTCGGCCTGGGACCGGAACTGACAACTTTCGGCACGTTTTGCCGAGTGCGACGGCGGATACACCGTACTCCTCGGCCACCTTCAACACAGGCCGTTCCCAGACTTTGCGATAGAGCTCTTCGCGGTCATATTGTTCAAACATTGCGCCCTCCGCGCTCAATATGTCTCTCCCTGTCTGACTTCGTAGTCATCGGCCGGCCCCAATCCGTCCCGGGGATCTCCGCCATAGACTGTTCGGTCTATCCTCTAAATGAATCCCGAGGCGCAAAAGCGCATTGGCTTCAGACTTCATGTGTTCTCTCATTCGAGGCGTTCCCAGGAGCTTATGAACTGTCTCGGCCGGACAAGCGCAATGCTTCCTGAACAGTTGAAGCAGCTCGATTGTTACATCGGGCTCACACGCCAACAGCGCTCGTCGTAAGGAATTCAGTTCGTATGCGCTGTCTGGGCTCCAGATCGCTCCATGAGAAAGGAGTTCGCGCACACAATCAAGCGTCTGCCGTGCATCGTATTGCGAATATGGTTTACCTGTCTTATAAGCAGTAATCCGAATGAAACTGAGGTTGCGCAAAGCGGAATCCAGCGCCGAAGATCCACCATTAACCTTGTCATTCGGCACTGCACCGATCCCAAGCAGATACTCGAGCATTGCACTTCGCCCCCAGAAAGCAGCTTGATGAAGGAGCTCGGCTAGGTTGTCACGGCTCGCGTCCGGCTTCAGCCTCTTCAATACGTCTGGATTCTCTGAATAACAAGCCTCCTCCAGCCCTGAGGTGTAGCATTCCGGGTCTTCGGTGTACTCCTCCTCCAGCTTCGGACCACGAGAGCGCGGATCGGCTCCTGCCCACATCAACAAAGAGACCCACTTCAAATCTCCCACAAAGCAAAAGTGCCGTAGAGCACAATCAACCTGTTCCTGCAATTGTGCTGCCAGTTCTGGATGGGCCCGTTTATAGTCGATAAAAGCACGAAGCGCTGTTCTAACCTTCGCGCCGAACGCCTCAGCAAATGGGCGGCCATTCACAGGGTCCGCGCCGTGATTGAGAAAGAATCGAATCAGCTCGGGCTCCCAGGTGAGCAGAACGTCCACAAGAGGGACAGCCTTGATATCAGCCCCATTCACAAGAAGCAGCTCAACAATATCCAGCCTCCGTGACGACACGGCCAGGCCCAAAGCTGCGTCTTTCGCCGACTGAGATGGCTCGTTCCTCGCGATCAGTTCTATCAGGCTGTGGAATCCGGTCTCGACTGCGACTTCAACCAGGCTTCTCTGTCGGCCGCGCTTCATCGCATTGGAAATATCGAGCGATTTCCCCTCGGAGATCAACCCGTCAATGTCGTGCAGCCTGCCTGCGCGGCACAATCGAATCAACTCTTTGGCGTAATCGATGTCTGAGTTCTCGTTCATATTGCTTATGCAGGTGAAACATCAAAGTCTGTGCAGAACGCCGCAGTATATGCCTTCTGACCGCAGCGATGTCAATTCGACCCGGAGCACTCTGCATCTGCGGGAACCGGAAGCCGCGGCCACGGTCCCAGAGATTCAGGGTAGCTCGCATCAGCAGAAGAAACCCTTTCACACAATTCCTTGCCGGACTGTTGTCCGGTCCCGAGGTTCCAAATGGCATCTTCAATTCTTTTAGACTCGCACGGACAAACGGTTTCCCTGGCGGATCTCACAGCCGGCCCGGCGCCAGCCACCACCCTAGCCGCCGACGAGAGAAAGCGCGTCATCGCCCAGCTCGGCGAGCCCTTCGCGTTCAACGACGTCCGCTGGCGCGTGATCCAGGCAACCAAGGACAAAAAGCGGGGACTCGTCGTTCCCTACATCAAGGCAAGCGTGATCATCGACCGCCTGAATTCCGTGCTGGGCGAGGGTTGCTGGAGCCGTACCTACCAGCAGTACACAATAGAAAACATCCCGGTTACGGTGGAAGGCAAGAGCGTGTTGAAGGGCAAGATCGCCCTCATCTGCGAAATCGAAATCCCCGGTATTGGGAGGAACTCGGGCACGGGCGAGATGTGGTCCGACGACGCCAATGCCCTGACCTCCGCCGACTCCCAGGCCTTCAAGAGATCGGCCGAGTGCTTTGGCATCGGCCTCTATCTCAGGCGCGTCGAGAAACTGTGGTGTGACATCGACCCCTACGGTCAGCCCACAGATTGGGATAAATTTCGCCCTGCTGCCGTCGCTGCGCTGGCTGCCGCGCTCCCCCGCTCAGGCGCTACGAGTCCGACGCAGCCGCTGGCGGTTCACGAAAGCAGCAACAGCGGGAATGGTTCGTGCACGCTGCGTTCAGTGCCGTGCCCGACTACCCGCTCCACGGCACAGACGGCAAGTACTCCCACCCGCGACGAACTGCTTGCGAAGAAAGCCTTGTACATTCAAGCCCTGGGTGAGCCACTCTATAACGACGCCGCCACCAAGGCAAAGAGCGCCATCGCCCCGGAGACCTCCTCAGGCGACGCGGCCCAGCAGATTATGCGCTCCCTCAACGAAGCGTGCGACCTGCTGACCCATACCCGGCAGATCGCCGCCGGCGTGGCCCCCCAGATCGTTGACCAGGTTCTGGATGCCTATAAGGTCCAGACCTTCGCGACTGTGCCATCCATGGAAGCACTCGGCAACGTACGGCTCGCCCTGGAGTCAGCCAGGGATTGCGTGGCCGCCTAGCCGCAAACCCGTTTACGATTCCGAGGTCGCTTTCATTACAGGGGCAGACTGCGCGCCCCTCACCGCGTCCGGGTGGTCTCCACCGACGCCCGGACGAGCCTGATTGCCACCGACCGAAGCGAGCAATGAGGCTGTACATGCGTTTAGCTCCATAATGTTGCCGTGAGACCTCTCTGGTTGGCAGAATGAATCGATGACAAGGGAATCCTTTCAGCGAGTGGAACGGCGCTTTCCCGCCAGTTGATCCCATCAAGACGCTTGCACAACTGTCGATTTGACGATCCGCGCGCCGGGAATATGAAAAATTTTAACTCCCGACTTCCTCCATAAGTGCTTTGGGCTGGCAACAGTTGAGTATCCAGCCCTCGATCACATTCCTGAACACTGGCCGAATTGCCAGTACTAATCTAGTGGCACTGCCATCCTGTCAGACACTGGAAAACCACCAACGCAGGATATACTTCCAGTCAAATGAGATCTGTTCGCCAAGGCGCAGTTGATTTACCTGTGGTCCGCCGCCCTTCTGATTTGGCGGTCCTAATTCGCTCTCGCTTAAATATCGGATATGGCGGAATATTCATGGATCCGGGAAAGCTCCCAGACGTGGGAATCTTAACTCAGCTTTTTGACGCCATGTTTTATTTAAGCCTTCAGACGGAGGAGGGGCACCAAATCACCTGCTCTTGTGCCTTCATGCCTCCGGCGAGCAAATCGAGAAAGTCTAAACCGAAACCGCTGGACTCCACCGCCAGCACAGCGCAATGCACACGGTTTCCCCACCCTTTACCCTACGACACGCAGACTCTACGAAAACTCGCTCAAGCTGTCGACCCATCTTGCGCTGCCCTTGCAGTCGCCGCTAGGGATAATGGGCTACAGATTTTGGGAATCATCGACCAACTACCGCTTAAGCTGGAGCGGTTCACAAATTGGGAATCGACGGTGTGGGCTCCATCGCCGGGTATTTTCTACGTGCAAATCACTGGAGTGGGCGAGATTACGGTATACATAAGAGATCGAATTGTCGCGGTTCTCCGGCAAAACCGATTGATCTCGCGCGAACATGACGCTTTGTGGAACGGTCCACTCAGCACGTCCCTGAATCCCTACATTCGAAGATTTCAAAATGACATTCGCAGAGATGTTGGAGCTTTCCTTTACAAGAGCGCGGGCAAATGGTTTGAAGGCACAGATGAGTTATGGCGGTGCTCAGAAGACTTTGGAAGCGAACTTAGAGATATGTGGCTCGGAACGCTTTGCAGAGTTCTCCTGCGAATTCGCAATTATCGGCACGGTGGTGCCCTGATACTCTGCCCTCGGAAGAGTACCGGAGACCTCAACATCAAATACTCAATCTTATATCGCAGATTATACGATTCTCTAAGGAAATATGCAGCAACCCACATTTGCCAGCAATTTATTGAGACCGAAGCGCGGCAGGGGAGACTGAAATCTCTCCAAATGGAAGAAAAGCCAATCGCTGGGTTCGGCTATTTTGTCTCGCCGGACGGGCGCGAGAATATCTTCATGCAGGAAGTTCCGCTCCTCGAAAACGATGTGCTGTTTCGATCTTGGCATTACCTTGCTCTCCGCGCAGACACGCTTGCGGCGCTTGCTGGGGCAGTCGGGTTAGCCGCATCGCTATCGAGGATCGACGGCGCTATACTGCTACAGAACGGCCTCGACATCGGCGGATTCGGAGTCGAGATCAGAACAAAAGCGGATCTTAAGCGCGTCTACTTGGCGCAGAATGAACAAGCAACGAAACTCATTGCTGCGGATCCCCATGCGTACGGTACCCGCCATCGTTCGATGATGCGGTACTGCCATTTCCACCCGGCAGCTGTGGGCTTCGTTATTTCACAGGATGGGGACATTCGTGCTATGACAAGCGTGACCTCCAAACTTATCATGTGGGAGCAACTACAGTTGCGGGCCGGCACCTTCGACGAAGAGATGTTTCCAATCCAATTCGATTGGCCCCACAAAGAGAATGAGTCTCGTGAGAAGCCCTTAAACCGTTAGGGCTGATCAGTACTACCGAATTCCGAGAATGACTAATTATCTTCCACTCGCTTTGGTCCTGGTAAGCGCCGATTGCGACGCCAATCCTCAATGATGTCAAGCTTTTGCAGATTCCAGGCGCGATGCCATTTCGCAGTACTGATCCGCTTGTACTGACCAAAGTAGATAGCATTTTCTTGAGTAATAGACTGAACGTGATGCATGCAAAACCTAAGTGAGCGATTTGTAGACCACAGAAATTATTGACCGCTCACCACAGATTTAGCCTCGTAATGGGCTGCTAACATCACGAATCACAAAGTGCTCGGCGCGACAATAATCAGTCCCCAAATCCTTTGGCAGAAAAGAGAGAATGACACGTTTTAGAGCAGAACCGGCTGTATGAATCCCCATGTTGTCACTGAACCCCCAAGTAGGATCAGGTGCCCTGACGTCTTCTGCAAATCGAAACACGTCCTCGAAGAAGCGTCGGACACTATAAATTGCTTTGTCTCGAATCATGCGGTCTAGGTCACAGACTATCGTCGAACTGAAGTCCAAAGATGCCATCTTGTCGTCAGTAGAACGCATGCCATTCAAGAGTAGGAGGTCAGCTTCGCCACTATACCGCCAGCGCGATCTGTACTCGATATCGCTCCGAAATCGATCAAAGAGTTCTAGGCTGAACATCCATGGCGGGTCGTCATCGGTCACAGGCCTCTCCCCCGGAGTAAACCCGTAGCGGCTGTATCCAGCACAGAAGAAGTCGATGTGGTTTCCGGAACGATGATGAAAATACTCAAGACTGGGGACAATTTCTTCTCTTGCCAAACGAACTTCGATCGGCGCGAAGAGCAAACCAACCATCCGAATTCCACTGGTTTCTTTAACTGGATATCGATAATTGAAGGCGTTGGCTAATTCACGACATACTTCCTGATAATCCCACGCATGAATCATAGATGCCTCACAAGGTTTATGCTTATGAATATTGCGCTGATCTGTCTCTGCTTAGACATGCTTAGATAAGTTCCAGCCCTGACACTTAGTGTTGCTCGCTGAACACTGGCCGCGAGACATTGACCCTAAAGGTCTACTGCATGAGGATTACGCACGCCTCCTGTAAAAGTCAATTGTTTTCGCCAAAGAGTTCCCACAAAAAGTGGGAGTTCTGACACCGTGGCGCATGGAACAATTAACCGGTACTTGCCAACGTGAGTTACTTACGGAAGGCAAATAGGTATCCATAAGCGCCAATTGCGCCGCCGACCATTTGCCTAGAGACCGGTCTTGAGATTTTAGTCGCGATGCCGACTTGTCGGGACTCCTCTGAGAATCGGTGGACCCTCAGTTTTTCGGCCACGCGAGGCCGCCGACCCAACGTGTCGGTTCATCGTATGGCGTGAACATTTCTTCCTTTAATGGGTACTCGTTGCGCTGCAGGTCAGTAAGTGTAATCGACATCTTGATTGGCACTTTTCCTTCTGGGTTTATGCCTTTGACGTTGAGGCTAATGCTCCGATAGAACTCTTGATCCGGCTCTACAGGAAAGGTGTCGAACGTGCCGACAGTTTCAAGCCTATTTACGCGCGCGCCGGTGATGATGATTCGTCCTGGAATATTGGTGAATTGCATCAGTCCCTCTGAAACAATGCGGACGACCTTCTCACTGCCGACTTGAGCCCAACACCACGAATTGAAGCGCCATGCCGCGTTGATGACCGGTTTCGGCTTCGGTGGCTCTGTCGATGGAACGTCTAGGCCGGGAAACGCCCGAAGCATTGCCGGCTTCAGCGGATACCGCTTCCCCTTGATGTCAACAAGCGTGAGGTTGGCTTTGAACACCTTTTCCTTTTCTGGTTTGACACCGCGAAAATTGAGCAAGAGGGTTTGCTGAATCGTCTTTCCCGGTATCACTTCGAACATCTGGAAGTTTGGACCCGAATATTCGCCTCCCTTCAGTTCGACTCTGGTCACGAAGATGGACTCTTCCATGTTCGACGACGAGATAAACACCTGGCCTTGAAGTCGAAGAACACGTTCCATTCCTCCATCCTTTTGCAAAAGCCCACCGATTCCCCATCCAGATGAATCGTGCCAAGCCAAATAAATCGCAGGCTTCTTTTTGCGGATTGCTCGCCACCAGTACGGCAGGAGCAGGGTAATGAGCACTAGCGTAACCAGTAATGTCCAGCAGGGAACGCACGAGGTGAGGACGCGTGCGAACAATACAGCAAATGCCAATACATACTTGAACAGTGCCGCGAGCGCCGCAAGCAAAGCTATAATTCCCGCCGAAATGACTTTGCTCCAAACGGGGTCGTGCCAGATTTTCTTAATGAAATCGAACATTCGTGCCTTCCTTTTTCACAAGCCTCTAGCACGAGAAGCTGTTCACGTAAAACTATGCCGCTTGATCTTTGCAACACTGGAACACTATGCTGCCAACGTCACCCAGCCTAATCCTCCTCCCACACCTTAATAGCCTTGAGCACCGCAATTCGCTCTGTTTCTGGTACAGTAGATAACTCTTCTTGGATTTCGTAGCTGAGGCGGTCTATCGGCCGCGACAAAACATGGGTCAGCACTCCGAAGAACTTGCCATCTTCAACCCAGTAGCAGGTAATGGGGTCCCTCCCCGGCCAAGTATTAATCTGCCATCCGGCCTTTCCCTCGGCATCTTCATACTGGATGCCGTCAACATTGTGGCCGTCAAACACTCCACGACGCGCCATTTTTTGCGTTAGAGCTCTTAAACTTGTTGGCATCCTGCCTCCCTTCTAGCCTTGCGTATGATTGAAGGATAATATAACCGTTGCCGACCGTAGTGCGCACAGCGCAGAACACCGGTCTGCGGCCATTCTGGCACAGCTTGCGGGCTGGCTGCAAACTCAATGCCTGTGTAAGAGGAGAAACAATGACAGAAGTTGCACGTGTCATGGAGATACTAGACCAAGCCAAGAGGCTGGCGAGAGAATATTATGCCTTGACGCTCAAGCCTCTCGGAATCACTGGAGAAGTGGCGGAATACGAGGCGGCCCGTATTCTCCAGTTGGAACTGACCCCAGCCTGGTAGGAGGGATACGACGCGATTGAGCGCAACGGCAACTCAATTCGCCGCCTACAAATAAAGGGCCGCTGCGTTCTTCCGAACAGCAAGCCAGGCCAGCGCGTGGGCTCAATAGATAAAAGGAAGGAATGGGATGCTGTTCTCTTGGTTCTTTTAGACGAAAACTTCGAAGCTAAAGAGATATATGAGGCAGACCGTGCGGCCGTGCTTAAGGCTCTTTCGGCGCCAGGTTCGAAGGCAAGGAACGAGCGCGGACAACTTGGTATTACCAAATTCATGACGATCGGAAAACCCCGTTGGCGCCGGCCTTAGACCGTACAGTCACCCCTCGGGAACTCAGAGGAGACTCTAGGCATCCAGATTCGTCCTGAACCTGAATAAGTCCCCTGAAACGCCGATGTCGCCAGAATAGATTCTGGGTTTACGCAAAATCTCCGAGTCACTCATCGAGCAGTGCAGACGGTGAAACCCCAGGCACCCGAGTTCCGGGCGGATCACGGACGATCCGGAAGTTTAACCTCTGTTGACGTAAACAGGGCTTCACCTCAATTGGCTGAACCCTACCATTCGGTGACGGCTTCGCAGGATATCAGGCGCTTTGTGGATGTGTTTTCACTTTACGAGACACATGTCACCACCTGTTTACGCTCCCTGCTAGAAGCTTTCGGTAACCGCATCCATGCGCCCCACCACATGGCAAAAGCCGGACACGAAATCCCTGCCCGTCCGGTTGATAAGGAGCCAAACTTGAGAAACTCAGGCAGAATTCGGCTGGGGTATTTTCCTCTTCCCGGCCCCGAAGGGCCGCGCATTCGCGCGCGCCTTACTTTTTCCCAGCAAGCAAGCGTGCTTGACCCGTGCGCCGGAACCGGCGCCGCACTGCTGGCCGTGACGAACGGCGCCGCCGTCACTCGCTATGCCATCGAGCTCGACACTGATCGCGCCGAAGCCTGTGCCGCGGCCGGGATCAACACCATCCATGGCAATACCATCGAGGTCACAGGCAAGGTCCAGCAGGTGTCCCTGCTCTACCTGAACCCTCCTTACGATTTTGAAATCGGCGCTTCGGACAACAAGCGTATGGAGCAGGTTTTCCTTCAGCATTGTTACCGCTGGCTGGTGCCCGGCGGCGTCCTTGTCTTCGTCATACCGGCGAAGGCGCTTGCTTACTGTTCACGCACGCTGGCCGGCAGATTTGGCGACATTCGCGTGTACCAGTTGACCCACCCGGACTCGGTCAAGTACGACCAGGTGGTCCTCTTCGGTGTGCGCAAGGACCAGACCGACAGGACAGCCGAGCACTCACAGAACTACCTCAATGGCCTGTCCTGGAGGCGGCTCAACATCGACCCGCTGCCGGAACCCGACGACGGCGTCTGGACGTATGCAGTGCCGCCCTCCGGGCCAGCTACGTTTACCCATCAGGGCATCGATTTCGACCTTCTTGAGGATCTGTTGCCCCAGTCCAACGCGTGGCGACAGAGCCGGCACGCGCTTCTGCCGGAGGCAGCAATCTCCTGTGGCCAACCCCTGACGCCGCTGCATGGCGGCCATGTCGGGCTGCTCTGCACCTCCGGTCTGATGAACGGAGCCTTCGGCGAAGGCGAAGAGCGGCATATTGCCCGCTGGCGCACCCAAAAGGTTGTCACCGTAATCAACGAGGAACAGGGCGAGGATGGTGCTACTGTCACACGCACGATTGAGCGGTTCTCGCATGACCTCGCCCTCGTGTATGAGGACGGCCGCGTGCTTACCCTGGGAACCGAGGCTCCCACGGAAGACGAACAGAAAGAGCCTGCGCTCTTCAATGACGAGGACCCCACCGAGGATAGCCAGCCAGAAGCAGACATTGTCTCATTCCGCAAAGTAGGAGGCGAATTGTTCCCCCTCGGCCGTACCGTCATCACTCCCGGCATCCGCGAGCTGGCCCTTGAAGGGTTCAACTTCGGGCCCATCCTTGAACGCCATGCCAACGGCGACTGGGGAGATCTCTCAGACAACGATATCGCCTATAACGACGCCGCTCTCGACAGCGGCGACGAGAGAATCTTCAGTTCCTACAACACCGACATAAGCCCGGACGGCAAGGTTTGGATCATCACCGAAGCCGACCGTTCTGCGACAACCGTGCTTCTGCCCGCGGAAAACTAGTTTCCTGGGCGGCAGCCTCCCACCTTTCCGGCCGCCCGCGCCGCACCCCACACACCTATGAAAAATGGCCATCTGCGCTTTCTGCCTGTAACCTTCTACCAGAAGCGGCGCGACTCCTCCACGCGCATCACCGCGTACTGCGACCGCTATGCGGGGGATGAGAATAAGACGCACCTGCTCTCTCTCACCGCCTCCGATTCCGTAATGGCCGCCTTCACTGCGGCTTTGTCTGAAGACCTCAGCTTCAACATCTGTCTGCCGGGAATGGACGAGCAGTCCATCTCTCTCGGCACAAACGCATTCACATGGAAGGCCTCTATCCCCATGCCCGGCCGCAAGCAGCCGCTGCGCCATGTGATTGCTCTCTCGGAAGAGCTTCACTCCAACAACACCGAGACCGGCGTCTTCATTCTGCACAGCCAGAATGACATTGCCTGGGCAGTTCTTGTCAGCAAACTGGGGCTGCCCGCTTGCCCTGCCTGGGGCGACTACATGATGGCGCGGCTCCAAGAGGAAAAACGCATCGAAGGCCTCACCGGATACAACTGCAACCCGGTACGCATCTGCGCCAGCCGCGACGAGTTGCTCACGTGGATCGGCGACGGTGTACGCCTGGGCTTCCTGGGTTTACCCACGGAAAACGGCCCCATCCAGTGGCCCAACTATTCCCTTCGAGACGTTCTCCTGCCATCCTGCCAAAACACAAGCGATCCAGAGACCACGGAGTAGGCGGTCTCTGGCTGCTGCGCAGTCTACCTTCATGCAGGAGCGGCTTTGCACATCCCACTCATTCAACGCGGGTTAAGAGCGCCCCATTTGTCGGTGGGAAAATACACGCCAACCCCAGACCGTCTGCTCGCGGCAGTGCCGGTTATCTGCGTCTGAATTCTTGCCCTTGTTGAGAGGATTCTTCCGCACCCCCATTTCATATGCAAAACAATACGGTATTCGCACCTTTTCGCATATAATATGGGAGATGGCCACCCTCGACCAATACCTTGATGATCAGCTCGTTCGCGGGCGCGCCTACTTCACCAGCGAAGAGGCGTTGGCCGCATTGGGCCTTTCTCCACCAGCTCTGAGGGCTTCGATTACGCGGTTGGCCAAAAAGCAACGGTTGGCCAATCTCCGTCACGGCTTTTACCTGATCCTGCGCCCGGAAGACCGTGTTGCTGGCGCGCCGGACCCCGCTA
>Ga0181527_1000022_pt1 | contig 161409 bp, 143 predicted proteins | sample PEATcosm2014_Bin_30_FD_119762 | JGI IMG/M metagenome (GOLD analysis project Ga0181527, IMG submission 119762) | Peatland microbial communities from MTU Mesocosm Facility, Houghton, MI, USA - PEATcosm2014_Bin06_60_metaG | ecosystem: Environmental > Terrestrial > Soil > Wetlands > Peat | place...
GACGATCAAGAACGCGAGCTCCAAGAAATCCGCGATTAGCGTGTCGATCACCGGCGAGTTGGCCCCTCCGCCATTCGCGGTCACGAGCGGATGCGCCACAACGTTGGCGCCGGGCAAGAGCTGTAAAGTTTCGGTGACGTTCAGTCCGACGAATACTACGCCGCAAAGCGCAAATTTGACCATCAGCGACAACGCGGTGGGGGCGCCGCAGGAGGTCCCGCTGTCCGGTACTGGCAAAGCGCCGAAGAAATAGCAGGGCTGGCAGGGCTGAGCCCTGCACCCAGTATTAAGGCCGCCCGCCGTTGGCGGGCGCGGGCAGCGCTAGTAGCGCGCGGTGTCTTAATACTGGCCTGCTGTGCCAACGGCCAGGGTTGAGGCCTGCACCCAGTGTTAAGGCCACGCTCCGTTGTCGCGCGGCGCAGGCGCGCGCAGCCGGCGTGGCGTTAACCTGCCGAAGCGGCTTGGCTCGAATCAAGCAAATTTGTACCGTCAGGTCCGGGTTCGACGATCGAGTGATATGCGGTGCGATGGTTTCTATCGCCTGGGAGGAACGCCATGAGCGATGAGCTAGCGAAATTGGACGCCACCGCGCAAGCCGATCTGGTCCGCCGCGGCGAAGTATCGCCGCTTGAACTGGTTCAGGCCGCAATTGCGCGGATCGAACGGCTCAACCCCAAGCTCAACGCCGTGATCCATCGCAGCTTCGAGCGCGCGATGGCGCAAGCGCGCAGCGGGCCGCCCGACGGACCGTTTCGCGGCGTGCCGTTTTTGTTGAAGGACCTTGGATGCGGAAACCTGGCAGGCGATCCAATCCACTGGGGCACTCGCGTTCTCAAAGAAGCCAACTACCGGGCTGCGACCACTTCGCATCTCGTGAACAAGTTCCACGCCGCCGGCCTGGTGATAGTCGGGCGCACCAACGTCCCCGAGCTTGGCGCATGGTCAACGACCGAGCCCGCCGCATATGGTCCCACGCGCAACCCCTGGAACCTCGAGCGCTCCTCCGGCGGATCCAGCGGCGGCGCCGCCGCTGCAACGGCGGCCGGAATCGTGCCGTTCGCGCATGGCAGCGACGGGGGCGGTTCGATCCGCAACCCCTCCAGCCAATGCGGCCTTATCGGGTTGAAGCCGAGCCGCGGGCGAATCTCGCTGGGACCCGACGTAGGCGAAGTCTGGGCAGGGATGGTCTTCGAGTTCGCCGTGACCCGCACGGTGCGCGATACGGCGGACCTGCTCGATTGCGTGCAGGGCCCGATGCCGGGTGACCCGTACGCCGCGCCCTCGCCCCGGCGGCCCTACCGCGAGGAGGTCGGGACGCCGCCGGGCAGGCTGCGCATCGGCCTGATGGACAGCTATCCCGGCCGGGAGGTTCACTCCGATTGCAGCGAAGCCGTGCGAGCGGCCGGCCATCTGCTGGAACGGCTGGGCCACAACGTCGAGGTATCGCACCCGGCCGCGCTGGTGAAGATGGACATGATGCAGCCCGTGCTTAACGTGATTTCCTCGTCGCAGGCACGCGACGTAGAACGGCTCGGACAGACCGTCGGGCGCGACATACGTCCCGACGACCTGGACTCGGACAACTGGCTGGTCTCCGAATCAGGAAAAGGAGTCCCGGCAACGCAGTATCTGGCGGCGCTCGAATCCTACAACCAGTTCAGCCGGGCGATGGCCTCATGGTGGGCGGGCGGCTTTGATATCCTCGTTACCCCGACGATCACGCGTCCTTCACCGAGGATCGGCGAGTTCGTGCCTGACCCAGCCAAACCGCTCGACGCCTTTACCCGCAGCGGCGCGATCCTCGCTTTTTGCATCCCGTTCAATATCACCGGCCAGCCCGCGGTCTCCTTACCGCTGCATTGGAACGGCGAAGGCCTTCCGATCGGAGTTCAGTTCATCGCCGCGATGAACCGCGAAGACCTTCTGTTCCGCCTCGCAGCGCAACTCGAAGGCGAGCTTCGATGGAGCGAGCGGCGGCCACCGATCCACGCCGGATCATAGAAGTAGTGGAGGGGATCGCGTGGCTGATTCGAAAAATCCCGCTCCCGATTCCCCGAGCAACGACGAACGCGTCGAGGAGCTGGCCAAAGAGCTGGCCGACCGGCTGCGCGCGATGCCCAATCGCCAGGATCTCACCGACTACGCGGTCAGCATCCTGAAGGAAAGCAGCGAAGATGCGGGCCAGTCCGAGCAGGCCGCGGCGACGGCTGAGCGCGCGTCGAGGAACGATCCGTTCAATCCGATCGCGTTTGCAATTCCACTGCTGGTGATAGGCGCGGTTCTGTGCGCGACGGGAATTCTGGCCGGCGTCGGGCTCGGTCTAATCGGGATCGCGTTGCTGATGGTGCTGTGGGGACTGATCGTCGCGTTCCTCGCCCGCTTCCACCGGCAGGGGCAGGGCTGAGCCCTGCACCCAGTAACGCCGCCCGCCGTTGGCGGGCTAAGTCGCGAGCAACTTCTCGACTAGCTTGCTAATCGATCCGCAAAATTCGTTTTTTAATTTGACTTAACATTGGCGCAACGGTAGCTAATGTCGCCAATCTTTTTGCGACTAGTCGGGGGACATTCGCATGAAGCACAAAAGTGTGACGGCGACGATGGTACTGCTCGGGGCGGCGGTCGCGTTTACGGCTTCGAGCGTGCCGCGCGCAGGCGCAGCGGCGAAGCATCCGGAGGCGATTGCCGCGCCCGTGGCAAAGGCGCCGTCGGCCGCCGGGAAACTCCACATCGCCGATCTGTACGGCAAGCTGCCGCTCAGCTTCGAGCCCAATCTGGGCCAGACCGACAAGCGCGTGAAGTTTCTCTCGCGCGGTCCGGGCTATTCTCTGTTCCTGACTTCGACTGAAGCGGTCCTCGCGCTTCGCAAACCCGAGGATCAGACCGACGCAAAGGCGCCGAGATCGCCCAGGAGCGCGCGGCCCGCGATCAAAGCCGCGCATCAGGCCGAGGCCTCGGTTCTGCGGGTGAGGCTGGTCGGAGCCAATGGCAAGGCGCAGAGCGAAGGAGTTGCTCCGCTTGCAGGGCGATCAAACTATTTGATCGGCAAGGACCCCAAGAAGTGGCGCACCAATGTCCCGACCTACGCCAAGGTTGCGTACCGCAACATCTATCCCGGAATTGACCTCGTCTATTACGGGACCAATCAGCGGCAGCTCGAATATGATTTCATCGTCGCGCCGGGCGCGAGTCCCGGCACGATCGGGCTTCGCTTCAGCGGGGCGAAGGGGCTGCGCATCAACGACAAGGGAGATCTCGTGATCGCGGTCAGCGGCGGCAAAGTTATCCATCACGCTCCGGTGATCTACCAGGAGAGCGATGGCAAGCGGCAGCCGCTGGCGGGCAAGGTTGCGTTTCGGGACAAAGACCTGATCGGGTTCGATGTAGCTTCATGGGATCGCAGCCGGCCGCTGTTCATCGATCCCGGACTGGTTTATTCGACTTACCTGGGCGGCAGCGCCGCGGATGTCGGTTACGGCATCGCAGTTGACGCGAGCGGTGATGCATACGTCACGGGACAAACGTACTCCCCCAACTTCCCGACCACGGGATTCTCCGTCCAGCAGGGCCTCCTCGGTCCCGCCGATGCTTTCGTAACCAAGCTGAACCCGGCTGGTTCGGCGCTGGTTTATTCCACTTACTTGGGCGGCAGCGGCAGCGACTCCGGTCAGGGCATCGCGGTTGACGCGAGCGGTGATGCATTCGTGACGGGAAGTACGACCTCCATCGACTTCCCGACCATTTCGCCGACTATAGCAGGCCCCTACCAGGCGACCATTGCCGGCAGCCAGAATGCCTTCGTAGCCGAGCTGGACCCGTCGGGTTCGGTGCTGATTTATTCTACTTGCCTGGGCGGCGGCGGCAGCGATGCTGGTTATGGCATCGCGCTCGACGCGAGCGGTGATGCGTACGTAACGGGAAGTACAACCTCCAGCAACTTCCCGGTAACGCCGTCCACCGCCTACCAGGCGACCATTGCCGGTAGCCAGAATGCCTTCGTAACCGAGCTGAACCCGTCGGCTTCGGCGCTGGTTTATTCCACTTACCTGGGCGGCAGCGGCGCCTCCGGCGACCAAGGTAACGGCATCGCGCTCGACGCGAGCGGTGATGCATACGTCACGGGAGGTACGACCTCCGCCAACTTTCCGATTACGGCGGGCGCTTACCAGACGGCCTACAGCGGCGGCCCGGAGAATGTCTTCGTATCCAAGCTGAACCCGTCGGCGTCGGGAGCGGCGTCGCTGGTTTATTCCACTTACCTGGGCGGCAGCGGCGGCGTGACCTATGGCGGTGCGCCCGCCGGCGACTGGGGTAACGCCATCGCGCTCAACGCCAGCGGTGATGCATACGTCACGGGAGAAACCTTCTCGACCAACTTCCCGATCACGGCGGGTGCCTTCCAGACGACTATCGGCGGCAGTCACGGCAATGCCTTCGTAACCGAGCTGAACCCGTCGGGTTCGGCGCTGGCTTATTCCACTTACCTGGGCGGTAGCGGCGGCATCAATTATGGCGACTACGGAGGAGGCATCGGGCTCGACGCGATCGGTGATGTATACGTGGCGGGAGCTACCTACTCCCACAACTTCCCGACCACGGCGGGTGCCTTCCAGACGAGCCTCGGCGGTACCGTCAATGCCTTCGTGACCGAGCTGAACCCGGCCGGTTCGGCGCTGGTTTATTCCACTTACCTGGGCGGCAACTTCGTCGACAACGGTAAAGCCATCGCGGTCAACGCCCGCGGTATTGCATATGTGACGGGATATGCGGCCTCCACCAACTTCCCGATCACGGCGGGCGCCTTCCAGACGACTTACGGCGGCGGCACCAGCGATGCCTTCGTCGCGAAGCTGAGTTTCGCGCCAGCGCTGGTGGTCAACACGCTCAGTGATTCAAGTACCTCCGGTGATGGGCTTTGCAGCCTGCGCGAGGCGATCAACAACGCCAACAGCCCGGGCGTCGATACCACGGGCGGCGACTGCGTCGTCGGCACCGGCAGCGACACGATCAACTTCAGCGTTAGCGGCACGATCACGCTGACAAGCATGCTTCCCGCAATCGCGAACACTCCCCCGTATTTTTTGACCATCGACGGAACCGGGCAGAACATCACCGTCGACGGGGCCAGTTCATACCGAATAATGTTCGTGAGTCCAGGTGCTACACTCAATCTTAGCAAGCTGACGCTCGCCCACGGATTCGTGACTCCTTATAACCGTGGAGGGGCCATCTGGAACAAAGGCACGCTGAGCGTCACTGACAGCACCTTGACGGGTAACAGCGCATCCACCGGCAAGGCTATATACAACGATTTCGGCACTCTGACCGTTAGCGGCAGCACCATTTCGAACAACACGGGCGCTGGTGATGGTGCAATAGGGAACGGAGACGGAAACAACGGTAACGGAGGTGATATCACAATAATCAACACCACCTTCAGCGGGAACACGGCTCCTGTTTCCCGCGGATCTTGCATCTTCATGGACCTTGGCACTCTGAGCATCATCAACAGCACCTTCTCGGGCAATAGTTCCAGCATCTGCATTTTCAACGGCGAAGGCCCGATCACCTTGACGAACTCCCTTTTAGTCGGCAATCCAGGCGGAAACTGTTACGGTTCCATTCTGAATAGCAGCTACGACATTTCCGACGACGGTACGTGCGGCTTCGGCACCAGCATCGCCGCCAACGGCGATACGATTGGCGACAACGTCAGCGACACCAATGTGGCGCTCGACCTCGACGGACTGGTGAATAACGGCGGGCCGACCAAGACCATCGCACTTGAATCGAGCAGCTATGCGATCGCCGCGATCCCGCCAGTCTATTGTCCAGCCACCGATCAGCGCGGAACTGTACGCCCGGCTCCTGGATACACCGCGTGCGACATCGGCGCGTTCGAGTACGGCAACGTCCTGCCGACGCCCACCGCGACGGCTACATTGACAGCCACGCCGACGGCGACTGCCACGGCGACGACTACCGCGACGCCGACGCGTACGGCTACCGCCACACGGACCAGGACGCCGACGCCGACGCGTACAGCCACCGCCACCCGGACCAGGACGGCCACGCCAAGCGCGACGCCGACCCCCAACGGCAGCGCCGGGCCGGCAACGCTTTCGTTCGGCGCCGAAGTCGCGGGGCAGACCTCGGCGACCATCAAGACCGTCACGGTGACGAACCACAGCAGCAAGGTGCCGCTGGTCATCTATAGCGTGGGCGTGACAAGCACTGACGGCTCATTAAGCGCTGAGTTCAACGTTACTGGCGGGTCGTGCGGCTCAACGGGTTACTCGTACAATGTGGGACCGTCGGGCACTTGCACAATCACCGTCAGCTTCACGCCGAGCGCGATAAGTTCCACTAACGGTCGCACCGGGACGCTTACGATCGTCGATAATGCCCCGGAGGGCACGCCACCGGGCACCGAGACCATTAGGATGCAGGGGACCGGCACGGCGGACGTGGCTACTTCACCTGCAAGCGTGACGATCAATAACGAGCAGTTCGGCAAAACGGTCACGAAGTACGTGACGATCACCAACAAGCGCTCGCAGCAGATCACGCTGACCCCCAGCATCACGCAAACCGCGAGCGGTTTCGCTCTGGCCGGCGGCGGTACCTGCGTTGGCTCGCCGCCGACCGTGCCGGCGGCCCATTCGTGCACGATCGCCTTCACTTACTCGCCGAGTGCTTTGACGCCGCCAGGCGAGTCCGGCACTTTGACGATCTCTGCCAGCCCCGACTTGGCGCCGTATCCGTACCACACGGTTGCGCTCTCGGCGACGACGGTGCCCGACACGGTTACGCCGGCCTCGCTGGTGTACGGTGATCTACTGCTGACCGACCTGCAGACCAAGACGGTGACCGTGACCAACAACTCGCCCTTGACACTCTCGCTCAGCGACGGGATCGGCGGCACTGACCCCACCGACTTCACAATCCTTGGCGGATGCGGTTCGACTCTTGCGCCGAACTCGTATTGCAACATCGCGATTGCCTTCGTCCCGACCGAAATTGGTACGCGCAGCGCGACGCTGGCCGTCACGATTGCGGGAGATCCGACGAGTCCGCACAACGTGAGACTCACCGGCACCGGCATGTAACCGGGCTATACCGATCCTGATGACGAAACCGCCGGGGCGAATTAATCGCTCCGGCGGTTCAACTTCCGGCCGTTGCACCGCTCGCTGTCTTCCGTTCCAATGTGCAGTGGAGACTTCGTTCGATGAGGCTTCGTTGCGGAGATCGGGCAAAATCAGGTAGCGTTGCGCCGGATTTCAAGCGTTTGCGATAGAGCCGCAGGAACTGGAATCTCTCACAGTGTATCTGCTCAGATTGCCGAGGGCGCCGTTGGCGGGCATCTGCCGGGAGTTTTGGTGGTAGCGGATGGCTAAGTTCGACTGGAACGAAACGAAACGCCAGATAACCGAGTCGCAGGTCTGGCAGTCGATATTCAGGCACGGCTACGAAGATACGCCGCGCAACCGGATCCAGATGGTGTCCGGCAACGTGTGGCTCCATCTGCATCCGCCCAAAGTGCAAAAGCATGTGGTGCGCCTGCGCTTCACCTGGTGTATGGGCGGCATCACGTTTTTGCTTTTTCTGGTGACGGTCGTCACCGGCGTGTACCTGATGTTCTACTATCGGCCGACGGCGGAATACGCCTACGCCGACATGAAGTACCTGGAATTCGACATGCCGTTCGGGATGCTGATGCGCAATATGCATCGATGGGCCGCGCACGGAATGGTGATCGCGGTGTGGCTGCACATGTTCCGGGTGTTCATGACCGGCTCGTACAAGCCGCCGCGCGAGTTCAACTGGGTGGTCGGCGTGATCCTGCTGGTGCTGACGCTGCTGCTGTCGTTTACCGGATACCTGCTGCCGTGGGATCAACTTTCCATTTGGGCGGTGACGGTCGGCTCGAACATGGCGCGCGCCACGCCGCTGCTTGGGCACGGCGGTCCGTTCCATGAAGTGCTCGGGGTGAATCCGGTGTACGACGCGCGCGCATTTATTTTCGGCGGCGCGGAAATCGGACCGCACACGCTGCTGCGTTTCTACATTTTGCACTGCATCTTTTTCCCGTTGATCGCGGGCATCTTCATGGCGGTGCACTTCTGGCGAATCCGCCGCGACGGCATGTCGGGGCCGCTGTAGGACGGGACGAGAACGACCGATGGGAGAGCTGTTTTCATGGCTGTCGCACGAGGGAATCGTGCGCGTGCTGTCGGTGCCGGCCGCCATCGCGGTCATGCTGTACGTCGTGTACGTGCTGGCGGCGCCGCCCCCGTGGAGCGACGACGAGGACGGAGCGCCTCGCTAAGGGATTATCATGGCAAGCCGGGAAGCTGACCAAGGCGGCCTCGCGATGCGCGCGGCGGGAGCGGGCGCGGGCGGAGCCGGCGCGAGCACGCCGTCGGGCGCCGGGTCGAAGCGCACCGAAGCACCGATCAAGAAGGCGGGCGGCGGCGAAGAGAAGCTGCACACTTGGCCGTTTCTGGTGCGCAGCGAATTCCTGATAGCGATTCTGGTGATCATCGTTTTGACGGTGTGGTCGCTGTTGCTCAACGCGCCGCTGGAGCAGCCGTCAAATCCGACTCGGACGCCGAATCCGTCGAAGGCGCCGTGGTACTTCCTGGGCTTGCAGGAAATGCTGGTGTTTTTCGACCCGTGGTACGCGGGCGTAGTGCTGCCCTGCTTAATCATCGTGGGCCTGATGATGATCCCGTATCTGGACATCAATCCGAAGGGCAACGGCTACTACACGTTTCGCGAGCGAACGTTCGAGATTCTGACTTTTTTCGTCGGCTTCCACATTTTATGGGTTTCGTTCATCATCATCGGCACATTTTTCCGCGGTCCCGGATGGAATTGGTTCTGGCCGGGGCAGGTCTGGGACCCGCATCTGGTGGAGGCGCTGACCAACGTCGATTTGCCGTACATGTTCGGCTTGCGCGACTACGTGGCGTCGGCGATTTTCGGATTGGCGGTGATCGGCGGCTACTTCGCGGTGGGGTACGCGGGGTTGTATTTCTGGATACGATCGCGGCCGGCGGGCGATCCATGGTCGGCGTTTCCCGGCGGCGGCCGGGAGATATTGAAGAAATGGGGGCCGGTGCGCTTCGGCATCACCGGATTTCTGCTGCTGGCGATGGCGGGAGTGTTCATCAAGATGACGCTGCGGCACGCGTTCAACATCAAGTACATCCTGGTTACGCCCTGGATTAACATCTGAAGTGCGCGTGATCCCGTGTTCATCCTCGCCAAAGTAATTCAGGCGCTCGGAATCGCCGATGTCGGATTCGCGCTGTACGCGGGGATGACCCAGCCGCACGGAATGGGAACCGAATACAAGTTCACCGGGATCGGCATTGTGGTTTTTCTGGTCGGATACGCCGTCGAGGTGCTGTGGACTCGCGCGGGTAAATGACTATTGAGTATTTGTGGGTATCTGGACGGCGGCCCCGCGGCGGCATTCGTAGTTGAGGAACAGGATAACAGCAGATGGCCGGCAGACCGGGGCTCGATCCCGTTGAAGAAGGAAAATCATACAGCGCTCTGTTCGTGCTGATGATAGCGGTGTTGCTCGCGACCACGGTCTGGTCGATTTGGGACGACACCATCTCGCGCCGTCCGTGGAAGCAATACCAGCTCCAGTGGGACCGGCTGGCGTACGACAAGTACATCAAGGACGCGGCGGACGAGCAGAAGCGCCTCGACGCCGATCCCGAATACCAGAAAGTCTCGAAGGATTTGGCCGCGGCGCGCGACGAACTCCACTCCGGCGCCACCGCCGCCAGGTTGGCGGCGCTGCGCGCGCAGTTGACCGATCTGAAGAACACGGCCAACGACAAGGATCAACTGGTCCGCTTCACCAGGTCGTATTTGACCGAGCGATGGTACGACTACAACCACGCCATCCAGGAAAGGGAAAGCCCGGTACCGTACAAACAGGAAATCGATAAGCTCAATGCCGAGCTCGCGCGGGAAATTATCGTCTCCGATCAAGCCAGGGACAACCTGCAGGCGGTCAAGGATCAGATCGAGGCGCTCAACTCGAAGGTCGAGAGCCTGACCGATCGGCTGAAAAAGTTCACCGCCAAGCGCGACGATTTCCTCGACAAGGCCGACACGTGGATGATCCCGGTCAAGTTCCGCAACCTCGTCCTGTTCCGCTATCCCAAGCTTCCGAGGATTGAGCAGACCGCGATTGACGACTTCGACCGCAACGCCTTCGACGAGGCGATCGCGAGGGTCGATCGATGCCAGAGCTGCCATATGGGCGCCGACAAGAAGGGCTTCGAGAATGCGCCTCAGCCGTTTCGCACCCACAGCAACTTCGATCAGATCATACTGAAGCATCCGCCCGACAAACTCGGATGCACGCCATGTCACGACGGGCAGGGGCCGGCGGTCAGCTCGGTGCTGGCGGCGCATGGCGACGATCCGAATTGGGATTCGCCGATGCTGCGGGGCGACAAGACGCAGTCCCGATGCATCAAGTGCCATATGGACGTGGGCTCGCTGCTCGATTCCGGCGGCAAACCGATCGCGGCGAACTGGGTCGAGGGCGAACGGCTGTTCGAGCAGGCGGGATGCGCGGGATGCCATCTGGTGGCGGGCTACGAGGATATGTCTAAAATCGGCCCGTACCTGAAGCTCGCGGCGGCAAAGCTCGACCCGTCGTGGCTCGTGCGATGGATCTCCGATCCGGAGGACTTCCGCCGGTTCACGCGCATGCCGGACTTCACGCTCCGGCGCGCCGACGCGGTTGCGCTGGCCGCGTTCATCCTGGACAGCTCGTCGAAGAATTCAAAGGACTGGCGCGCGGCTCATCCCGAGCCTGCGACGCTGGAGGCTGGCGTCAACGATCCGGCGTTGGTCGAGGAAGGCAAGGGCCTGTTCGAATCGGTCGGCTGCAAGGGATGCCACGCGATAGAGCCGAATCAGCATGCGTCTCCGGTCGGCGTCGCGGCGGACTTCGGAAAGGGCCAGACGTTCACGGCCAAGGACTTCGCGCCCAACCTGGGCAGGATCGCCGAGAAGACTTCGGCGGCGTGGATATACGCGTGGCTGAAGAACCCGCATGACTTTTCGCCGCAAACGGCGATGCCGTCGTTGCGGCTGACCGATCACGAAGCGCAAGCACTGACCGCGTTCCTGATGACGCATGGCAAGAAGAGGGAATTCGCCAACCTCGCATCCGCGCTCGAAAATCCCGCGCAGATCAAGAAGGGCGAAGCGCTGGTGCGCAAGTACGGATGCTTCGGATGCCACGAGATCGAAGGGATGGACAAGGAGTCGCGAAACGGCGTCGAGCTGACGACCTTCGGCTCCAAGCACGTCGACGAACTATCGTTCGGTAACCGGACGCAGATTCCCGAGACCTGGGATCAGTGGACCTTCCATAAACTGCAATCCCCGCGCTCCTACGCCACCAGGAACGTCGAGCAGTTGATGCCGAAGTACCATTTCAACTTCGCCGACATCCAGAACCTGGTCGTGTTCCTGGCCGGACTGACGCAGGGCAAGGTGCCGGAGCAGTACCGGATGCCCGGATCGGAGCATCAGGCGCAAATCGTTGCGGGCCGGCAAATCGTCAATTACTACAACTGCGTCGGCTGCCATGTCATCGAGAATCGCGGCGGTTACATCCGCCGCCTCTACCCGGGAGATGAAATCAACTTTGCCCCGCCAATACTCGATGGCGAGGGCTTCAAGGTTCAACCCGAGTGGCTATTCGCGTTCCTCCAGGAACCGACCCCGATTCGTCCGTGGCTTAAAATCAGGATGCCCTCTTTTCATCTCACCAACGGTGATGACAACACGATCGTCAATTACTTCACCGCGCTGTCGGACGTGAACGTGCTCTACACGTTCATCGACACCAACCTGATGACGCCGGCTGAGCTGGCGGCGGGCGCGAAGATGATGACCAAGGACTACTTCAACTGCTTCAGTTGCCATCAGGCGGGCGACAAAAAGCCCGAGGGACCGCCGTCGGGATGGGCGCCGGACATGGCGCTGACGCATATCCGGCTCAATCCCGAATGGGTGCTGAAGTGGATCGCAAATCCGTCGGCGTTACAGCCGGGAACCAAGATGCCGTCGTACTATCCGGGCGGCCCGGAGGACATTCTGGGCGGCAACCAGGGCCAGCAGATCCGCGTGCTGAGGGACTATATTTTCTGGCTTGGGACCCATCCGGAAGCGACACCGCCGGCCCAGACGGCAACGGCGCCAGTGAAAACTGAAAAGCGAAAGGCGAAGTGAGTAACAGGTTGGTTGTTATCGTCCGGTCGATTGAGCGGGCAACTGATTATTCGCTAAGCTCAGAAAATTCGATTTAACTGAGTAAAACATATCAGCGATTTCGGCGGAGAAATGGTAATGAAAAAGTTTGCAGTTGTAATGGCGGCGTGTGCAGCTGTCGCGGTTGGCATGAGCGTTGGCGCCGGCCTCGCAAGCGCTGCCGGGGGCACGATCAGCGGAACCATCAAGTATGACGGTACGCCACCCCCGCCCAGGAAGCTCGATGTGAACAAGGACAAGGACGTCTGCGCACTGCATCCGCACTTCGAAGACGACCTGATCGTCGGCAGCGGCGGCGGAATCGCTAACGCGGTGGTGACCGTGAAAGGCGCCAAGGGCGACATGAAGCCCGGCGAAGTTAAATTCGATCAGAGGGGATGCGACTACACGCCGCACGTGCTCGCCTTCGAGGCCGGCAGCACCGTGGATATCCTGAACTCGGACGGGATTCTGCACAACATCCATTCCTATTCGACCAAAAATCCGGCGTTCAACATGGCCCAGCCCAAGTTCAAGAAAGTAATCCAGCGAAAGGTCGAACAGCCGGAAGTGATCAAGATCACCTGCGATGCGCACGGTTGGATGCACGCCTGGTGGGTCGCGACCGACACTCCCTACTTCGCCGTAACCGACGACAAGGGCAACTACTCGATCGCGGGCGTGCCGCCGGGCAACTACGAAGTCGAAGTGTGGCAGGAAAAGCTCGGCACGCAGGACCAGAAAGTCGAAGTGAAGGACGGCGCGACGGCAACCAACAATTTCTCGTTCAAGCCGAAGAGTTGAGCGCCAATCCGCACCGATGATTAAACGCCTAGCTACGCTCGAAGTCGCGACCTCGGACCTCGCGGACGCGGCCTCGACTTACGAAAAGAACTTCGGCTTTGCCGTTGTCAGGCCGACGGACGGCAAGTCGGCGTCGGTGAAGGTCGGCGGCGCGGAAATTCGGCTCGTCGCCGCCGCTACTGAAGAGCCGTCGAGCGAAGGGATGATTGGTCTCTGGCTCGAGGCGGAGGACGTCGATCAGGTGATGGCGGAATTCCGCGCCGCCGGTCTCGACCCCGGCCCGATTCGGATCGGGCCCGGACGCCGTATCCTGGCGATCGATCCGAAACTCGCCAATCAGGTCCCGCTGTTCATCTTCGATCGCAAGGCCTGACTATCACTGCCATGCGCCGCGGCTGCCCGGTCATGGAATGCAACTTTGGCTGGTCACGCCGAATTTGTCGCTGCCCGAGTTGATCCATTGATCGGTGCCGCAACTGGTGTTCTCGTCGATGCTGTCAACGCCTCCCAGATTGCCGGTGCTGGATATATCGGTAACCACATTTCCTCCGTTGCCAACGTCGATCACGATCCCTGCGTCGCCATTGTCCTGAGGACTGAAGTCGTAGATTCGGTTCCCCGAACTTGGCTTCACTCCCGGGCACGTGGTCCCGCGGGTGTCGTCGTTATGGCAGCCGATATAGACTCCGGTCTTGGTGTTGTTGCGACTACTGAAGCAGTTTACCTGGTTGCCCTTACCGCTCCGTATCCAGACGCCGTACACGGAGTTATCGTCGGCGTCAAAATCGTTGATGTTGGCGCCGGTGGCGCCGTTGAGGAATACGCCCACCACGTTCCCGTGGACATTGACCCAGTCCGAGACCGTGTTCTTGCCATCTACCTCAAGTCCATACTTCCAGCCCGAGACGCTAATGTCGCTGGGTCCCCCGCCACCCTCGATGAAGGCGCCGCTGGAACTTTTCAGCACACGAATGCCCACCCCGGTCGAAGTGCCCGACCCTGGACCCGTGATCCCTTTGGCCTGCAGGTTGAGGATAACGTTGGAAGCTTTGATATCGATGCAATCGCCGGTTGATGCCGACAAGGCCGACGTCACGGTGTAAGTGCCAGCCTTCGTAATCGTGCAGCCGCACGCCGAAATCGACGTGCCGCACGTCGTCGTCGCGGCCGATGCTTCCTCTTCTGCCCGAACGGCGCCGTGACCAAGCAGCAAGGTGATCGCGAGCGCGGCGGTAATCCGTAGCCACTGTCGTGGTTCAAGCTGATGGCAGTTCATATTTTGCTCCTTCCATTGGCAGATTGTTCGCTGGCCAGTCGTTTAGCTATAATTCAGATATTCTTATATATCAAGCTCTTTATTTTAACGATAGCTTATAATCTGGCTTTCACTGTGGAGTGTTCCGAGTGCGTCCGCAAGGAGCCAGTCTGATCTCTGGCGGCGATCCGAGAGCTAGCAGCGATCCCCAACCGCGCTCGCGCTCAGACCTCGGTGGTGAAAGTGGCGCAGACCGCTTCCTCGAGCCTGCGCGTCAGCTCGGTGCGGTCGGCGCTGCGCATTTCCTCGGTCACGATCGGCTTCCCAATCGTCATGCGCATCGCGCAGCCCGGGGTCACGATTATCGCGCGGCGGGGGAAAATAAGGCCGGACCCGCTGATCGACATCGGCACCGCCGGCAACTTCGACAGGATCGCGAGCCACGCCGCGCCGTCCTCGAACTCGTGCACCCGGCTGTCGTTGAAGCGATGACCCTCGGCGAAGACGCACACGTCAAGCCCGCTTCGGATGATCGCAATCGCCTTGCGGATTTGCTTGCCACCGCCCTGGCGGTCGATTATCACGTGACCGCCGCGTTGCATCGCGTAGCCTACCACCGGGATTTTGAGCAGCTCCTTCTTGGCCACAAAACGAGGCTCGCCCGGTATGAACGCGGCGACGGCGAAGATGTCGAAGAAGCTCTTGTGGTTTGCTACCAGGATGAACGACTTCAGACCGGCGAGATTTTCGAGACCTTCGATTTGTACCTTGATACCGCAGACCCAGATTATCCCGCGAGCCCATACGCGAGTGATCAGTGTGACCGCGTGCTGCTTGCCCATCGCGCCAGCAATCGCCGCGGCGATTGCGAAAGGCGCGGTCCATAACACGGACAGCATCGTCGCGATGATGCCCCATGCGAGGTTGAAGATGCCGCGGCGCGCACCGGCGGCGTACGGCGAAGCCTCGGCGTGATTGGCCATGCCCGAATACTTTGCCCGCTCGCCGCGCCGCCCTGCAAGCGCATCGCGGATGCGATTGGCAGTACGCATCCGGCGCAGCATGGAAAGTTGACTCCGCCCCGATGGCGTTGGTACATCGATCATAGCGAGACCAAGCCGAGCGTCGAGGATTCAATGGGCCATATCACCGGATTTCAGCAGTTTCTCGAAATCCTGACCGTGCCGGACAACGTCCCGATCATCGGGATGATGATCCTGGTGATATTTTTCACCTATATCGCGCTCAAGCAGGGCCGGCGCAACGATCAGCTGATCGAGCACGGCCATCGCGAGCGCATCGCCGATGAGATGAGGAAGTAGGCGCGGGGCGGATGATCATCGCGATTGCCGCCGTTCTAGCTGCCACGATTCAAACGACCCCGGCCGCGAATTTATCCGCGGCGTCCGGCAACGGCGCTGAAACGGCATGCGCCGAAATCAAGACTGCGCTTCATGCGCTAGCCGGCGCGGAGCACGACGAAGCGATTGCGCTCGACCTTGCGTCGAGCGGCGGCAATTCGGCCGCGATCGTTGAGGCGCGGCTCTCGGTCCTGCTCGATCGCACGCAGGATCTGCGCCTCGCGCTCAGGCACGTGCGTCAAAGCGCGGTCGCGCGCGACACGACGGTCGATCAATGCACGCGGATGGGATTTCGCGCGCTGGTGATATCCGAGAAGCTGAGTTCCGACGTGGAAACGGTCCTGTTCGGCGGCTACGATGCTGTGGCGCAGGCGCCCGAGCTCAAGTCTGACTCTGCTGCGCGCGCTGCACCGCCGCCCGCTCGGCAACCCTGACCTGCCGTGCGCCAGCGTTGCGTGGAACGAACACTGCCGCCACCGCAAGCATCAGCAAAACCGCCTGCGCGCCGAGTGATTGAACAGTAGGGAACAGACCGAGCATCGGAATCGTTGGCGCGTAATCCACGAAGGTGGCCGATACGATCGACGCTTCCTGCAAGCTCGCGATGCCCTGGCCGACAAAGACGACCGCCAGCGCGTAGAGCATGATCGAAGTCGCGCGGAAAAAGACCCCTATCGGGATTCGATCGGCGGCGCGCCTGATCACCACGAAGGACGCGGCCAGCGCGACCGCGGCAACTGCGATGCCGGCCGCCACCGCGTGACGCTCGACGGCCTCGGTCGCGCCGTTGGTGAGCGCCTGAAAGAACACGATCGTCTCCGCACCCTCGCGCATCACGGCGAGAAACGCGGTAAGCCCGAGCGCGATACCGGGAATCGCGCTGCGCTCGGCGCTCTTTAGTTTGTGCGAGATAAACTTCATCCAGCGGTCGGCCTGGCCCTTCGAGGTCATCCACGAGCTGACGTAAAACAGGGTTGCGGCGGCAAAGAGCTGGAAGACGCCTTCGAGCGTGTCGTTGGCGTCGTCGGTGATTATATGATCGACCACCCACGCCAGAACGATGCTGGCGATGATCGCGGCTAGCGCACCCGCGTAAACGTCACGGGAGCGCCCGACTCGTCCCTCGGCGCGGGTGGCGGCCGCGAGCGCGACGACGACCAGCATGGCTTCCATGCCTTCGCGGAACAGGATGCCCAGCGAGTAGAAGAAGTAAGCGACGGCGGTTTGGGTGATCATTGGTTGATGCTCAATTCAATTCTGAGAATGATTCTCAATTCCGACTGTAGCCCTAACCCCGCGCCCTGTCAACGATCCCGATTTATCCGTCCTAAGCGGGCTCAGCCGCTCATACTTGCGACCGTCCGACGCCGGTAGTAACGTCGGTAATGAAGCGGGCCCGCCGATTTTTCGTGCGCACGGCCGCTTCAAGTTTTTTTTCGGGGCTGTTTCGGGGATGCGGGCCCTGCGATGCATTCGGACGTCGATGCGATGCTCAGTTTGAGGCGGTCAATCTCCTGATGCGATGCGTCTATTGCAGCAAGCGCGCCGGTTTGGTCCGCCGCGTCTGCATCGTGTGTGCAAAAGTAGTCGCGATCGTGGACCGCGCCGGCGGCGAAGTCGGATTGACCGGGCTGGTCGATATTTTCGTAGCAGAGGGTCTCACGCGGGAGCAGGTCGATGCGGTGCTCGACACGGAAGTCGGCGCCGAACCGACAATCCGCGACCGGCTCACCTCGAACATGACGAACGTCCTGATGCGCAACCTCGGGATGCCGGGGCGCCAGTCGCCCGAAGACGTAAGGAAGGTGCGCACCGCAATGCGAAGCGGTGGCGGCGCCGGCACGTGGGTTGGCGGAGGGGAGCCCCCGGAGCATCATTGAGATGCGCCGGTGACTGAATCGACGCTGAATAGTTTGGGGAGAGGCGAATGAATTTGCAGCAGATCGGCGTCATCGGGGCCGGACAGATGGGCGCGGGGATCGCGCAGGTCGCAGCGCAGGCGGAAATCTCGGTAGTGATGCATGATATCGCGCCGGAGCTTTGCAAGCGCGGGGTCGATTCGATCGCGCGCAACCTGGGGCGGATGGTCGAGCGCGGGCGCTTCAAGCCCGAGGAGCGCGATCGCGTGATGCGCCGCGTCAAGACGACCACCGAGCTCGAGGACCTGGCCGGGGTTGGCTTCGTGATCGAGGCGGTGATCGAGAACGAAGACGCGAAGATCGCGCTGCTGCAGAAGCTCGACCGGGTCTGTCCGCCCGAGACGATTTTCGCCTCGAACACCTCGTCGATTTCGATCACCAAGATGGGGGCGCGGACTTCACGCGCCGACCGCGTGATCGGGATGCACTTTATGAACCCGGTCCCGGCGATGAAGCTGGTCGAAATCATTCGCGGACTGGCCACCTCGGAAGCGACTTATCAGCAGACCCGCGCGCTCGCCGAGCAGCTCGGCAAGACCACGATGACGGCGCAGGATTTTCCCGGGTTCATCGTCAATCGCGTGCTACTGCCGATGATCAACGAAGCGATTTACACGATGTACGAAGGCGTCGGCGGCGTAACCGATATCGACATCGCGATGAAGCTCGGCACCAATCAACCGATGGGCCCGCTCGAGCTGGCGGATCTGATCGGGCTGGACACCTGCCTTGCGATCATGGAGGTGATGCATCGGGTGCTCGGCGACGACAAGTACCGCGCATGCCCGCTGCTGAAGAAGTACGTCGATGCCGGATACCTGGGCCGCAAATCAGGCCGCGGTTTTTATGTATATGATGAGAAGGGTACTTTGATTCCGCCATCGCGCTGAGCGTGGCTGCGCGCCGGGATCACCTGCGTGCGCCGGGAGGAGACCAGCATGTCCGTAAAGGCATTCATCCTGATCGACACGTCGCCGGGAAAGGCGCGCGAGGTCGCGGCCAAGATTCGAGGCGTGGGCGGCGTTTCGGTGGCGCATGCGGTCACCGGGCCGCACGACATCATCGCGATCGCCGAGGCCGCGGACGTGACCTCGCTCGGCGAGCTGGTGGTGCAGAAGATTCAGAGCGTGACCGGAGTTAATCGGAGCCTGACTTCAATCGTCGCGGATTGAAGCAGGCAAAATAGGGTGGCGGCAGCGCGGCCCGGCGCGGCGATCGTATGGATCAGAAAAAAACCGCATTCAGGAAGTAGTGTATCGATGGCTGAATTACCGGTAATCAAGCGGCTCAGAAAAGACCTCGAGACGCTCAAGCGCGAGCTCACCGTGGACCTGCCCAAGGAACTCGAGCGCGCCCGCGCTCACGGTGACTTGTCCGAAAACGCCGAATGGGCCATGGCCAAGCAGCGCCAGGAGTTCCTGCGCGCGCGGGTGGGCAACCTCGAGGCGCGAATCGTCGAGCTCACGATGATCGACCTCGAGACCATTCCGCGCGACACCGTCGGCCTGGGCAGCCGCGTCCGGCTTGAGGATCTCGACGAGGGCGGTATCGCCGAGTTCGAGATCGTGGTGCCGGAGGAAGTTGACGGCGCGCAGAACCGCATCTCGCTGTCGTCGCCGCTGGGCCGCGCGCTAATCGGCAAAGCGGCCGAAGACGATATCGAAGTCGTCACGCCCAAGGGCAAGCGCGCGTACATGGTAAAGCAGCTTACGACGATCCACGCGCTGCTGCTCCTGGCGGAAAACGGGACGAAGTAACCGGCCCGAACCCGCGATCAATCGCCGAACATCGAGTCGATCTGTTCCTTGAAGTGCGCCCCAACGATCTTGCGGCGCACCTTGAGCGACGGCGTCAGCTCGCCATTTTCCTGCGTGAACGGCTGCGGGACGATGGTGAACGCGACGATCATTTCCACGTCCGAGAGCTGCTTGTTGATTTCGCGAATCCGCCCATGCATGAAGGTCCTCAGCGCCTGTGATTTCGCCAGCGCATCTGCGTTCTTCGGATCCAGGTTGTTGCTGGCGAGAAACTCCACCAGGTTTTCGTAGTCCGGCACTATCAGCGCCGCCAGATGCTTGCGGCGGTCGCCGAACACGCAAGCTTGCGAGATGAATTTGTCGCCGGCGAGCTTGCTCTCGACGTAGGCGGGCGACACGTTCTTGCCGCCCGAAAGCACGATGATCTCTTTCTTGCGGTCGGTGATCGAGATGTATCCCTCGACGTCGATCTTGGCGATGTCGCCGGTATGCAGCCATCCTTGTTCGTCGATCGCTTCCTTGGTGTCGGCATCGAGCTTGTAGTAGCCCTTCATGATGTTCGGCCCGCGCAGAAGCAACTCGCCGTCGGCGGCGGTTTCGACCTGGATATGCGCCAAAGGCCGGCCCACCGTGCCGATTCGGGTCTTGCCGTTGTGCAGATTGCACGCGACCACGGGAGCCGCCTCGGTCAGGCCATAGCCCTCGACGATTGGAATTTCGGCGGCGGACAGAAAGCGGTTGATCTCGGTCGGCAGCGGCGCGCCGCCGGAAATCAGGTAGCGCATTCGATTTCCGAAGATCGAGCGCACTCGCGCGAAGACCAGGCGCCGGAACAGCGCCATCGACAGCGCAAGCATAGGCGGAAGCGGTTTGCCGCGATGCCGGTACTCAGCCGCTTGTTCGCCCGCCGCCAGCGCCATTTTGAACAGCCGCTGGCGAATCGCAGGCGAGCTCTCCACCGTGCGCATCACGCGGCTATGTATCACTTCGAGCAGGCGCGGCACCGTGAGCACCACCGTCGGATTGACCTCGGTCAGGTTCGCCGCGATCTGCCCGAGGCTTTGGGCAAACGCAATCGTCGCTCCCGCCATCGCCACGGTGTAATAACCCGCCGTCCGTTCGAACGAGTGCGCGATCGGCAGATGCGACAGCGTCATGTCGCTGGCGTCCAGCGTAAGCGCGGCGAGCGCGTCCTCGCAGTTGGAAATGATGTTGCCGTGCGAGAGCATCACGCCCTTCGGCGCGCCGGTGGTGCCCGAGGTATAGATGATCGTCGCGAGGTCTTCGCTGCTGCCCTCGACGATCGCCGCCGGCGTATCGCCGCTCACCGATGCCATCGTCGTGATCGCGGGCGTTCCGTTCGCGGCGGCGGCGGGCTCCGCGCCGCGATGCATGGCGATAATCGCCGTGACCTCGGGAATCGAACTGCCCAGCCCGAGAATTTTCTTGATCATCTCGGGCCCGTTGGCCGCGACGACTTTCGCCCCCGAGTCGCTGATAACGTGCGCGGTCTCCTCGCGTCCGCTGGTCGTGTAGAGCGGTACGACGATCGCGCCGAGCCCCAGCACGGCCTGATCGGCGATGATCCATTCGGGGCAATTCTCGGAAAGGATCGCGACGCGATCGCCCGCGCGCACGCCCAGGCTCGGCAGACCGGCGCGAAGCTTTCCGGCGGCGTCGGAGACTTCGGTCCATGAGTGGTCAGTCCAGACTTTGCCGGGCTTGTCCTTTAGGAACACCCGCGCGCCGTGCTTGCGTACCTGCGCCTCGAAAACTTGGGAAAGGGTCGCGACGCGATCAGCCATGAGCGATAAATACCTCCCGTTACTCGACTAGCCCTTGTAGCCCAAACGTTTGTCGCCGCCAATCTCGCTCGTACACCTTATTACCGGACCCGCAGCCCATGCGATCCTCGGACCGCGAAGCGCTTGAAATTATTACCGAAATGTGGGCGTCATGGCGGCTATTGGGCGGGCGTTGCGGTGGCGGATAAATATTTTTCATTTCACTGGTCGGCGCGCTGACGGGCATAATCACACCCGATTCATGAGTCGAAAAGCGTTGAACCGTTGCATCAGCCACCTTGATCGGCGCGGCGAATGCTGGCGGGGAATTTTCGGATTGGCAGCGCAGAGGTAACGCTTCGATGCTCGAGTACCTGTATCTTCCGCACGACATCTCGACCTTCGGTCCCCAGGTCGATTGGCTGTTTGAGTTGATCTTCTGGCCCGTGGCGGCCGTTTGGATCGCGGTGATGGTCGCGATGGTGTTCTTCATGATTCGCTATCGCGCCCGGCCCGGCCGCAAGGCGGAATATATTGAAGGCAATCCGCGTCTCGAAATCATCTGGACCACGGCGACCGCCGTTATCCTGGTGATTCTGGCGCTTATGAGCCGCTCGACCTGGGCTGATATCAAGGAGCATGGCCCTCCGGGGGAAGCCTTCTATCTGGTGAACGCGAAGCAGTTCAACTGGGAATTCACTTATCCGGGGCCCGACGGCAAATTCGGCGAAAAGGGCGAGATCACGATCGAGAACGAGATGCACGTGCCGGTCAACAAGGTAGTGCGGATCGATCTGACTTCGAGAGACGTTATCCACAGTTTTTTCATCCCCAACATGCGCCTCAAGCAGGACGTCGTGCCCGGCCACACAATCCACGTCTGGTTCGAAGCGACCGAAACCGGGCAGTACGAAATTGCGTGCTCGGAGTTGTGCGGCTTCGGGCATTCGGGGATGAAGGCCAGCCTGACGGTCCAGTCGCAAGAGGATTACGACAAGTGGCTCAAAGACCTGTATGCACACCCGCCCGCGCCGCCCGCGTCGTCCTCGCCGGCCACGCCGGCCACGCCGCCCCAAGGAGCTAGCCCACAATGAGCAGCACGGCAGCGGTTGCGGCGCACGGCGCGCGCGCGGAGCGTTCTTCGCCCGGCTTTTGGCGCACGTATATTTTTTCCGAAGATCACAAGATGATCGGGAAGCAGTTCCTGTTCATGGCGCTGGTCATGATGGCGATCGGCGGCCTGATGGCGATGCTAATGCGGTGGGAACTCGCGTTTCCCGAAACTCAGGTCCCGGGATTTCACTGGGTGCCCGAACCGTTCATGTACGACGGCGCGATTCCGCCCAATACCTACAACGCGATGTTCACGATGCACGCCACGATCATGATCTTTTTCGTGGTGATCCCGATCCTGGTGGGATGTTTCGGCAACTTCCTCATCCCGCTGATGATCGGCGCGCGTGAGATGGCGTTCCCAAAGCTGAACATGCTGTCGTTCTGGGTCGGCGCGGTCGCGGGCCTGATCCTGCTCTCCTCGTTCTTCGCAACCGGCGGTTCTGCGGCCGCGGGATGGACCTCGTACGCGCCATTGAGCGCAGTGGCGATCTACACCGGCGTCGATTGGGGCCAGAACTTATGGTGCATTAGCATCATCGTGCTCGGCGTCTCGTCGCTGATGGGCTCGATCAACTACATCACCACGATCGTCAACATGCGCACCGAGGGGATGAATTTCTTCCGCCTGCCGCTGGTGATCTGGTCGCTGTTCATCACCGCGATTCTGTCGCTGCTCGCGCTTCCGATGCTGATGACGGTGCTTGCGCTCCTGCTGTTCGACCGCATGGGCGGGACCCATTTCTTTCTGCCCGCGGGTGGCGGAGAGCCGCTGCTGTGGCAGCATCTGTTCTGGTTTTCCGGCCATCCCGAGGTTTACGTCATGATCCTGCCCGCGATGGGGATCGTCTCCGACATCATCGCGACGTTTTCGCGCAAGCCCATATTCGGATACCGCACGATGGCGTACGCGATGATCGCGATCGCGGCCCTCTCGTGGACCGAGTGGGGCCAGCACATGTTCCAGTCGGGGATGAATCCGGCGCTCGCCGGCGGTTTTATGATCACCACGATGTTCGTCGCGGTGCCGGCGACGCTTGTGACTTTTAACTGGCTCGGCACGCTCTACAAGGGCAGCATCCATTACACGGCCGCGATGTTGAACGCGCTGGCGTTCGTCGCGATGTTCGTGATCGGCGGGATGTCGGGAATCTGGATGGCGTCCGCGCCGGTGAACATGTACCTCCACGATACTTACTTCGTCGTCGCGCACATTCATTACGTACTGTTCGGCGGCAGCCTGTTCGGGATTTTCGCAGGCCTTACCTATTGGTATCCTAAGATGTTCGGCCGCATGATGAACGAGACGATGGGCAAGATTCACTTCTGGATCACGTTCGTGTCGTTCAATTGCACCTTCTTCCCGATGCACATCCTGGGGATGGCGGGGCACATGCGCCGGATTTACAATCCGCAGCAGTACGATTTTTTGAAGCCGATCATTCCAATAAACGAGTTTATTTCGATAAGCTCTTTCGTGCTCGGCGCCGCGCAGCTCCTGTTCCTGGCGAACATCGTCTGGAGCTGCTTCAAGGGCGCCAGGGCCAGCGAGAATCCGTGGCACGCGAATACTCTGGAGTGGACAACGCCTTCGCCCCCGCCGCACGGCAACTGGCCCGGGACGGTGCCGATCGTTTACCGTGGACCGTACGAGTACAGCTCGCCCGAGGTTGCCGAGGATTTTCTGCCGCAATCGCTGTTGATCAAGCACTCGGCGGCTGCGGCGGATTAGGCGCTCGCGCCAATAACAAATGAATCAGTTGCACTTGTCAGCCGGGGATGAGAAAGCGCGTGGGCTGCATCGCTTTGCGGTGCTGACCGCGGGCGCCACTTTTTGCCTCATCTTCGTCGGCGGACTTGTGACCTCGACCGGTTCCGCGCTCGCCGTGCCGGACTGGCCGCTGGCGTTCGGCAAACTCATTCCGGCGTGGGAGGGCGGCATCCGTTTCGAATTTGGCCATCGCGTGGCTGCCGGAACGGTCGTGATTCTTACCCTGGTGCTGATGGCATGGGCATGGCGCGCGGAGCCGCGGCGATGGGTCCGCAATCTCGTCGTGCTGGCGTTCGGACTGATCGTGGTGCAGGCCGTGCTCGGCGGAATCACGGTGCTGTTCGAGTTGCCGCTGGCGATCGCGGTTGCGCACGCCGCTACGGCTCAGGCGCTGTTGTGCCTGATGGTGTCGATAGCTATCTTCACCAGTCCGCGCTGGAGCGCGGCCGAGCACGTCGATGATCCCCCGTCACGAATCACGCTGCCTGCGCTTGCCGCCGCGATGACCGCCGTAATCTACCTGCAAATTCTGCTCGGCGCGGTGATGCGCCACATGGGCGCCGGCCTGGTGATCCCCGATTTTCCGCTCTCCTTCGGCTCTTTGATCCCGCCGTACTGGGACGAGCACATCGCAGTTAATTTTGCGCATCGATGCGGCGCGGTGGTTGTCACCGCGATGGTTTTGTGGACGGTCGCGCGCGTGCTGCGGACCCATCGCGAGGTCGGCGCGCTTCGCCGCCCCGCGCTCGCGTTGTTCCTGCTGCTGGTTGTCCAAATCTGTCTCGGTGCGATCACAATCTGGAGCGACCGCGCAGTGCTCCCGACGACCAGCCACGTCGCGCTCGGCGCCGCGGTGCTGGCCACCAGCCTGACGCTGACGCTTCGTGCCTATCGCATCCTCGGCGCGCCGCTTCGCGCCCATGCGATCGAGCCGCACGCGAGTTCGCGCGTAATCGAACGGCAGGTGACCGCGTGAATGCCAAAGTGGCAGCCGTTGAATCTGCGCTTGCGCTGCCGCGCGGCCGCTTGAGCGATTATTTCGAGCTGACCAAGCCGCGCGTGGTCCTGATGGTGCTGGTCACGACGCTGGCCGGTTTCTATCTGGGCGGGCGCTCAGGATTCGATGTCACGCTCGCGCTGAATCTGCTCGCGGGTACTGCCTTGGCCGCCGGCGGGACGCTGGCGCTCAATCAGTACGTCGAGCGCGACACCGACGCGATGATGAATCGCACGCGCCATCGTCCGCTGCCCGACATGAGGATGCGCCCGGCCGAAGCGCTGGCGTTCGGCGTCGGCGCGACCGCCGCCGGCTTCGTTTACCTGACGCTCGCGACCAACCTGGCCTGCGCCGCGGTGGTTGCCGCGATCACGATCGTTTACCTCGGCGCGTACACTCCGCTGAAGCGATTTACCTGGATGTGCAACCTCGTCGGCGCAATTCCCGGTGCTCTGCCTCCGGTGGCGGGATGGGTGGCCGCGCGCGGCGGCCTCGGCTTGGAGCCGATTGTGCTCTTCGCGATCATGTTCCTTTGGCAACTGCCGCATACCTTCGCGGTCGCGCGGCTCTTCCGCGCCGACTACGCCCGCGCCGGCATCCGGCTGCTTCCGCAAGATACCGCGCGCGGCGGAAATCCTTCCAACCCGGTCGTAATCGCCGCCAGCCTTGGACTCGTCGCCGTGGGGATCGTCCCGACCATGCTCGGCTTCGCTGGAATCCCTTACATGGTAATCGCATCCGCGCTTGGGCTTGGCATGTTGATGTTTGGATTTGCGATGGTCCGCTCGCCCGGTAATTCGCGCGCCGCGCGCCGGCTGTTGCTCGCGTCGCTGGTTTATTTGCCCATCGTGTGGCTGGTGCTCGTGCTGGATCGCATTTGAGCGCCGCCGTGAATGGCCTCGCGAAACGCGACGAGCGCAAAGACGACCTCCGGCGGACGCTGAAGATACTGCTCGGCGTGATAGCCCTGCTGGTCACGGTCTCCGTCGTGACGATTCTCGTGAAGCATTGATATGCCGCCCGGCGTAACAGCATCGGCCCCCGATCGCGGCGCGCTACTCGCCGATCGGTTGGAACCGCCGCTTACGCCGGGAAATCCCGGGGTGCTCGGGATGTGGACCTTCCTGGCCGGCGACGCGATGATCTTCGGCGCCGGATTCGCAGCCTACGGCGCGCTTCGCATCAACAATCTCAACTGGCCCGCACCTGCCGATTACCTCGGGATCGCCGCCCCGGCGGTAATGACGTTCATCCTGATCTGCTCGAGCTTCACGATGGTCGAGGCGCTCGACGCCGTCCGACGCGGCATGCAGCCGAAGTTCCGGATGTTCATGGCGCTGACCGTACTTGTCGGGCTCGTGTTCCTTGGGATGCAAGCGTTTGAGTGGAATCGCTTGACCGCCGAAAAAGGGATGTCGCTCCAGCGCGACCTGTTTGACGCGACCTTCTTCATTCTGACCGGCTTTCAAGCCTGTCAGGTTTTCGCCGGCGTGGTGTTCAACAGCGTGCTGCTGGTTCGCGGATCGATGGGCAGGATACCGCCGGCGAAGGCCGGCCTGGTCGAGATCGCGGGCCTCTACTGGCACTTCGTTGCCATCCTCTGGATCATGATCTTCACCTTCGTGTACCTGATTTAAGACGCCGGTTTTCCCGAACGACTTCGGCCGGAGATGAAATTCAAACCATGACGACGCAAGCGGCGATTTCAGACCACGACGCCGATCGTAGCCGGCCGAACTACGTGGCGGTTCTCATCTACCTGGCGATTTTGACCGCGATCGCGCTGGGCGTGCATGCGACCGGCATCCCGCAAGTCGCCAAAACCGGCCTGCTGATTGCTCTTGCATGGGCCGAGGCCGTGCTGATCGCGATGTACTTCATGCATCTGGCGATGGAAAAAGAGGCGCTGGCTGTCTTCGCAATGATTCCGGTAGTGCTGGTCACCTTTCTGTGCCTGATGATGCTGCCCGATGTGACGGCGCGGACGTGGACGAAGTCCGAACACCAGATCGGCGCGCCGAATCCGGCCGAGGCGGAAGAGAATCCTGTCCCGCCGCCGGCTCCCGTTCAACCGCCGCAGCATTGAGCAGCAAAAAACGCGGAGACCCAATTGATTTCCTATTATTCGCTGGCGCCGCTCAACGCGTTCCTCAACGGATGCGCCGCGATCCTGCTGCTGGCGGGATTCATCTTCGTCAAGCGCGGGTGGGTGCGGGCGCATCGCGTGTGCACGCTGGGCGCAATGGGGTTTTCCGCCGTTTTCCTGACCTCGTATCTCGTCTATCACTACAACGTTGGAAACGTGCGCTTCAGCGGCGAAGGATGGGTCCGCTCGCTGTACTTTGCGATTCTGATTCCGCACGTGATTCTGGCCGGTGCGATGCTGCCGTTTGTGGGCGCCACGGTTTGGTTCGCGATCCGCGGCAGTTTCAAGCGCCATCGGCGAATCGCGCGATGGACCTGGCCGGTGTGGATGTACGTCTCGGTGACCGGAGTGATTGTTTACCTGATGCTGTACCGGATCTACACGCCGATATATCCGCGGGTGCCCGTGGCGGTCGCCGAATCCGCCTCGCGCTGAAAGAAAAGGGGCGGTCCGCTTCCCGCGAACCGCCCCACTCTTCTCTCATGCTTCGATAAGACGAATTTGCCCTTACGCCTTGGCGCTCGGACGGCTCGACACCGCCTGATACCATCGCGCGAGGTTCTTCTGATTATCCTCGACCCTGATTCCGGTCAGCCGCCCGAAATCGATTCCGATCAGCGCCGTGATGTCCGCAATCGTGTAGCGCGCTCCCGCGATAAATTCGCGGCCGGCGAGCACCGTGTCGAGCCATTCCAGGCGCTTGATCGCCGCGCTGCGGCAGATCTCGCCGTATTCCTTGACTTGCGGGATGCGCCCCTTGAAGAAGTCGCTGGTGTTGCGGAACGCCCCCGCCGTCATCATCAATATTTCGAACTCCATCCGCCGGTTCCACATCTCGACGATTGCCTTGTCCTTCGCATCGAGGCCCATCAGCCGCGGCTCGGGCTTGGTCTCCTCGAAGTAGCGGCAAATCGCGACCGATTCTGCGATATGAGTGCCGTCGTCGAGTTCGAGCACCGGCAGCCCGCCCATCGGGTTGATTTTCAGGAACTCTGGCTTGCGGTTTTCGCCGGCGGCGATATTGACCTGCTGGTAGGGAACGTTGATGCCTTTTTCCGCGAGGAAGACGCGCACGCGGCGTGGATTCGGAGCCTGGGTAAAATCGTAGATTTTCATAGTGGGTTGCAATTTAAAACTGCGCCGCGTTCCAGTCAACTCCCAAATATCCCCGGCCCTCGGCCCGCGACTCGGGCGACGGTCAGCTAAGCCGCTCGCGATGATAGGCCAGATAGATCGCCGTGCCGACCGCACCTGTCAGCGCAATCGCCAGATAGAACACCAGGAACGCAATCGGGCGCGGACCCGGTGGCTGCTCGTACCAGAAAATCACCAGGTTGTACGGAACGTAGAACGCATAGACGATCGAAAGCGGGAGCACCCACCCTCGCAAGTTCCAGATGCCGTGGGCGTAGATGAGCAATACGATCCCGAACAACGGACCCAGCACCAGGTTTTTCGCGACGCCGTGGAACTTGTGACCGAAGATCACCAGGCCGCCTAACGCTGGATTGTGCGCGAACTGGAGCGCCTTGGTGCAGTCGGAGATCGCCAGCACGATGAACAGGATCGCCATCACGGTGAGGAACCATCCACGCGGCGCGCGAGCCGCTTGCGGCGCTTCATTTGCCATGTGCGGTCATCCCTCCAGGAATTTTCGGATCGCGCCCACTAACGCTTCAGGCTGCTCGTACATCACCATGTGGCCCGCATTCCTGATTATCTCAAGCTTGCTGTTCTTGATGCGGCTCTCGAATTCCTTCGCGTAGGCCGGTGGGATCAGCTTGTCGTCGTCGCCCCACAAAAGCAGGGTTGGCGCGGCGATGCGATAGGCGCGCTTCTTCAGCCCTCGGTCGGGGATCGGCCACAGAAACTTGCTTGCCGCCGCAAACCGCTTTACCCGCTCGACGTACATCGCTTCGAGCACTTTGAAGTCCGACGGTATCGCCGTCATCATTCGCGCCGCCGGCGAATTGGGATCGTGGAACAGCAGCCCCGCCATCTCGGTAAGCTGTGCGGCGAACAGGTCAGGTATCGGCGCCTCGTCGATCCAGAAACCGGCCGGCGCTATCAGCACCAGCTTCCTGGCGCGATGCACGTCGAACGCCGCGACCTCGGCCGCCATCATCCCGCCCATCGAATGGCCCACGATATAGGCGGTCGGGATTCCAAGCTCGTCCATCAACTCGTGATAGAACAGCACCGCGTCTGCGATGTCGTCGATATGCTCGATCCCCGTGGATTCGCCATAGCCGGGAAAGTGCGGCGCATAGACCTTGAAGTGCCTGCCCAGATCCTCCAGAAACGGCTCGACCGGCATCAGTCCGCCCGCGCCGTGAAGGTAGAGGAGCGGCTCGCCGCTCCCGTAAACCTGCATTTCGAGCGAGAACTTTCCGTTTAGAAGTTTCTGCGTCGTGTTCATTTCGCGCCACGGACCTCCGTCGCGCCCCGCGCGCCCGGCGCACCCGCCCGCGCGTTGCCGTTTGCTTGCGCGTTCTGGAAATGGACCGCAGCCGGCATCGCGATCTCATTTTGCGCCATCCGCCGGGGCGACCACTTGTCCTCGAAGTTGCTCCACAGGTCGCGCATGTGCGGCATCACCTCGGTGGCGAACAGGGTCGTGCTCTTGCGCACCAGTTCCGGCGGCATCGAGCCGATTTGCATCAGCAGCATCAGATGGCCGCAGTTGAGCGACTTCATCGCCTCGCGCAGACGCTCACGCACCGTCCTGGGCGAGCCCGCAATCACGTAGCCCTGATCGATGAAGTCCTTCCACTTGAGACCCTCGCGCCTGAGCGCCGCCTGCTCGCCGACCTGGCCGAGTATTCCGGCCTTGATCGTCTTCACCGTGCGGTATCCCGGAGCGTCGGCGAAGCCGTTATAGACGTGCAGGCAGCGGTTATAGAAGTAATCCATGTGCGCGGCGTAGTCCTTCTCCGCCTGCTGGTCGGTCTCCGAAACCGCGACCACTTGCGCGAAGCCCAGGCTGTAAGGATTCAGCTCCTTGCGCTTCTTCGCCATCACTTCCCAATAGCCGTCGGCAACCTTCTTGCCCGCGATATACCCGAAGTACGAAAGGAAGCTGTACTGATAGTCGTGGTCGGCGCAGAAGTCGTAGGTCTCGACCGAGCCTCCCCCCGGAATCCAGACCGGCGGATGCGGCTGCTGGAGCGGCCTTGGCCACAGGTTGACGTAGCGCAGCTTGGTGTACTTGCCGTTGAACGCGAACACGTCCTTCGCCGTCCACGCCTTGATTATCAGCTCGTGCGCCTCGTAGTACTTCTCGCGCAGCGTCGCGGGGATTTCGCCGTAACAGAAGTTGGTATCCATCGAGGTGCCGACCGGAAATCCCGCGACCAGCCGCCCGCCCGAGATAACGTCGAGCATCGCGAATTCCTCGGCGACCCGAATCGGCGGATTGTAGAGCGCGATCGAGTTGCCCAGCACCACCAGGCTCGCGTTGCGCGTGCGCCGGCTGAGCGCGGCCGCGATTATATTCGGCGACGGCATCAGCCCGTATGCGTTCTGATGATGCTCGTTGACGCCCAGCCCGTCGAAGCCCATCGCGTCGGCGTATTCGAGCTGATCGAGGTAGTCATTGTAGAGCCGATGCCCGACTTTGGGGTCGTACAAGTCGCGCGGGATATCGACCCACACGCTGCGATACTTTTCCTTGAAGTCTTCGGGCAGATACCGATACGGCATCAGATGGAACCAGGTGAATTTCATAGGCCTTTTTCCTTCTCGACCGTCGGCCGGAGCATTCTCGACCGTCGGCCGGAGAATTTATGTTGCGATTGCGCGGAGGAAATTGAACGGCGGCCTCCGTCGCGTTTGAGTCTTCCGGAATTGCGCAGATAGTGTCAAACCCGGCAGGGGTGACCCCTGGCCGTGGCGATGGCGGCGCAGTATTAAGCCGTTGGCAGGGACCGCGCCCGCCAACGGCGGGCGGCCTTAATACTGGGTCCAGGGGTCACCCCTGGCCGTCGCGGCCCGGTTGACTTGGCGCTCAAGCCGGGTAGTGTTCATTGTGATTCGCCCGGGGAAGCCGGTGAAATACCGGCGCTGCCCCGCAACTGTAAGGCTGAGCGCCGCCGAGAAAAGAATCGTGCCCACGACGCGGGCCGCGTTGGGTTTTGTTGGTCGTGTCACTAAGCTAGTTCGCGTCGCTGAAAAAAAATCGCTGCGCTCGTCGAGTCAGGCGACCGGGTGAATCGACGAGGCCGTAAGAACCTTCGCGGGAGAGGGAGGCTTCAGGAGTCTTTTCAGTGACTACTGCCGGCGCCGTACTGCCGCGTAGTCGTTCGTCGCTCCTGGCCCCCTCCATCTTCCTTGCGCGAAGTTTCGGCGCGGCCGGGCGTGACCTTGGACGAACAGCGCAAAGAGCAGTCACCATACGATGCGGCCGGGCCGCACCCGAGTCGTCATCTGGCGTCGTTTGCGGCTTCGATAGCGGCTCACGCGGCGATCGCCGGCTTGATCGTCTGTTTCGCCTCGCCGGTGGCGAAGGTGCCCGGCGAGTTCGTTCTCGCCTATCTCGTCCAGGGGACAGGCGGCGATGCGGGTCGAGGCGGCGCGCACGACGGCGCGGCCCCTCCCGCGTCGATTCATGCGCACGGCGGGGGCGGGCCGCTCACGACTCCTGAATCGGTTTCTGTCGATCAACGGAAGCGAAAACGAAAGCAAGAGCTGGCGGATGCACCGACGCGGCCGGCGCCGGTACGTTCGGCCGCCGCCGCACCACCGCCAGATTCAGAGCATGACGGCCATTGGCGGATTCGTGACAATTCATCGGGCGGCGCGTCCGGTTCCCGCACGGCCGCCGTTACCGCCAACGGCGCCGGAACGGGCGGCGGCGTAGCGGCAGGCGGGATCGACGGCGACGGCGGCCGCGGCGCCGGTGGCGGTGGCGATCCGAATTCGATCGCTCACGCCGATTACGCGAGAAATCCTCTCCCCGCCTATCCTGCTAGTGCGCGGCGGCGCGCGCAGCAGGGCACCGTGACGGTCCGCGTGCTGGTGGGAGCCGACGGTACGGTAGCGCGCGCCGAAGTTGCGGAATCGTCGGGTTTCGACGCGCTCGACGACGCTGCGCTGGAAACGGTGCGGTCGCGATGGCGCTTTGCGCCGGCCCGCCGCGGCGGACATCCGGTCGAAAGCTGGGTCCTGGTGCCGATACGCTTTGCTTTGATAGAGGCCAGCGCGGCGCGCTGAGATTCCCGCGCCGGGCTTGGCGCTCCTGGCGCCGCGATGCGCTCGTCGCCGGACTTGTGCTTATCCGGAGAAGCCGTGATATAAGCCCAATCCGAGGAGGGTAGAAAAGATGGCTGCGAAACCGTGGACTACTCTGGTGGTGGCGGGGCTGATTGTCGCGGCGATTCTTGCGCCCAACAGCGCACGCGCGATCGAAGTCAAGAAAGACCTTTACAAGAACGGTGGCCCTGCCGGCCCGGGTGCGGCCGGTCCAAGCGGGGCGGGACCGAGTGCTGGTGGCGCTAATCCCATTTCCGCGGCTCAACGCCAGGCGCTGAGCGACACCGTCTCGAACGAGTCCGATACCTATCTCGGCGAAGAGAGCGAGAAGAAGGCGTCGGGCAAGCTCTACGTCGACCTCGAGCACGCAAAGTTCCTGTATCTGCCGGCGAATAAAGATGGAAAATTGACCGTGCTCGCGAAGCTCCAGGCGCCCGAGTACAAGCCCTCCGCCAGCGGCGAAGGCAAAGGCCGGGCGACCGGCAAGCAAAAGGTATTGATATTCAATTACCGTCTCGACGGCAGCAAATGGACCGAAGTCGAACCTCCAAAATGGGAGGATGTCGAGACCAAGGGCGCGGCGGCCGCGCATAAGTAGCCAGTCGGCGTCACTGAAAACATGCGCGCCAAGATTCAGGACGATCTAAAGGCCGCGATGAAGCGCGGCGACAAGCTGCGCATGATGGCGTTGCGCGGCGTGTTGTCCGAGATATCGCGGCTGGAAAAAGACGTTCGCCGCGACCCCAATGACGCCGAGATTATCCAGATAATCAAGCGCGAGCGGGCCAAGCGCGAAGAGTCGCTGGAATTTGCGCGCAAAGCAGCCCGCCAGGATCTGATCGAACAGAACGAGACCGAAGCCAAAGTCCTCGAAGAGTATTTGCCCGCCGCGGCCTCGCCCGATGAAGTGCGCGCGGAAATTGCGGCGGCGATTGCGGCGGGCGCATCGCAGATGGGCCCGATCATGAAGGCGCTGCGCGACAAGTTCGGCGCTGCCCTTGATGGCAAAACCGCCAGCGAGCTAGCCAAGCAGGCGCTCGCGAAGAAGTAATCCGCACGATCGAGGGCTTTAAGCGCGACGGCTCGGCGCGCGCGGCCTGGCGGGGCGCGCCTACGCGGACGCGGCTTGGTCGAACCTGACCAGGTCCGCGTACAGCTTTTCGATCTCGCGGCCCAATCGTTCGTAGCGCGCGATCAGGTCGTCGGCGTCTTTTCGCGCAAGATAGAAGTTGGGATCGTTCATCTCGGTGGAGAGCGCCGCGCGTTCGGTTTCCCGCTGCTCGATTTCCGTTTCGATCTGAATCCGCTGCCGCGCGATACGCTCCCGCTTGCGAAGCGCGTCGCGATCGTCTGGCGCCCGATGGCCGTCCTTCGCCGGCTGTGCGGCCTTCGGTGTTCGCGCCGGTTTTGGACAAACCGCATTCCCGTTGTTGCCGCGCGTATCACGCAATTGCACGGGGCCGGACCGCGCCGGCTGCGACGATGGCGAGGGCGCGGGTTGCGTCTGCGCCTTTTTCTCCAGGTACTCATCGTAGTTGCCGAGGTAGCGAACCGCGTGGCCCTGGCCGACTTCGAGCACCTCGGTCACCAGCTCATTGAGAATGAACCGATCGTGGCTGACAATTATAACGGTGCCCGGAAATCGCCTGAGCGCGTCGAGCAGCGTGTCCTTGGCGATGATGTCGAGGTTGTTGGTGGGCTCGTCAAGCAACAGGCAATTGCTCGGCCGCGCCAAAACCTTCGCCAGCGCCAGCCGCGCACGCTCGCCGCCGGAGAGCACTTCGACGCGCTTGTACACGTCGTCGCCCGAGAACAGCATCGCGCCGAGCAGCGAACGAATCTCCCCCATCGTCCGCCCCTGCGCGCTGTCGCTGAGTTCGTCGAGCACGGTCTTTTCATATGAAAGAGACTCGGCGAGATTCTGCGCGAAGTATCCGGCCTGCACGCTGGCGCCGACGATTCGCTCGCCGCCGGTCATCGCTTCGACCCCGGCCAGCAGCTTCATCATCGTGGATTTTCCCGATCCGTTCGGGCCAACCAGTGCGATTCGCGCGCCGCGCTCGATTGTCAGATCGACGCCGTCGTAAACCGTGAGCGCGCCGTAGCGTTTGACCGCGCCCTTGAGTTCGAAAACCCGCCGGGTGCTCCGCTCGCATTTTGGAAACGAAATCGCGGGCGGCTTCTGCGAACCTTCCGGCGGCTCGAGGCGTTCGAGCTTGTCGAGCAGCTTGATGCGGCTTTGTACCAGGCGCGCCTTGCTCGCCTGGTAGCGGAAGCGGCTGATGAAACTCTCCATGTGCTCGATTTCGAGCCGCTGTTTCTCGAACGCCGCCATCTCGAGCGCGAAGCGTTCCTCGCGCGCGACCAGATAGCGCGAGTAGCCGCCGGCGTATTCGGTGAGCCGCCCGCGCGAGACTTCGACGGTGCGCGTGGTGACGCGGTCCAGAAAGTAGCGATCGTGCGAGACCAGAATGATCCCGCCCTGGTATGCGCACAGATAATCCTCGAGCCAGTTGCGCGCCTCGATGTCCAGGTGATTGGTCGGCTCGTCGAGCATCATGAACTCGGGCGCGTCGAGCAGGAGCTTCGCCAGCGCAATTCGCATGCGGATTCCGCCCGAAAATTCGGCCACATCGCGGCCAAGGTCTTCGTCGGTAAAGCCCAGCCCGAACAGCACCGAGGTGGCGCGGCTTTCGGCGCTGTAAAAGTCGTGCCGTTCGAGTTCGGTCAGCACTTCGCCCAATTCCTCGAGCGCGGCGTCGTGCGCCGGCCCGCGATGCTCGTGGGCGAGAATCTGCTCGACCTGCTTGCGCCGCAGGTCGAGCGCCTGCATCCGGTCGAGCGCCGCCAGCGTCTCGCGCAGCACGGACCTGCCGCCCATCTCGGGAGCGTCCTGCGCGAGGTATCCGACGCGGGTGCGTTGGGGACGGGTGATTCGGCCCGCATCCAGCGGCAACACCTCGGCGATCATCTTGAGCAGCGTCGATTTGCCGGCGCCGTTAAGCCCGACCAGCCCGACCCGGCCGTCGTCGGCCATCGACCAGCTCACCCCGTCGAGGATTTTGCGGCCGCCGTAGGACTTGGAAAGATTGTCGAGACTAAGCATGGTGAAGAAAGCCATCTTATCAGCGCCGTCTGTGCGCCGAAAGCGACCCTCGCACGCCGCGTTTGCAGGGCTTCCTACTAAGCCGACAATGTGTTAGGCAATGTTACACTATGGCAAAATTCGCTCCGGAATATCCGTTGCCCAGGGGCGCGGACGAGTTCGAAAGACTTTGTCTCAAGCTCCTGCGGCGTCATTGGCAGCTTCCCCAGCTCGAGCGCTTCCGCGACCCGAAACGGGCCGAGAAGGGGATCAACCTGATCGAGATCAGCGGGCGCCCGCGGCTCGCCGCCGTCAAGTGCGACTTGAACGCCGCGCGAAACGACCTGACGATCGCCGAGATCAAGAACGCCGCGGACCGGGCCGCGAGCCTGAAGCTCCCAATCGGGCGCTTCGTGATCGCTACCACGGCCGCCAAGCCCGAGGGCTTGCAGCGTGCGTTGTTCGATCTCAACCGCGCGAACCGCAAAGACGGCATCCTGGCGATTGAGGTCCTGACCTGGGACGACATCGAGGAACTGCTCGACGAATATCCGCAGATCCTCACCGAATTCGGGACCGCCGCCAAGCGCCAGGCGCTGACCCGGGCCGATGCGACAGTTCATCTCGAAGCCCGATGTGAGCCCACGGTGGCGGGACCTTCCGATGCGCTGGGAGAGGAGATCTCCGCCGCCGCGGCATTACTCGAGAGCCGCCAATATCAGTTGGCCCGGCTCGCCCTGCTCAGACTGCGCGAGCAGAAGTGGAGCCAGTTGTCGAGCACGCACAAGTTCCGCGTACTCTCGTATCTTGGCGCCGCGTGGCTGAAGGAAGGCGAGCCGCGCAAATCAGCGATGCTCTTCATCGCAGCGAAATCGTTGCAGCCCGACGAGGAGAATGCCTGCACCAACGAGGCGCTCGCCCACGAACTGCTCGGCGAGCGCGAACGCGCGTTCGCTCTGGCCGACAAGCTGCGCATGCAGTTTCCCTCCAGCGGCCGCGCGGTTGCGCTGTGGCTGAACAACGCGCCCAAGTCGCTCGATGCCAGGGAGCTTGAAGAAAACGTCGCGCCCGAACTCGCATCGGATCCGGAAGTCGCGGTGGTGATGGCGCGCCGCGCGCTTAACGACGCGCACTTCGATCGCGCCGAGCGTTTTGCGCGCTTTGCGAGCACCGCGTTGCCGGATAATTCGACCCCGTGGCTGGTGCTGGGACAGGCGATTCTACTCAATGAACTGGAAGCCGGCGGGACCGGCGCAACCGAGGCGCCGGCGCAAAGCGACGGCAGCCGCATCCGTGAAGCCGAGAGCTGCTTCACTCAGGCACTGGCGCTGGCGCAGACCGAACACCGGGCGGCGAGCGAAGTGCAGGCGCTGATGGGACGCGCGCAGGCGCGAATCGCGCTGCGCGACACCGACGGCGCCGGCAAGGATATCGAACAGGCGCACGGATTGCAGCGCGAGGACGCCAACGGCCTGTGCGAGTACGGGAATGTTCTGCGAGCGCGGGGCAACCTGAACGAGGCGATCGAGGTGCTGCGCCGCGCCGCCTCCGTCGGCGGCCGCGAGGACATCGACTACCATCTTGCAGTCACGCTGCGCGAGCGCGACGAACCGGGCGATTTGCAGGAGGCCACCGAACTGCTGATGCGCTCGATCGCGCGGCCGGAGGGGATTCCCGCCGGCGATCTTCCGTTCGCGGTCGGATCGGCGGTCGAAGCACTTGCGATGCTCGAGCGTTACCATGAAGCCGATGCGCTGTTGGCGTCGATCTCCGAGGAGCGGCTGCCAAAGGTCACAATGCAGACGTTGCGCGCCAATCTCCGATTGGCGCAGGGCAAGTTCGATCAGGCCTCCAAGTTTGCCGACGAGGCTCTGTCCGAGCTCACCCCCGACACCGCCGCCGACAGCCGGCGCAAGCTTGCCGCGTTGCTCCATGATTTGGGGCGCTATCGCGATGCGCTCCCGCTGTGGCAGGCGCTGGCGCCCGCGGGCAGCACCGGGATCGACAAGCGCCGGTTGCTGGATTGCGCCAGCCGGCTGGGCCGCGAAGATATCGTGAACGAGATCTCGCGCCAGTTGCATCCCGAACAACCGGTCGACGCCGGCACGACCGCCAAGCAACTCGACAAACTCGAACGCGACGATCCCGAAGCCGCGCTGGCAGGAATCGAGGAACTGCTGCGCGAGCATCCCGACGACCGGGTGCTTCGGCTGCGGCGCTCGATCGTAGCCGCTCGTCTGGGCAAGGCCGATCTGGTGGTGACCGATCCCAATGCGATGCCTTCGGCGCGGGAAATTCCGCCTGCGCTCGGCCGCGCAGCCGTGCAATTCATGCGCGACGGCGGCCGCGCCAACGAGGCGCTTGCCTACGCATACGAATTGCTGCGCCACCAGGGCGCCAGCGTCGATTCGCATCGCGCCTACCTGGCCGCACTCGGACCGGTGGGCCCGATGCCGCAGATACCCGACTTCGATACCGCTGGGCCCGGCGCGGCGCTCAGTTTCGTCGAGGAGAATTCCAACTCCGAGCGCTGGATCGTGCTCGAAGACGGCAACGACGCCGACGAATCGCTCGATGAGTACACCCCGCAGAGTCCGATGATGCGGGCGGTCAAGGGCAAGCGGGCCGGCGAGAAGTTTCAGTTGCCCGAAGGCCGCTTCAGCCGCCGCCAGGCGACCGTCAAGCAGATGGTCAGCAAGTACGCTTACCGATACATGGATTGTCTGGTCAACTGGCAGGCACGCTTTCCCGGCCAGGCCGAAATCGAAGTGAGCTACGTGCACGCGGACACGATTCCGTGGAGCGAAATGAATGACAGCTTCGACTCGATGTTCGAAGCTAGCAATGGCGCCGGTATCGCCAATGGGATCGCCAACGGCAACGGGATTGCGAAGGGAAATGGCGCGGCCGGCGGCAAGCGCGAGGACGCCATCAAACGAGCCGAACTCACGTACGCTACCAAGCCGGTACCGATCCACGCGGTCGCGGAACGGATCAACCTGAACGATCTGCAGACCGTGTTCCTCCTGGCGCAGCGCCCCGAGGCGCCGCTGAAGTGCTGCACAGGCTCGCCCGAGGAGCTCGAGGCCGCTCTGGGGGCCTTCGAGCGCGCCAATTCGGTGGTGCTCGATCTGACCGCTATCGCGACGTTGTGCATGCTCGGACGGCTCAGCCTGCTGCCGAGCTGGCCGCGGCAGTTCGTGATTTCGCAGTCCACCCTGGCCGAACTCCGGCGCTTGGCGTTCGAGGATACCCTCCTGCGCCTGCCGCCGGGATTTTCCGCGTCGCTCAACGGCAACGGCAACGACGGCAAGCGCGCCGACGTTCAGTTGAAGGGGCTCGCGGATGCGTTGCAGTCGGTGTGCCGCGTGCGCGACGGCGCGGTGCTTGCTGCGATCGATCATGACCGGCGTGAGCGGCTAATCAATTTCTTCGGCCGCCACGGCGCCGAGAGCATCGTGATCGCCTCGATGCCCGGCCACGTGCTGTGGACCGACGATATGATCCTTGCCGATCTGGCGAAGACCGAGTTCGGGGTGCGCCGCGTCTGGACCGAGGCGGCGTTGCAGGCCCGCGCGCAGGCGGGCAATCTCGATCCGGCCGAGCTGGCTACTGCCAGCACCAAACTCGCGGGATGGGGCTACTCGTTCACCGCTCCGGGTATCGAGACGCTGATGCGCGCCGGTTCGGTCGCGGTATGGAATCCCGATCAGTTCCCGCTCAAGCAGGCGCTCGATCAATTTGCGGACGATTCGATGAACCTGTCGGATGCGGTGCGGCTGGGGGCCGAGTTGATCGTGAAGATTTACAACGACCAATACCTGCGGGGGCAGCGGCGGACCGTGACCTCGCGGCTGCTCGACCGGCTGGCCGCGCGCGCCGGTGGCCGCAATGCAGTTGAGGCGCTGCCGCGTTCCTTGCCGATTCGCTTCGGGCTCGACCTGATCCGAGCTCGCGAACTGAGCGACGTCGTGCGTGGATGGTCGGCGCAAAGCGAGACGCAGCTCAGCGCCTGATTGTTGTTCAGCGCGGGCGCCTGGGTTCAGAGGAAGACAACTCGGCAGTGGGTCGCTGACCCACTGCCGAGTTATACGTTTTGGCGCGTCGTGTTAGGCTTGGCGATCGAATAGAATCCGGTCCGGGCTAATCAGCGGGGCATAGGAGGAACGCACGATGGCGGTATTGGGCGAGGGGGACCGGATCGTACTCATCGATCGCAGGCTCTTCAAGGACGACAACACCCGGATTTTCGTGGGCGTCATCGAGCAAACCGAGGGCGACCTGGTTCGCACCCGCGGCTTTGCATTTCACATCAGCTCCTATGAGGTTGCCGGGCAGGAACGCCGCGGCGATGAGCGCGTGCGCGTGTTCTCGATGGGTTCCGGAGACATCGTGTACCTGCTTCCCAGGGATCGGGACATCGCGCGGCTGACGCTCAAGCGCTCGCCCAAGTCGATGACGCTCAGCGACGGCGAATACGCGATGGACCTGAGCGACTTTCTGCTCCGCGCGTGACGCCGCGGACTACAGCATTTCCACGAATTCGATAATCGCCGCCGCCGTATCGCCGGGATTGTCCAGCGGCACGTGATGAAACGCGCGTGGTATTTCCTTGAACACCGACCCGCGAATCTTCCGATGCATTCGGGTGACGTGCGACCGGCTCACCAGACCGCTCTGATCGCCGCGCAGCAGCAGCGTCGGCATCGTGATCTTCCCGAGCTTCGGCCTGTGCATCCTGATGCCGTGCTTGCGCCAGGCCCGCGTTTGGGGATCGAAGCGAAACGCCCATGCGCCGCTGGGCAACTGCTCGGCGCCGAGCAGCGCGAGCCGCTCGATTTCCAGCCGCGTCAGATTCGTCTCGGGCGGCTGCAGGCGAAACTTCCGAACGATATCGCCGGCCGAGCGGAGCTCGGGGCGAACGCCGCCGTGCGATCGCCGGCGCCATCGCCACATCAGGCGGCGAAACAGCGGTGGCCCTCCGTGCGGCGCGTCGACGATGATCAGCGCGTCGAGCAACTCCGGAGACGTGACCGCTACCCACTGCGCCACCGCCCCGCCCATCGAATGCCCAACCAGCACCACGCGCGTGCCCAGATTCTCGATTAGGCCGCGGACGTCCTTCAGATACGACGGCGGGCCGTATTGCCCCGAATCCGCCCACTGGCTGCGCCCGTGACCGCGAAAATCAAGCGCGAGCACGCGCCCGTACGGCGTCAGCATCGGCGCGACGGCGTCCCACCAATGCGCATGCGCCGCGCCGCCGTGCAGCAAAACGAAAGTGCGCTTGCCGGCGTCGCCGCCCCAATCCAGACAATGAAGCTTGAGTCCTTCAACCTCGACGTACCGGTGGGTCGGCTCCGTTAGCACGGTAGCCGCTTGCTCTTGTGCCATAAGCCTCAATCCTAATCGACCCGAATTCGCGAGCATAGATTTTCATGCACGCGCGATTGCGCCGCGTTCGCTGTGCGTTTGCTGGAAGCGCGCCATCCGGTCGTGCTAACAACCGCACAAGAACCGTTGCCAGGGAGTATCTTCGATGCCTCTCAGACTCGAAAACAAAAACGCACTGATCACCGGCGGCGCCAGTGGAATCGGACGCGCGACCGCGATTCGATTTGCCGAAGAGGGCGCCAACGTCTTCGTTGCCGATCGCCATTTCGCCGCCGCCGAGGAAACCGCCGCCGCCGTCAAAAAGCTCGGCCGCAGCTCGAGCGCGTATCAGGTGGATACCAGCGACGAGGTGCAGGTCAATGCGATGGTCGCGCAGATGGTCAAGGATCTCGGCAGCGTGAACATCGTGGTTGCCGCGGCGGGAATCTCCCACGCGCACTACGGTGAAGAGGGCCAGCAGGACGTCACCTTTCTGAGCGACAAGTCCTTTGCCAACTGGCGCAAGGTTCTCAGCGTCAACCTTGACGGCGTGTTCCTGACCGATCGCGCCTGCGCCGACGCGATGATCAAGGCGGGCAACGGCGGACGCATCATAAATATCGCCTCTGCCGCAGCGCGAATCCCACTCCCCGGCGCCGGCGAGTATTCCGTCAGCAAGGCCGGCGTCTGGATGCTGACGCGGGTGCTCGCCACCGAGCTGGCGCCGTTCAATATCACCGCCAACGCGATCGGCCCCGGCTTCATCAAGACTCCGATGACCGCCGAGCTTCAGGAGCTACCCGACTTATCGCCCCTGATGCAGCGCGTGCCGATGAATCGGATGGGCGAGCCGGTTGATGTCGCCAACACCGCTCTGTTCCTCGCCAGCGAAGAGGGCCGCTACTACACCGGATCGATTCTGCATCCCGACGGCGGAATCGTCATGCAGTGAAAGGTGAAAGAGTGAAAACGGCGCGGGCATCGATCGGCCAACTACATTGACTTGTAATTTTTCCATCGCGGCGCTCGGCGCTTCCCTGCTGGTGCTCGCCGGATTCAGTACTTGCGCGCTGGCGCAGAACGCGGGCCCGACTGCAACGCCCTCGCCCATGATACTGCCGGTGATTCCGCAGATTCAGCTCTTACCGGTGCCCGGATATGGACCGGCGCCGCTGACGGTCGGCTTCATGCTGTCGAGCACCGACCCGGAGGGCGCGCCACTGCAAACCTTCAGATGGAATTTCGGCGACGGACAGGTCTCGATGCTGCCGCCGACCGCGCTGTTCCACACTTACGCCACGCCCGGCAGCTACGTGGTCACCGTGACTGCGACCACGGCCGACGGCCATTCTGCGTCATCGTTCGCGGGCGTAGTCGTGACGCAGCCCCCGCGCTAGCTGCGTCTCGCGCAGCAGTGAAGGGTGAAAAGTGAAAATCGCTAGTCCTTCAGCATCTCGATCGTGCCCGTGTCGAGATCGTAAATGCCGCCGACAATCTTCAGCTCGCCCGATTTGACCATCGCCGACAGTTCCCGCGACGCGGCAAGATTCTTCACCACCAGCTTCACATTCTCGCGCACTGCATTTTCGACCGGATCGCCCGGCATGCCACGGCTTGCGCGCACCGCGGGTTCCAACTCTTTGACGATCTCGCGGATGTCTTCTTTATCTTTTTCATGACCCTCAACCGCCGCAGTCACCGCGCCGCATCGGCGATGCCCCAGTACCATCACCACCCGCACGCCGAGATGCTTGACCGAGTAGTCGAGGCTTTCGATCACCACCTGGTCGGCGACGTTGCCCGCCACGCGCGCGGTGAATATATCGCCAAGCCCGCGGTCGAAGATTATCTCGGGGGGCGTCCGCGAATCCGAGCATGCCAGCACCGCGGCAAACGGGTGCTGCCCCTTAGCCACTTCGGCGCGCCGCACCGGCATCTGATTGGGACGCTCCAGCTTGCCGGCAACGAAACGCTGATTGCCCTCGAGCAGGAGCTTGAGCGCCTGCTCGGCACCGATCGCAGGCTCGTGGACCGCGGCTGTCACCGCGCGGGTCGTAGCGATCGACAGTGCGGCTATCGCCAGCAGCATCGAAATTCTCACCGGGATTCTCTTATGTCGAATCACTGTCGCTTACCTCCGCCTGTTTTATGGCCTCAAACGCCTCGCATCGCGGCATTGACACCGCCCCACGATTCGCCAGTATTGGTGGCAATGCGAGATAAATCCAGCACCAACATGACCTTCATATCCGTGACGAATCCAGCAAGGCGAATCCTGTTTGCGCTCGCGCTCGGCGGCTTCGCTCTCATCGGCGCGGGATGCATGGGCGAGCAGATCGATGCCACCCAGCGGTTGGTTCAACAGCAACAGGAACAGCTTGAGCACCAGCAGCAGGAGATCGAAGCCCTTAAGACGAATCAGAATCCTGGCTACCCACGCGGCGGCGCGGCGTCCTCTTCGAACGGCTGCGACAAAGGCGTGGAGACGGTTGCCAGCCAGCGCGGCGGCGACCGATTTGCGGCCGCCGACTTCTCCAAGGCGCTGGAATACTACCAGGATGCTCTTTCGGCCTGCCCCACTGACGCCCGAGCCGAGGTCAACGTAGCGCGCACCTACGAGGCGCTCGGCAACAAGGTCGCCGCCATCAACCACTACCGAAAGGCGGCCGACAGCCCTGGCCCCATCGTCTCCGACGCCTCGGAAGAGGCCAGGGCTGCGCTCGAGCGTATGCAAGCCTCCCGCCTGCCCTGACCAGAAATCGCTCCTCCCCCATTGTTCCCCTTCCCACATGGGAAGAGGATTAGGGGTTAGGTTAAGGCGCATCAATTCCCATTTCTGGTTCGCTATCGCGCGAGGTTGGCTCTGCCTGTCGCACTCGGTAGATTCAACCGTGGACCGGCGCGTGTGTCGCTCCCCATTTCCATGGAAGCCAATAACGAATCTTCGGACCTGACCGGGTCGCGCCTGCGCCGAGTCGCAATTCTCACCGCCGGTGGCGACGCTCCCGGGATGAACGCTGCCATACGCGCCGTGGTCCGGATTGCGGCGGTCAACGCAATAGAGGTGATTGGTTTCAGACGCGGCTACGAGGGCCTCATCCGCGACCTGGCCGAGCCGCTCAGCAGTCGTTCCGTCGCCAACCTGATCCAGCGCGGCGGGACCTTCCTGGAGACCTCGCGCTCGGCCGAGTTCCGCACCCCCGCTGCCCGAGGGCTGGCAGCCCGCAACTTGAAGCGTCACCAAATCGATGCGCTCATCGTCGTCGGCGGCGAGGGCTCGATGATCGGCGCGACCATCTTCGGCGATGAGACCGGCATCCCGGTCTTCGTCATCCCGGCGTCGATCGACAACGACATCCCCGGCACAGATTACTCAATCGGGTTCGACACCGCGGTGAACACGGCGCTCGATGCGATCGACCGCATTCGGGACACCGTATTCTCCTACGAACGCGTCTTCTGCGTCGAGGTGATGGGACGGGACTCGGGCTTTATCGCTATGGCGGTTGCGCTCGGTGGCGGCGCTGAGGCGGTAATCGTCCCCGAGATTCCGTTCACCCTCGACCAAATCTGCAATCGCGTCGAGGACAGCCATCGCCGCGGCAAACGCGCGACCATCGTCGTGGTCTCGGAGGGACCGCGCACCGGAGGCGTCATCCCGGTCGCCGAAGCCCTTACCGCCAGACTGAAGGTGCAAGCGCGCGTGGTTGTGATCGGCCACGTCCAGCGCGGCGGAGCGCCCACGGCCAGGGACCGGCTGCTGGCGAGCCAGATGGGGGCCGGCGCCATCAGGGCCATCCTTGACGGTGCCGCGCCTTCACTAATTGGCGAAGAGCGAGGCGCAATAGTTCGCGTCCCGCTGAGCGAGGTTGTTAATCAGCGCCGCCCGCTGGACCCATCGCTGATCGAGCTGGTCCATCAGCTCTCCACCTGAAATCTTACCTCGCCCGTTCTTTCACGGGAGAGGCGGCCGGCCGCGCAGCGGCCGGCAGGTCATGGTTCTGCCGTTGGCAGTGACCGCGCGCGACAACGGAGCGCGGCCTTAACGGTGGGCGCAGGGGTCAGCCCCTGCCAGGGCTCAGCCCTGCCCCTGCCTCTCGCCATCGCGTCTCAACAATGTAATAAATCTCAACGAATCCCCCGGGAGGAAGTTTCCATTTTGAACAACCCATTCAGTGTCGAAGGCAAGGTTACGATCGTGACCGGTGGCGGAACCGGAATCGGCGAGTCGATCGCCAAGGAGTTCGCGCTGCGCGGCGCGCCGGTGATGATCGCCAGCCGCAAGCTCGAAAACCTCGAGCGCGTGCGCGACGAAATTCGCAAAGCAGGCGGCAAATGCGCGATGACTCAGGTCGACGTCCGCGATGCCGAGCAATGCGACAAGATGGTGGCGGAGGCGGTCAAGCAGTTCGGCCGCCTCGACGTGCTCATCAACAATCACGGCGCCAGTATCGCAACGCCGTCGTTGAATCTCTCGCCCAACGGATGGCGCGCGGTGGTCGGAATCAATCTCGACGGCGTGTTCTTCTGCTCCAAGGCGGCGGCCCGCCAATTCATCGAACAGAAAAGCCCCGGCTCGATCGTCAATATCTCCTCCACCGCCGGCGTGCATGGATCGCCCTTTATGCTTCCGTACGGCGCGGCCAAAGCGGGCGTCATCAACCTGACCGTTTCTCAGGCGGGCGAATGGGGCGCCTTGGGCATTCGTGTCAACTGCATCGCGCCCGGCCCGATTGACACCGAAGGCGCGGCGCCGCGGGTATGGCCGAATCCGAAGGTCAAGGAGATGGTGGCGCGATCGCGGGCGCTGCAGCGCTTCGGCCGGGTCGAGGAAATCTCTTACCCGTGCATCTTCTTTGCCTCGGACGCGTCGAGCTACGTTACCGGCGCGACCCTGATTATCGACGGCGGCGAAGGCCCGCGCATGTCTGAGTAAGTGGACAAACCGATCGAGCATCTCTAAATCGAGCATCTCTAAATAGTTCCTTCGACCCTAGCGAGAGAGGATCAATCATATGGCTGATAAGAGCGCCGTCGGGAAAACCGGCAAACCATTCAAGATGCACGTCGACTGGAGCAAGGTTCGCGAGTTCGCCCGCGCGATCAAAGACCCCAACCCGCTCTACTTCGACCCGGAACTGGCGAAGAAAGAACTGGGCGGAATCCCCGTTCCGGTCACCTTTCTGCAGACCAGCGCCTTTTGGACCGACGAGACCTCCAGCCCCGGCTTCGGCGGCTTCGACTTGCGCCGTATCCTGCACGGCGAGCAGGAGTTCCAGTTCTTCAAGCCGATCTTCGTCGGCGACACGCTGACCGGTGTGACCAAGGTCGCCGACGTGCTCGAAAAGGAAGGCGGCCGCGGCGGCAAGATGACCCTGCTGATCACGGAAACCGAATACACCAACCAGAAGGGCGAGAAAGTTGCGATTGCGCGCTCAACCCTGATCGAAACCGGACAAGCGGTCAAAGCGTAATCGGGCCGCGCGCGCGAAACGATTCAATCGGAGAACCAAAACAATGGCAAAATTGAAGTTCGATTCGATCAAAGTCGGCGACGAAATTCCCAAGTTCGAAGTCGCAGGCGTGTCCCGTCCCGATTTCGTCCGCTATGCGGGCGCGTCAGGCGACTTCGTCCCGCTCCATTACGATCAGACCTTCGTCGAGATGGCCGGAATCCCCACCGTCTTCGCGCAGGGGATGTTCACCGCGGGCCTGCTCTCGAAGGCCGTCACCGATTACGTCGGGATCGGCAACGTGCGCCGCTTCCAGGTGCGCTTCGCCAACCGCGTGTGGCCGGGTGACGTCGTCACTTGCACGGGCAAAGTCACCAACAAGCTCGAGAAGGACGGCGAGAAGCAGATCGAGGGCGACTTGATCGTGCTCAATCAGAAGGGCGAGCCCGCGATTCGCGGCAGCTTCCGCGCCGCCTGCGCATAAGCGCAGACAGCGGCCACCCGGAGCGGCAAAATCTCGGCTAGATTCGGCGCCCGGAGGCGGGCTGGTCGATGCGCTTGAGCTCGGGATAAACATCCGACAGCCGGCGCCACACCCGTGCCAGGCCGAAATTGCCGAACGGCTCCGCGATGCATTCGAGCGCGCCCTCGCGCCGATAGATTCGATGGTCGTCGGCTGAATGCGACGCGGTGACGATCAAGATCGACGCCGCAGGCGCCTCGCGGCGAATCGTCCTGAACAGCGATAACGCGTCCACTCCCTTCGCACTGCGCAGCCCGATGTCGAGCGCGATCACGTCGGGACGCGTCGTGCGAAAAATGTCGATTGTCTGCGCAACCGTCTCGGTTTCCGCCACCACCTGGCATCCACCGCACTCCAGATGACTGCGCATGATGTCCCGCGTGATTCCCGAACTGTGCGCAATGAGCGCTCGCACTGTCATCAGCGATGCCTCTTGGACGAACGCTGCTCCAGCCCCATCCCCAAAGCGTTCACAGCGGCGACCCTTAATTATCTAGTCAAGTTAGCAAGGGCGAGGCCAAAAAATGTGAGCTTTGAACAAACGCTGATGCCTGGTTTGCCAACCGGCTGGCCGGCGCCCATTAGCGGCGAGTTCATTGAATATTTCGGTGCAATCCGGTCCGCCCATAGTGCGATTGGACTCTTCGATCAACGTTGCAGGCGAGTGATTTGTTGCATCGTGGTGACAGCACTCAAGAGTCATTTGGAAACATTCACGCGTCCGGTTTGCAGCGCGTTTTGGAGAGCAAAAGACAGCAGCGGAGCCTCGATGGCCCCGCCGCTGATGTTGATCATGTCGCCAAGTAGTGACTTGGCGCGCGCAATTGAACTCTCGCTTACATCATGCCGCCCGGAGGCATTCCGCCTGGCATTCCGCCGCCCCCGCCCGCGCCCTTTTCCTCGGGCTTCTCCGCCACCATGCACTCGGTCGTAAGCAGCAGGCTCGCCACCGACGACGCGTTCTGCAGCGCGCTACGAACGACTTTGGTCGGGTCGATGATTCCAGCCTTCATCAGATCCTCAAACTCCTCGGTGGCCGCGTTGAATCCAAACGGCCCCTTGTTGTTCTTGATCTTGTCGACCACCACCGATCCTTCCCATCCCGCGTTCGATGCGATCCACCACGCCGGGCCTTCGATCGCCTTCTTGACGATCGCGATGCCGACTTTTTCCGCCTCGCTGGCGCGCATGTTGTCGAGCACGATCGAGGCGCGAATCAGCGCGACGCCGCCGCCCGGGACCACGCCCTCTTCGACTGCGGCGCGGGTTGCGTGCAGCGCGTCCTCGACCCGGGCCTTCTTTTCCTTCATCTCGACTTCGGTCGCGGCGCCGACCCGAATCACGGCCACTCCGCCGACCAGCTTGGCCAGCCGTTCCTGCAGCTTCTCGCGATCGTAGTCCGAGGTGGTCTCCTCGATCTGCGCGCGAATCTGCTTGATTCGGCCCTCGATGTCGGCCTTCTTGCCTGCGCCGTCGATGATCGTGCAGTTGTCCTTGTCCACGACCAGACGCTTGGCGCGGCCGAGGTCGCTCAGCGTGATGTTCTCGAGCTTGAGCCCGAGTTCCTCAGAAATAGCGCGCCCGCCGGTCAGGATCGCGATGTCTTCGAGCATCGCCTTGCGCCGATCGCCGAAGCCCGGCGCCTTGACCGCCACGCACGACAGCGTGCCGCGAATCTTGTTCACCACCAGCGTCGCCAGCGCCTCGCCTTCGATATCCTCGGCGATGATTAGGAACGGCTTGCCGCTCTTGGCGATCGTTTCGAGGATCGGAAGCAGGTCCTTCATCGACGAAATCTTCTTCTCGTGGATCAGGATGAACACGTCGTCGAGCTTCGTTTCCATCCGCTCCGGATCGGTCACGAAGTACGGCGACAGGTAGCCGCGATCGAACTGCATCCCCTCGACCACTTCGAGCTGGGTCTCCAGTCCGCGCGCCTCTTCAACCGTGATCACGCCTTCCTTGCCGACCTTCTCCATCGCCTCGGCAATGATGTCGCCGATGGTCGAGTCGTTGTTGGCCGAAATCGTCCCGACTTGCGCGATTTCCTTGCGATCCTTGGTCGGCTTGGACAGGTTCTTGAGCTCGGCCGTGATCGCCTCGACCGCGCGGTTGATCCCGCGCTTGAGCGACATCGGGTCGTGCCCCGCGGCTACCATCTTGATACCCTCGACGAAGATCTGCCGGGCCAGCACGGTGGCGGTGGTGGTGCCGTCGCCGGCCACGTCGGAGGTCTTCGACGCGACCTCTTTGACCATCTGCGCGCCCATGTTCTCGAATTTGTCTTCGAGCTCGATTTCCTTGGCGACGGTTACCCCGTCCTTGGTCACGGTCGGAGCGCCGAAGCTCTTCTCCAGCACGACGTTGCGGCCTTTGGGACCGAGCGTCACCGTGACGGCATCGGCGAGAACATTGACCCCTCGAAGGATCTTCTCGCGCGATTCTTGTCCGAAACGAACTATTTTTGCAGGCATGGTTCTTTTGCCTCTCCTATTTTGAAGGTTTCATCGGGTCAGATTGGGATTCGCTTGCAAGCAGGCCGAAATGGCTACTCGATGATTCCCAGGATGTCGTCCTCGCGCAGGATCAGCAGGTCTTCGCCCTCGTGCTTGAACTCGCTGCCCGAGTATTTGCCGAACAGAATTTTGTCCCCCGCCTTGACCTCGATCGGGATGAGTTTGCCGTCATCGCCGTATTTGCCCTTGCCGACGGCGACAACCTTGCCCTCCTGGGGCTTTTCCTTGGCGGTGTCCGGGATGATTATTCCACCCTTGGTCCGCTCCTCTTCCTTGATCCGCTTGACGAGAATTCGATCGCCCAGTGGCTTGATTTTCATTGGGAACCAGCAGCCTCCTTAGCTTGCGAAAAGTGTTGCTCGGCTGGACGATTCCAGCCGCGGCAAAGTTAATTACTGTCCGGGTTTTGTCAATTGGCACTCGCGATGCCTGAGTGCCAACCGCAGTTTAGCCGGATACGCAGGAAATGCAAGCCCTGTGGATAAGCCTGTGGACGGCCGGCGGATAGCCGCAGCGCCTGCGGCCCAAACCGCCCAAGTCAGCCTTGTGATTCAGCTCTCAACTTGCCGCGTCGGCGCCATACATGGACGCAACCGAGAAGTATTCCTCGCAAGTGCTCCTTTCCGGGGACCATCGCAGCGTGGTCCGCTACGCCGCCAACAGATACGATTGCCGCGGGGCCGGCGGATGATTGCACCGGCCCCACAGCGCATCATGGGACCCGCGACGATCACTCGGGCATCTTCCCTCTTCGAGCAGGGACGAAGCCCGCATCTCTGTTTTAATTTTGGGTGCAGGGGTCACCCCGCCGCGCGCCCACAGCAGGGGCCGCGCCCGCCAACGGCGGGCGGTCTTAACACTGGGTGCAGGGGTCAGCCCCGGCCCTGCCATTCAAAGAAATCTTTGGCCGCGACGAACTTGGCGACGCCCGCCGCCTCGCCCGCCAGCCTATCGACCTCCTGATCGCCGACCATCGTGGACGACGCCAAATCCACGCCGTACTGGTCGGCAAGCTCCGTGATCATTGCGCCCTTGGGCTTGCGGCATGCACACTTGTCGTCGTCGGTATGCGGGCAGATTTGCCACGCGGTCAGGATGCCGCCGAGCTGATGGTCGAGCCTGGCGAGCGCGGCCTCCATTTTTTCCGCCGTGAGCCGGCCGCGCCTGATTCCCGCCTGGTTGGTCACGACAAACATCAGACGGTCGTGTATCGGGCGAAGCTTTTCAGCGACGCCGGGAAGCAGTTCGACCACTACCTCGCCGTTTGCGTCGAGCGGAATCTCGCGCGCGTCGTTGAGCTTGACCAGGGTGCCACCTAGATCGAAGAAGAGCGCCGCGTTGCCATTGGGATTGGCCATCGAAACAAATCGCGCTTACGCGTGGCGCCAATCGACGTGGTCGCGAACGTGTGCGAACACTTCGTCGAGGATCGCGATACCGGCCTCGGCTTGCGCCTCGGTAATAACCAGCGCGGGATTGATTCGAATCTTGGGAAAGTAGCCCATGATCACCAGCCCGCGCTTGAGGCATTCGGCGAATATCAGCTCTGTGACTTTTTTGCCGAGCAGTTCCTTGGTCTGGCGATCGCGCACCAGTTCGACGCCGATCATCAGTCCTCTGCCGCGAACGTCGCCGACGAACTGGTACTTTTCTTTGAGCTGCGCCAGCCTGAGCAGCATCATCGCCCCGACCTTGCGCGAGTTCTCGACCAGATGCTGTTTCTGAATCGCGCCGATAGTCTCCGCCACCGCCACCGCCGCCAGCGGATTTCCGCCGTAGCTCGACGACGACGCGCTCGGCTTCGAGAACGGCTCCGCCTTGCCCAGTTCGTCGCTTAGCAGGACGCCCGAAACCGGATATCCCGAGCCCATCCCCTTGCCGACAGTGACGATATCCGGGCGAACACCGCTGTGCTCGACGCCCCACCATTTTCCCGTTCGTCCGAAGCCGGTGATCATTTCGTCGGCGATTAGCAGCGCGCCGAAATCCTTGGCCACCGATTTGATCGCCGGCATCCAGTCGTCGGGCGGAATCACGTTGCCCGCGGTACCCTGCATCGGCTCCACGATGATCGCAGCCAGCGCGCCGCCGGTACTCATCTTGATTTGCTGGCGCGCGAAATCGACGCAATAGAGCCCGCACTCGGGATGCTTGAGCTTGAACGGGCACCGGTAGCAGTCCGCGTACGGCACCGAGTATTGCCCGCCCTGCAGCGGTCCGTAGCCTTGTTTCGACTCGTCACCGATAAGTCCGATCACGCCGCCGGTCTTGCCGTGGAATCCGCCCCAGAAGCTCACCGCTTCATGCTTGCCGGTAGCGGAACGCGCCAGCCGCAGCGCGGCTTCGACCGCCTCTGCGCCGCCACTGTAAAGATGCGCGCGGTTGAGTCCCGCGGGCGCTACTTCGGCCAGCAGCTTGAACGCCGCTGCGCGCTCCTTGGTGGCGAACGTGCCCACGATCAACCGCGAAGCCTGGCGGGCGAGCGCTTGCGCCAGCGCGGGATGCGCATGGCCGAGGCTGGCGACCGCGACCCCGGCGAAGAAATCCACGTAGGTGTTGCCGTCGGCGTCGGTAAGCGTCGCGCCTTCACCGTGATCGAACGCGATGCCGGCGAGCAGCGAAATTCGCTGGCGGCCCGGCGCGATATATTTTTGTTCGGTGTCGAAGATCTCTTTCGATTTGGGGCCTGGAACCGAGGTCACGATTGCCGGAAGTTTCCCGTTGCTGGTTGTCATCAGAATGGTGGCGGTTGGATTCCTTGTTTGAATTTCTGGCCCCGTCTAGCGCGGGCGGCCAAGCAGACTCATCGCGCGCCTCGCGATCGCGCGAGCGGCAGGTCGGCGCACCCGGCTATAACTCGGCCAGTCGTTAAAGTCGATAATCGCAAATCGATCGCCACTCAAGACCGCGTCTCCACCCCATGCCCCGAGTCCAAGCGCCTCGGCTGCCGCCGAAGCCGCTTCCGACAGTGCGCGCACCGCGGCTTCGGTGACTCTTTCGTCTTCGGGAGCAACGGTGAAATAGGAAACTCCGCTGACGCCATAAAATTTGACGACCCGCCCCGCAACTTCCTGCTGCAGGTAGGCGAAGCGGATTCCGCGCCGGGCGAAATCGGCGAGAATCGATTCGACCTCGGCGCGATCGGCCGCCCGCTGCACATCTTCAGGCGCGAGCGCATGCAAGTCGCCGCGCTTGACGAACACGCCCGCCGACAAATCCAGCCCGGCCAGCTTGCGCGCATCGAGCGGCTCGTCTGCCTGCACCAGCGCGCCCACCGGAGTCGGCACTCCGGCCCGCTCCAGCCCGGACGCGAGCAGATCGCGGTAGCAGTTGCGAATCGACAGCGCGGAGTTGATCGCGACCGCACCCGCCTGCTCGACTTCGGCTAGGCGCTTGAGCGCACGCGGACCCTGGCACATCGGCAGCACGATATCGGCGCGAATCGGCGCCGCCATCGCGAAGCTGACCGCATCGATCGCCTGAATCCCCACGCCTTCGCGCAACAGCTCCGACAAAGTGGCGTCAAGAATCGCGGCGTCCGCGTCAACCTTGCCCGGTGAAAATTCGGGCTCCCGATAAATCCCCAAAGCTCGATAACTCATGGCATCTTCCGTATCGCGACGCGCGCGGCGTCGAGGTCCGACGCTACGTCGACGTCGATCGACCCTTCGATCTCAATCGCATCCAGTTTCATCCCGCGCTCGATGACGAGCGCAAGGAAGCGGCGCAGCGCGTCGAGTCCCCCGCGGCGCGCGTCGGCAGCGTAGTCGAAAACTCGGGTCGACAGGAAATAGATTCCCGCCGTCACCATACGAGTCTGACGGTTGCCGAGCCGCAGGACCAACCCATTTTCGTTTACTTCGGCGAAAAGTGGCCTGGCCTCACCGCGCCATCGCGTGACGGCCAGCACCCCGGCCAATTTTTTTTCGCCGCAATTCTCGATTTTCCGGCGCGACTCATTAACAAACCGCGCCAATTCCACCTGCGGAATTACCGCGTCCACGGTCGCCGCGATAAACCATCCTGGTTCCAGCACCTCGCCCAGCGCCAGCATCGTTTCCATCGAGTTGGCGGTGTCGCGAACGACAATACTGACCGACGGAGGAATCTCCAGTGCCATTTCCCTGGCAAGGCGCGCCGTCTCGGAGTTGATCACCGCAACCACCGAGGATGCGCCCGCCGCGATCAGCGCGCGCGCCTGCCGCGATAGCATCGCCTCGCCGCCCAGCTTGACCAGCGGCTTGGGAATATCGTCGCGCGTCGAGCTGCGCAGCCGCTCGCCACGGCCGGCGGCAATAATCGCTCCTTGCAATCCCTTCACCATTGAATTTGCGCAACTTCGTCGATTGAGCGGATCGTGATGTCGGCGGCGGCCTCGCGCCCGGATGCGCCGTTGCCGCATCGCGGCTCCGTGCGCAGCCAGACGGTCCGCATTCCGAGCCGGTGTGCGGGTACGCAATCCTTGGCAAGTGAATCGCCGATCATCGCGGTCGATTCGGGCGCGCAATGCATTTTTTCCAGCGCGGCTTCGAAGATGCCCGCCTCGGGCTTGAAAATCCCAACGCGCGACGAATCGGCAACCGCGTCGAAGAATCGCGCCAGCTTCGCCTCCGCCAGGATGCCATCGAGATTCCCATAGAAGTTCGATACCACGCCCATTTTGAAGTGCCCCTCGAGCGCGCCGATCACGCCGCGGCTATGCGCCAGTCCGGCGGACGTCTCGCGGACGAAAGAATCCGTGACCTGCTCGACGAAGCGATGGCAGCCCGCGGCGCCGGAGTTGCCGAGTATCGCGCGGAGCGGCTCCGGCCCGCTTTTCCGGAGATATTCGAATTGATGGCCAACCAGGAATCGCACCAAGTCCGTCATCCCGAAGCGCGCCACGATCCTGGTCGCTCCGTACCCGATTCGCGTTGCGTGCTCGAAGGCCGGGTCCAGTTCGGCGCGCGAAATCTCGATTCCCGCGCCACGGTAGCTCGAGAGAAATCGATCGAGCCAATGCGCGGGCCCGTCGAGCGTGCCGCCAAAATCGAATAGCAGAGCGGTAATCGTGGCCATGAATCGGCTAGTTTATCAGCCGCGGCAGGCTGCCTCCAGTTCGATGTCAACAAAAGTGCGGCGATTCGCAGTGCCGTCCCGATCAACTATTTGCTCGGGAGAACCGACGAAAAATGGTAGATTGTCGAGGTCAGGCAGGAACCGGACTCATAATTCGGGATTGAACCTAGTAGAATGCCTACTTCCTCCCGCGTTACCGCTGTGTTACCGTGGCGGCCATCGTAGAAGGTGGGGGAAACCGGGCTCGAATAAGACGTTGGTGATTGATACCGCTCTAATCGCTGCACCCGATCGCGCCAATAACGTGGTCTTCGGCCGCCCGCTGTTAGAGCGGCTGATGATCAATTGTGAGCGCGCCGGGATCATACGGTTCGTCGTGGCCGCCCCCCGCGAGCTGTATCCGGACGTCGCTCGCGCGATGGGCCGGTTCAAAGACCGCGACACGGTCTCGATGGTCGAATCGTTCAGTGAGATTCTAAATCCCCCCAACGCGGATGGGTTGGGCATCGACCCGTCATCGCCGTGCGTGTCCTTTTCGGGAAACCTGGTAATTGCGAAGTCGCAGTTGGCCCGAATCCTCGCCGCGCACGCCTCCGACCCGCGGTCGGTACATCGGACAGTCAGCGTGGATCGCGACCAGGGCGGCGAAATCGCAACCGGTCCGATCGGCGAGATGCTCAAGCGCGGGGGAATTTCGACCCCGCTCGCGCCGCCGGCGTCGAGTCTGCTGCCGTTTGCGCTCAACGGGCGACTCGAGGATCGCGAGGAAGCCGAACTGCGGCTGGCGAAATCGATTCGCGAGGAATCCGCCCACAAGGACGCGCCGATGGCGCGATGGGTTGACCGCCGGATTTCGTGGCGAATCAGCTACTGGCTCGCGCAGACCCGCGTCACGCCCAACATGGTCACGGTCGGCAACACCGCGTTCGGTCTGGCAGCCGCCTGGATGTTCTCGGTTCCGAATTACTGGATGCGGCTGTTCGCGGCGATTTTCTTCTTGATCTCGATCACGATCGACGGCGTCGATGGCGAACTGGCGCGGCTTAAAATGACCGAGAGCGAGTTCGGCGGCGCGCTCGACGTAGCCACCGACAATATTGTGCACGTCGCGATTTTCGTCGGCTTGCTCGCGGGATGCTACCGGGTGGCCCACAACCCCGCTTACCTGTACCTGATTCCGATCCTGCTCGGCGGATTCATGATGTGCGCCTACGCCACCTGGCGCGCCCTCAAGCTCAAGGGCGACCCGGCGGCGGCGTGGCTGGACAAAGTCGAACAATGGAGCGGGCGCGATTTCGCCTACCTGCTCGTGGTCTTGGCAATAGCTAATCGGCTAGAGTACTTCGCCTGGGGCACGGCCTTCGGCTGTTACGTGTTTGCCCTGGTCCTGATATGGATTACCGCCCGGACCGCATCGTCCACGAAAACTCAAAGCCTGTAGCAAGGCGAAGCGAGCCCTTGCAGGCAGAGGAAGTATGAACGGAAAGAAACCCCGAATTCTGTTGGTGCAGCCCACTACCGTCCATCTCGACGGCACTCCGCATAAGACCCGCTGGCGGCTGATCATGGGCCTGATGATTCCGCTGATGGCGGGACTGACGCCCGACGATTACGACGTAACCCTATGCGACGAACGGCTCGAGGACATCGACTTCGACGGTGGATGGGACCTGGTGGGCATGACCACTACCATCGGCGCGTCGCTGCGCGCCTACCAGCTCGGCGACGAGTTCCGCAAGCGCGGCATCCCGGTCGTGTTCGGCGGATTCCATGCCACGCTCCAGGCCGAAGAGGCGCTCCAGCATTGCGACGCGGTGGTCAAGGGGGAGGCCGACCTGGTGTGGCCCGAGCTGCTGCAGGATTGGCGCGACGGCAAGCTCAAGCACATCTACAAGGCCGACAAGCTGCACGATCTCAAGAACCTGCCACGCCCGCGTCACGAGCTGCTCAAGCTCAATCGCTATCTGTTCAAGGCGGTGCCGGTGCAGGCAAGCCGCGGATGCCCTTATCACTGCTCGTTCTGCGAGATTCCGGTGTTCTACGACGGCGCGTACCGGACCCGCCCGATCGAGGACATCGTCGAGGAGATCAAGCAGGTCGTCAAGATGACCGGCTTCAAGCGCTTTCAGTTCATCGACGATCAGATCACCGGCAAGCACAAGTTCGCGCGCGAGCTGTTCAAGGCGCTCGAGCCGCTGGGCATCCGCTTCTCGTGCCTGTGGACGATCAACTCGAATCACGACGACGAGTTGCTGGAACTGGCGGCCAAGGCCGGCGTCTTCCACGTCAACATCGGGGTCGAATCGATCAGTCAGGACAGCCTGCTGTCGATGAACAAGATTCAGAATCACGCGGGCCATTACAAGAAGCTGCTCAAGAAGCTGGAAAAATACGGGATTTACTATTCGCTCAATTTCATGTTCGGACTGGAAGAGGATCGCCCGGAAATTTTCGACGACACGCTCAAGTTCCTGCACGAGGTCAAGGCGCCCGAGGCGTTCTTCAACACCGTTACCCCGCGCAGGGGCACCCCGATGCGCACGCAGCTCGAGGACGAGGGCCGCGTGATCATCCCCGACGCCGACCTCTACACCAACAACTTCCGCTGCATGTTCGTGCCCAAGAACATGTCGCCACAGCAAGTCGAAGAAGGCGTGTGGCGATGCACCAAGGAGTTCTACTCGCTCAAGTCGATGTTCAAACGGCTGCTGATGCCGCCGGGAAAGTTCACCTGGCAGGGCCTGACTGAGAATATGCTCTTCTACTGGGGCGCCAAGCGCCAGATCGATCCGGTCGACTATTATTAGGCCGGCGCGGATTTGCTCTTAAAGACTCTCGCGATCCTTATTCTTGCTGCGGCGCTCGAAGTTGGCGGCGATGCGCTCGTCCGGATTGGACTTCGCGGCCCGGCCTGGTGGATGGCAATAGGCGGACTGGTTCTTTTTGCTTACGGAGTACTGGTCAATCTGAGCGGTCTCGATTTCAATCGGCTGATGGGAATTTACATCACGGTCTTTTTCGTGGTGTCGCAGGTGATTTCATTTCTTTTCTTCAAGCAGGTCCCCGACGATAGAATCCTGCTCGGCGGCGGATTCATCGTAACCGGCGGCCTCCTGATTCTGCTGATGTCGTGATCGGGCGGTCGCCCTACGGCTCGAGCACGACGTTGTCGATGAGCCGGGTCTTGCCGACGCGGGCCGCGATCGCGACTAAAATCGGACGATCAAGCTTGGGATGGCGCTCGAGCGTCTCGGCATCCACCGCTTCCACATACTCGATCGCGACTCCCTCCACCCGCTTGAGCACGCGAGTCGCCGCGAACACAATTTCCTCGGCGCAGCACGGGCCCGCGCGATGCTTCTCGCGGGCGGCGCGGAGCGCGAGGCTCAGCGCGAGCGCGTCTTCGCGCTCGGCGGGCGGCAGGTAGGCGTTGCGCGAGCTCATCGCGAGCCCGTCCTTCTCGCGCACGATCGGCACCGGGATAATTTCGACGTCGAAGTTCAGGTCGCGGACCATCCGCTGGATCGCGCGCAATTGCTGGAAATCCTTCTCGCCGAAAACCGCCAGATGCGGTTTGACGATATTGAACAGCTTGGCGACCACCGTCGTCACGCCGCGGAAATGGCCGGGGCGATGCGCTCCGCAGAGACCGCTGGTAATCTCGCCCGCGTCGACAAACGTCTGCGCGTCGGGCGAGTACATCGCGGCGCGCTCCGGCGCAAACACTATGTCCACCGGCACGGTCTCGAGCATCGCGCAGTCGCGCTCGAAGTTGCGCGGATAGCGCCCGAAGTCCTCGCCGGGGCAGAACTGGATCGGATTGACGAAAATCGACGCGACCAGAACCGAGGACCGCCGCCGGCCCTCGCGCATCAGGGCGATATGCCCGTCGTGCAGGTAGCCCATCGTGGGCACCAGTCCGATTCGTTCGCGGCCTGCGCGCGCGCTCTCGGCGATGCGGGTCATCTCGTCGGGCGAGGTAATTGTCATCATCGCGAGGCTCCGCTGGCTTCGGCGTAACAATGCTCCGGCGCCGGAAACGCGCGTTCCTTCACTTCACGCACGTAGGATGTGGCCGCGGCCGCGGCCTCGTTCCACAGATGCGCGAACGGCTTGGCGAAGCGCGGCGCGCACGACTCGCCCAAGCCAAGCATGTCGTGCATCACCAACACCTGCCCGTCGCAACCCGGGCCGGCGCCGATGCCGATAGTCGGGATAGCGACGCGGGCGGTTATCTCGCGCGCAAGCGACGGCGGCACGCCCTCGACCACGATCGCGAATGCGCCCGCGGCTTCGAGTGCGGCGGCGTCTTCGAGCAGCCGTTCGCGGCATCCGGGAGCGCGGCCGGACTTGCGCCCCTGCACGCGATGCCCGCCCATCCGATGAACCGACTGCGGCGTCAGTCCGATGTGGCCCATCACCGGGATATCGACCGCCGTGATTCTGGCCACCGCTTCGGCCATCGCCACACCGCCTTCGAGCTTCACCGCCTCGGCGCCGCCTTCCTTGACCAGGCGGCCGGCGTTGCGCAACGCGTCTTCGGGACTTACCTGATACGACAGGAACGGCATGTCGGCGACGACCAGCGCGCGGCGTCGCGCGCGCGCAACCACGCGAGTGTGGTAGATGACCTCGTCGATGGTGACGGCCAGCGTGTTGGCCTCGCCGCGCACCACCATGGCCAGACTATCGCCGACCAGGAGCAGATCAACGCCGCAGCGGTCGAAGATTCTCGCGAATGGAAAGTCGTACGCAGTCAGCATCGTGATTGGCTGCCCCGCGGCCTTCATGCGCGCGAGATCGGGCACGCGAACTTTGTCTTGCGTCATGTTCTCTCTCCAGCGATTCAGCTCTTCACTTGCTCCCAAAAACAAATCGGGGCTGCCGCGTTCCCGGCAACCCCGCATCAGAGCAAGCTCAAATGAACGAGCGCTCGAATCACTCGGAGTCCCGGTCCAAGCATCGGATCCAGGCGCGAGCAGACGCCAAACGTCATCGCCTCCCCACCGGAGGCACTCAACTCAATCTCGTCTCGCCGGGAACGGTCTCCCTCGACGGACGCATTTAACAATATAGATAAAGCCGGCCGGCCCGTAAAGCGCGTGAGGCTCGGATCAGTTGGTGGCTTGCAAAATGTTGGCCGGCACCGGCATCGTCAACTGCATGCGTTTGCCGTCGCGCACGACGCTCAGGTAGATAACCTCGCCCGGCTGAAGGTCGCGCAGCCGGTCCTGAAAATCGAGAAAATTGGTCACGCGCGAGCCGTCGACACCGATGATCAGGTCGTAGCTTTCGCCGACTTGCATATAGTCAAGCGCGGGCAGCAGGAGAATGGCGAATGCCCCGAACGGAGCCATCGAGCTCACTATAGCCACGCCGGTAAGCGCGTCATGGACACCGTGACTGTAGGCGTGCAAGCCGACTGCCGCGGCCGGGCTGCCCTTGGCGACGGCGGTAACCAGCAAGCCGTCGGCCTCCTCGCCGGATTTGAGCGTGCGCCGCGCTTCGCGCAATTGCATTCCGAATGGAGTCGAAAGCTCGCCCTCGCTGTCGAACTGCTGCAAGCTCCTGAGCTGCTCGGGCGGTAACCCGCTCTGCTCCTCCTGATAACGCGCGACTTCACCGCTCTCATTGGATGGCTGCGAGTCGGCGGGGCTGGATGGCTGCTGCTGCGACGCGCCGGCATCATTGGAAGAATCGGCGGGCGGAATCTCCGCGATGCCCGGCTGGGCGCCGTCGAGATCGGGCGGCGTCGGCACGATGTTCGATGGACCGGCGGAGGTAGATGGCGCGATGGCAGTGCGTGGGGGCAAGGGCGCAGCGGCTTCTGCGGCTGGAGCGCTAGCGCCGGAGCCCGCGGTTGGCGCCGACGCGGTGGCCGATGCGGCGGCAGTCTTCCACGTCTCGGAGGCGGCTGTTTCGGCGCCGGACTGGGCAGCCGCGAGCGCGCTAGCGAACAGAACCAGCAGCATCGCGGCAATCGATGCGCCAAAAGCGTGATGCTCCCGCGCTTTGCTAGTTAACACTCCAGCGCTTTTCATGTTCCACCACGCGCCCCTCTCGCTCGAGCTTTCGTAGATGAGAGCGGACCGAGCTTGCAGCGGCGGGATGCAGATACTCAGGAACGTCAACGTAGATCTTCTTCACGATCGCCATCGGCTCGAGCGGTCCGGCACCGTGCGCGAGCGCCTCGAGCACCTGGCGTTCGCGCAATTCGCGATGCGCGAGGTAGTCGCGAATCTTCTCTTTCGGATTGCGGATCACCGGGCCGTGCGCCGGATAAATCGTTTCCAGATCGAGCGCGAGCAAGCGCCTGAGCGAATCCATGTACTCGCCGAGGTCGCCAGAATCGTCGGGAATGACTGTGGTACCTGCGCCCAGCACGACGTCCCCCGTGAACAATGCGCGTTCTTCTTCGAGATAGTAGCATAAGTGATCGGGCGAGTGGCCGGGAGTAAATACCGCGCGCAGGGTGGCGCCTTCGGTGTGAATTACGGCGCCGTGGCCGATCGCCGAAATCGCGCCCGCGGCAGCATCGTGGCCATCCCACGGCATCTTCAATACTTCCATCTCGCCGAATCTTTCGATCACCTGGCGCACGCCTCCCACATGATCGCCGTGCGAATGAGTCAGCACGATTCGTTCGAGTTCGACCGTGCCGGATAGTTCCTTGAGCGCCGCTTCGAGCAGGTCGGCGTATATCGCGACGCCCTGGCCCGTGTCGAGCAGAAGCGGCCGCTTCGAGGTGCCCACGATATAGGTGTTCGTGCCGGGTCCCGTGAATGGATTCGGATTCTGGCCGAGCACGGTCGCAACGCGCGGTGTGATCCGCGCGCGATCCGGCATCTTGAGACCGATCATCGAATCGGTCACGACTCGCTCGGGCTTGCTCATCAAGGGTCCCTCAAAAGCTATCGCCGGTTGCGCTCAAAAATCAGCCTGAGTCCCTTCAATGTCAGAAACTCGTCCACTTCTTCAATCGTTTCGCTCTCGGGGGCAATCAGCTCGGCGAGACCGCCGGTCGCGATGACGCGCGCCTTCTCGCCGCGCTCCCGCAGGATGCGCCCGACCAGCCCGTCCACCAGCGCGGTGTAGCCGAAGATTAGCCCGGACTGAATCGAGCCGACCGTGGTGCGGCCGACAACCTCGCGCGGGCGAACCAGCTCGACGCGATAGAGCTTGGCCGCGTGCTCGATCAGCGCATTCATCGAGACGCCCAGACCGGGAGCGATCGCGCCGCCAGCGTACTCGCCCTTGCCGGTCACGTAGTCGAACGTGGTCGCGGTGCCAAAATCGACGACGATAGATGCGCATCCGTAGCGCTCGTAGGCAGCAACCGCGTTGACGACCCGGTCGGCGCCCACTTCCTTGGGATTCTCGTAGAGGATCGGCATGCCCGTTTTGATTCCGGGTCCCACTATCAGCGGAGCGCAATGGAAATAACGCTCGGCGAGTTGCTCCATCACCTGGTTGAGGGGGGGGACCACGCACGCGATCGCAACCCCCTCAGGCGTGAGGCTACCCTCCAGGCCCCCAGCCGTCAAAAGCGTGTTGAGCAGCGCGCCGTGCTCATCGGTCGTGCGATCGGCAATGGTCGAGATGCGCCAGTGATTGCGCAAGCGCTCGCCCTCGTAAATTCCAATCACGGTATCGGTGTTGCCAACGTCAACCGTTATCAGCATGACAAATCTCCGTCTTCCCACCGCCGTCGATAGCGAGGCAATGGGGCCAAGATAATAGCGCGCGAACTCCGCGTAAACGAAGCGGCTCGCGAAGCGCCATCAATGATGTGATCCGGACGACGGATGCGCCATAGCCGTCCCCGCCATCGGACTGCCCGGGGGTTGGTTGTACGCAGGCCTCGAAGGAGAAAGCATCCACGGGCCGGGATTCAGCGGCGGGCTCGCGGCCTGAGTCAGTGGGCTGCTCATCGGCACGTTGGCCGACGCGGGAGAAAGCATCCACGAGCCGGGATTCAGGGGCGGGCGCGCAGCCTGGGTCAGTGGGCTGCTCATCGGCAGGTAGGCCGGTGCACCGGGCCACAGCGCGTTGATGGCCACGCCGCCGCCGTCGGCATCCCCATCGCTGCCGCCGCCGCACGAGATTGATGCGCCGTAATTGACGCACGTCATCTGGGGAACCTCCAGGACGTTTTCAGCTGAGTCCGCATTCCCGTCGAGCGCAGGTGGGGTCCCTTCCGGGCTGGCAGCTGCCCCCGCGGCGGAACCAGCGGCATCCTGCGAAAATGCGGAGCCCGCACCCACTATGACGGTCATCGCGAGCGCTGCGGATATTGCAACGATCAATCGGTCCGGCCGCGTGCACCTCATAATTCGACACTACCACTCGATCCGTCGAGCGCCAAGGTGAGCCCGCGGCGCGCTTGCGCGGAGGTTTGCACGCTGGCCCCGAGCGGCTAAGATTCGGCGCTATGTCGGAAGCAAAAGTCGCATTGGTAACCGGCGCAGGCCGCGGCATCGGCCGCGACATCGCGCTTCGAATGGCAAAAGAAGGCTACGCGGTCGGGCTGATCGCCCGCACCAAGTCGCAGCTCGACGAAACCGCTGAATTAATTCGCGCCCAAGGCGGCAAGGCAGTGGTGACGCCTACCGACGTCGCGCGCCGCGATCAGGTCGTCGCCGCAGTCGAGACCGTCGAACGCGAGCTCGGACCGATCTCCGTGTTGATCAACAACGCGGGCGCGTACTTGCGCAAGCGCTTCACCGAAATTACCGAAGAGGATTTCGACTTCCAGCTCAAGGTGAACGCATACGGACCGTTCTTCTGCACCCAGGCCGTGATCGGCAAGATGGCCGAGCGCAAGGCCGGCACCGTGATTTTCGTGCTGGGATCGGAATCGCGCAGCGGACCGGCGCAATACTCCGCTTACAACGCGTCGAAGCTGGCGCAGCGCGCGATCGCAGAGTCGGTCGCCTACGAGTTCATGCACCTCGGCGTGCATGCCGCCGCACTCGACGTGGACGGCGCGGTGGACAGTGCGCGCGTGCGGGAGTCGATGCCCGACGTGGACCCGTCGCACTTCGTTCCGCCCGCGGCGATATGTGACGAGATTGTGCACCTGATCGATCAGTCGAAAAGCGCATGGACGTTTCAGGTCGATATGCGATCGTTCGTGCAATGGCGTCCGCGGGTCGCGCCGAAGAAAAAGAGCTGATCCGCTGTTCCCGCTCGTCCGTGCGCGGGTGTGGTCTTGTCAGAAGCGAATATATAATGTTCGACGCGTCGGGGTGTGGCGCAGACTGGTAGCGCACTCGCTTGGGGTGCGAGTGGTCGCCGGTTCAAATCCGGCCACCCCGACCAAATGAATCCCCTCCGCGATAAGTGAGTTCGTGCCGCGCGGCGCGCGCCGATTTTTGACAACCTCCCGGCCGCGATCGTATAGTCGAATTGGGCTGGGGGTGTGCGTAACGCACTGAGAGTCTCCTGCGGGAGTAAAAACCCCTCGAACCTGATCCGGGTAATGCCGGCGTAGGGAAGCCGACGACGCAACCTTCGCGGTTGCGCCCGAGCCGCTTCCCCAACACCAGGGAAGCGGCTCAAAAATAATGGTATCCATCGCAACCTCAATCACGCTCAACGGCGACCCGTTCCCGCTCGACGGCGACACGGCGCTGATCGCGCTGCTGGAACGCCTGAACATGCGCCGCGGCCGCGTGGCGGTGGAGATCAACCGCGAGATCGTGCCCAAGGCCAGATACGATGAGACGATGGTGAGGGCGGGCGACCGTGTCGAAATAATCAACTTCGTCGGTGGCGGATAGTCGCCGAAACCGCAAGGCAAAACATGCAGGACACTCCATTCGAACTGGGCGGTATGAAATTCAACTCGCGCCTGATCGTCGGCACCGGCAAGTATCGCGACTTCGCCGAGACCAGGGCCGCGGTCGAAGCCAGCGGCGCCGAGATAGTGACGGTCGCGGTGCGCCGCGTGAACATCACCGATCGCGGCAAGGAAAATCTGCTCGACTATCTCGACCCCAAGCGCTACCAGATTCTTCCCAACACCGCCGGATGCTTCACCGCCGACGAGGCGGTTCGCACCTGCCGCCTGGCGCGCGAGGTCGGCGTGGGCGAACTGGTGAAGCTCGAGGTGATCGGCGACACCCGGACGCTGTTTCCCGATGTCGCCGCGACAATCGAAGCGGCCCGGGTGCTGGTCAAGGAAGGATTCAAGGTGATGCCGTATGTCACCGACGATCCGGTGACTTGCCTGAGGCTCCAGGAGATCGGATGCGTTGCGGTGATGCCGCTGGCGGCTCCGATCGGCTCAGGGCTGGGAATCCGCAATCCGTTCAACCTCGCGATCATCATCGAACAGGCGAAGGTCCCGGTAATCGTCGATGCGGGCGTGGGCACCGCGTCCGACGCCGCCGAGGCGATGGAATTCGGATGCGACGGCGTGCTGATGAACACCGCGATCGCGGGCGCGAAAGATCCTCTTTCGATGGCGCGTGCGATGAAGCTTGCGGTCGAGGCGGGGCGCCTAGCGTATCGCGCGGGCCGAATCGAGCGCAAGCTCTACGCGACCGCGTCCAGCCCGCTTTCCGGCCTGATCGGGTAGGCCGCCTTGCCGCCGCTCCCGCGCGTCAGCTTTCGGCTTTATCTGATCACCGATCGCCGCGTCGTAAGGAGCGGCGATCTTATCTCCGCGTGCGAAGCCGCGCTGACGGTGGCGCGGCAAGTCGCACCGCCGGGAACTGTCGCGTTGCAAATCCGCGAAAAAGATTTATCCGCGCGCGCTCTTTACCAACTGGCGCTCCGCCTTCGCGAAATTTGCACGCGCGCCGGCGCGCCGCTGATAGTGAACGATCGCGTCGATGCGGCAATCGCCGCGGACGCCGACGGTGTTCATCTTCCGTCCGATTCAATCGGCATAAGCATGGCGCGCAAGCTGCTCGGGCCCGATCGACTGATCGGAGTGTCGAGTCACTCGCCCGCCGACGTAGCCGCGGCCGCGCGCCAGGGCGCCGACTTCGCGGTTTTTGGTCCCGTCTTCGATCCGCTATCCAAGCCGGCCGGCGCGTCCGCCTGGGGTCCGAACGGCCTTGGGGCGGCGTGCGGCGCGGGCGCGATCCCGGTCTTCGCGCTGGGCGGTATCACGCCCGAGCGCACGCGCGAATTGTTCGCATATCCCGGCCCGGTCGCGCGGCCGGCGGGAGTCGCGTCGATCGGCGCGATATTTGCCGCCGACTCGCCGGCCGTTGCTACTGCGGCGATGCTGTCGGCGCTCGACCCGTCGTGGACTCGCCGGCAATGACAGACTTTGCGGCGTCGAGTAGCGTATCCGGCCGCGGCAGCTCACGATAATAGGGCGACGTAAAAATCCATCGCACGACACCGTTTCGATCGACGATGAAAAACGCGGGGATCGCGTTGTCCGGCTCGACATTGCGATGATGTTGCACGAGACCGAGCGGCGCGAGGATCGATTCGCCGGTATCGCTCAGCAGCGGGACTTTCGTGCGGAGAAATCCCGCGAGCATCTTCGATCTTTCGATGGGATCGGCGCTGATGGCGACCGTCTCGACGCCGGCGCGGCGAAAATCGCCGGCGCGGGCAGTCAGTTCGGCGAGCTCGAACCGCGCGAACGGGCAATAGTCTCCACGATAGATGTAAACTAAAGTTGCGCGCGCATCCGAAGACGTCGGCCCGCGGTGAATCGAGCCGCTCTGATCGGCGAGCGCGAAGCTTGGGAATCGCTGTCCGACCGGGAGATTCAGCGTGAGGGGCGGATTAAGCGTCCCGCGCATCGCATAGCTGATGAACCGGCCGCCGCCCGTTCCAACGACAATGCATCCCAGGAATGCGAGCAGACCGAATCCGAGTCTGGCGTGTGGCGAATCGAGGCCCAGCGCGAGGCGCAGCCCCGCAATCGAGAGCACCATCGCAGCCGCCGTGATCGCGAACGCGGGCCATGGAATTCGTTGGTGAATGCCCATCCACGGCACGGACCAGAACGACACCAGCAGATATTCATAGAGCGCGAAGCCGCACGCGATCAGGATGACCGCGCCGATCGCCCGGATCGGCTGAAATGGCGGAATTACCCAGGGCTGGTCGTACAACTCCGGCGCGCCCGCGTCGTCCACGGCCGGATCGCGCGGCTGCGAGGTGGCCATCAGTTGAGCGGTTGCAGCATCATCGGATTGAGTTAGAAATGTTCCGGCTCGTGTTCGCGGCGATTGTCGCGTTCAAGCTGCAAGGTCAGATGGTGGATGCCGAACTTGGTCTGGAGCAGATGGCACATCTCGGCGAGCACTCGATCGCGATCCGCGTCCGCGGCGACAACCGCGTGCGCCGAAAGCGCGATCTGCCGGGTCGTCAGACACCAGACGTGAAGGTCATGAAGCTCCTCGGTGCCGCTGACGGCCAGCAGGTCGGCGCGCATTTGGTCCAGGTCAATATGCGACGGCACCGATTCCATCAGGATGTCCACGCCCTCGCGCACCAGACCCCACGAACCGTACAGCACCAGGTATCCGATCAATATGCTCACCGCGGGATCGGCCCGCATCCATCCGGTGAAATAGTTGAGCGCGCCGGAAGCGAGCACGCCCACCGAGCCAACGAGATCGGAGATGACGTGCACGAACACCGCGCGCACCGCCATCCCGCGCCCCGGGCCGCCAGACGTGTCGGTCGAGGTCATCCACGCAGAGAAGGCATTCACGCCGATTCCGACGATCGCGACAGCCATCACGCCCAGCCCCGAAACCGGGCGCGGGTTTCGCATCCGGCCGACCGCTTCGATCCAGATGAAGGCCACCAGCAGCCAGAGAAAAAGTCCGTTGAGTAGCGCGCCGAGGATTTCCGCGCGAAGATAGCCGTAGGTTTTCGCCGACGATGCGGGCCGCATCGATATCCACAGCGTCAGCAGGCCCAGGCACAAAGCCGCGATGTCGGTGAGCATGTGGACGGCGTCGGAAAGCAGCGCCAGGCTGCCCGTCAGATAGCCGCCGGCGAGTTCGGTGACGAAATAGGCCGACGTGACGCCCAGAACGATCAGCAGGCGGCGCCGATCCGAAGCCGCAGTCGCACGCGGTTCGCGATTGTCCTTTGGGCTTCGCATCGCTTAATCATAGTGGACTAGCGAGAAGCAGTTGACCGGCGCCAGGCGCTCGCGTCCCTTGAGCGCGTCGAGCTCGACCACGAACGCGCAACCGACCGCCTTCCCACCGATCTTTTGGATCAATTGCAGCGCCGCGGCAGCCGTGCCGCCGGTCGCCAGCAGGTCGTCAACCAGGAGCACGCGGCCCAGGCCTTGGAGCGCATCCTGATGCATCTGCAACGACGCGCTGCCGTACTCGAGATCGTAGGCCTGATCCACAGTCTGGGACGGGAGCTTGCCGGGCTTGCGGGCAATCACCAGGCCAACGCCCAATCGATACGCCACCGGCGCGCCGACGATAAAGCCGCGCGACTCGATTCCGAGCACGACGTCCGCTTTACCGAGGTAAGGCTCGGCCAACTGATCGACCACCGCGGCGAAACCGCGGGCGTCGGCGATCAGCGGGGTGAAGTCCCTGAACATTATTCCGGGCTTGGGGAAGTCCGGCACATCACGAATCAGTTTTTTGATTTCTTCGGCAGTCATCGTTGATTCCATCGCACTGGTTTCGGGGGTACCCCCGCGGGCGACGGTCAAAGATACTAGCTGCCGCCGGCCGCGGCAAAGCTAATCCCGCCGGAGGATTCGGGCTCGGGCAGGTAGGCGAGCGGGTCTCTGGCGACGTTGTCGCGGCGCACCTCGAAGTGCAGATTCGCTCCGGTGGTGCGCCCGGAGCGCCCGATCTCTCCGATCTCCTGTCCGCGCGCGACCCGAACGCCCTCGCCGACCAGGTTGCGCTGGTTGTGGCCATAAACCGTAGCGTAATCGTCGTCGTGGCGAATGATCACCGTGTTGCCGTAGCCGTGAAGCATGCCCGAAAAAATCACGACGCCGCTGTCGGCGGCATAAACGGGAGTGCCCGCCGGCGCCGCGATATCGACGCCGTCGTGCATCGCGCCGTTGCGGATGCCGAACCCCGACGACACCACTCCTGTTGACACCGGCCACTGGAATTGGCGCGACGCCCGCTCGCCGGTGTACGGATGCACTCCGCTCGACGCAGTGCCAATCGACGCGGCCCGATACGCGCCTGGAATCGTCAGCACCTGGCCGACGCGCAACTCACGCGGATCGCTGAGTCCGTTCGCCGTCATCAAGCGCCCGACGCTGACGCCGTATTCATTCGCGATATGGTAAACGGTCTCGCCCGCGACGACGACGTGAGTGACCGGGAGCTGCAAACCGGCGCGAGCATAGGTCGAAGGTGCCGCGCCGCCACCGCATCCCGCCAGCGCGAGCGACGCGGCGAGCGCGATCGCCACGCTCGCGCGCGAAATCCACCGCGTCCCTGTCGTCCGCTTCCCGCTCACGTCATCCGCCGTCCGTCACCACCGCTACCCGCCGCACCGCATCCTGCGAGCCGCGCGAAACCAGCGCGCTAATCCTGAAAGCCGTGCTTGCCCGTCATCTTTACGAATCGGCACTCGCCGAAATATTCCTCGCTCCAGTGTCCGCTCTTATGGCTGATACACACCAGGGTCTGGAGTTCGTCCTCGCCAATCGGCGCAATCAATCGCCCATCCGGCGTCAATTGATTCAAAAGTGGAAGAGCAATTCCGGGCATCGCCGCCGTTACCATCACGACGTCGAAGGGCGCCTCCTCGGGCCATCCATCCGAACCGTCGGCGCATCGAAGATGGACGTTGCTGAAGCCCATCGAGTTGAGGATCACGCGGGCGCGATCATGAAGATGCGCGTTGAACTCGATGGAATAGACTGCGCGCGCCAGCCGCGCGAGCACCGCGGTCTGATAGCCCGATCCGGTGCCGATTTCGAGAACTTTCTCCGAGCCTTGGAGCTCGGCGACCTCGCTCATCAGCGCGACCATGTACGGCTGCGAAATAGTCTGCGAGTCGCCGATTGGCAGAGGGCCGTCATCATAAGCGTGCTCGTGAAGTTCCGCGGGAAGGAACCGATGACGGGCGACCGTGCGCATCGCGGCGAGCACGCGCAGATCTTTTATCCCGCGGCGTTCGAGCTGCTCGAGCACCATCCGCTCGCGCGCCTTTTCGAGGTCAATCGCCATTGCCAGCTTATTATACAGATACGCTGGCCAGCGATTAAGGTATCCCGAGCAGGCTTGCCGAGGCCGTGTGCGCCCATCCGCCCCCCTGCGAACGCGGGGCGGCCTGGACGAAGGGCTTAAGGGGCCATCTGCAAACGCGAAGCGGGCTGGGCTGATCCGATGCCGTTCGTTTCAGCCAATCTGATCTTTGTGAAGAGCAGAGGCGCGACGAAAATGCTCACCACACCGGCAATGGTGTACCGGATGTACTGCAATATGTATCCGAGGACCGAGAAGTCATCGGCTATCGCTCTAAACGCCTTATCGAGAAGGAGCAGTGCCACCAGCACCATGGCAATGGATATGGCGAACCGCAGTATTTTCGCCAGTGGACCGGAGCTTCTGGGATCGAAGTTCACAGTGGTCAACTCAATGGGGCGGCCAAGGACGACCCCGGTCAAGAATCCCGTATAGCCCAAAACTACACGGGGCTGACCATCGACGCGCCAACCATTGATTGCGATGGTCGCGAGCCACAGGATCAGACTCGAGACAACAACGATCCCCACCTGATACTTATATGATAGCTTATTCCATCCGTCACTGATTTCATCCGTGCGTCTTATCGCTACCAGGGCGACGGGCAATCCAATCGCCCAACCCATGAGAATATCCCCGGGATAGTGGACACCGAGATAGGGGCGCGAAAATCCCGTGGAAAGAATCGCTATGATGGCGATGACTGCTACGAATCGGTTTTCGATGGACGCGTAGAGGTAAGAGTAGAAGGCCGAACCAGCCATGGCGTGGCCGGACGGCGTTGAATACTCAATCGCAAGTGCCTTTGCGTTCTCGGCTGATACCGCCCACTTCTGGAGGTAGGTGCCTTCATGGACGAAGGGCCGAGGATTCTTGATGGTTATCTTCAGCACGTGATTGAGACACATCGTCAGCAAAAGCAATACCGAAAGCCGGACAGCCAGCGTCTTGTCGAACATGACGTAGATTAGCGTCACAACAAGGATGTATCCCTCGACTTGCCCAAGAAAACTGGCGAGTAGAAAGTATTTGGTGAGAAGAACATTCCTGTGGTCTGCCAGGAATTGCACGACAGCCATGTTGAATGTCAGTTGAGCCATGATTCCTGTAGCATGGGTCTGGCTGCGCGACGGCGCCCTGCCCGGCCGCGAGGGCCCGACAAGACGCTATCATATGAGGGGGGATCGATCCGCCCGATCGCTCAGCCTATGAGCCCTTACCGCTGAGGCTCACGTCGTGCGGGCTAAGCAGATCGGGACTTGCCATGACGCTAAGCGCCGCCGCGCGCGCGCCGGCCGCCCCCGGAGTGAATGTAACGACGTAGGTGCAGCTCGCCTTGGGCGCCAGCGCCGCCGCGCACGTTCCGCCGGTCACCGCGAAGTCGCCCGCGTTGGGCCCGGTGATGATTTCGTTCAGCGACACCTCCACCGGCTGCGCGTTCTTCACCTTCACCGTCTCGCTCTTCTTTGCGCTCAACTTCACCTTGCCGTAGGCGATTCTGTCGGGCGATACCACCACGTCGGCCAATCCCGTCCCCGACACTGCCACGTTCCGCGTGCCCGCGCCCGTGTTGGCGTGGAGCGTGAGCGTTGCGCGGTGCGCGCCCAGCCCGCTCGGCGTGAAGCCAACCGCGATCGTGCAGGTCCGGGATGGCGGCAGCCCGGTGGCCGGACAGGTCGAAGTGCCCGGAGCGAGCTCGGTGGGGTTGCTGGATGACACGCTGGTCACGAACAGCGGCGCGCGGCCGGTGTTTTTGACCGTCAAGTTCTTTGCGACCGTGTTGCCAACCGGCGCGCTGCCGAATGCAAGCGAAGCAGTCATCGAAATCGAGGTGGCCGGCGTCGGAGTCGCACCCGGCGTGGCAACCACCGGCGGGACGGCGATGTACATAGGCGAATTCAGTCCTGTCTGTGAACCAGTTATGGTCTGAATGGGCGCGACGTCGCCGGTGCTCCCGGCCGAATAGACAAACACAGCGGCGGCGTAGTAGTCCGCCACATAGATGTTGCCGCTAGAATCCAGCGCAATGCCGATTGGCCACAGCAGGCCGTCGTTGGCCCCATAGCCGGGGATTTGGGCGAGTGGGGTAACGTCGCCAGTGCTCCCGGCTGCATAGACAAGCACGTCGCCATAAAAATAGTCGGTCACATAGATATTGCCGCTGGGATCCAGCCCGATGCCCAGTGGGGACGAGAGGTTGTCGTTTACCCCATTGGCAGGGATGACGGCGCTAGGGGCGACATCGCCGGTGCTCCCGGCGGGATAGACCAGCACGCCATTTTCTTCGTCCGCCACATACATGTTGGCGCTGGAATCCAGCGTGATCGCCGCTGGACAGGCCAACGGTGCACCGCTGATGGTGGCGCTAGGGGAGACGTTGCCAGTGCTCCCGGCCAGATAGACAAACACTTTGGCGTGTCCATCGCATGAACTGTTATCGGCGTCCGTCACATAGATATTATCGCTGGAATCCACCGCGATACCGAGCGGCAGTGACAGACCGGTGTTGCTCCCGCTGATGGTGGCGATTGGGGTCGCGTCACCGGTGCTCCCGGCCGCATAAACGACGACGCTGGCGGGCTTGTCATTCACCACATAGATGTTGCCGCTCGAATCCTGTGCGACGCCTTGGGGCGAGCTCACACTGGTGATGCTGGCGCTGGGCGCGACGTCGCCCGTGCTCGCGACGGGATAAGCCGTCACCGCTTTTGTCTCGTCGTCGGTAACCTGGATCATCGGGGCAGCCGGCGTCGGGGTAGGAGTGGGGTCAGCGCGCCCTGAAGAACTATCAAGCCCGACAATCGCAAACGCGGCCGCTGCCAGCAGCGCGATCACGCTGATCCGTGCTTTTCCCGTGTGCTTGTTCATTTGCTTTTCCCCATGTTTATCGGGGAACTGCCACGTGCGGCCTGAATGAAGCTAATAACTCCGGCGCTTCAACTACTATATATTTAATATTAATCACCGCGAAAGCGTCGCGCAAACTTCCACCTACGTCTCTGACGGAGATCTCCTTGGTTGATTCGCGCGACGCCAAGGGCCCGCCCCTGCACCTGAGTAAGCGGCAAATGACGCTTGCGGGGGATGGTCGAGCGAGCCAGGCTTGCGTCCGCGCGCGCGGAGAGAGAGATTCAGCCTTCGATGGCAATTGAAACGCAACGTCCCACTATCGCCGAGATCGATCTCGGCGCGCTCCGCTCCAACTTCCGCGCCCTGCGGGCCGTCGCCGCGCACGGCGAATTGATGGTCGTGGTCAAGGCCGACGCCTATGGGCATGGCGCGGTGACGGTAGCACGCGCGCTGATCGGCGAAGGATGCCGTCATTTCGGCGTTGCCACGCTCGACGAGGCGCGCGAGCTGCGCGACGCGGGAATTCGCACGCGGGTGTACCTCCAGGCCGGCTTCTTCGCCGAGCAGGCCGCCGAGATTGTCGCGCTCGACTTGACGCCGTTCGTCTTCGACCCCTCCATGATCCCACTGCTCGACCGCGCGGCCGCATCGGCCGGCCGGACGGATTTCCCGATTCACGTCAAGATTGACAGCGGCGCAACCCGGCTCGGAGTGATGCCGGCGGATATTCCCGATGTCATCGAGGCGGTCCGGGCCGCATCCGCCGTGCGCCTCGAGGGCGTGTGCACCCTGCTCGCCAACGCCGGCGACCCGAAGAGTCCAATCACCGACGCGCAACTCCGGGTCTTTAATCGGGCGATCGAGACGCTGAACGCCGCCGGATTGAAGCCGCCCGTCATTCACGTCGCAAATTCCGCCGCGCTGGTGCTCCGCCACGACTCGCATTTCAGCCTGGCTCGCCCCGGACTGGCCATCTACGGCCTGCCGCCGGTGGCCGCCGTGCGCGAGCGCGTCGAACTGCGCCCCGTCATGACCTTCAAGACCCGCCTGATGCAATTGAAGCGCGCCCCCGCTGGAAGCGGCGTGGGCTACGGACATACCTTCGTCGCGCCGCGCGAAAGCTTGATCGGCGTGCTGCCGGTGGGTTACGCCGACGGTTACCGCAGAGGGCTGCAGCACGGCGGCGAAGTGATCGTGCGCGGCGCGCGTGCGCCGGTCGTCGGCGCGGTCTCGATGGACTTGACGACGATCGACGCGACCGACATCGCGGGCGCGACGGTTGGCGATGAGGTAATCTTGTGGGGCGAATCGGGTGGGCAGACTATCAGCGTGAACGATGTCGCCCGGCTGGCGCAGACAATTTCGTACGAGATGCTTTGCACCGTCGGCAAGCGGGTGCCGCGCGTCGTTCGTGGTTAGTTGAGTAGCTGGATACGGAGCTGGATGGCAATGAACAGCGACATGGTCGTGATCAAACGCGCGCTGATAGGCGTCGCGGACAAGGCGGGAGTGGCGGATTTTGCCCGGGTGCTGGAACGGCACGGCGTCGAAATCCTTTCGACCGGGGGCACAATGACAGCTCTGCAAGCGGCCGGCGTCAAAGTCAGATCGGTCGAGAGTTTCACCGGCTCGCCCGAGATGCTCGACGGGCGCGTGAAGACGCTGCACCCAAAGATTCACGGCGGGATTCTCGCCCGTCGCGCCGACCCTAGCCATCAGCGCCAGATGCTCGAGCATCGGATCGAGCCGATCGACCTGGTGGTAGTAAATTTCTATCCATTCGAAAAAACGGTCGCGAAACCCGGCGTGACTCTTGACGACGCGATCGAAAATATCGACATCGGCGGACCGGCGCTGGTGCGCGCGGCGGCGAAAAATCACGGCGACGTAGCGGTCGTGGTCGATGCTGCCGACTACGGTGCGATCGCCGCCGAACTCGACTCGCACCACGGCGCCATAACCGCCGGCACGCGATGGCGCCTGGCGCGCAAGGCATTCGCGCGCGTCACGGCTTACGACGCCGCAATCTCAAACTTCCTCGGCACGCATGCCGGAGACGGCGGCGACTCTCCCCTGGGCGAGACCTTCAGCCTTGCGCTCGAGCGCGAACAGGCGCTGCGCTACGGCGAAAATCCCCATCAGACCGGCGCGCTCTACGGCCGCTTCCTCGAGATCGCACATCAGCTTCACGGCAAGGAATTGTCCTTCAACAACGTGGTCGATATCAGCTCGGCGATGAACCTGATGCTTGAATTCCAGCGCGAGCCGCGCGCGGTGGTCGCGATCTTGAAGCACAACACGCCGTGCGGCGTCGGGGTTGCCGACTCGCTCAAGGCGGCATGGGACAAGGCCTTCGCCACCGATCCGGACTCGCCCTTCGGCGGTATAATCATCGCCAATCGCCCCTGGGACATCGAGTTCGCACGCGCGGTCGACGAATTATTTACCGAGGTGCTGATCGGCCCCGCGTATCCGGACGAGGTAATCGCGTTCCTGCGCAAGAAAAAAAATCGGCGCGTGATGACCTTCAATCCGGACGCGGTGGACCGCAATGAGCTCGACCTCAAGAAGGTGCTCGGCGGATTGCTGGTGCAGACGCCCGACCTGGCGATCGAAGATCCGCGCCAAGGCAAAGTCGTCACTCGGCGGCGGCCCACCGACGCCGAGATGCGCGCGCTCACCTTCGGCATCAAGGTCTGCAAGCATATCAAGTCCAACGCGATCGCCTTCGTCGCCGAAGACCGCACACTCGCCGTTGGCGGCGGCGCGACCTCCCGGATCGATCCGGTGTACGCCGCTCGCGAAAAAGCCGCGCGGCTCAAAGTTGCGCTCGAGGGTTCCGTCCTCGTCTCCGAAGCGCTCTTTCCATTTCCCGACGGCCCCGCCCTCGCGGCCGAGGCGGGCGCCACGGCGATCGCACAACCGGGAGGCGCCGTGCGCGACGATGAAGTGATCGCGGCGGCCGACAAGTTCGGGCTCGCGATGGTTTTCACCGGGGTGCGCCACTTCAGGCATTAGCTGCGCGCCGGGCGATGAAAGTACTGGTCATAGGCAAAGGCGGCCGCGAGCACTCGCTGGTCTGGCGGCTCCATCAGAGCCAGACGGTGCGGAAGATCTTTTGCGCGCCCGGGAATCCTGGGATCGATCGCATCGCGCAAGCGGTGCCGATCGCGCCCGCCGATATCGCCGCGCTGGTGGAATTCGCCAAGTCGAACGCGGTCGACCTGACCGTGGTCGGTCCCGAAGATCCGCTCGCCGCCGGAATCGTCGATCGCTTCACGCGCGAGGGACTCAAAATATTCGGGCCGACCGCCGCCGCGGCGCAGCTCGAAACCAGCAAGTCGTTTGCAAAAACAATCATGCGCGAGGCGGGCGTGCCCACCGCCGGCTTCGCCGCCTTCGACGACGCCGAGTCGGCGCGCCGCTATGTGAAGGCGCGCACCGGATCGATGGTCGTCAAGGCGGACGGGCTCGCGCTTGGAAAAGGCGTGGTCATCTGCCACGACGCAACCGCGGCGCTCGAGGCGATCGCGGACGCGATGGAGCGCCGGCGCTTCGGAGCGGCGGGCAATCGCGTTATCGTCGAGGAGTTCCTCAGCGGCGAGGAAGTTTCTTTTTTCGCGCTCTGCGACGGCGAAAACGCGATCCCGCTCGGTACCTTTCAGGATCACAAGGCGGTCTTCGACGGCGATCGAGGCCCCAACACCGGCGGAATGGGCGCATATTCGCCGGTGCCGCAATTCGGCCCTGAGCTCGAAGCGCGCGTGATGCGCGAGGTGGTCGCGCCGACGATGGCCGCGATGAACGCGCGCGGGATTCCCTTTCGCGGGCTGCTGTTCGTGGGTTTGATGGTCGACGGCGAACGAATCAACGTGCTCGAATTCAACGTCCGCTTTGGCGATCCGGAATGCGAAGCGCTTATGATGCGGCTGGAGAGCGACCTTGCCCAGAACCTGCTCGCCGCCGCCGCCGGAAAGGTCGCCGATGCGGCGGTCAGGCTCTCGCCACGCAGCTCCGTCGCGATCGTGCTCGCGTCGGGCGGATACCCCGGCGACTACAAAAAGGGAATTGCGATCAGCGGGCTCGATCGGCTCGAAGGCGACCTCCCGTCGGACATCAAGATCAAATGGGCGATGGGCCGGATTCGAGTGAAGGTTTTCCATGCCGGCACCGCGATCCGCGACGGACAGTTGGTCACCGACGGCGGCCGCGTCCTGACCGTGACTGCGATCGCGCCGGAGTTGGCAACGGCGGTCGATGCCGCGTACCAGGCGGCCGAAATGATCGAGTTCGAGGGACGCCATTTCCGCCGCGACATTGCACGCCGCGCACTCGTGCGCGCTTCGAGCGCCGCCGCCGGTTCCGTATAATCGCTGCGCAGGAGCCTGATTCTCAGTTGCCGCGCTCATCGCCAATCAAGCCAAGAAAACGGCCCGCCCGCGCTGCGGTGTTCGGACTCGCCGACGGAGTAGCAGCGTTGAAAGCCGGCGAGTTGGTCGTCTATCCGACCGAAACGTTCTACGCGCTCGGCGCCGACGCGTTTTCATCCACGGCGCTGCGCCGCCTGTTCCGAGTGAAGCGGCGCGAACCCGGACGTCCGGTCGGATTGATCGCGGCCGACACCGCGATGGCGTTTTCGCTGGCGCGCGAAATACCATTCGACGCACGCCGCCTCGCCGGCGCTTTCTGGCCGGGACCGCTGACGATCGTCCTGCCCGCTCGCGCCGATCTGGCGCCGGAGCTGACCGGCCCCGATGGCGTCGGCGTGCGCGTATCGCCAAATCCTGTCGCTCGCGCGCTTAGCGCGGCGATCGGGCGGCCGATCACGGCGACCAGCGCGAACTTGAGCGGCCAGGCGCCGGCCACCACGCTGGAACAGGCGCGCGCGGCACTGCGCGAAAAAGTTAAAGTTTACCTTGAAGGCGGAAACCTGGCGGCGTCGGCCCCGACCACGGTGGTCGCAGTCAACCAAAACGGATGGAAAATGGTGAGAATGGGAGCAATTTCAGAGGATCGGATCGCCGCCGCGATCGCGGGAGACGCGCTGAAATGAGCGCGCTCGGCAAGCGCGTGGAGCCGTTTCGCGCGCTGATGTACAATCGCCGGATTGCCGGCGAACCGGCGCGCGTCGTGGCGCCACCGTACGATTTGATCGGCCCGGCGCGTCAGCAACAGCTCTACGAACGCAGTCCGTACAACGTCGTCCGGCTCGAACTCGGCCGCGAGGCGGATCGCTACGGCGCGGCGGAAAAAACCCTCGCCCAGTGGATGGCGGCGGGCGTCCTCGAGCGCTCGCCGCGGCCGGCCATCTATCATTACAGGCAGACTTTCGACCTCGAGGGCCGCCTGCTTCATCGCACCGGGTTTATCGCGCGAGTTCTGCTCGAGGAATTCGATCGCGGGCGCATCCTGCCGCACGAGTGAACATTCCCCGCCGCCAAGGAGGACCGCCTGCGTCTCCTGACCGCGCTCCAGGTCAACACCAGCTCGATCTTCGGGCTCTACTCGGGCGCTCATCCCGAGCTCGACCGGTTGCGCGAGCAGGTCGCCGCGCGCGAGCCGCTGATCGATCTCGTCGATGACCTCGGAATCCGCAACGAGCTGCGGCCGATCGAGGCGGCCGGCGAACTCGCGGTCATTCAGCGCGAACTCGAATCGCCGCGCTTCTTGATCGCCGACGGACACCATCGCTACGAAACCGCGCTGAACTATCGCCGCGAGCGCCGCCGCGAGAACGCCCCGAGCGGGCCGCAGCCGTATGACTACACCATGATGACGCTGGTGGCGTGCGAAGATCCCGGGCTGGTGATTCTGCCGACCCATCGGGTGGTAAAGTCGCTGCCCGCCGCCGCGATCGCGTCGTTCGCGCAGCGCGCGCGCGAGCTGTTCAACGTCGAGGAAATCACGCATCGCGACGCATTTCGCGCGCGCCTGGACGAATTGGGCGCCGGCGCAATCGGGGTGACGTTGAAGGGCGTTTCCAACTACCTGATCCTGCGGCTGCCGAACCCGGGCGCGATAACGGCCGCGATGCCCGCCGCGCCGGACGAGGTTCGCCGCCTCGACGTGTCGGTTCTGCACGCGCTGGTGTTCGATCGAATATTTGGAGTCGGCGCCGATGAAATTCGAAAAGGCGGGAATATCGAATACACGATCGAAATCGGCGGCGCGCTCGCCGCAGTTGCTCAGGGACATGCCGACGGCGCGTTCCTCATGAATCCGCCGTCGATTCAGGATGTCGAGCGGGTGAGCGACGCGGGCGCGACGATGCCTGAGAAATCGACTTACTTCCATCCCAAGCTGCTGACCGGCCTGGTGATGAATTCGCTGGCCGGCGGCGAATGATTTCCGCCAAGCGCCATCGCGGCTAAATGATCAAGCGCCAAACTCGCGGGTCGCGGTTGCTCCTGGTTCGCCACGGCGAGACCGAAGGCGAGTCGAGCATCAGGTATCATGGCCGCACCGACGTGGCGCTGTCGGAGCTCGGGCGCGCGCAGATGCGCCTTGCGGGCCGGGCGATCGCGGCGGATCACGGCGGTGGAAATTTCGCGCGCATCTTTTCGAGTCCGCTCGTTCGTGCGTCCGAAGGCGCGCGAATCGTAGCCGGCGATTCGTCGCCACTCGTCACGATCGATGAATTCGCCGAAGTTCACTTCGGATTGTTCGAAGGACTCACCGCCGATGAAATTCGTGAGCGTTACCCCGGCGAGTTCGCGCGATGGAACGCCGATCGGCTTGCGCCCGGCTACACCTATCCCGAGGGCGAGAGCCGCGCCGGCTTTGCCAATCGCGTCGAGCGCGGCCTGGAACGCATGCTGGCTCTATGGACAGCAAGCGGCGATTCGGAAGCTGGCGACGCGCTGCTGATTGCGCATCGTGGCGTCATTCGCGCGATCGTGCGAAAGCTGACCGGTCGCGAGCCGATCGTCGAGCTGGGATCGATTCAGGTTCTGCGCTTCGACGGCGGTTGGCATGCCGAGATGCTCGACCTGATCGATCATCTGGGCAGCTCCTGAAGCTCACACGCGGCGCAGCACGCCCATCCAGCGGTAGCGGCATCTGTCCAGCGGCTTGGTGAATGACAGGTCGCAGTAGGCCGCGGCCATTTTGAACATCCCCGACGCAAGCGCCGCCAGTTCCAGCGTGGATGGCAGCGTGTAGCGCACCGGAATCAAATCGCGAGTGGTCACCGCGCCGGCGGGAAAGTTGATCGTGCATTCGAGTTCGTAGATCGAATGCAGCGGCGAATGCCACGCCACCGGGCGATTGAACTCGCGGATGCCGAGTGTGACACCCGCGGCGCGCGCGCTGCGTTCGCGCCACATCGTCCGCCGCGACACGCGCGGAGCCGGATCCTGCCGATCGATGTCGATGCAGTATAAGCCGCCGCGCTTGAGCGCACCGCCAACCGATTTGAGATGCGAGAGCAGCTGGGAGTTCTCGACGATCGCCGGAAATGTTTCGGACATCAGGATTGCGGCGTCGAAGCGGCGCTCGGGGAGAGAGAACTTTTCGATCGCCCGGCGGTAGAAGCGAAGATTCGCAATCGCCTTCGCTTTGCGGCGCCCCGCCGCGATCATCGCCGCGCAACGATCGATTCCCACGACCTCGAATCCATCGCCCGCCAGCAGCCGTCCGTGCGGCGAGTCGCCGCACGCGATATCAAGCACGCGGCGCACCGGGTGCTTGCGATGGCGTTTCCATACCTGTTGCATAAAAACCACTTCGGCCGGAATTTCGCCGGGACTTTCCATGTGCGCGCGGCGGAAAACGTCGGGATAATCGTAGATGCTCGGTTCCATCGGCGATGAGCGTACAAGTGCCGCGCCCGCAGGCCAATGGCGCTGCGCGAATGAATCGAGACTTGAGATTCCGCGGGGAACGGCGGGATAATGCCCGCGCGTCCGAGTTCCGGAACAACCGTCTACGGGAAAGCCACGATGAGCAAGCCGCTTGAGGGAATCAAGGTCGTCGAGATCGCGCAGGAAATCCAGGGGCCATTTGCGTCGCTGATTTTGGCCGACATGGGCGCCGACGTAGTCAAGGTCGAGAACAAGGACACGGGAGATCTGAGCCGCTGGATGCTGGCCGCATTGATCGGCGGCCTGGAAGTCAGGAACGCGATGGTGTCGCATTACTTTGTCGCGATGAATCGCGGCAAACGGAGCGTCACCGCCGACCTGAAGAAGCCCGGCGCGATCGAGATGATCCGCCGGATGGTGAAATCGTACGACGTGCTCGTCACCAACTATCGGCCCGGCGTGCTGGACAGGCTCGGACTCGGCTACGACGAAGTGCGCAAGATAAATCCGCGGATTGTGTACGCGCAAGGCAGTTCGTGGGGGCCGAAGGGGCCGTGGGTCGCACGGCCAAGCCGCGACACGCTGGCGCAGGCGGCCAGCGGCCTGATGGCGAAGACGGGAATGCCGGGCGACCCTCCCCTGCCGGCGGGGATGTTCATCGCGGATCATTCGGGAGCACTGAGCCTGGCGAGCGGAGTTCTGGCGGCGCTGTTCGCGCGCGAGCGCACCGGCAAGGGGCAAAACGTCGACGCGTCGATTTACGGCACGATGATCGCAATGCAAGGGATGGAGATCGATTACACGTCGATCACCGGCGTCGAGCCCGAGCGCGCCGGCCGCGGGCATCAGTTTCTTCGCGGGATTTGGGGCGCGTTCCCCACCAGCGACGGGCACATCTGCCTTGCGGGCGTGGACGAGCAGCGCTGGCCGTCGTTCTGCAGAATCCTTGGAATTCAGCATTTGGAGAATGACCCCGAATACTCGGGCAACGTGATTCGTAACTTTCATGGCGACAAGATTCAGAAAGTGCTCGACGAGATCTTCCCAACGAAAACGACCGGCGAATGGCTGAGCGAGCTTACCGGCGCCGATATCCTGGCGACCGAGGTCGTCGACTACCGCGCGATGCTGAAAAGCGAGCAGGCGCGCGTCAATGGATACCTGCTCGAACTCGACCATCCGGTGGCAGGCAAGGTGCTCGTGTCGGGTGCGCCGGTAACGATCAACGGCGAAGTCGCGGCTGCGGCCGAGCCTGTGCCCGAGCTCGGGCAGCATACCGAGGAAGTGCTGCTCGAACTCGGCTACACCTGGGATGAGATCAGCGCGCTGCGCGACACCGGCGCCGTTTAGCGACTATTATCCTTCCAAAGCCAGGTAGAATGTAGCAACCGGCCTGCTCTAGAATGCGGGACTTCCGCTAATGCGGTGAGGTTTGAGTCGATGGCGACATCCACGGAAATCGCAGAGATCAAGGCGCGCGAGATTCTCGACTCGCGCGGAAATCCCACAATCGAAGTTGACGTGCGGCTTCGCGGCGGCGCGCTTGGCCGCGCCGCGGTGCCGTCGGGCGCATCGACCGGAGTTCACGAAGCGCTCGAGCTTCGCGACGGCGACGCCAAACGCTACGGCGGCAAGGGCGTGCTGAAAGCGGTCGCCAACGTCAACCGGACGATTGCGCGCAAGCTCAAGGGCGCCGACGCGGCCAACCAGAGCGCCCTTGACCGGGTGCTGGTCGAGCTCGACGGCACCGCGAACAAATCGAAGCTGGGCGCCAACGCGATGCTCGGCGTGTCGCTCGCAGCCGCGCACGCATCGGCCGCGGCCAACGGAATGCCGCTCTATCGCTATCTCAATCCTCGCGCGCGCGTGATGCCGGTGCCGCAGATGAACGTGGTCAACGGTGGGCGTCATGCGGACTCGAACGTCGACATGCAGGAGTTCATGATCGTGCCGGCGGGGGCGGGAAACTTCGCCGACGCAATCCGGATGGGCGCGGAAGTCTTTCATGCGATCGCCGCCGTGCTCAAGAAACGCGGTTATTCGACCAACGTCGGCGATGAGGGCGGGTTCGCGCCGAATCTCAAGAGCAACGAAGAGCCGATCGAAGTGATCCTCGAGGCGATCGCCAAGGCCGGCTACCGCCCCGGCATCGACGTGTCGCTCGCGCTCGATCCGGCGTCAAGCGAATTTTACGAAGATGGCAAGTACGTGTTCGCGCGCTCGGACAAAAGCGCGCGCAGCGCCGAGCAGATGGTCGAGTTTTACGCGGGATGGCTGAAGAAGTATCCGATCGTCTCGATCGAGGACGGGCTGGCTGAGGACGATTGGGCAGGATGGCAAATTCTGACCCGTGAACTCGGGGCGAAGACGCAACTGGTCGGCGACGATATCTTCGTCACCAATCCAAAATTCCTCAAACGCGGCATCGACGAGCACGTCGCGAATTCGATTCTGATCAAGCTCAACCAGATAGGCACGCTGACCGAGACCCTCGCCACAATCGAGATGGCGCGCGCGGCGGGATACACCAGCGTGATTTCGCATCGCTCGGGCGAGACCGAGGACACCACGATCGCGGACCTGGTGGTCGCCACCGGCGCGGGACAAATCAAAACCGGATCGATAAGCCGGGGCGAGCGCACCGCGAAATACAACCGGCTCTTGAGAATTGCCGAGGAGCTTGGCGCAAAGGCGCAGTATCCGGGAGCCGCCGTGTTCAAGCGCGGCGCGGCGCGCAGGAAATCGTGATGGCCACGCGGCCGCCGATTGCAGCGCTGGTGATCTTCGACGGATGGGGAGTCAGCAAGAGCCACGCGTCGAATGCGATCGCCGCGGCCAGGACTCCCGTGATGAACCGGCTCTACGCGACCCAGGCGCATACCGAACTCGACGCGTCGGGCGAGGCGGTCGGCCTGCCTCCGGGCGTGATGGGCAATTCCGAAGTCGGGCATCTCACCATCGGCGCGGGCCGCGTGATCTACCAGGATTTGATGCGAATCACCAAAGCGATCGAGAGCGGGGCTTTCGCGCGCAATCCAACGATTGCCGATGCGATCAAAAAGGCCGCCGCGAACGGCGCCACGCTACACATCTGGGGACTGCTTTCCGACGGAAGCGTGCACAGCCATATCGATCATTTGATGGCGTTGCTCGACGCCGCCGCATCTGGTGGCGCGCCCAGAATTGCGGTTCACGCCGTGCTCGACGGGCGCGACAAACCGCCGCGCTCGGCGCTCGCATTTATCGACCAGCTCGATGCGAAGCTGAAGCAGCTTGGGCGCGGGCGAATCGCGACGGTCACCGGACGCTACTACGCGATGGATCGCGACAAGCGATGGGAGCGAGTCGACCGAGCGTGGCGCGCGATCGTCGAAGCGGAGGGATTGGCCGCGCCGAGCGCGCGCGCGGCGGTGGAGAATTCGTACGCCGCAGGCAAGAGCGATGAGTTCGTCGAGCCGCACGTAATCGGCGAGCGATCGCCGATGGCGGACGACGACCAGGTGATCTGCTTCAACTTCCGCGCCGACCGGGCGCGCGAACTGACGGCCGCGATCGCGCTGGGCGCTTTTTCCGGCTTCCCGCGTTCGCGCATCCCAAAAGTCGGCTACGTGTGCATGACCGAATACGACCGTTCGTTCGCACTCCCGTTGGCGTTCGGGCCCGAGGACGTGCGCAACACGCTCGCCGAGGTGCTGGCGCATGCGGGGCTCAGAAATTTGCGCGTCGCGGAGACGGAGAAATACGCGCACGTCACCTATTTCCTCAACGGCGGCGTCGAGCAGCCGTTCCCGCTCGAACAGCGCGCGCTGATTGCGTCCTCGAAGGTCGCAACCTACGACCTGGAGCCGGCGATGAGGGCCGCTGCGATCGCATCCCGCGCCGCCGAGGAAATCGAGGGCGGCAAGTTCGACGTGATCGTGATGAACTTCGCCAATCCCGACATGGTCGGACATACCGGCAACTTCGAGGCGACGGTGGCGGCGGTCGAGGCGGCGGACACAGCGCTGGGCGTCGTGATCGACGCGCTGGCAGAGCGCGCGGGCGTCGCGCTGGTCACCGCGGATCACGGCAACGCGGAATTCATGGCCGATCCCGCGACCGGACAGGCGCATACGGCGCATACCACGAATCCGGTGCCGCTGATTCTTTACGATCCGAAATTCAAAGGGCGGCTCATCGACGGCGGCACGCTCGCCGACGTAGCCCCGACGCTGCTCGCGATGCTCGGAGTGAAAGCGCCGGCCGAGATGACGGGGCGCGATTTGCGGAGCGATGTTACGCGCTGATCCGGTCGCATCGGCATGAAGGAAGAATCACCTACGCGGTGGGCGGCAGGGGCTGCGGCCCCTGCACACGCAGTGAGAAGACGCGAAAATCTGCGCAGCGGCAGGGGTGACCCCTGCACTCAGTGTTAAGGCCGCCCGCCGTTGGCGGGCGCGACCCCTGCCAATGGCTTAATACTCCGCTGCCGTCGCCACGGCCGGAGGAATTTACGGCGCATTTTGCGAAACAGGGGTTATTTCCTAGGTCCCAGGGGCAAACGTTTCACGTGAAACGTTTTTCAGTTCAGGAGAACGAAACGCGAAGCAGGGGTGACCCCTGCACCCAGTATTAAGGCGGCGCTCCGTTGTCACGCGCAGACAGTGCAACGGAGCGCGTCTCTGAGCCAGGGGCGAGACCTTTTCGGATGGGGGCGGGTTGTTAAGGTGGGCTAAGGCATTTGCAGTGCAGCGAGCGCGAAAATGCCAGCGCAAGGTCGCGGGCTGTCGAAAGTTGCCGTGCTTGGTGAGATTTAGCGAGCAAGCCAGCGCGCTGGGTGAAACAATCCATGCTTTGTGTATTCCGCCGAGGACACACGATAAAGGACCATGCGATCTGGCCCCGACGCGTCGGGATTTTGGCGAGATTGCGCGCGCTATGGCGGCGGCGGTAACATTCGGCCAATATCCAAGGGACGGGAAATGGCTCTCGTATTCTGTACCAAATGTGGTCATAGGGTCGCCACCGAAGCGCCAGCGTGCCCAGGATGCGGGGCACCCCGCACCCTAGCGACAAATGAGGTTCGAGCGAAAGCTACTGGCACGAATGCCGTTCGAGCGCTTATCAGTCTAGGCGTCGCGATTTTCGGGCTGTATTACTTTCTTGGAGGCGGCGTCGAAAGCAAAGTTGCCACCGACGCTGTCGACGAATACAACATAGCCAAACGACATGGCGATGCTATGGACGTCTGCGTGCATGCAAGCTTGGTCGTTGCTGCCTATCTTCAGGCAAAAGACGAGACTGAATATTCACATTGGAAAAGCATCGAGGCCTCTGATTGCGCTGCCGCCGGCATGCCTTCCCCGTAGAATTTGCAACTTCCTTGGCCATGGACCGAGACTTGGAAGTCGGACGTGAAGCTTAATCTCAGGTCGAAACTGGCTGACGGAATCGTAACTACCTTTGCGATCGTACTGCTGAGCAGCTCGGGCACGGGTGCTCAGCAGGATCAGATGGTCCAACCGAACAGCTCCGGTCCAGCTCCCGCTGTTCAACAGGGTTCAGACTCGACTCTGGAGCTAAAGCCGCTTTCCGGGCAAGGTTTGCCCGGTTCAGGAAAATGGACTGTTCGGCAAGGGGCGAGCAAGCAGCCGATCCAGCTGAGTGGATGCTGGTCAGCGGTGATTCGGCGGGAGAATCTGACCAGCCTGCAGCGCACCGGCTCTGTCCGACTCGGAAACTGGTTCAACGAGTCCTACCGGATCTGCTTTGCAGACGGAACGGCGACTGTCCAAGCTAGAGAGCTGTCCGAAGAGAACATAGTCTACATCTCGTCCGAAGCGGAAGTGACCGAAGCCGGCCCAGACTGGGCCCAGCTACGATCCAAGTTGATCTGGGATGATATGGATTTCCCAACTAATGGATGGATTCTTCCGAACGGTAAGCCGGACCCAGCGCCACACCCGCTTCCGCATCCGTATCGAGTGATTCAACAGTCACAGCTGGAAGCGCATCGGGTTGGAAATCGGCTGCAGGTGACCGACAGATCTACTGCCACCGCGAACTTTGCTCCCGCCTATCAGCTCGGTTGGTCTGCTGAGTTCCTGAAAGACTGATCCTCCGTGAGGACTGTACTACCTTCGGAGAATCAAAGGCTACTATTCCTGTCCGGGGAGGACTAGTCAATTGCCAAATCCAGTCACCCATTGGTCGAAAGCGCTCAGGGTTGGCGATGTCACCAAAGATCCCTACCGACCGCCAATCGACAAAGGACTCGTGTACGTCCTGGCCGGCGGACCTGACCGCGACAAAGATATTCTGTATGTGGGTGGGGGGCATGCCACTAAGAACGCGGAGGGGCGTGCGCGGATCGGTACGATGATCGGGGCTATGCTGGGCTTCGGGCTTTGGAACCTACGCGGCATCAAGATAGCCGATGAATTTCCGTTCGACGAGGTAGTCAAGTTCTACCTGATGTGGGGAGTCGTTGAAGGCTGCCCGATTCGAGCGGAACGCGAATTACTCACCTGGCATCTCAAGAGCGGCTTGTCTCCCCGATTGGTCGCCAGCAAACCCCGCCAACCCACAGACACAGCCTACTGTAGGAAGGTTTGCATACCCGAACGGCGCGGATGGAGTTCAGTCCCTTGCCCCTAGAAGTATTATCTAGACTGCCATGGGCGCCTGATAATCGAAAAAGACCTGCAATCATTACCCGGGCGGAGGTGGCGGGCAAATCGACCGCGCGATCCCAATTTGATCCCAATCGCGCCTCCCAAATCGCAAAATCGCGCTCTGGCATGGGTTTCCCGTTACCGGCGCGAGCATTCTTGATGCGAGACCCATCGCGAGCCTGAGCCAGCTGCTCGACGACTCGCGGCGGCCTCACTCGGGAAGCTGCACCCTCGCCCGCGCCGGAGGTGCGGCCTCTCCGGCACAGGGCGAGGCAATGAAGAAGAGAGCCCGGATTCTTCGCTCCGCAGACTCCGCTCTAGAATGACAGAAGGAAGTGGAAGGGGAACAATCGCGGAGAAGAAAGCAGAATCCTGAATCGCGCGCGCCCGTTGGCACGGGCACCAGTGTTAAGAAAGGTAACCGGCGCTCGCTGTAAAATGACCCTCACCTTCATCCTCTCCCTTGCAGGGCGAGGAAATAAACGCGCAGAACAGAGAAAAAGATCCGGGGTCCCTCGGCTGCGCTCGGGATGACAGAGAAAGCAGACTCCGGGCGGGATGACAAAAAAAGAGTGCGACGGCGCGCGTCGCTCCAGCGCCAGCATCCGGTTATGCAAAGGTCTCCTTACAGGGGAAGGAATAATGCGGCGATCAGGTTATGCAAAGCTCTGCTTACGGGGAGAGGCAAGAGAGTGGACTTACCAGCGGATTACTTGCTCGTAAATCTTGGGCAACTGGCGCGGTAGGGAGGCGATGTCTTCGATCACCAGGTAGCGCGACGACTGGCACATCTGGCGCAAGTAGTCGTGGCCGGTTTTGTCCACCGTGATGCAGAACGGGAGCACGCCCGCCAGCTCGAGTTCCTTCAACGCGACCATCGTGTCCTGAATGCCGTAGGCGTTGGAGCGGCGATCGTGGCCGTAGTCGAAATCCTGGGGGAAGCCGTCGCTGAGCAGGATCATGTGCCTGGCGCGGGAGGAGACATCCTTGAATTTCTCGCGCACGTGGCGAATCGCGGCGCCCATCCGGGTTGAGCGCTTGGGCTCGACCGCGCCGACGCGGGCCTTCACCTCGTCGCTGAGTTGCTGATCGAATTCCTTGATCACGTAGAACTCGACGTTGTCGCGGCCGTGTCCGGAAAAGCCCATGATCGCATACGCGTCGCCGATTTCCTCGAGCGCCTGCGCCATGATGACCAGCGCTTCCTTGTTGACGTCGATGATGCGGCGGGGGCGATTGGTGTTTTGCGGGCGGCGCTGCCACGCCTTCATCCAGTCGTCGTCGGTGTCATCGTCGGCATGCTTGCGCGGCTCGCGATGTATGGGCTCGTCGGTCGAAGCCGACATGTCGAGCAAGAACAGGGTGGCGACGTCGCGCGCCTCTTTCTTGCGCGCCTTGTAAAAGCGGCCGTCGGGCGTCTCGCCCATCAGGCGCGCCACGCGGGCCTCGATGGTGCGGTCGATGTCGATTTCCTCGCCGTCCTCGAGTCCACGGACCATCCGGTATGATGCGGGGCGGATGCGCTGGAAGTTGCGGCGCACGCCGGGCAGCATCTCGGCGTAGCGAACGAGCGTGTTCTCGAAAAAATCGCCCTCGTCGCCGGCCAGCGGAATTTCGCGCAGCCGGCACCAGTTGCGGCGGTAATCGTTCAGCACGTAGTCCCATTCGTCGTAGGCGTAGTAGGAATCCTGGCGGCCGCGGCCGATCATCAGACGTCCCTGACCGGTGACGGAGCCGACCTCGCCGAGCTGCTCGCGCATCTGCTCCAGTTCGCTGAGCTGCTTGCCCGTCAGTTGGGTCAGGTACATCCCGTCGCCGTCGGCGCTGCCGTCGCCTTGCGACGGCTTGAGCTCGGCGCCCTGCTCGATGAGCTTGCGCAATTCCTCGGGCGAGAGCGCCCTGCCCTTGCCGCCCCTGGATTGCTTGCCCGAGACGTCCATCTGAACGTCCTGATCGGGCTCGCCGCCGCCGTCGCCTTCCTCGCCGTCGTCGCCGTCGCCGGCGCTCTGCGTTTCCGATCCTTTAATTCCCTTGATCAGGTCATTGCGCATCATCTCGGCTTCTTCTTCGCTTAGCGGATCGCCCGCGCCGCGTTCGCGCGCCTCCCGAATCAGCTCCTGGAGCCAATTGTAGAGCGAGCTGACCTGGCGGACGCTGGTCATCACGTCGGCGCCGCGCGCGCGCACGGGAGCAAACTGCCGCGAAGCCATCCGCACCAGCGGGGAATCGGGCGCTTCGCCCGCCGCCTCGAGATCGAGCGCCGCCCGCACCAGCATCGTGCTCAGCGACTCGGGATGAAGCCGATGCAGGAGAGAGCGATTGAGGCCCGCGATGCGCGGCGCAAGTCCGCGATATCGGCGCGCCAGCTCGGCGTCGATTCGCGCCGACTCCGCCAGCCGCATCAGCGCGCCGGCCAGGCCCGGGTCGTCGAACGACGCGACGAAGCTGTCGATCGCCTCGACGCCGGTCTCGCCGCGCTCTTCGAAGCCCGTGATGTCCGCGAGTTTCAGCTTGAAGGTGCCAAAGTCATGGCGCGCCGCCAGATGGGCGGTGGTGACCAGATAATAGGTGTAAGCGTCGCCGCGAGTGCCGAACGGTTCCAGCCGCTCGGGCAGATAGATCATTTCGCCCGGGATGAGCGGATAGTGAAAGGGCAGCATCGGGCCGCTGTTCGCGAGCGAGTCGATACGGAACTCAAGCGGAAACAGCATCCGCATGAACTTCGTCAGCACGCCCTTGATTTCGAACAGATCCTGCGCTTTTTCGGCAATTTCCGGCATCGTCGTATTCTTAATCTAATCATTGTTACAAAGAGCGATACAGCGATGCAATTTAGGCAGGGGTGACCCCTGCACCCACTGTTAAGAACGGATGCGGGCGGAATTTATCCTGAGCGAAGTCGAAGGGCCCTGTTAGAAGTACGCGTGGCGGGGCGGGGCGGAGCGACGGGGCGGCTTCGAGTTCAATTCCTTGACTTGGCGGCAAGCGGCGGACTTAGATGATCGCAAGCTATGCGCATCACGATCTTTGGCAATCATCGCCGCCTGCTCCCAATCGCGGCGCTCGGTACCCTTCTATGCATCGCCGCTGCGGCGCCGGCGCGCGCGGGATTCGCCGACGCGGTCAAGGCCCAGACGCTTCCCAACGGGCTTCGGGTGCTGGTGCTGGAAAATCACAAGGCGCCGCTGGCGATCTTCAACGTCTTCTACCGCGTGGGCTCGCGCAACGAGCAGATGGGCAAGACGGGGCTGTCGCATCTGTGCGAGCATCTGATGTTCAAGGGCACCAAGAAGCTCGGGCCGGAAGAGTTCTCGCAGATCATCCAGCAAAACGGCGGGATGGATAACGCGTTCACGGAAACGGACTTCACCGACTATTTCGAGAAGATCACCAAGGATCACCTGGACGTGCCGATCACGCTCGAAGCCGATCGGATGGCCAACTTCGAGCCCAAAGATTTCGACAAAGAGAAGCACGTCGTGCTCGAAGAGCGGCGGCTGCGCACCGACGATAATCCGGAGGACGCGCTCGACGAGCAGGTGCGCGCGCAAGCCTACCTGGCGCATCCGTACCACTGGCCGGTGATCGGATGGTTCCACGACGTTGACGGGCTGACGATTGCGGACGCGATGGCGTATCACAAGACTTATTACTCGCCGCAAAACGCGCTGATCGTGGCCGTGGGCGACTTCGACGCCGGCCAGGTGCTCAAGCAAATCAGCGCGGCGTTCGGGGGAATCAAGAACGGCCCCAAGCCGCCGCGGGTGACGGAAGTCGAGCCGCCGCAAGAAGGGATTCGGCGGGTCGAGCTCCAGCACGCGGCGAATCTTCCGGCGTTCGAGCTGGCGTATCACGTGCCGAATATTTCCAGCCCTGACAGTTTCGCGCTCGAAGTGGCGTCTGAAATTCTGAGCGACGGCCAGAGCTCGCGGCTGTACAAGAAGCTGGTGGTCGAAAAGCAGATGGTGGTCGATATCGGCGCCGGCTATGACATGACCTCGTTCGATCCTGGATTGTTCATCGTGTCGGCGCAGATGCGTCCGGGCGTGAAGGCGGCGGACACCCAGGCCGAGGTCGAAAAGGAGCTCGCGGCGATCCGCGATACTCCGGTCGGCGCAGAGGAATTGCAGAAGGCCAAGAATCTCGAGCAGGCGCAATACGTGTTCGGGCAGGACTCGATCATGCGCGAGGCCGAGATGCTAGGAGTGTACGAATTGCTCGGCGACTACCATCTGGTGGACAAGTACCTGGACGGAATCGACAAGGTGACCGCGGCTCAAGTACAGCGGGTCGCGAAAACCTATCTGGTCGCGGCCAATATGACCGAAGGCGTGCTGGTGCCGACCGGCGTTCTGCCGCATGGAGGCGGCGGACTGAGCGGCGGAGAGTTGCGCCATGCTCCCGACGCGGGCGAGATCGCAGAGGTGATCCGATGAGCGCCGCGGCGGATCGGATGAAAATGTTTGCTTTGGCCGGCGTGACGGCAATCGCGGCGATCGCGTTGGCGGCCACGGCGTCGCATGCGCTCGAGATCAAGCGGATGACGCTCAGCAACGGCGCGGTGCTGCTCGTCTCGGAAGAGCATCAGCTGCCGATGGTGACGATGTCGATCGCATTCGACGCGGGAACGCGGCGCGACCCCAAGGGCAAGGAAGGGTTGGCCGAGCTGACGGCGCAATGCCTATCGCAAGGAACCAAGGAACTCACCGCGCCGGAGTTCGATCGGAAAGTCGATTTCATGGGCAGTTCGGTCGGGGTGTCGGCCGGCCGCGACTATTCGACCGCCGGGATGACGACGCTGAAGAAGTACCAGGGCGACACGTTCAAGCTGCTGGCGGGAATCCTGACGGAGCCCGGACTTCGCGACGCCGATATCGCACGCAAACGCGCCGAGCAGGTCGCGGAAATCAAAGCGGCGGAAGAACAACCGGGGTACACCGCCGGCGTGGAATTCACGAAGGACCTGTTCGGCGACTCGCCCTACGGGCATCCGGGCGAAGGCTCGTCCGAGTCGGTGGGCAAACTTACCGCCGACGACGTGCGCGGCTTCTACCGCGACAACTACAGGCTTGGCAGCGCGATTATTGCGGTGGCGGGCGACGTGACCGCCGACGAAGTTAAAGTATCACTTGAAAAAGAACTGGCCGGGCTTTCCGGCGCCGTCGCGGCGCTAGCCGAGCCGCCGCCGATCACGGTCGCACCGGGCTTGCATGTGAAAGTAATCGATCGAAACGTGGTGCAAGCCAATATCATAATGGGTAGCGGCGGAGTGGCGCGGTCGAATCCCGATTTTTACCGGCTCAAGGTGATGAACTACATCCTGGGCGGCGGCGGATTTTCCTCGCGGCTGGTGAAGGTCGTGCGCAGCGAGCACGGACTGGCCTACGGGATCGCCAGTAGCTTCGAGCCGGGCAAGTACCAGGGCGCGTTCACCGTCAGCCTTCAAACCAAGAACCAGAGTTCGAACCAGGCAATCGATCTGATCCTGCAGCAGCTTCGCCAGATCCAGGAAAAACCGGTCAGCGACGCCGAACTGGACGGGGCGAAAAAGTTTCTTATCGGCAGCTTCCCGCTGGGGCTCGAGCGCCAGAGCGCGATCGCGTCCTTCATGGTGCAGGTCGAGTTCTACGGCCTGGGCCTCGACTACGCCGAGCATTATCCGAAGCTAATCGGATCGGTCACCAAGGATGACGTGCTGGCGGTTGCAAAAAAATATCTGCACCCCGATTCGATGATCGTGGTCGCAGCCGCGAACCAGAGCGAAGCGAAGATCAAGGGCTCGCAGACGGAGAAGGCTGCCGGCGCGCAATAGCGCAAGCGCGGACTATGCGGCGGCGCGATGGTTGAGCACCTGGCGTAGAAAGCCGGCGGTGTATGAAGCCTTCACCGCGGCGACTTCCTCGGGAGTGCCTTTCGCCACTACATTGCCGCCGCGATCGCCGCCCTCGGGGCCGAGATCGATCAGGTAGTCGGCGGTCTTGATCACGTCGAGGTTGTGCTCGATCACGACGATCGTGTTGCCCGCATCGGCGAGCCGGCCGAGCACGCCGAGCAACTTCTTGATGTCGTCGAAGTGCAGCCCGGTCGTGGGCTCGTCGAGGATATAAAATGTGCGCCCGGTTGCACGCCGCGCGAGTTCCTTGGCGAGCTTGATGCGCTGCGCCTCGCCCCCCGAGAGCGTGGTCGCCGACTGGCCGAGGTGGATGTAGTCGAGCCCGACGTCGCGCAGGGTTTCGAGCTTCTGGCGAACCGGCGGCACCGAGCCGAGGAATTCCACCGCGTCGAGCACGGTCATGTTGAGAACCTCGGCGATATTCTTGCCCTTGTACTGAATTTCCAGGGTGTCGCGATTGTAGCGCTTGCCCGCGCAGACCTCGCAGGTAACGTAAACGTCCGGCAGAAAGTGCATCTCGATTCGAATGATGCCGTCGCCTTCGCACGCTTCGCATCGCCCGCCCTTGATGTTGAAGGAAAATCTCCCCGGCCCGTAACCGCGCATCCGCGCCTCCGGCAATTGCGCAAACAGCTCGCGGATATGGGTGAACAGGCCGGTGTAGGTCGCGGGATTCGAGCGCGGGGTGCGTCCGATCGGGCTTTGATCGACGTGAATGACCTTGTCGAGATGCTCGACGCCTTCCAGCGTCTTGTACGCGCCGGCGCGTTCGCGGCTGTGATTGAGTTTCTGCGAGAGCGCGCGATAGATGGTGTCGAGCACCAGCGTCGATTTCCCCGAGCCGGAAACCCCGGTGACGCAGGTGAAGACGCCGAGCGGAATCGCGACCGTGAGGTCGCGCAGATTGTTCTCCTGCGCGCCTTTGACCGTGAGCCATCGGCTCGAAAGCTTGCGCCGCCGCGCCGGCACGGGAATCTCGACTTGTCCCGAAAGGTACTTGCCGGTGAGCGAGTTCTCGTCGCGCATCACATCCGCGGGCGTGCCCTGCGCGACCACGTAGCCGCCGTGAATTCCCGCGCCCGGCCCCATGTCGATCAGATGATCGGCCTCAAGCATCGTCTCGCGATCGTGCTCCACCACCAGCACGGTGTTGCCCAGATCCCGCAGGCGCTTGAGCGTCGCCAGCAGGCGCTGATTGTCGCGCTGATGAAGTCCGATCGACGGCTCGTCGAGGATGTAGAGCACGCCGACCAGGCTCGATCCGATTTGAGTGGCCAGGCGGATGCGCTGGCCCTCGCCGCCGGAGAGACTTCCCGACGGGCGATCGAGCGTCAGGTATTCGAGTCCGACGCCGGCAAGAAAATTCAGCCGCTCGCGGATTTCCTTCAAGATAAGCCTGGCGATTTCCGCTTCCTGCGCGCTCAGCTTCGGCGCGGCGAAAAACGCGAGCGCCTGCTTGATCGACATCGCCGTCACTTCCGAAATCGACTTGCCGTTGAAGCGCACGTGCAAGCTTTCCTTCTTGAGCCGCGCGCCCTTGCAGCTCGGACACGGCCGCATGTTCATGTACGCTTCGAGCAACTCGCGCACGGCTTCGGACTCGGTTTCCTTGTAGCGGCGATCCAGCCACTGGAGCACGCCCTCGAACGTTTTCGAGTACTCGGCGTGATGGTGCCCGCGCTGGTAGGCGAACTCGATCTCCTCGCTCCCCGAGCCGGACATGATCGCCTTGCGCACCTTGAGTGGTATTTCCTTCCACGGCTGATCGAGGCTGAACTTGTAGTGCCTGGCCAGCGCCTCGAGCACCGGCTGCATGTAGGTCATCGTCGCCCACGGTGCGATCGCGCCGTCGGAGATGCTCAGGTCGTCGTTTTGCACCACGAGTTCGGGATCGAAATACATGATCGATCCGATCCCCGAGCATTCCACGCAGGCGCCGTGCGGACTGTTGAAGGAGAACATCCGCGGCGCGATCTCCGGATACGAGATTCCGCATTCGACGCAGGCGAAGCGCTGGCTGAAATAAATCTCGCTGTCGCTGGCGGGCCCGTCCAGGCGCTCGACCTTGAGCAGGTCCTGCCCGTACTTGAAGGCGACTTCAAGCGAGTCCGACAGGCGCTTCTCGATTCCCTTGCGGATCGCCAGCCGATCGACCATCACTTCGATCGTGTGGCGCTGGTTCTTGTTGAGCGCCGGCTCCTCGCCGAGTTCATGCAGCTTGCCGTCGATCTTCACCCGCACGAAACCCGCGCGCTTGAGCTCGGACAATTCCTTGCGATACTCGCCCTTGCGATCGCGGACGATCGGCGCCAGCACGTGAATCCTCGCCCCGTCGGGCCATCCCATGATTCGGTCGACGATCTGCTGCACGCTCTGCTGGCTGATTTCGCGGCCGCAGTTGTAGCAGAACGCGTGCCCCACCCGCGCGAACAGCAGGCGCAGGTAGTCGTAGATTTCGGTGATGGTCGCCACCGTCGAGCGCGGATTGCGCGAGCCGGTCTTCTGCTCGATCGAGATCGCCGGCGACAATCCTTCGATCGAATCGACGTCGGGCTTCTCCATCTGTTCGAGGAACTGGCGCGCGTAGGCCGAGAGCGATTCGACGTAGCGCCGCTGACCCTCGGCGTAAATCGTGTCGAACGCCAGCGACGATTTCCCCGAGCCCGAGAGCCCGGTGATCACCACCAGCCGATCGCGCGGAATCTCGAGGTCGATGTTCTTGAGATTGTGCTCGCGCGCGCCCTTGATGACGATTCGATCGGCCATCGTTGCTTACGCCGCCGGCCGCCCCCGGGCCTTTTTGCGTCCCGCCACCGCCCGCCACGCGTATTCGATCGCCGCGATCATGCTCGACGGATTTGCAATTCCCTTCCCTGCTATGTCAAACGCCGTTCCGTGGTCGGGCGAGGTGCGCACGTACGGCAATCCCAGCAGGACGTTCACCGCACGATCAAACTCCAGCGTCTTGACCGCAATCAAGCCCTGGTCGTGATACATCGCAACCGCGCCGTCGAAGTTGAACCTGCCGGCGGTGCGGATGAACGCAGTGTCCGGCGCGAGCGGACCGTAAGCGTCGATGCCGTCGCGCTGCGCGCGTCGAATCGCCGGCGCGATCACGCGGATTTCCTCGCCACCAAACATCCCGCCTTCACCCGCATGAGGATTCAATCCGAGCACCGCGATTCGCGGCCGGGCAACCCCCAGCGCGCCGCGCAAGTGCGCGCGGAGCAGGCCAATCGTGTCCAGGACGCTGCGCTGGGTCAGCGCGGACGCGACTTTTGCAAATCCTATGTGTGCGGTCACCAGCACCACCGTCAGTTCGCCGCCCACGAACATCATGCGCCACAGCCGGGTTCGCGCCAGATGCGCCAGCAGTTCCGAATGGCCGGGAAAATGATGCCCCGCGCGGTTCATCCAATCCTTGCTGATTGGCGCGGTCACCAGCGCGCCGGCTTCGCCGCTCATCGCCATCCGCGCGCCGGCCACAATATAGTCATAGGCGGCGCCGCCGCCCTCGACCGTGGGCCGCCCCGGGCGAATTGCGCGCGCCGGCAAACTCGAAACGGAAAATACCCCGAGTCCTTTTGTCAGAGGGATCAGCGGCTGGCCGGGATGCCATTGGCATGGAGCCGGCACACCGCGCAGGCGGGCAGCGGCCGCGCGCATCGCGGACAAATCGCCGACCACCGCAATCGACGGCGCGCCACGGCGGCCCGCCAGCGCCGCGGCCGCCTTCAGGATCACCTCGGACCCGACACCCGCCGGATCGCCCATGCTGATCGCCAGCAACCCCGGCGTCTTTCGCCTCGGCGCCGTCATCGCCTAGTACATGGTCTCGACGTAATGCTGCTTGACCAGATCGGATTCAACCCACTTCTGCAGTTGCGCGCCGGACTGCTGGTCAACCAGTTGCGCGCGAATCGGCGCCTTGACGTCGTTGAGCGGCTGCAGGCCCGGCACTTCGTGTTCTTCGAGCTTGACGATGTGAATGCCGTAGCTGGTACGGACCGGCGCCGAAATTTCGCCGGGCTTGAGCGGCCTTACCGCGGTGAGAATCTGGTCCATCATGTCGGACGGCGCGAACCATCCCAGCTCGCCGCCGTTGGACTTCGATTCGTCGTCCGAATACACGCGCGCGAGATCGCTGAAGTCGTCGCCCTTGGCGGCACGCGCGCGAATCATCTCGGCCTTCGCTTGCGCGGCCGACAATTGCGCGGCGGTCGGCTTGGGCGGCAGCGCGATCAGAATTTGCGCGAGCTTGAGCCGCTCCTTGGTAATCGTGAAGTCTTCCTTGTGGGCATCGTAGTACGCCTTGATGTCGGCTTCGGGCACGTCGATTTTCGCGCGGACTTCCTGCTCGATCATCATGGCTTTTCCGATGTCCTGCCGCACCCGCTTGCGCAATTCGTCGTAGGTCATCCCGCTCGCCTGTAGTTTCGCGCGGAATTCCGCGTCGCTCATGTGCTTGTCCTGCCGCAACTGCTGGATGTACTTGTCCACCTGGGCGTCATCGACCTTGTCGTCGAACTTCTTAACTTCCTGTTCGAGCAGTTTCTCTCCGATCAACGCCTTCAGCGCGGCCTTGGCGGCGTCCGAAGAAGCGAAATCGTCGGTCTGGAGCGGCTCGCCGCGCTGCGCCGCGAAATCTTTGACCTCCCGCATCGTAATCGGATCGCCATCGACGCTGGCCACGATACGATCCACCGCCGGCGTGCTCGGTTCCGGCGGCTCGTCGGAGACAACCGGCGCCGGCGGGGGGGGCGGCTCCGATTCTTCCGTTTTCGCCGCAGCCACCGGGCTCGGAGTCGGTTTCGCCGTCGGCCACGGGTTGCCGGGCCGCACTGCTACCGGCGCCGGCGGCGCCGTCACGGTGGAAGAACCGGCCGGCTGTTTCAAAATATCGAAAGCGCCGGGTTTGAGTAAATCATAAGAGCAACCCGAAACCGCGGCCGCCAGTGCAATTCCCAGCGACGCCGCTAGCGCCGCCACGGCGCATCGCGCGCCGGCACGCGGGGAGAATCTTCCATTGTGCATTAGTCTAGTTGAGGGCGGGCCCGACTTTCGCGGCCGGCCGACTTTCCAACTTTTCACAGCCCGCCAAGGCCTGCAAGACACCGTCGAGTTGCGCAAACAGATGCTCGTATTCTCCCGGTTCGATTCGCACGATCACCTGGTACGACGGCGTCAGCCGCATCGTAGCGCGATTGCGGTCCGCCAGCTTCAACAGCCGCGCAGTTTCCACCGGCGCATCGGGATGAAATCTGACTTCGAGCTGCGTGCCCTTGAGAATCGCGCTTAGGATCATGAGCTGTTTCATCTGGCGGCGGACGTTCATCGCCGCGATCAAATTTGCGACCAGCGTCGGCACCGGCCCGAACCGATCGCGCATCTCGTCGCGAATCTCCCCCAGCTCCTCCTCGCGCTGGGCACGCGCGAGCCGCCGGTAAAGCACCAACCGCTCGTTCTCGTCGCTGACGTAAGCCTCGGGGATGTACGCGGGCACCGCGATTCGAAGCTCGGGCTCGAAGTCGGGGCGCTGCGGCTGGCCGCGCAGTTCGGCGATCGCCTCTTCCATCATCTCGGTGTAGAGCTCAAACCCGACCGCCGCGATCTGTCCGTGTTGCTCATGTCCGAGCAGGTTGCCGGCGCCGCGATGCTCGAGGTCGGCCATCGCCAGCTTGAAGCCGCCGCCGCTCTCGGACTCGACCAGCTCGCGCAGCGCGTCGATTCGGCGCTTGGCGTCGCGGGTGATGATGTGTTCGCCGGGAATCAGCAGGTATGCGTAGGCCTTTTGGCGCGATCGGCCGACCCGGCCGCGCAACTGGTATAACTGCGCCAGGCCAAACTGATCGGCGCGATTGATGATCATCGTGTTCGCGTTGGGAATATCCAGCCCCGATTCGATGATCGCGCTGCAGACCAGCACGTTGATCCGCTTTTCGATAAAGTCGCGCATCACGTCCTCGAGCTGCCGCTCCTTCATCTGGCCGTGCGCGACCGCAATCTTCGCCTCGGGCACCAGCGCGCGCAGATGGCTGGCCATGTAGGCGATATTCTCGACCCGATTGTGAACGAAGAAGACCTGGCCGCCGCGGTTCAGCTCGCGCAGGATCGAATCGCGGATGGTGGCGTCGTCGAAATGCGCGACGAACGTGCGAATCGCCTGGCGGTCGGGCGGCGGCGTCTGAATTACCGAGAGATCGCGGATGCCGAGCATCGCCATGTGCAGCGTGCGCGGAATCGGCGTCGCGGTCATCGTCAGCACCGGCACCAATTTCTTGAGCTTCTTGATTCGCTCCTTGTCCGCCACGCCGAACCGGTGCTCCTCGTCGATCACCAGCAAGCCCAGGCGCGGGAACTGAACGTCGCTCGAGAGCAGCCGATGGGTTCCGATGATGATGTCCACCTTGCCGCGGCCGGCTTCCTCGATCACGGCCCGATTTTCCTTGAGGCTGCGAAACCGCGAGACCATCTCGACCCGAACCGGGTAATCCTTGAAGCGCTCGCGAAACGTATTCCAGTGCTGCTCGGCGAGGATCGTCGTTGGCACCAGCACCGCGACCTGCCGGCCGTCCATTACCGCGATGAACGCGGCCCGCAGCGCGACTTCGGTCTTGCCGAAGCCAGCGTCGCCGCAAATCAGCCGATCCATCGGCTTGGCGCGTGTCAGATCGCCGATCACGTCGTCGATCGCCGACTGCTGGTCGGGGGTCTCCTCGAACTCGAAGCGCGCCGCGAACTCCTCGTAGTCCGCGCCCGGCGGCGGATACGCGCGCCCCTCCATCACCTCCCGCGCGGCATACACGTCGAGCAGCTCGGCCGCCATCGCCAGCACCGCCTGCCTGGTGCGCCGCTTTACCTTCTCCCACGAGCCGCTGCCCAGCTTGTCGAGCCTGGGTTCGGCGTCGTCGCCGCCGATGTATCGTTGAACCAGATTTATCCGCTCGACCGGCACGTACATCGTGTCGTTGCCCGAGTATTCGAGATTGAGAAAGTCGCCCTCGACGTCGGCGACCTTCATGTGCCGCAGGCCGCGGTACTTGGCGATACCGTGATCGAGATGGACGACGAAATCGTCGGGCTTCAGCTCTTCGAGATTGAGCAGCGCACCCTTGGCGCTCGGGCGCCGGCGCCGATGCGCTCGCGGCTCGCCGAAAATGTCCTCTTCGCTGTAGATGTAGAGACCGTCCGCCTGCAAAACGACGCCCGCCGAAATCTCCCCTTCCATGATCGCAGGGCGATAGTCCGGCCATTCCAGCAGCGCCGCCAAACTTTTGCATTCGACGTTGACTTCAAGCTCCCACGCCTCCAGGTGACGGCGCAGGCGCGCCGCCTGATGAGGCCCGTCAACGACCATCAGCGAACGTCCCTGCCCCCGCTGGACTTCGCGCAGTTCCCGCGCCAGCGGCTCGAAGCTCGGCGGCGTCCGCTCGGCGCTTAGTTGGTTCGCCCCCAGCCGCAAGCTGGCTTGCGATTTGACCTCGACCGGCGCCGCCCAGCCCTCGCGCGGCGCTACCATCGTGACCAGCGAGCCGGCCTCGACCGCGGTGAAGTTTGCGAGCGCGCGTTCGAACAAGTCCGCCCGGAGGAACAGCGAATCCGGCGCAGGATGAAACGCGGGCTTGAGCGCCGCCGCGGCGGTCTCGGCGGACACGGTATCGGCGAAGCGATTTGCCTCGGCCACAATCCGCCCCGGATCGACCAGCCACAGCAGCGCGCCAGCCGGCATGTAATCGAACACGCTGTCGAGCGCGCGCCCGTACGCATACGGCATCAGCAGTTCCGCGCCCGGAAACAGCAGCCCGTTCTCGAGCGCCTCGGCCAGTTCCGCCGCCTCCTTGCGCACCATGCCGATTTCCGCGGCCCGCAACGCTGCCTGCTCGCGCAGCTTGGGCTCCTTCAGCGCAGCGGGCGGCAGGTAGCGAGTGCGGGTTATGGTCGCCTCCAACAGTTCGCCGCCCGAGCGCTGGCTATGCGCGTCGAAATGGCGAATCGAGGTGATCAGGTCGTCTTCGAGCTCGATTCGAATCGGGTCGCGGTACAACGGCGAGAACGCATCGACGATCCCGCCGCGTACGCTGAAGTCGCCCGCCTCTTCGCTCTGCGGCACGCGCTGATAGCCGCACCCGGCGAGCGCTTCGACCAGCGCCTCGAGGTCCAGCCGATCGCCAACCGCAACTTTAACGATCGATTCGTTGAAGACCGCGCGCGGAATCGTGCGCGTCATCAGCGCTTCGGCCGAGGTAAACACCAGCGGCGCCTCATGCCGAAGCATCGCGAACAGCGCCGCCAGTTGCGACGCCTGCACGTCGGTCGGCGGCGACAATTGCGCCATCGGTTTCACTTCCCACGAGCGGACCAAATGCACCCGGCGCGTGGCGGCGTCGGCGTCCGGCGCCTCGCCAAGAAAAAAGCCAACCTCCCCCGCCAGCGCCTCGGCTTGCGGCGCGGTTGACGTAACCGCGACGATCGCACGCCGCAGCCGCAGCCCCATCTCGCGGATCATCAGGGCGCCGGCCCCGCCGCGCAGCCCCATCACCGGGAATCGGCGTTCGGTGTTTGCCGCGAGCCGTGCTTCGAGTTCCCCGGCCGCTTCTTTGAGGCTGCGTTGCAAGTGATTCCGGTCCAAATACGCAAAAATTCGCCTCGCGGCCATGCGCGCAAGGAGCGCGCATGCCGCCGACGTCACAAAAATGATAGCAGAAAATCGCTTGGCTAGTGGCGGTCGCCGCCGGTCGGCGACGCATTGGCGATTGGCTCGCCCGCCGCGCCGACTCGCACTGCGATCTTGATCGTCTTGTGCGAGTTAGCGTCGGCCCTGATCACCGTCAGGTACATCGTGTCTCCCGGCTTGAGCCGCGAGATCGCGCTTTCCAGATCGCTCTGAGCGCTCACGCGCCGATCGTCAACCGCGACAATCAGGTCTCCCGCCTTTCCCATCGCTCCCGAACTTCCCAGCGCCTTATTAGCCAGGAATGTGCCGCCGGGCAGCATTTCCGTCAGCGTGGAAACCGACGCGCCGACCGTGGTCATTCCGGAGCGCGGCTGCAGGCCAGCTTGGGCGGCGGGACTGTTGGGATCGACCGTCAGCACTTCGAGCCCATGCTCATCCTTTCCGAGGATGGACTGGGTCGTGTACTGCACGGTGGCGCCGAGGTAGACCCGCGGATGCAGCTGGCCGCTATCGCCGTTGCCGCTGCCTTCGAGATCGCCGGCGCCGCTGCGAATTTTCGCGCGGGCGTTGGGTTCGATCGACGCGTTGTTATCGCCCGGATTAGAACTGCGGCTGGCGGGGATTTCCTGATCGGCGGGCTTCGGCGCCACGAGGCCGGGCTGCGGAGCTATCTCCAGCGTCGCGTCGCTGCCGCCCTGGGAGCCCGTCTGCAAGTCCTGCGCCTCCGCGACGGCAAGCGGAGACAGCGCGAACAGCGCGGCGGCGGCCACGCCAATCGTAAGCATCCTTTGCAGCTTCATTTCATCGCGCTCGGCGATCGATCGAGCGATGCGGGCACTGTGCAAATATAAGCCGCGCCGCGCGACCTGCTCAACCCGGACGGTTTCTCCTTGAAGGGCGCGCTAACCCGTGCGAAAGTTTTGATGCGTTCATGAAAATAATATCCACGGTAGCGCTGCAACCCGCGCATCGGGCCGCAATCACCAGCGCCGCGCCCGGGGCCGAGCTGGCGGATCGCCAATGCCGAACCGCCGAGGAAGCAAGCGAGTTCGTAAGCGGCGAATGCGACGTGCTGCTCACCTTTCGGGTGCCGCCGGACATCGCGAATCGGGCGCGCGGGCTTAAGTGGATTCAACTGCTCAGCGCGGGCGCAGACCACGCGCTCGGTGGACCGCTCAAGGGCGTCGCGATCCCGGTCACGACCGCAAGCGGAATTCATGCGACGCCGATCGCGGAATACACAATGGCCTCGATGCTCGCGTATGCGCATCGGATTCATCTCGCGATTCGGGCGCAGATTCGCCACGAGTGGACACGCTCGGGCGCTTTCATCGCGAGCGTGGACGAAATCCGGGGGCGGACCCTTGGCATCATCGGCTACGGATCGATCGGCAGGGAAACGGCGCGGCTGGCGGGCGCATTTGGGATGACCGTGCTGGCGCTCAAGCGCAACCCGGCCGAGCGCGCCGACCCGGGATGGCGCCAGGCGGGGCTCGGCGATCCCGAAGGCAAGCTTCCCGCACGCTTCTTCGGTCCGGACGATCGCGAAGCAATCCTTCGCGAGAGCGATTACGTGTCCGTCACGCTCCCGCTCACCGACGATACGCGCAAGTTCATCGGCGCGCGGGAATTCGCCGCGATGAAGCCCGGCGCGTATATCGTAAATATCGGGCGTGGCGAAGTGATCGACGAGTCCGCGATGGCGGCGGCGCTGACCGCGGGAAAGATTGGCGGCGCGGGCCTCGACGTGTTCGAGCATGAACCGCTGAAAGCCGAAAGCCCGCTTTGGGACCTGGAAAATGTGATCATGACGCCGCACATTTCCGGCGCCAATCGCGGTTACATGGACAAGGCATGCCAACTGTTCGCGGAGAATCTGAGAAGGTTCGCCGCGAATCGCCCGCTGCTGAACATTGTCGATCGCAAGCTGGGCTATTAATGGATATCCCAAGGTGAGACCGCTCCTGAAAAGGACCTTCCGTTGGAAGGGAGCGTTCCGCGTTCTCAATCGCGCGGATTCACTGTTGCTCTACGCGGGACACGCACCTCGGGTTGGCTCCGCCGTGTGGCACAGCCACCCGCGAAACCACATTCCACACGTTCATGTCGAAGCCGGCGCACCTAACGAAGAGAGTGCCCACCGTCATCACGGCCATGACGATTCGAACGTCGATGGCCATTGGCATTTCGTAGTACCCGCCGAGCTGCTCCGCGTTTCGCACCAACTGCTGGCACTAGCTGTATGTGACGTCTGGATCGCAACCTGCGACCTCGCAACCCGCGCCATAGGATGCCGCACCGCGTTTTCTGCGCGAGCGCCGCCTCCGTTCGTTTCGCCTTCATAGAAATCATCGAGACTTGACTGTCTTTGCCGGGATCGGAATCCAGCGGCCGCTTCACCGGGGTCGCGGCCGTTTATTCCGCTCCGGAAGGCGTTTGGCGAGCAAGGGAGAATCTTGCGCTTTGAGAAAAACATCTTACGGCGTTGCATTGGTGCATCTTTCATCGGTCGCATTGATCGCTTGCATGGCGCTGTCCGGGACCGAAGCGTTGGCCGGTCAAAAGCAACCCGCCTTTCCACCTCTTGCCGGCACCGTTGCCGACGCCCTTCACCGGCCTGTACCGGGTGTCGTCGTGACGCTGCAATCCGGCGATGGCCGGACGATCGCCCGTGCTATCACCGACGATCACGGGCAGTTTCGATTGCCTGAATCCACGGCCGGCAGGTATGCGCTGGTGACGCAACGAAAAGGCTTCAAGCCAGCGACTATGATCATCATCCTGCCCAAGAGTGCGAGGAAGCATCTGGAGCTAGTGCTGGAATCAGAAAAGGCGCTAACCCTGCCGCTAAGCGCCAATCGAATTAACCCGCAGAACGGGCTCTCCCGAACCGGCGCGAGCAAGTACACGCTGACTTCTCAGGACATCGCGAATCTTCCGCAGGCCGATGCGACCCCGCTCAACGAGGTGATGCTTCAAATGCCCGGCGTCGCGCTCGATCAGAACCAGGAGATTCACATTCGCGGCGAGCACATGGGCATCCAGTACCAGATAAACGGGATCATGATGCCGCTCGACATGAACACCGACCCGACCTTCACCCAGTTGCTGAACGCCTATTTCGTCAAGAGTGTGGGCCTGATGGACGGAGTATTGCCCGCCCAGTATGGATACCGCACCTCCGGCGTCATCGACATCCACACCAAGGACGGATGCGACGCCGGACACAATGATATGACCGTGTCGGGCGGCCAGCGCGATACGACGCAGGCGGCTTTTCAGCTGGCGGGATGCGGCGGAGATTTCAGCTATTACCTGACAGGCCTCTTTCTTCAGTCCAACCTCGGCTTCAGCTCCGCGGTGCCGGCTCCCGACCCCATTCACGACGCGGTAACGCAAGGACAGGGATTTGCCTACCTGACCTATGAGCTGAATCCAACCACCAAGCTGAGCCTGATCTCGGGAATGACGCTATCGTTCAATCAATTTCCCAACCAGCCTAATGAGCCCGCCCAGTATCAACTCGACCACATCAATCCGGCCTCCTACCCATCGAGCGGGATCAACTCCGGCCTGAACCAGCAGGACTACTATGGGGTGTTCGCGGTGAACGGCACAATGGGGTCGAAGGCTGATTATCAGCTTGCCTATACTGCGCATTACAACGCGCAGACCTTCTACCCGGACCCGATCGGCGATCTGATCTATCAGGGCATCTCCTCGAATGTCTTCACGAGCGATCTGTCCAACACGATGCAGGGCGATTTAACCTATCGACTGGGCGCTTCGCATACCTTACGCGGGGGCTTTTACATGGGCGAGTACGGCGTGGAGTCCGACCAGGCTTCGCAGGTCTTTCCGATCGTAATGGGACATCCTGCGACTACCCCAATCTCCCTGACTGCGAACCTGAGCAAGATCAACCTGGTTTATGGCGTCTATCTGCAGGACGACTGGCAAATCACCGACAGACTGAGCGTAAATTTGGGCTCGCGCTGGGATCGCGTCAGCGGGTTTACCGTCAACAGCCAATTCAGCCCGACAATCAATTTCGTTTACAAGCCGCGCACCGATACGACCTTGCACGCCGGGTTCGCGCGAAACTTTCAGGCGCCAAATTTTCAGAATGTTTCGTCGGGCATCTTCAAGCTCTTCGCGGGGACGACCGGAGCCATCGGGACCAGCCCGAGCGGTAACACTTCGCCGTTTACCGAAACCGATTACACGTGGGACGCCGGGTTCACCCATCAATTCACGCCTCATCTGGCCTATGCACAGGACAACTATTTCAGGATCGATCGTCACTATCTTGACGAAGGCCAGTTCGCATTCGTCCCAATCGATGCACCATTCAACTACGTGCGCGGCTACGGGGGCGGCACCGAACACTCGCTCACCTACAACTTGGAAGACTTCGCCCTGCGAGCGAACGTTTTTGTGGCCAGGGAGGAGGACATCGGCGTCGCCTCAGGGCAGTACAACTTTCCGGCCGACGAGGTCTCCTATATCGATCGGCACTACTTCGTGCTCGATCACACGCCTCTGGTCGGCGCATCCGGCGGAGCCGCATATCGCTGGCATGATTATCAGTTCACCTTCGATGGCCTCTTCAGCAGCGGACTGCGAGGAGGGTTTGCTGACCAGACTCAGCTTCCCAAGGTGTGGCAGTTCAACCTGAGCGCGGCTCGGGATTTCGTGATTCCGGGGCTTGGCAAATTCACCGATCGCATTGTTCTGCTCAACATCTTCGATCGGACCAATCTGATCCGGCCCTCCAGCGGCATCGGTGTCTTTCAGGCCGCGTATGGTCCGCGAATCACGGTCTACGACGCCCTAACCATCCCCCTCCCCACCGCCTCTCCCCACTCCGCCTTCTAACAGGGTCCTTCGACTTCGCTCAGGAGCAGAAGCCGGCCCTGCTACCTGGCCTGCAAGGCAGCCAGGAACCGTTCCTTCAATCCGTCGAACGGCCCGTTCGACATGAACAGCGCAACGTCGCCCGCGCGCGCGTCGGAGAGCATCAGCTCGAGCATCTGATCGTTCGACGCGCATGCAATCGCGCGCGCTCCACGCGCACTGATCGCGCTTGCCAGCGCGCCGGTTTCCAGCCGCTCGCCCGGCGCGATCGGATCGTTCTCCTTGAAATAGACCGGACCCAGATAGACGCGCGACGCTCGATCGAATGCGGCCGCGAACGCATCCTGAAAAACATTGCGCCGGGCAGTATTCGAGCGCGGCTCGAACGCCGCAAGTATCCGCCGGCCCGGGAAGCGTTCGGCGATCGCCTCAAGCGTGACGCCGATCGCGGTCGGGTGATGCGCAAAGTCATCGACCACCGTCACGCCCGCCGCCTCTCCGATCACCTGCTGGCGGCGCATCACGCCCTTGAAGGTGCGCAATCCGCCGGCAATCTCGTCGCCGGAGATTCCAAGCGCGCTGAGCAGCACGTAAACGCCGAGCGCGTTGGCGACATTCATTCGGCCGCCGATCGGAAGATGGATCGAAGCCTGAACTCGATCGCCATTGCGCGTCACCGAAAATCTCGCGCCGTCGGCGCCCACCGCAACCTCCGTCGCGCGGTATTCGCCCGCGCGCAGCCCGTACGTGAGCCGCCGCGAGCGCGCGGGCGCGCTGACCTCGAGCGCGTGTGGGAAGTCGGCGCATACCGCGAGCAGGCGCGACGAATCCATCTGCTCGACGAGCGCGCGGAAACTCGATTTCACATGGTCAAGATCGCGATAAATATCGGCGTGATCGAATTCGACCGCGGTAATAATCGCGGCGGCGGCCCGGTAATGCAGAAACTTCGGTCCCTTGTCGAAAAACGCAGTGTCGTACTCGTCGCCCTCGATCACGAAATCGGCACCCCGGCCGAGCCGGTAGTTAGATCCGAAATCGATCGCCACTCCTCCCACCAGCATCGAGGGATCGCGCCCCGCCGCGCTGAGCACGTGCGCCATCATCGCGGTCGAGGTGGTCTTGCCATGCGTTCCGGCGACCATCAGCACGCGCCGGTCCTTGAGAAAAAAATGCCACAGCGCTTCAGGCATCGAGAGATACGGAATCGCGGAATCGAGCAGCGCCACGGCTTCGGGATTGCTCGCCACGATCGCGTTGCCCACCACCACCAGGTCGGGCGCGGGCGAGAGGTTCGCGGGCGAAAATCCCGTCATCAGTCCGACCCGCGAGTTTCTGAGCAGCGACGCGGTCGGCTCGTAGAGCTGCTTGTCGGAGCCGGTGACGGACAAGCCTCGCTCCACCAGCATCCCGGCCAACGCGGCCATCGCGGTGCCGCCGACTCCGATCAGATGCACGCGGCGGGGGGACGCCGGAATGCGCGCGAGGCGCGTGGCGATTCCAGAATCAGCCACCGTCGAGCGCATCCATGATCAAGTCGTGAATTTTGGGGCGGAACTCGCGAATTTTTTGATTGTCGCGGCGGGGATGAACGCGGTTGGTCAGCATCGAGATCGCAACTTCGCTTTCGGGCTCGATCCATATCGAAGTGCCAGTGAAGCCAAGATGGCCGACCGCGGCGGGGGAGAATCGATGCCCCGAGCTGGAATGCTCCGCCGACGGCATGTCCCATCCGAGCGCCCAGGTCGAGCCGGGCACGGTCGCGTCGCGGGTCCAGAACTCGCGGATTATTTTTTGCGGCACGAAATCGGAACGTCCGGCGTAACAGGCGATCAGCTCGCGCGCGAGGCGATCGACCTCGCGCACCGGCGCGAACAATCCGGCGTGACCGGCGACGCCACCCATCGCGAACGCGTTCTCGTCGTCAACTTCGCCGACCAGGAGGCGCTTGCGAGAAGGACAGATTTCGGTCGGCGCGAACATGTCGGCGACCGGCTCCAGCCGTCGCGAGCGGACCAGCGAGATATCGATATAGTCGGTCGCGCGCAGGCCGAGCGGGTGGAAGATTTTCTCGCGGCAGAAGCGGTTGAGCGCGACGCTGGCGACCTTTTCGATCGTTTCACCCAGCAGGATGAATCCGAGGTCCGAGTAGATGGTCCTGGTAGCGGGCGGGGCTTCGGGTTTTTCGCGATGAATCTCCTCGTAAGCGAACTCCTTGGCGCCGTAGCTCGCCATGAAATTGACCCGCCCGCTCTTTTCGATCTCAGCGATCCGCTGGTAGAACGGCCGCCACGCCGCGAGGCCCGAGCAATGCGCCAGCAGATGGCGAAAAGTGACCGCGGTCTTGCCGTGCACGCCGAAGTTCGGAAAGAAGCGCGTCACCCGATCGTCGAGGCGAAACTTGCCGTCGCGCGCCAGGATCATCAGCGCGACCGTCGTCGCCAGAGCCTTGGTGAGTGACGACAGGTCATAGACGGTCTCGATTTTGGCGGGCGAGCGGCCAGGCTCGATCGATCTGAATCCGAATGCGCCCTCGAACGCGATTTGCGCGCCGCGCCGCACGACGACCGTCGCGCCGGGAATCACCCGCTCCTCCACCGCCTGGTTGAATGCCTGCTCGACCTCACTCCATCCCAACGCTTAATCCTCCGGAGAACCTGGTCCGTTACCGCGTCACGGCCGGCTCGGTGAAGGTGAATCGGCGCGCGGCGGAATCGATTCGCGCCACCGCGCCGAACGGAATCGTAAAATTTTCGGTGCCATGCCCGACCTCGACGCCGTACAGCACCGGGCATCCGAGCCCCGCCGTTTGCTCGGCGGCGAAGCGCGCGATCAGCCGCGTCTCCTGCTCGTTTCCGTCGATCGCGCGAATCGCGCCGAAAACAATTCCCGCCACTCGGCCGAGCGCGCCGGTCTGGCGCAACTGCACGAGCATCCGGTCGATTCGATAGGCCTTCTCACCCGTGTCTTCGAGGAACAGGATGCGGCCGTCGAAGCGCGGCTCATACGCCGTGCCCATGGTGGCGACCAGCACTGACAGGCAGCCGCCGATAACCTCGCCCTGTGCGCGCCCAGGATGCATCGTCTCGCGCGCCTCGAGCTCGAAGCCGTCGAGCTTGCCGCCGAGCAGGTCTTGCATGTGCTCCGACGCGCGCGGGCTCAGGCCGCGGGCAAAATCCATCGCGACCATCGGCCCGTGAAACGACACCATCCCGGCGAAATCGACCAGCGCGTTCAAGATAAAGGTTGCGTCGGAGAAGCCGACGAAGATCTTGGGCGTGCGGGCGATCGCTTTGAAGTCGAGCAGCGGCAGCAGCCGCCCGCATCCGTAACCGCCGCGCGCGGAAAAGATCGCCTTGACCTCGGGGTCGGCGAAGTACTCGCGAAGCTCGCTCGCCCGCTCGCGATCGTCGCCGGCCAATATCCCCGAACGCGCGAGCACGCGCTCGGAAACTTTGACTCGAAAGCCCATAGAGGCGAGCAGGTTGACCCCGCGCTCGAGGTGCTCGCGTTCGATCGCCGCGGCAGGCGCGACGACCGCAACTGTATCGCCCGGTTTGAGCGCGTTGGGTTTGATCGGTTTGCGGTTCACGCTACTTGGCCCGGAATCCTACCAGATGGCGCAGGCGAAAGCCCCTCAGCTTGGCAAAAAGTGTTCTGTACCGCGGCGCGCGAGCCTGTCAAGAAACCGGCCGCGCTGAACCGCGAGCGCAGGGATCAGTCGAACTTGAGGATGATTTTCCCGAAGTGCTCGCTCGCTTGCATCACGCGATGCGCATCCGGCGCGTTGGCCGCCGGGATCACCTTGTAAATTGGAGGACGCAACCGGCCGGCTTCGAGAGCCGCACCGAATCGCTCGAGGAAGGCCGCGACGATCCGCGCTTTCTCGGCGGCTGGGCGGGTGCGCAGAGTCGAGCCGAAGATTTTCAGATGACGGCGCAAAACGGCGGCCAGATCGAGTTCGGCGCGCGTCCCGTTCATCAAGCCAATCAGGACCAGCCGCCCGCCGCCCGCAAGCGACTCGATATTTCCGGGCAGGTAGGCGCCGCCGATGCTGTCCAAAACCACATCGACGCCGCGCCCGCCGGTCGCTTCCTTCACGGCCGGGGCGAACGGCCCGTGCTTGTAGTTGATCGCGACGGCGGCGCCGAGCTTGAGGCATTGGCCGCATTTTTCATCCGTGCCCGCGGTTACGATCGCGCGCGCGCCCGCTTCCTTGAGCAATAGAATCGATGCGGTGCCGACGCCGCTGCCGCCACCGTGAATCAACGCGGTCTCGCCGCGCTCGATCGCGGCGAGCATAAAAAGGTTCAGGAACGCGGTCAGGAAGACCTCGGGAATCCCGGCAGCTTCCTCGAAGCTCAGCGTCGCGGGAAACTTGATCGCCGATCCGTAATGTACGGCAGCCTTCTCGGCGTAACCGCCGCCCGGCAGCAACGCCATCGCGCGATCGCCTATTTTCCATCCGGGCGCCGCGGCGCCGACCGCGGCGACCTCGCCAGCGCATTCGAGGCCGATGATTTCGGACGCGCCCGGCGGAGCCGGATAGAATCCCTGGCGCTGAAGAATGTCCGCGCGATTGACGCCGGCGGCCCGGACGCGAATCAGTATTTCGTCGGGCCTGATCGCAGGCTCGGCAACTTCGGCAATTTTGAGCGCATCTTCATCGCCGAATTTTTCAACGATTACCGCTTTCATCATCTATAAATCATTTGGACCGAAATCTGCTTCGTGCCGGCGCCGTCATAATGAAATTTCGTCTCGTCGAATGACGGCGGACTGAACCGGGCCTTGGCGTTGTTTGAGAATCCGTAGCCCTCGAGCGGGTAGCCGATGAAATTCGAATCGAATTTGCCGTTGCCATTCTCGTCGTGAAAAAGGGTGACGGCATAGTCGCCGGCCGGGACTCCGCGGAAGAGGCACTCGCCGCGATTGCCCTGAATCTTTGCCCACATGTGACCTATGATATGAGAGTCGTCGCGGGGAAATCCGTCGGGACCGGGCCACAGCGAGCATCCCAGTTGTCCCTTGTCGTTGCGAAAGCCGGTCACTTCGACCTTGATACCGTCGGCTTTAGCCGCGTCGCCGGCGCGCGCCGGGGCGGGCAATGCGGCGGCTACGAGCAGCAGTGCAAATGCGGCCGGCCGGATTCTGATTCTCATTGAATTGCTTCTCCAAAAACGAAGAGAGTCCACGGGGACCCTCTCACGCGCCCAATTCCCACGAATTATGAAACATCGCGCCGAGCGTACGATCGGAGCGCCGCTCGATTGCGGCGCGACATCCAGTCTCGATATAGCGCCTTTGCCGGCGAGTGGGCAAATTCCGCCCGCACGATCATCCGAGCAACCGCGCGACGATCTTCTCGAACTCGCCCGGCTTGCCGCCCGAGTCAATCTCCACCGGATGCAGGTCGACGCCGGCTTCGTCCTGCGCATTGAGCCGTTCGATCGCGCCTTCGACTCCGCCGACATAAGCCAACTCGCCCAGCAGCTTGGGCGATAGCGCCGCGGCGCCCGCCTTCGAGCCGCCCGCCTCCCACGCCTGTTTGACCTTGCGCACCTCGTCGCCGAAGCCAAAGCGGGTGAGCTGCTCGGAATAGAAGGTGCCCATGCGCGCGGCGTAGAACGCGACGGTGGATGCGTGTCCGGCAACCGCGCGATCGGCGTTGGCGGTGACGGTCACGCGTCCGGGTGCCTTGACGGCGACCGCGCGCGGCTCGCGGCCGGCGGCCGCCGCAATCGCGCGGAAATCGGCGATCGTCTTCTTGAGCGAGCTAATCGGGATCATCACCGGCAGCCATCCGTCGGCTTTCTTCGCGGTGAACTCGACGCTCTTTTGGTTGAGCGAGGCGATCCAGATTGGAATGTGCTTGCGCGGCGTCTCGAAGCGCATGGTGAAGCCGCGCTGGAGCTTGAACAGCCTGCCGTCGTAGTTCAGCGGGGTCCGCGCCATTATCATGTTGATGATCTCCACGTACTCCTTCATCCGGGTCAGCGGCGGATTGAACGGGACGCCGTGGAAATGTTCGATCACATTGGGGCCGCTGGTGCCGAGCCCAATGATCATGCGCCCGTTGCTCAACTCGTCGAGCGTGCCGAAATGCTGCGCGAGCGCGGCCGGCGTACGCGAGTAGATATTCACGATCGAGGTCGCAAGCTGGACCCTGGCAGTGTGCTCCGCGAGCAGGGTGAGCAGGGTGAAGGCGTCGCGGCCCCACGCTTCGGCGACCCAGATCGAATGGATGCCGGCGGCGTCGGCAATTTTTGCGTGTTCGATCGCCGCTTTGAAGTCGAACATGCCCTGCCAGTTGACTCCGATTGACAACTTACGAGCCATTAAATTTCCTCCCGGCTACAACCAGGCGAGATCGCGAATTCTACCGAACCGCCGCAAGGCGGAAACAGGATCGGGCGCCGCCGGATCTTCAGCGGAACGCCGGCCGGCGCCGCGGCTGCGCTATTTGATGCCGCAGTAAACGGCGAAGATCAGATTCTTGTACGCGCAATCGATGTCGTGGAACCCGGCCTGGCGCAGCCATTCGAGCTGATCCTCAAGCGTCGCCGCGCGATCGAACTTCATCCGGTCGAGCGCCACCGCCAGGTCGCGCTCGTCCATGCCCAATTCACGCACCCGGGTGACCCATCGCTGGTAATGAAACCGGTGGCGCTCCGGAGTCGAGCCGCGAAACTGCTCGGCGTTGACGAATACACCGCCGTCGTTGAGCGCGCCGTGGATTCGAGCGAACAACGAGCGTTTTTGGCCGTCGCTCAGGTGATGAATCGAAAGGGCCGAGACCACGGCGTCGTATTTTTCCTGGATTGGGTCGACGCCGTAGTCGGAGACCTCGAAGCGGAAGCGCTCGCCGCCCAACTCGAAGCGCGCACGCGCCCGCTCGAGCATCTCGCTCGAGATGTCCACCATCGTGATTCGCGCCGCGGGGAAACTGTACGCGATGAACGCCGCGAGCAGGCCGGTACCGGCGCCGAGATCGAGAACCTTGATCTGGCTATCGTGCGGAAACTGAATCAAATCGATCGCCGCGCGATAGAAGTCGTCGAACCCCGGCACCAGCCGGCGCCGCGTGCGGTCGTAGTCCTCGGCCGCAAGATCGAACGCGTGCTGTACTGGATTCGCCATCTGAAGATTGTGCGGACGCGACGGCCGCAAATCAACCGCACGCTCGGGACGGGTGGCGATCCATCCGCACCGCTATTTGCTAAGTTTCGTGAGTCCTTTCTTTTTGCGCTCGGCCCATCGCTTCTTCATAAGCTCCGACAGCCGCTTCCTGCCCTCTTTGCTGATACCGCCGCGTCTCTTTCTTTTGGTGGCGCCCGGCTTGGCACCGGCGATGCGGCCTCTCCTGCCGGGAGCCGCTCCGCCTCCCACCAAAGCCGTGATCGCATGGATAAGGCGGTCTCTTTCCTTGATCAAGTCTGCAACGATTCGATCGATCTCCAAGTAAGTGCTCCTTTGGGTTCCCTAGGTCCCCGATGCTTTGTTTAGTTCCCGACTCTAAGCATATCTCGTAATTATAATTGCTGGAGTTAGCAGAAATTGCAATTTCCGCCAGCTAGGTTGTGCAATGCCCAAATAGGCTGCGGAGCCTGTCGATCCGCGACCGGGTCCTAGATCGATCGCGGCGCCGCGCTGCTCGATCGTATCCAAATACTGTCTCGAAGGCTGCAACGGCGCCAGGTGCGTGGGTTTTGGATATTCCTTACCGGCTATTTGCCTTCCATCTACGAGAAGGTTCGCGCGGCCAAGCGCGCGAGCGATGCTAGTTCGAGTTCGATCCGAACGCCTGACCAATAAGGTGAACGGGAAACATAATTACAGTTCCAATCGCGCTCATGACGCCGCCGGAATCGGATGAGCCGACGGACGGCGCCGGGGTTGGCGCGCTGACCGAATAACGCGCCTGGTCCGAGGTGGAGGCGTACGGCGGGGCCGTCTGATCGATCTCCTCCGTCGTGCATCCGGCCGCAAGCGCGATCGCGCCGCCCACGATCGCGGCTGCGAGAGCCGATTTCCGCGTGGCCATCACTCGCTTTGTTTCGGCGCCCAGCGCGTCGCGCAGGCGGAGCTGGTTCAGCAGCTGCGAACCGATTGACTAATTGACTATTGACCAACTTCGCCGGGCGATTGGGCCAGCGGCACCAACTGCGCGATGTCGCACTGGATCAACGCCTGGATCTTATTGTCGATTTGATAGAAGCGCGTCACCTTCACTTGCGAGACAACGGCGCGGAACTGCGCGATAAATTCCTTCTGCACGTCGAGCCGCGCCTGCTGGATCGCTATAACCTCGTCGAGCTTTTTCTTCGCGTCGGCGTCGGTGAAATTATTGTACTTGGCGGCAAATTCTTTGAGCTCTTTGACGTGGCGGTCTTCTATCTTGTCCATCTTCGCTTCGTAGGCGTCGTAAACCGGCCAGAATCTGGCGGCTTCGTCGGCGGTCAGATTCATGTTGGCGCCGACCGTAGCCTTGCGCTGCGCACGGGCGGCGGCAAGGTCGAGCTGTTTCTGCGAGGTCGGCGAATTCTGGGCCGAAGCCGGACCGCTTAGGCCGAGCGTACAGAGCATCAGCGAAGCTACGGTGAAACTTGCGAGAATGGTTTTGAGGCTCATCAATGGATTCTCCTGGAATCTTGGTTTCGGCAAAGGCCGCCGGATGGTGGCAGATAAATCATAGTCACGCAGATAACTACAAGGGCTCGAACTCAGGCGGCCCGTATTGCATTTGGAGTAGCAAATATGCGAGCTTGCATCTTCGACTGGATAGCAAACGTGAGGAATTTTCCACGGGTCCGGCCAACCGGAACGGAAGACCTCAGCATAGACGGAGGAGAAAATGAATTCTAAAGCACGAGGAATGGTAATCGCACTGGGGTTGGCAGTGGTATTCGCCGCGAGTGCACCATCGGCACGGGCCCAAGAAGGAGCGCCCGCAGCGGCGCCCGCATCCGGAGGAGCGACAGTCCGGGCAGGATACCTGACTTGTCATGTCGCGGCAGGATGGGGATTTATTTTCGGCTCGTCGCGCTCGCTGCAGTGCGCGTATGCCCTGCAGCCGGGGTACACCGAGTATTACACCGGTTCGATCACGAAGTTCGGCGCTGATATCGGATACCTGTCGTCGGGCGTAATTATGTGGGCAGTTCTGGCCCCGACCACGAACTTGGGCCAGGGTGCACTTGCGGGTCACTACGGCGGAGCGACCGCGAGCGCAGCGGTCGGAGTCGGAGCGGGCGCCAACGTACTGGTCGGAGGCTTCAAGAGCTCGATCGCGTTGCAGCCGGTCTCGATCGAAGGGCAGAATGGCCTCAACGTCGCGGCAGGCGTCGCCGAGCTGAGCTTGAAGTTTAACGAAGCGAAGCCGGCAAAGAGCACTCCGTAGCTGGCATCTTCGTTTACGCAGGAGTTATGTACCGCGGGGGCGGCCCTCATGGCCGCCTCCGTTTTTTTTGCGGCTTCTCAAGAAATCGCACTTGGTAACGGGTTCGGCTGCGCGAAACCAGCACGACCGGGAGTTGGCAAGCCGGCCCGGTGCGCGGAACTGGAATCTATACCGGTCCGGGAATAAAAATCATAGCGCGATGAAGAAAGCAGTTATTGCGGTCTTGATTGTGGTCCTGAGTGGCGGGGTATGGGCGGCGGACTCTTCGCCGGGGAACGCAGCGGCGCTGAGAGCGGCCGTCTATGTCGACCCGCCCTTCGTCGCCAAAGGCTCGACCGGCTTCGGCGGCTTTGCAATCGAGCTATGGGAAGCGATTGCGGCGGCTAAAGGCTGGAAGATCGAATATGTGGAAGCCAGGACGCTGCCGGAACTAATCGACATGGTGAGCAAAGGTCAGGCGGACGTTGGGGTGACCGACCTTTTTATCACCAGCAAGCGTCTCAAGCAGATAGATTTTTCCCAGCCCTACTTTCAATCCGGCCTTCAGGTGATGGTCAACTCCAACCGGGGAGCGGGTTTTGGTGAACTTTTCACGGGCCTATATGAATGGGGCCACCTGCGAATCTTCGCGATTGTGTTCGGCATCATGATTCTAGCGACGGTTGTACTGACGATGCTCGACCGCAGACTGGACCCCGAATTTCCCCGAGACTGGCTAAGCGGATTGGCGGAGTCATTCTATCACGTCATATCGACGTCCACGGCCGGCAGCTCATCTCACAAGCGTTTGATACCAGGACCTATGGGCTACTTGCTGGCAGGGATTTTTCTGGCGTGCGGCGTGATCACGATCGCTTACCTCACCTCGAGCATGACCAGCGTGATGACGATCGACAAAATGCGCGGTCAGATAGGCAGCTTTCAGGATTTGGCGGGGAAAAGGGTGGGCAGCATCGCGGGCAGCACCGGCGAGGCCTACTGCAGAGCCGCAGGGTTTGACACGCAGGCTTTTGACGGCTTCGAGGACGCGGTTGCGGCGCTCAAGCAGCGCCGGGTCGATGCGATCGTGTACGACTCGCCGATCTTGCGATACTACGACAAACAGCATCCCGAGCTGCATCTGAACGAGGTTGGCTCCGTGTTCGAGCCCGAGCAATACGGATTCGCTCTGCCGTCGAACAGCCCGATTCGCAGGGAGATTGACCAAGAACTGCTCAAGCTAAGCGAAGACGGTTACACGAACGGCCTCAATCGAAAATATTTCGCCGATACCAAATAGACCAGCCGAAGCACCGAACGCGGCTGGCTGCGCGGAGGCTACTGGTAGAGGCGAAAGATCGCCGCGAGCATCGCGAACTCTCCGACACGGGGAAGAATGACGCGGATGCGGTCACGATGACCGCGTAACCCCGCTGCCAGCTCGCCCACAGCGCCATCCTCGTGGCCCGCCACGCCGGCCAAGTCCAGCACCACTCGATCCTTGCGGCGCGCCAAGGCCGTTCGCAGATCCGCAACGAACCGTCCGGCGGCGGATGCCGTGAGCCGTCCTTCCAGGAGCACCCACACCGTCGAGGCGGGCCGCTGCTCCACCTGGATCGAGAGCCCCGCGGGATCGTCACCGCGCAGGCGCTCCCAAGCCCGCCCGCAATTGGCGTCAGGCATCCTGAAGGTATGCCTGACGAGAGGAGGATGCTGGAAGAGGCCCAATCTGAGGGTAAGTGCCGTCCAGGAAGCCAAGCCCACTGCCGCAACCGACAGGATACGCTCCGTCCAAGTTGGGCGCCCCAGCTCTGCGTGGAGCTGCTTTTGGAGCCTGCGAATCCATCGCCGTACCTCCGCCGTCGGCCCGAACAGCCTGCCCGCCAGGAACACGGGGTAAGCTTTCCTGAGGTCGGCTGCTATGCGCTCCGCCTTAGCGCGCAGAAATGCGCTCGGAGACTCCCGGAGCTTGAGGTATCCCTCGAGCCATCGGTCCACTGAACGATACAGGACCGGTCCCAGGGTGCGGAAATCTTCCTCGTAGCAATGCTGTTGGGCAGCCTCGATCTGTTCGGGCGTCATCGAGGGATGGCTGACCATCGCATAGAATCCGGTACCCCGGCGATAGAACAGCTCGCGATCCCCGGCCACCTCCGGAAGAAGTTTCCCCTCCCGGATGACTTCGTCGTAGAAGGGAGTGCCGGGACAAGGGCCGTAAATCAAGAACTGTGTGAGCACCGGCCGCAACGCGAGCAGGCCCGAGAGTTCCTGTTCAATGATCTCGGGCGTCTGGTAGGGGAAGCCCACGATCATGGAGGCCAGGATGGTGATTCCGTTCTCGCGGAACTCGCGGAAGATCTCTTCGACCGGCCGGCCCGACTGTTTCGGATAGCCTGAGCGCGTTCCCTCGTAACCGATCCACATCCCGTCGATACCCATCTCGTGAATCTCGGTCACAGTGTACTGGCTCAAGGCCCGGACGCTGGCGAAAACGAAAATGGAGAGCGGCTTTCCACCCCGCAGAACGCACTCGCGAAACTCCATCGCTCGGCGGCGGTTAAGCAGAAAATCCTCGTCCATGATCATGATGGAGAGCTTGGGATCGACCTCGAGATAGCGTTCGACCACCTGGTAGATGTCGGCCCCGGTCGGGAGCAGGCGGATGTGCTTGCGCTTGTAGAAATGAGAGGTGCAGCAGAAATCGCACCCGTTCGGACATCCCAGGCCGCCGAACACGATCCCGGTCCGCGAAATCTGCTTCGAGAACACCTGGAGGCGGTTGATGATCAGCGGGTGGCGGTACGGCATCTGGAGCTCGGGTTCGCCCAGCAGGCGGCGCATGAAGGCTACTCCCTCCTCGCGGCAGATATGGTCGCCGTAGGGGAGCAGCATCTCATCAGGCGCCACTGTTCCGTACCCGCCCAGCACGATCTTCGACTGCGGCGAATATTTCCGGACGAGCGCCACAACTTCCTTCATGCGATGGTAGGTGGCCAGGACGAAACATACGCCCACGACGTCGTACCCGCGCTTAAGCTCGCGGATGAGTTCCGCGTGCGACGGATACTGGAGCACCACGGTGGGAGCCTCGAGGTTCTCGGCGATGTACTCCAGCGAGAACTGGGTATGGTGAGAACGGGGGCTGAACATACCCTGCGCGCGGGTCACCTGTTCGTGGAGCAACTCGTACCCTACACTCGGAGAGTCGCCGTAACGGACCCCCAAGGGACGGCAGACGGACGTGAGCAGGACTTGGTGTGTCAAGGTGAATAATTTACGCGGTTAATCGGGATTTCCATTTTGGATCCCGAACAGCGGCCGTTTAGACTAGACGGCCCGCCTGTGTGATGGTTCTCAGTCTGGTTTTGGTTCAGGTGTTTCCAGCGGACTCCGGAAGCAGCCATATCTGCCTTTCCCGAGAATCCCGAAAACGCGAACCGTCGCCTTTCCAGCTAATTCTGAGGGCTTTTCGTCAGATCCGTAGCGTCAGCGATGCGAGTGTACCTGCTCAAGACTTTGAATGCGAGGGGAAAGTCAGAGTTTTCCCGATCGGCCGCCGCGCAGATGCGGGCGGATCGGCGACCACCGAAAGCTCAGCGCACGGTTCTGGCGGCGTCGCGCATTAGCTTCCACCGGTAGAGCCTTTCGAACACGATGCGAAGGCTGGCGGGGCCGAGATAGGGCAGCTTGTGATTCACCACGAACAATTCGGTGAATTCGCTTTGCTCGCCCGCAATCAGTTCGGAGATGATGCGTCCCGCGGTCTGCGTGAATGCGACGCCTTCGCCATTGTAGGCGACTCCGTAAAAGATGTTCTTGTAATCTCCCATCACGCCTACCGACGGGGTGAAATCCATCGTGAAACCCATCGTGCCGCCCCACGCATGATCGATTCGCAGTCCTTCCAGTTGCGGAAACGTCGTGAACAGGCTGCGGGTGAGTAATTCAAGCGCCGGCCGGTAGTTGCCGGAGCTCGGCGCGTCGCCGGCGAAGTACGGCGCGTCGGAACCGCCGATCACGATGCGCCCGTCGGCGGTCGGACGCTGGTAGTCGAAGAGCACCCGCAGGTCGGCGAGGCCCTGGCGCCCCTTCCAGCCTATCGATTCCCACTGCGCCTTGGTCAACGGCTCGGTGGCGATCACGTAGCTGCAAAGCGGCAGCACGCGATCGCGGAAAAAACCGATCCTCGGGGAGTATCCGTTGAGGGCGAGCACCAGCACCGGCGCGCTGATGTCCCCCATTTCAGTTTCCACCCGGTGCACCTTACCCGGAATCACACGCATCACCAGGGTCCGCTCGCGAACCTCGACACCGGCGCGCTCGACTAATGGCTTGATGCCGCGCGCCAGCTTCGCCGGGTTGAGAATGCCGCCGTAGGGGAACTTGAGGGCGGCGACGTAGCGCGGCGACCTGATTTCGGCCTCGAGTTCCTTGCCTTGCAGCAGCGCGGCGTTCAGCCCCATCGACTTGTAGCTCTGAAGCTGGCGCTCAAGCTGGGTGGCTTGCTCCTCGTCGATGGCGGCTTCGAGCGCCCCGTTTTCCTCGAAGTCACAGGCCACGCCGTGTTCCGCCACCAGCCGCTTGATATGTCCGATGCCGTAGAGGCTCGCATCGAACGCCTTGCGGCCGAGTTCCGGGCCCACCTTTTCCACCCACCCCATCAGTCCGGAGAAGCCCGCATCGCAGAAGCCCCCGTTGCGGCCGCTGGCGCCGTATCCGCAGCAGGCGCCTTCAAGCAGCACGATGTGCTTGTTGGGAAATCTGCGGCTTAGATGGTAGGCGGAGGAAAGTCCGGTGAAGCCGCCGCCGACAATGACGATGTCGGCCTTGTGGCTGCCCTTGAGCGGAGCGTTTATCTGCTGGTGTTCGAGGTCGGCCGCCTCGAACCAGAAATTGTCGAGGTAGTATTCGTAGAGTTGGGGCGGCTTCGCCGGATCGTCGCCGAGCTGTTCAAGGCCGTGGGAGACGGCCCACGCGCCGGCCGCGCCGGCGGCCGCGCCGCCAATGAATGCGCGTCTGGACACTTTCTTCGCACCGCGCTGCTTCGCATCGCTGGGACTTCCGCTCATCGCACCTTCCTCCCTGGCGGTTTTCAAAACGCCTAGAGCCCTTTCAAAAACTCGATCAGCAGATCATTCACTTCGCTGGGGCGCTCCTGCTGCGTCCAGTGGCCGACGCCGCTCAGCACCGCCTTCTTCCTCAGGTCGGGAACGTTGGTTGCCAGCGCTTTGAATTCCTCGTCCCAGAATTCGATCACGGCGTCTTTGTCGCCGGCGATGAAAATTGTCGGTTGGAGAAGCTTCGCACCGTCGAGAAATGGCGTGAGCGCCCAGTTGCGATCCACGTTGCGATAGTAATTGAGACCACCCCGGAAGCCGGTCCGTTTGAATTCGGCGGTGAAGAAATCCAGGTCTTGTTCCGTCAGCCATGGCGGAAGCTTCCTGGGCAGGGACGGTTCTCTGGGCGACGCGCTCGGATCGATCACCGGATTCCATCGTTCGCCGGGAGCCGCATCTCCCGAGGCCGAATAAAGAGCGCCAAGCAAACTGGTCCTGACATCCGCTTCAAAAATGCTCTCCGCACCGGGGGATCTGAACATCGCCTGGTAGAAAATCTTGCCCGGATATTTCTGCTGTTCCCATTCACTCGGACTCACGATCGCGCGGGGAAAGAAAGGAACGCTCAGCAGCCCAACCGCTCTGAACAGATCCGGGCGAAAAAGCGCAGCGTACGGGGTAATCCACGCACCCCAATCATGCCCCACGATGACGGCTGGTTTCTCATTCAGAGCGTTCACCAGCCCGACGATATCGCCGGTGAGCTGAAAAATGTCATAGGCCTCAACGGCCTCGGGACGATCGGTCTGTCCGTAGCCGCGCATGTCAGGTGCAACGACATGGAAACCGGCTTGCGCGAGCGCGGGGATCTGATGGCGCCACGAGTACCATGACTCCGGGAAGCCATGGCACAGGATTACCAGAGGGCCGGAGCCGGCCTCGACGTAATGCATACGGATTCCGTTGGTTCTGACGAATCGATGCTCAAGCTCAGGCATTGCACGACCTCCGCATGACCGACTTGGTTATATTGCATCCGTTCGGGAGAGCAACAGGTCATTATTGACCGGCAACCTCGAACCTGTTTCGCGGGGCGGGCCATAGGGTCTCGCTTGCGAAACGGGAAAGATCGATAATCACGGCCATGACGGCCACAGCTGTACAACACTTCCCGCAATCGAATGGGGCAGACGATCTCGGCGCGATCTTTGCCCGCCAGCGCGAGGCATTTCTTCGCAACGGAGCGCCCTCGCTCGAAGCGCGGCGCGCGGACCTCGCCAAGCTCAAACAAGCGGTTAAGAAAAATGCCGGACGGATCGCCGAGGTAATCTCGTCGGATTTCGGCAATCGCTCAGCGCACGAGAGCCGGATGGCCGAGATCTGGACTACGCTGGCAGGAATCCGCCATACCAGCCGCCATCTCGGCAAGTGGATGAAGCCGAAGCGGGTTTCGGTCAGCCTGGAACTGAAGCCGGCACAGGCGCGCATCATTTATCAGCCGGTCGGCGTCGTCGGCATCATCAGCCCGTGGAATTACCCGTTTGAGCTTTCGATTTTGCCGCTGATGGCGGCGATCGCGGCGGGCAACTGCGTGATGCTGAAGCCGTCGGAATTGACGCCGCGCACCTCGGCCTTCCTGGCCGAGCTGCTTTCCGGTGTCTTTCCCGCCGATAAGGTCGCGGTGGTGCAAGGAGGGCCGGAAGTCGGCGAGGCGTTTTCCCGGCTGCCATTCGATCATCTCTTCTATACCGGCTCGACCACTGTGGGCCGCAATGTGATGCGCGCGGCCGCCGAGAACCTGACGCCGGTCACGCTGGAGCTCGGCGGCAAATCGCCGTGCATCGTCGGCGACGACGCACCGATGCTCGCCGCGGCTGAGAGCATCATCTTCGGCAAACTGATGAACGCCGGCCAGACCTGCATCGCACCGGATTACGTTCTCGTGCCCAGGGCGCGGCGGGAGGAATTCATCCGGCAGGCCGAGGCCGCGGTCCGCAAGTTCTATCCAAGCCTCAATTCAAATCCCGACTACACCAGCATCATCAACGAACGCCATTACCGCCGCCTCTCAAGCTATATCGACGAGGCCAGGGCGAAAGGCGCCGTGGTCGTCGAAATTAATCCGGCTGGCGAGGCGCTGGAGCCGGGCGCGCGCAAGTTCCCTCCATCCCTTGTGCTCGATCCCGAAGACGAGCTCGGCCTGATGCGCGACGAGATTTTCGGCCCGATCCTGCCGATCAAAAGCTACGACCGGCTTGACGAAGCGATCGAGTACGTCAATCGCCGACCGCGTCCGCTGGCGCTCTACTATTACGGCCTCGACCCCAAGCAGCGCGATGAAGTTCTGCAGCGGACGATTTCAGGCGGCGCGGGAGTCAACGAGACGCTGATGCATACCGCGATCGATGATTTGCCGTTCGGCGGCATCGGCGCGTCGGGCATCGGCGCCTACCACGGCGAGTTCGGCTTCCAGACCTTCTCGCACCGCAAGGGCGTGTTTTTGCAGAGCCGCTTCAACAGCGCGTGGATGCTGCGTCCACCCTTCGGCAAACTCGCCAATTTCATGCTGAAGCTTTTGATGATGCGGTAGCGCGCAGGGGCTAAGCCCGCAAATTCGCGCCCTGCTTGGCAAGCGATTTAAGCACCGTCAATGAGGGAGCGAAAAATGCCGCACCCGAAACCGGCGTGGTGAATTCCATTAGCCGGTCGTGCATGCCATCGCCCGCTGTTCCGAACATCCGACTGAGCATGCGCTCCGGAATATCAAGGCTTCGGCAATACGCGGCAAAGAACAGGCCGGCCTCCGACACCGTCCCGTAGGGAAAACTGTGCCTCAAGATCTTCAGTTCCTTGCCGTCTTCCTCGATGGTCACCCGGTTGATGTGCGCGGTCGGCGGCTTCGCGTCGCCAAGATCCTCGCTGTCGTGTTTGCGCCGCCCGATGACGCGCTCCTGATCTCGCGTATCCAGCGCCATCCACTTGCGCAAGTCGTGCACATAGCGCTGTGTGAATACAAAGCTGCCTCCGGCAAAATCGGCATCTTCACCGCCGATTAGAGCAACCGCCGCCCTTTCGGCGCCCTTGGGGTTCTCGGTACCGTCGATAAACCCGGTCAAGTCGCGGCTGTCCAGATAACGAAAGCCATGGACTTCTTCGAGCACCTCGACCGCCGCGCCGAGTTCGCGCACCAATTTTACCGCGAGTTCGAAATTCAGATCGTACCGTCCGGAAACGATGTGGAACAATATGTCCCCGCCAGTCGCAGGGGCAATTCGGCCATTGGCCAAAACTGACCTGAACGCGCGAAGTCCAGATGGTCTCCTCTGTGGTGAAACGACGTTCCATAAATCTGATCCGATGCCGACAGCGGAAACCAGCTGGGCTTGAGGATCGAGCGCCGCCAATTCTTCGGTCAAGGAGGGAACACGGGCGAGAACGGCTGCCACGGACTGGCGCTGAGCAACAGCATCGCGCACCCCGAGCACGAGGAACAATGCACTTTCGCGAGGTTCGGGGATGATGGCGCTTTGTGGATTTGGCACGTCAGTGCTCCGCTTCGGCAAGTCCGACTTCTACCATTCAATGATCGTTAAAAGGAACCAGCGGCCAGTTGGCGAACAGTCATCAGCCCTATCGGTTGATTTGGCGAAGGTTTCCGTTATTCAACGGATATTGTTTGACAGGGTCGCTAGATTACGTCAAACTTCTTGAAAATACCATGAATTACCTTCTTGGGTAGGATGCCGAGCGGAGCGAACTGCCGACAGCAATAGCTTAATGCTTGGTCTGCCGCGTATGAATCCCTCGTTTCGGTAACGCGCCCGCCGGCCAAGCCGGGCGCGACTGCCGAACCCGAGCAAGAGCTGAATTTTCTTTGAAACTTGTGGCGCTGAAAAAGCTACGCGCGCGACTAGCGTGTCGCACGACGGAGACCGGTACTTATGCAATTGAACGTTAGGGAAGTATCGAAACTGCTAAAGGTCTCCGAAAAGAAAGTTTATGACTGGATCAAGCGGGGAATCATCCGAGCCGATCGCGTCAATGATCAGTACCGATTGGATCGCAGCGATCTGCTGGAACGGACCTCCTCCCGCGAAATAGACATTCCCGCGCAGATCTTCGAAGCTCCCTCTGCTGCCGGAATTTCCGCCGCTGGATTGGCCGATGCGCTCCGTGCGGGTGGCATCTTCTATGGACTACAGGGCGGCGATAAGGCGGCGGTTCTAAGTGCAATCGTGAACAGTCTGGCGATGCCGTCAAACACCGATCGAGAATCGCTCGCGCAGCTCCTGCTGGCGCGCGAGGCACTTGGTTCAACCGCGATCGGCGATGGCATCGCCATCCCTCACGTCCGCAGACCGATCTTGTTGAATACCTCCAAGGCGGCGATCTCGCTGTGCTTTCTCGAGCAGCCGATTGATTTCGGTGCTTTGGACGGCAAGCCGGTCTTCGCGATTTTCCTGCTAATCAGCCCAACCGCCCGCATGCATCTTCATCTGCTGTCGCGTCTTTCATTCGCATTGCACGACCCGCAGTTGAAGGCCGCGCTGGTGCATCGGGCGGCGCGCGACGAAATCCTCGCCGAGTTTGAGCGCGTGGAGCGCACGATCGAAGAACGGCACATCGAAACCGAGGATGACGCCTGAATCATGTCGTTGCTGCTGATAGCGCTACTGTCCTTTGGCGCCGGTGCAATGGGGGCACTGGTCTTCGCAAATCGTGGACGGTGGCCGACGATTTGCGGCGTAGGCGGAATCCTGATCGGCTGTATGTGCGGAATTGTTCCCGCTGTGCGCGTGGTGCTTGGCGAACCGTCACAGTCAATCCGGATAGCGTGGAATGTGCCCTACGGCAGCCTTTTCCTCGAACTCGACCCGCTGTCGGGTTTCTTTCTGATTCCTGTTTTCTTGCTGTGCGCACTGGCTGCGATTTATGGCGCTGACTATCTGGAAGCGTACCGCGGCAGGAAGGGGCTCGCCGCGCCGTGGTTCTTTTTCAATCTGCTGGTCGCCAGCATGGTGGTCGTAATCCTCGCTCGCAACGGCGTCCTGTTCCTGATGGCATGGGAAATGATGGCGCTGTCCTCGTTCTTCCTGGTGACCTTCGAAGACGAAAAGGAAAGCACGCGGCAAGCGGGATGGATCTATCTTGTCGCCAGTCATATCGGCACTGCTTTTCTGATCGTGCTGTTTATCCTGCTCGGCAGAGCAAGCGGATCTTTGGATTTCGATCGGTTCTCAGCTTCTTCGGGCGCCGGACTTCTGTTCGTGCTTGCGCTGGCCGGATTTGGAACCAAGGCGGGCTTTATCCCGCTGCACGTGTGGCTTCCCGAAGCTCATCCAGCCGCGCCGAGTCACGTGTCCGCTGTGATGTCGGCCGTGATGATCAAGACCGGCATCTATGGCTTGGTTCGTGTCATGATGCTCCTGGGCGCGCCTGAGGTGTGGTGGGGATGGGTGCTGTGCGGGATCGGCCTCTCTTCCGGGGTCATCGGCGTCCTGCTCGCGCTGGCGCAACATGACCTTAAGCGCCTGCTTGCCTACCACAGCGTCGAGAACATCGGCATCATCGCCTTGGGGCTGGGTGTGGGAACGCTCGGACTCTGCGCGGGCCTCCCAGCAGTGGCGGCCATGGGTTTCGCCGGCGCCTTGTTGCATGTCCTGAATCACGCGCTCTTCAAGGGCATGCTTTTTCTGGCGGCTGGTAACGTTCTGCACAGTGCTCATACCCGCGAGATCGACCACCTCGGAGGCCTGCTGCGGCGAATGCCACGCACCGGAGCGATCTTCCTGATCGGAGCGGCAGCGATTTCAGGTCTCCCGCCGTTAAACGGCTTCATCAGCGAGTTTCTGATCTATCTCGCGAGCTTCAAAGGAGCGGTGACGCTCGATGGCGTCAATAGCGTGCCGATGCTGGCTACGATCGGGGGACTCGCATTGATTGGAGGCTTGGCCGCGGCGTGCTTCACCAAGGCGTTCGGTATCGTCTTTCTCGGTCAACCGCGAAGCCGGCACGTCGAGCAAGCACACGAGGCCGGGCTGGCCATGGTGATCCCCGGTTTAGTACTGGCGGCCTCATGCATATTGATAGGTCTGTTCGGCGCGATCGTGGTGGAATCGATGGCTCCACTGATTTCGGAAGTGACAGGACTGTCGGCGACGATCGTGGGCACCAGCCTCTCGACCGCCGGACACTCTGTCGCTTTGGTCAGCATTACCAGTGGGGCATTGGTCGGGATAGCTACGCTCCTCGCGATAGGCAGCGCAATCGCACTTTCCAAGCGAGCGGTCTCCACAAATTTGACCTGGGACTGTGGCTATGCCGAACCGTCAGCGCGAATGCAATATACTGCGTCGTCGTTCGCTCAACCTTTGACAGAAACCTTTGACCTGCTGCTGCTAACACGCCGCGCTCTTATCGCACCGGATGGCCTGTTTCCGAAGGAGGCCAGTCTTGCTACTGAGACTCCCGATCCATATCAGGAATACATTTATCGGCCGCTGTTCCGCGCTATCGGCCGCGATCTCTTGATCCTGCGGCCGCTGCAGCAAGGGCAGGTTCAGCTTTACATATCGTATATCGCTGTTGCTCTGCTCCTCCTTCTGCTCTGGCAGCTAGCGTAACTCATGAGTCTGCGATCAACATTACCATTGCTGCTCGCGATGGTGCTCGCCCCCCTCATTCAAGGAGTTATCAATCGCACCAAGGCCGTCGCCGCCGGCCGGGTTGGCCAGCCGCTGTTGCAGCCATACCACGACCTGTTAAAGCTGGTCCAAAAGGGCGCGGTGTATAGCCAGACGACCACCTGGGTCTTCCGGGCGGGACCGGTAGTGGGTCTTGCGTCGATGATTTGCGCCACAGCGCTACTTCCTTTCGGAGCTTTTCCGGCGCTGGCGCCGTTCGCGGGCGACCTCGTGATGGTCGCATATCTTTTAGCGCTCGCTCGGTTCTTCACTGTCCTCGCCGCGCTCGATACCGGCTCCAGCTTTGAAGCAATGGGCGCCAGCCGCGAAGTCACATTCTCAGCGCTCGCCGAGCCTGCCCTTTTCCTGGGATTGGCCGCGATAGCCCGGCAGACTGGAACTCTTTCGCTTACTTCCATGCTCGGGTCGGTCTCTACTGCCACGTGGATGCGAGCCGCGCCGGCGCTGGGCCTAACTATTGCGGGTCTCGGTATCGTTTTTATTGCGGAGAATGCTCGAATCCCGGTGGACGATCCCACAACGCATCTCGAGTTAACGATGATTCATGAAGTTATGGTGCTCGACCATGGCGGCCCCGATCTCGCGATGATCCAGTACGCCGCGGCGCTCAAAATGTGGCTGCTGGGCGCAGTCATAATCGCAATCGCCGTCCCCTGGCATTCAGGCGACCCTTTGCTCGACGGCGGCTTCGCCATAGCGGGGATGTTCGGCCTGGCAATAGTAACCGGCGTCATCGAATCTTCGATGGCGCGTTTGCGACTGCTTCGCGTAACGCAACTGTTGATCGCCGCCATCGTGCTGTCCGGTCTGGCTCTGGCGCTGGTCCAAAGATGAAGAAATGAGCCAGTTGGTAAACGCAATTCTGGTCTTTCTGGTGCTAACCGGCTTTCTGCTTCTGGCATCGAGCCGGCTCGTCGCCTGTATCCGCGCCGTCGCAATTCAGGGAATCCTGTTGGGTATCCTGGCCATCGCCGCGCAGGATGGAAACCTATCCGTGTTTGGCGTGCTGCTTCCGCTTATCAGCGCCGCGGTCAAGGGCTTCATACTGCCGTGGCTGATAATGCGAGCCATGCGCGACGCTGACACTGTCCGCGAGGTCGAGCCGCTCATCGGCTACAACCTATCGGTAATTATCGGGGCGATAGCGCTTGGGGTTTCGCTGTGGCTGGGTCAGCACCTGCCCCTTCCCAACCGGCCCACTTCGTTCTTGCTAGTACCTGCGGCGTTCTTCACCTGCCTGGTGGGCTTTGTGCTGCTAATCACACGGCGCAAGGCAATTACTCAAGTGCTGGGCTATCTCACTCTGGAGAATGGCGTATATGCATTTGGCGCCGCAGTTGCGTTGGAAATGCCCGTACTCGTGGAACTGGGTATTCTACTTGACGTCTTTGTTGGAGTGTTCGTGATGGGCATCGCGATATTTCACATCAGCCGCCAGTTTGATCATATTGATACCGGCCGGCTTGTAGCTCTCTCCGACCGGGTCCCATGATCCTGCTGCTTATATTGATTCCGGCACTGGCGGGAGCGGCGGCATTCCTGATCGGGCGGGATTCGATCCGCCGCGGGCTGCTTGTGTCCGCTGCGCTCGTGCAATTCGCATTGAGCGTTGCAACCTGGATACTGCCACCTGCGCCCGCTCTTAGCGGTTGGCTGGCCGAAGACGCAATCGGGCGGCTGTTCCTGACGCTGACAAGCCTCCTCTTTCTGGCATCAAGCTTTTACGCGGTTGCTTACCTGCGCGGAGAACGCGCTGAGTCGCACTCGGATTTCGAGGAAGGGTTACTGTTTTCAAACGCACGCGAAGCAAGCTTCACGGGTTGCCTCCTTCTGTTTCTTTCCGCGATGACGCTGGTCACCCTTAGCCAGCATCTCGGACTTCTTTGGGTGGCGGTCGAGGCAACCACCCTGGCTAGTGCGCCACTCATTTACTTCCATCGGCATCATCGTTCGCTCGAGGCGACGTGGAAATATCTGCTGATTTGCTCAGTTGGAATCGCGCTGGCCCTGTTGGGAATCTTCTTCCTTGCGGTAGCTGCTACCAGTCCCGGGACCGCCGCCGTCTCTTTGGTTCTGAAAGATCTGCTTTCTGACGCGCCGCACCTGAATCCTCTATGGCTGAAGGCGGCGTTCGTGCTGATGCTGGTCGGCTACGGCACCAAGATGGGGCTTGCCCCGTTTCACTCCTGGCTGCCCGACGCCCACAGCGAGGCGCCTTCAGTGGCGTCGGCGTTGCTTTCCGGCGCTCTGCTCAATTGTGCGTTTCTCGGGATTCTCAGAATCCACCAAATCTGTGTCGCGAGTGGTTTAGCTGATTTCAGCGAACGGCTGCTGCTCGTTCTAGGCCTGCTCTCGATGGCGGTAGCAGCAATATTCATCACCGGTCAGGTTGACTACAAACGCATGCTTGCATACTCGAGCGTCGAGCATATGGGCATCCTGGCGGTAGGTGTGGGATTGGGCGGCGCAGGGTTGTTCGGATCGATGCTCCATGTGATCAATCATTCGCTGACCAAGGTGATGTTGTTCATGGTCGCTGGGAACCTTCTGGCTGTTTACCACACGAAGACTGCAAAAAATGTCTCGGGGGCTTTGCAGGTCTTGCCAGTATCCGGACTGCTGTGGGTGTTAGGCTTTCTTGCGATCACGGGCTCGCCGCCATTCGGACCGTTCCTAAGTGAATTCACGATCCTGAAAGCCGCGCTGGACCAGGGCCGGTCTTTCGTTGCGATTGCCTATCTGATTCTGCTGGCGATCATTCTGGCGGGAATGGCTACGCCCGTGCTTGCGATGGCACAGGGGACTCCGCGCGAAGATATCGTTGTCCCGGCAGGCCGAGGCGTTGCACTGAGCGCGGTCCCGGCGATACTCGGCGCCGCAATTCTGCTGATGGGCGTTTACGTTCCTCCGGTCCTGAGCCGGACAATCCATGAAGCCGCGCGTCTGCTAGGTCCGCGTTGAGATGGCGACAGCTCTTTCATCATTTCGCGCCGGCGAAGCAATTCCGCTTCAACGCATCCCCAATCTCTCGATCGCCGAGTTCAGAACCGCGATTCTCTCCTTGATGAGCAGCACCTGCAGGCTGGCATCGCTGTTCGGGATGCCCGCCGAGAATGGCGATGTTCGACTGATCGCCGTCGCGGCTGACTCGGCGACAAATCGCCTCTCGATTCTCAGCACCAAAGTCGGCCAGTCGTACCCGTGCCTGACGCTCGAGTGCCCGCAAGCTCATTGGTTCGAGCGTGAAATCGCCGAGCAATGGCAGGTTCATCCGCAAGGGCATCCTTGGCTGAAGCCGATTCGATTTCACGCGCCCTACCGGTCGGGCAACAACTTATCTCCAGCACCGGTTCCGGGTGTGACTGATTTTTTCGCGATGGCCGGGGAAGAGGTTCACGAAGTCGCGGTAGGCCCCGTGCATGCGGGAATCATCGAGCCTGGTCATTTTCGGTTTCAGTGTCACGGCGAGGAAGTTTTTCATCTGGAGATATCGCTCGGCTATCAGCATCGGGGGGTTGAACGGGCGCTGGTGGGAGGACCCGGCAAGCGAACCATCCATCTGATGGAAACGCTGTGCGGCGACACCTCGATCGGACATTCAACTGCGTATTGTGAAGCAATCGAAGCTTTGGGCGGCACTGCGGTTTCAGCCCGGGCGCAGGTGATGCGCGGGGTAGCACTGGAACTCGAGCGTCTTGCAAACCATACCGGCGACCTCGGCGCTCTCGCGGGAGATGTCGGGTATCTCCCGAGCGCAGCCTACTGCGGCCGCATTCGCGGAGACTTCCTCAACTTGACGGCATCGCTGTGCGGAAGCCGCTTCGGCCGGGGGTTGATTAGACCTGGCGGGGTCGGATTCGAAGTGGATAAGCCGCTCCTCGCCAAGCTACGGGAGCAGTTGGAGGCGGCGCTGAAGGACGTCGAGGACGCGGTCGCGCTGCTATGGAACGCGTCATCGGTCCAGGCTCGTTTCGAGCACACAGGAACGATAACGCGAGAAACGTGTGAGGCGCTTGGGCTGGTAGGTCCCGTAGCACGCGCTTGCGGGGTCGAGCGGGACATCAGGCAAGACTTTCCCAGCGGCATCTTCAGATTCGCGCAGATTCCGATGTCGAAAGGGAATAGCGGCGACGTCTTTGCGCGGGCGTGGGTGAGATGGATCGAAATCAGGCGTTCCGGCGCATTCCTGAGAGAGCAGTTCGCCTCCATGCCCGACGGACCCATAGTGTCGCGGGCAGGGCCGCTACTCCCCGACCATCTTGTGGTGTCTTTGGTCGAGGGATGGCGCGGAGAAATTTGCCACGTCGCGATCACTGACGCGCACGGGCGCTTCGCACGGTATAAGATAGTCGATCCGTCGTTCCACAATTGGATGGGATTGGCGATCGCGATGCGCAATCAGCAAATCTCCGATTTTCCTCTGTGTAACAAGAGCTTCAACCTCTCATATTGCGGTCACGATCTCTAAGGATAGCCAGTGCCGAGCTTGATACTCACTCGATTGCGCCAGGGCAAACGCACGTTGGCATTTCCTAAGACCGAACCGGTTCTACCGGATCGATTCCGCGGTCTGCCGGTTCTGGATCATGCACGATGTCCCTCCGGTTGCACGAGTTGCGCGGATGCTTGCCCGACCGATGCAATCACCACCGACGGAGGCTTGCAAATCGATCTCGGTCGCTGTCTGTTCTGCCCCGAGTGTGCCAACGCATGTCCCCAGGGAGCGATCCGTTTCACTTCGCAATATCAACTCGCGACCAGCAATCGGAATGATTTGCTCTTGACCGAGGGAGAAACGGTCCGACTAGCGAGTCGTCTAGCTGAACAGACCCACCGAGTCCTTGGCCGCTCTCTCAAACTCCGACAGGTCAGCGCCGGTGGATGCAACGGATGCGAGGCCGACGTTAATGTTCTGAATACCGTGGTGTTCGATCTCGGCAGATTCGGCATTCAGTTTGTGGCGTCCCCACGCCATGCGGATGGACTTCTGATTACCGGCGCCGTCACCCAGAACATGCGCTTGGCTCTCGAAAAGACTTATTCGGCGATACCGGAGCCCAAAATCGTAATAGCGGTCGGCGCCTGCGCGATCTCAGGCGGTCCATTTCGCGATCATCCCGAGGTTCTCAACGGCTCTGACAGCGTCGTCCCGGTAGATCTTTACGTCCCCGGATGCCCGCCACACCCTGTGACAATCCTTGACGGCCTCTTGCGCCTCATCGGTAAAATTAAAGGCTCGCCTGACAACAGGAATCGCCGAGCGAAAAACAGGACGAGGATGCCATGACCAGGAAACAACAGCCGTCAGCGAGGATCGCCGAACATGCCATCATCACCGGCGGCTCCAGCGGAATCGGCTTGGCGATCGCCGTTCTTCTGGCTGAGCGCGGCGCCAACATAACCCTTATGGCGCGGCGTCCCGACCTCCTCGCCTCGGCGCGAGACACCGTGCAGGCAGCCACGCGTTCACCAGAACAGAAGATTCTCACTGTTCCGGTCGACGTGGCAGACAAGGCGGCGGTCGATGCCGCCTTTGCGAAGGCAGTCGCGGAAAACGGCCCGTGCGATTTCCTCGTCACTTCGGCCGGGGTTTCCCGACCCGGCTATTTCGACGAATTGCCGAGCGAAGCCTTCGAGACCTCGATGCAGGTCAACTATTTCGGCACGCTCTACGCTATCCAGGCGGTGGTTCCCGGGATGCGCAAGCTCGGCCGCGGCCGCATCGTGCTGATCTCCTCGGGAGCCGGGATCATCGGCGTGTTCGGATATACCACGTACTGTCCGACCAAGTTTGCCCTGCAGGGGCTTGCCGAGTCGATCCGCCCCGAGCTGGTGCGCAGTGGCGTCGGCGTCTCGATCGTCTGCCCCCCCGATACCGACACGCCGATGCTGAAGGAAGAAGCGAAGACCAAGCCTCCCGAAACCGAGGCGATCACCGCCGCCGCCAAAGTTTGGAGCGCCGAGGGCGTTGCCAAGGCCACTCTCGATGGCGTCGATGCCGGACGCTTCATCATCACGCCGGGCTGGGAACTTACCTGGATTTTCCGCCTGCACGGCCTGTTCCTGACACAGCTCAACCGCCGTATTGATTCGGTCGCCGCGAAGGCCGCGAAGGCTGCGGCCGCGAAGGCGGCGAACGCCGACGCGGTGGACGCGAACGCAAAACATCGTTGAAAACCGGCGGACGCAAGAACCCCTTTGATTTTTCAATGCCGGGGGCGGGACTCGAACCCGCGAACTATTGAACAGGGATGTCCAATCCGTTGTTGAAACTGACTTAGCTGCGATTCTTCCCCATCAAAATGCCAGTGGCGATCAAGCCTGCTGCCACAGCAACCGATGCCCATAAGAACCCCTTCCCCCGGATTCTGAGCGCTCGATACCGGCGCATCACGGCTAATATGCGGTTGCCGTGTGCAGCTTTCGCGCGACGTTCATGCTGCCGCCGCCGATCGAAGGATCAGTAGTCAGCGTGAATGTGTTGGTCGCTGGGTTGAAGATCTCCGCAGTAGCGAGGGTCGCTCCGCTCCCGTCTTCGCCACCTGCGATCAGTATCTTGCCATTGGAAAGTGTTGCGGCCGTATGTTCAAACCTCGCGCTATGCATCGAACCGATCCGCGTGAACGAGTTGGTGGAAAGGTCGAACAGCTCGGCCGTGGCGAGAGCGTTGCCCGCGCTATCTTTGCCGCCCGCAATCAGCACTGTGGTCGGTCCGATCGCTGTGGCGGTATGCTCCGCGCGCGCATCGTTCATATTTGTTCCGCCCAGATCGGTGGTCAACGTAAACTTGTTGGTCGCCGGGTCGAAGATTTCCGCACTCGCCTGCGCAACTCCGCCGGTGCCTTCGCCGCCCGCGATCAGGACCTTGTGGCTGCCGGAGTTGGCGAGAAAGGTCGCGGTGTGGAAGGTACGGGCCGCGTTCATCTGGCTTCCGCCCAGCGAAGGATCATCGGTCGGAGTAAAGGTGTTGGAAGCGGGGTCAAAGATTTCGGCGGTTTGCAGCGCGCTCGTCCCATCGGAGCCGCCGGTAATCACCGCCTTACCGGGACAGGTGTCAGAGCGGCTCCAAAGCTTTTCTCCGAATGCGGCTGCGTCGATGCGCGGCGTACTCATTGTGGCAGCGACCGTGCCGATTATGACCTCGGCTGTAGCGAGAACGGTGCCGGCCGCATTGCGCCCGCCCGCAATCAAAACCTGGGTCGTGCCGGCCAGGTACGTTGCAGTGTGGCCCTGGCGTGAGTCGGTCATGGCGGCGCCGGGGAGGAATTTGTCGGTGCTGCCGGAGAACACCTCGGTGGTCTGTGCGACGCCGGTGGCGTTGAAACCGCCGGTCACCAGGACTGTGGGGCCCCAAGGTTGGTAAATCGGCACCGCCGCCGCATGGCGGTACCGGGCATCGTTCATCGTACTGCCACCGAGGGCGGTCGTAAGCGTGAATGTATTAGTGGCCGGATTGAAGACTTCAGCGCTGTTCAGAGGAGTGCCGTCGGAGGCTTGACCTCCCGCGATCAAGACCAACCCCGCAATATACGGGGTCGGCGCCGGGTTTGCCGTACAGGTAGCGGTAGCCGTCGGGCTGAGAGTCGGGGTCGCGCCCGTGCTCGGTGTCGGGGTCGGGCTCAGAGTCGGGGTCGGGCTCCGAGTCGGGGTCGGGCTCGGAGTCGGGGTCATCGTGGGAGTCGGCGTGACCGTCGGCGTGGCATTCTTCTGCACGGCGTTCGCGTGCAGCTTCACAGTAACCGAGGTTGGCCCCGTGGTCGCGTTACTGGCGATGGCAATGGTTGCTTCGAGGTTCTTGCCGGGCCCGTTCGCATTGAACTTGACGGCGACCTCCTGGACGTTGTCCTTGCTTCCCTTTTCCTTGCCCAGGATCGTTATCTTTCCGCCCGCCGGAGCAAGCTGCGGCGGGGCGGTGATGACGAAGTTTTTGTCGCTGGGCGGCCCTACGGTTACGTCCAGCGCAAGCGTCCCTTGGTTCTTGATGTAAAAATGCCTGGTCTCGGAGGTGATGCCCTTGTCGATATTGACGTGGTAGTCGATCGACTTGGGCGAGACAGAGAGTCTGCTGACGGGCGTCCCGCTGTCAGGTACCGCATCCTCATCCGGCTGCGCGATCGCCGGACGAGCAAACGACACCAGCAAAAGCAAAAAAGATAAACTCCCGGGGATCGCCAACCGCGTGAACGACCTGAATCGCATTTTATCCCGGGTTTCCGTTGTGACTCTCTGATTACAACTGCGCTATAGCTCGGATGTCCTCTCTCTACAAGGTTTTAGTTCAGCCGGAATTTTTATTTTAACCCGCATTACCGGGCGCAAAAGCAGCTGCGTACCGACGCCTGCTTGCTCGCCAACCGCCCCGGTCGATCCCTTCATTCCCGCTCGGTTCGCTAGAAACCCCTTTGATTTTGCCGGGGGCGGGACTCGAACCCGCACGGAACTTTCGCTCCAGAGGATTTTAAGTCCTCTGCGTATGCCATTTCGCCACCCCGGCCCATAAGCGAACCAGATCGCTAAATCATAAAGACCGTTAAATCATAAAGTCGCCCGCGCGCGAAGATGGCGCATCGGACTGCCCCCGCACGCCCCCCGCGGCGATTCCGAGCCTCCTCGCGATTGTTCATTCTATCGCGCGCGCGATCGATATATGCTCGATACCGCGGCGCGCGGTGGACGCTGACGGCGGCCGACTGCATCGACAAACGGGCGGACTTCTTGCTGCAAAACCGGTTCATCGTCCTGGTTCTATCGGCGCTAATCCTGTCGGGTTGCAGCGCGTACCGCAGCTACAAAGCCTCGCGGCCCGAGACCGTTCAAAAAACCGAAGCGATGCTCTCCGACGCAGGCTTCACTACGATCAAAATCGACACTTCCGACAAAGTCGGGCTGGTGGAAGACCTCACGCCGCACGAAATTCGCAGCTATGCGGCCCAATCCGGCAAGGTTTACTGGTACTACGACCCTGACGTCTGCTCATGCGTGTACGAGGGACACCAAAACGAATTCGACCGGTACCAGATCGCGATGAAGCAGCAAAGTGACACTGAGCAGTATGCCGCCGAATCGCAGGACCAGGATATTGCCTCATTGAACGCCTTGAACGGTATGTTCTTTCCTCCGCCGCTAATCTGGGTTGGCGGATTCGCCCCCGGACCTCCTATTGGCGGGGGACATGGCGGTGGGGGCCACGGGGGCGGCAGAGGCCACACAGGAAGCGGAGGCCATGGCCGCCACTAGTTGGCCGCATAATTGCCCCCCTGAGATGGGCCCGGAGGTTTGCAGCCTGCGAGCAGCTAAGCCCATCGATGCTCACTTATGCCGTCACGATCTTCTGCTTTTGGTCGCTGGGTACGCATATTCGCATCTGATCGCGACCCGCCCGCGAATCGTCAATAGCTCGCAGGTCGGTTGAAACCTCCGCCCACGCGCTGCGTCTATAGATGCAAGGCCGGCGGGGATGGACTTGCGTCGCACCACGGATTGAAATGAGACTCTGAAATATCGTTCGCGATGCTTATGAAGAATCGAACCGCGCCCGCGATGAACCAACGCCTCGCCATCGGACTCCGAGCCGGCGTAGTCGCGGCGGCAATCGCACTCTTCGGATGCGCCGTCGCGCCGCCGCCCATCGCGCATACCCCCAACGTCGTCGCCACTCCGCAACCAGGCCGGTTGACTGTAAGTGTCGCGGCCGCGCCCGCCGTCGGCGCGGTTACCCCTGTTTACGTGTCGATCGCCAACGGCACCGACGCGCCGCGCGCGATCGTGCCCAGCCAGGTGTTCGCACTCAACGACGCCGGCGAACGAGTCGCTCCTCTGCCACCGGGCGAGGCGGCGCGACAGGCCGGCAGCGCCAAGGAGTTGGAAGGAGCGATACAAAGCGCCGCCGTCAGTGGCATCGGGGGCGCCGCCGTGGGCGCCGCCTCGGGAGCCGTCGCCGGCGCTGCTGGCTCAGCTGGCAACTGGGGCTTCGGCTCTCCGGGCGCTGGCGCGCTGGTTGGCAGCGCGGTCGGCGGTGGAATGGGCATTATCCGCGGCGTCGAAAAAGGCCAATCCAGAGCCGACCAGCAGGCCCATCAGCAAATCGAGGCGCTCTCACTCAAGCCCGAGGAAGTCCGCAAGAACTTCACCGTGAGCGGCTACGTTTTCTTTCCCAAGGGACAATACAACCAGGTCGAGATGCTGCTGATCGATCGCGAGACCGGCGACACCGAAGTCGTCCGCGAACCCTGGCACTGACGGGATAATCCGTCGCCTCAGAGCAGCGACGAGATAATCACGATCGCGCCCTGTCCTTTCCCCTTCTCGGCGGGATCGCAAATCACCGCTTTGTTGCCGATGAACTTCATGTCCGTCGGATCCACCAGACCCGCGGCGAGCCCCCGCGCGATCCCTTTCTCCACCCGAAAGACCTGACCGTCGCGTTCATTGTTGTTCTCGGAAGCAAACTTGCCGATATCCGCGATCATTAACTCGTCGCCGTATGAGCCGAAGTTTGACGGCGCCCAGCCGAATCCCGACGGACGGATGAATCCGACCAGGTAAACGTCGTCTTTCAGCTTGCCGTCGGCGCCAACCATGCCGATGCGGCCGACCTTCGCCACTCCTGCCCCCTTCGCGCGCAGCCCGACCAGCATCGTGTTCGCCGCCTTGGCATCCGAAGCGCGCGGAAACCTTATCGTCGTCAGCTCGAATACGACCGGCTTGTTGTAGGTGCCCAATACGCTCGCCTTGCCCGACGAGTCGATCGAATAAATCGTCGCGTTGCCGCTGGTCTCCGCGTACAGCTTGCCCGCGAACGGTGTCCCGGCCGCGCCAAATTCCAGATCGCGGCATTCCGTCGCAGCTGCGCCCGCAGCATCCGGCAGTTTGGCGAACGTGCTGACTGCGCCCGACTTGTCGATTCGTTCGACCTCGCACGGCGCCTTGATATCGCCGCTCGTGGCAAGCACGAACACGTTGCCCTCGTACGAGCCGAATCCCGCCGGACCGATCGCGACCCCAGCCGGATTCTTGATCTTCGACTTGGCCGCGAGCACCGTCACCTTTCCGCCGAACGTGACCGAGAAGACTCCCCCCGCCTGGTCCGACACCACGATCGCTCCGTGGTCATCCTGCAGGAAATAGGGTGCGACCACGCCGGGCGCCTTCAGCGCGTTGATCTCGTACGGTACTTCCACCTCCAGGCCCTTGCCCGCCGCCTGCGCGATCGAGTTGGTCGCGCTCGGCAGCGCGGCGATCGTCAGCGCAGCGACACTCAACGCGCCGGCCAATACTGAAAAAACCGGAAAATTACTTTTTCTTTTCGAGAAGTTCATCAAGTGCCTCGTTGACAGCGTATTTTTCGTTCGGATCCCGATCATCCAGCTCAGACTTGCGGCGCGACACCCACTCGGCAATCCCGATCGCCGCCGCCTCCTCGGGATTCGACATGCCCATCGCCTCCGCCACCCGCCTCAGCTGCCCGAACAGCTCGTCGGGCAGGTCGATCTGAATTCTCTTGCTCAAGCCGCTGGATTCATCTCCCGGCGATTGTTCGCCCTTCCATATAGTCTTACGTCGCGGCGGTCGTCAAAATGAATTTTGACGTGTCATCGCCGATCAAATACGCCGGCACTATTGTCGAGTACCTCGATCAAGGCCGGCTCAAAGCCGCCCTCGTTACCCGCGAGCAGGAGCGCCATCTCGCCGTGATCGATTCCGCCGGGCACGAGCGGCTGGTTCCGCGCGATCTCGTCCTCATGCGCCATCCGGATCGACGCTGCGAGCCGGCAGACGCCGCCGACGCGCTGGCCGACCTGCAACGCGAGCGCGCGGTGCTGGCCGCCGAACTCGATCTCCAGTTGCTGTGGGAAGTCGCCCAGGAGCAGGGCCGCAGCTTTTCCGCCGCGGAACTTGCCGAGTTGTTCTTCGGCCGGCGATCGAACGCCGCCGCCTCCGTGATGCTCGAGGCGCTGCTCGACGATCGCACCTATTTCGTCCGCCGCCACATGGATTTTGTGCCCCGCACGCCCGATCAGGTCGAACGCCTGCGCATCCAGAACGATCGGATTCGCGCGCGCAGCGACGACTATCGTAAAGTCCAGAAGCAGCTTCGCGACGTCCTCAGCGGCGCCGCGACGCCGCCCGCCGCCGATGCCGCCGCGCTCATCGAAGAACTGTCCCGCTATCTCAAGAACCCGTTCACCCGCAGCCGCGACATGACCCAGATGCTCGCGCAAGCTGCGCCCGACGTCGATCCCGCCGAAGCGGCTTTCGAAATTCTGGAGCGGCTCGGCGCGCGCCTCCCCGTACCGCGTTTCGCCTTTATCGCCGGCCTCAAGGACAAATTCAGCGACGCCGCCGTGAAGGAGGCCGCCGAGGCGGTGCCCGGCCCACGCCCGATTTCCGACGGCGGATACGCCGTCACCGTGGACGACGACGACACCGTCGAGGTTGACGACGCTCTCAGTTGCGAGCCGCTCGCCGGCGGCGCCATCCGCGTGCGTGTGCATATATCGCTGGTTGCCGATTTCGTGGTCAAGGGCGGCGCGATGGACCAAGAGGCGGCCGCGCGCGCAACCACCGTCTATCTGCCTGAAACAACCATCAGGATGCTTCCCGATCCGATTTCATGCCAAGCCGCCAGCTTGATCGCCGGTGAAGATCGCCCCGTGCTGACCACCGACGTGCGCTTGTCCGCCGACGGCGCGCTCGTCGAAGCCTCGATTTATCCCGCGCGAATTCCAATCATGCGCCGCCTCGACTACGGCCAGGTCGATCGCATTCTCAATTCAGGCGCATCCGCCGGCGACGACGCCGCTACCGTCTCCCGCCTGCACGCCGCCGCCATCCAGCTTCGCCAGCGCCGCCGCACCGCTGGCGCAGTCCTCGTGCAACGGCGCGAGGCCAAGGTCCGCGTGCGCGGCGACGACGTGGAAATCAGCGTGATCGATAACGCCTCGCCCGCTCGCACGCTGGTGGCGGAGTTCATGGTGCTGAGCAATTTCGTCGCCGCTCGATGGGCCGCGGCCAACCGCATTCCGATCATTTACCGCGTGCAGCCCCAACTTGGTGGCGATCTGGCGTCGCAGCGCCCGCGCCTGTCGCTGCACCCGGAATACCACGCCGGAATCGGACTCGACTTTTACGCCCAGTTGAGCTCACCCATCCGCCGCTACGCCGATTTGGTCCTGCAGCGGCAATTGTTGGGCGCGCTGAACCATCGCGACAACCAAACCCCGATTTACACCGTCGATGAATTACTGGCCGTGCTCGCCGGCGCCGAGAATGCCGAGGCTTCCGGCCGCGAACTCGAACGCCGCGCCAAGCGCTACTGGATTCTCCGCTACCTCGAGCGTCACGCCCTTGACGGCCCCATCCTCGCCTACGTCGCGCGCGAGGGCCAATCTGCCGAACTCGCTGATTTCGCCGTGCGCGGAACCTTGCACGGCGCGCCCAGCTTGCCCAATCAGATGCAGATAATGGTGCGCGTGAGCCGCGTCGATCCGCTGCGCGGATGGCTCGCGTTCGATTTCGTCGGCCCTGCCGACGAGGCCTCGACCGGCGCGATCAGAACCATCTGATCGGCCCCGCTTATGACCGGCCGCCTCAGCCTCGCAGCCGCCCCGCCCGATCGCCCTGCGTCAGCGCCGCGACCCGCTCGGCGCCGCGCCCGTCATTCTCCGCGATATACCAGGGCGCCACTGCGTGGACGCGCCGAGCGCTCGCCGCAGCCACTTTGGCCTTGGCTTGAGCGCCGATCCCCGACTGGATCGCCAGCGACACGCCCATGATCAATCCGGCTGCTATCGTCAACCGCATATTTATTCCTGTCGAATTTGTCTCTGCTCGGCCGGCCTTTGCCGCGACCGCCTGAATTAGCCACGCCGGGCGCCCTCGCGGACGCCCTCTGCGTGACTCCCCTCTTCCCCCCCTGACTCCTCACCTTCCCCCGCTACGTGCGCCGACAGGCCTACCCCTCTTTGATTCCGTCCTGCTCCAGACGCCACCGATCGATCGATTCGATATTGAAGCGCCAGTCACTGCCGACCTTGAACGCCGGAAGCCGTCCGCGCTTGAGCTGCCGATATATTGTCGACGGATGAACCTTCAGATAGTCCGATAGTTCCTTTACCGTCAGTACGTGGCTGCTGTCGCCTTTCAACATTTGTGACTTCCCCTTTTCAGAACCGCTTTATTTGGTTCGTGCGATTACTCAGGCAACTTCTGAAAAAGATTGACGCAACATGCGTGCCGGATGGAGGCGCGCGGAAATGTCAGCCGAATAAAGCCGCCTGCGGCCGCGATTGACCACTGCTAGCGATAGGATTTTGGCGCGTCGGCAGAAAAATGACGCCCCCGCGTCAACCCAACCCATCAATGCGCGCCGTCGCGCTCCTGGGACACTCGTTGTCCTATCTTGACCGGCCCGACTCCGATGCTGACTGCGGGTTTACAGCTCACACCTTGCCGATCAAGTCGCGCTCTGCCTCGCGGACGCCATCGAGCAGCGCTGCTTCGTCCGCGCCGCGTTGCAGCAGGATCAACCGGCTGACGCCGAGCTCGGCGTAGCGCTTCGCGGTGTCGCGATCCACCTTCAGCCGCGAACTCGGCGTGATACTTAGCTCGAGCTCCTCGAACCGGCGGCCGGCCGCCTTGCATGCTTCCCGGATCCCCTCGACGCACTTCGCCGTCGCCTCCGGGCTTAGCCCAAAGCCGTACCATCCTTTGGCCAGGCGCGCCGCCCGGCTGTAGGCCTCGCTCGAATGGCCCCCGAAGACGATTTCCGGATGCGGCTGCTGCACCGGCCGCGGCATCGCATTGACGCCCTTGAACTTGATCCACTTGCCGTTGAACTCCGGCTTGGGCATTGACCACAGCGCGATCATCGCCGCCAGCCATTCCTCAGCACGCGCCCCCTTGTGATCGAACGGCGCGCCAATCGCCTCGAACTCGGGCTTCAGATATCCAACGCCGATACCGAAGATCAGCCGGCCATTTGACAGCACGTCGGTCGAGGCAAGCTCTTTGGCGAGCACCACGGGATTTCGCTGCGGCAATATGATGATCCCGGTGCCGAGGCGTATCGTCGTCGTATGCGCCGCGAGAAACGCCAGCGCGACCGCGGGGTCGAGCATCGGGTAGTCCGCCGGCACCGGCGAGGGCGGCGCCTGTGGGTCGGGCAGGATTACATGCTCGCCCGTCCACAGGCTTTCGAACCCCGCATCTTCGGCCGCGCGCGCGACCACGGCGGCGCACTTGGGCGACGCGCAAGCTCCGTTGTTGATTCCGAACAGTCCGAATTTCATGAACTTAACCCCCGCCGATTGACGGCTCTCATAGTTGACCGGGGTTGGGCGATGGCGCAAGCAGCAGTTGGCCGGTCGCCAGGTCGTGCTCGACTTTGCGCGCGCGTTCCAATGCGCTCGCGGCAATCCGCGGCTCCAGCCTGGGGTTGAACACCACGCTCACCATCCCGTCCTGCATTCCAAACTCCAGCATCCCCGGATGGAACCGCTTGGCCTTCACTTCGGTTGCGATTTTCAGGAACGCTAATGGGTTCGAGGTCACCGCGCTGGCGAGCACCACGTCGGGAGCGACGCCGTTTTGGTTGTTGAATACGCCGAAGGCGAAGACGTGCGCTTGCTCGGCCGCCAGAAAGACGCCGAGCCCGGCCGCGTCGGCATTGTGAATCAGCACGTCCGCACCCTGGCTGATTTGCGCCAGCGCCGCCTCCTTGGTCGCGCCGACGTCGTCGAAATTGCCGGTATAGCTGACCAGGATGCGGCCCTGGGGACGCACGGAAAGAAAGCCGCGCTTGAAGCCCTCGAAGAACAATCGTATCGACGGCAGTTCTATCCCGCCCACCGCGCCTGCCACTCCGGTCTTCGACACTTCGGCGGCCAGCACGCCTTCCACGTAGGCCGCCTGATCGACGTTGAAGGTTATCGACGCGACATTTGCCGACGTCTCGCTGCCCGAACTGACCACAAAGCAGGTGCCTGGAAAACTTCGCGCCACCTCGATCGCGGAATCGGTGTACTCGAAACCGTGAGCGAAGATAAGCTGGAATCCGCGCGAGGCGAAGTCGCGCATTGCGTCCTCGAAGTCGGCGGGCGACTTGGTCTGCACCAGCGCGGTTTCGGCGCCGAGCTTGTTCTTGATCAGCTCGAGTCCTTCGTACGCTGCCGCATTCCAGCCCGCGTCGCTAACCGGTCCGGGCGTCAGCAGCGCGACTCGAAATGCGGAATCCGAAGCCGGCTTCGCACCCGCCATAGGACGATAGCCGCAAGCGCCGAGCACACTCATCGCCAGGACCACGAGAGCTATCGCCGGAAATTTCCATTTCCCACCGACGCGATAGCAGCGCCTTGAAACCCTAGGCTCAATCTTCATTTCCGATTTCCAACTCTCCAACATCCCGACGGTGGGTGCAGGGCTCAGCCCTGCTCACCCCGTGCCCCCTGCCATCGCGTAGTCGTGAAAAGATGCGCTGCGCAGATTTTCGCGTCTTCTCAATGCGGGTGCAGGGGCCGCAGCCCCTGGCCGTTGGCACGGCTGGCCAGTATTAGGCCCGAGAGAAAAAGACGCGCCGCGCGGATTTTTCGATTCGTTACCGGGTGCAGGGCTCAGCCCTGCCGCGGAAGGGTGAAACCCGCGCAGGGTTTCACAATTACCTGTCATATACCGTGCGATCCGCCACACCCGCCTTGCGAAAGGCGAGCTGACGCTCGCGGCATTTGTTGCAATGCCCGCAATGGCGGCCGCTCTGGGGCGCCATGCAGGTCAAGGTCCGCTCGAGCGGCAGCTCCTGATACGTCCTGATTACGTCCTCCTTATGCAGACCTCTAAGCGGCGCCTCGACCGTCACATTATGTCCGAGCCCGATACTAAGCGCGCGGGCAAAGCTGTCGAAGAACTCGCGGGTGGCATCGGGAAAGGGATTACCGCCGAGCGATCCGATCGCGATACGTGAGACGCCGTGCATCGCGCCCCAAACCGCCGCCAGCGCAATCAGCATGATATTCCTGCCGGGGAGGTAGGTGTTTTCGTCGGGCTCGTCGGCGCCGGGAACGCCCGCTCCCGACACGCTCCAATGGTCGCCGTACAAGGCGGCGGCGGGGGCGGAGAGCACGGTTATCGGCTTTACGTTGGGGTGATTGAGCGCGACGAGGAAGGATTGAAGGCCGTCTAGCTCCGTCGCTTCCCACGCAAGACCGCATCGCACGTAGATCGGGTAAACCTCGGCCACTGAGGCGAGCTTCGCGATCAAAGCCGAGCTATCCAGCCCTCCGCTCGCCAGTACTGCAATCTTGTCCAAGCTGCCTCTCTCTCTCTGTATGAGAGCTTTGCATAACCGGACGCTGATGTAGAAGCGATACGCCCCCGCGCGCCCCTTTTTTGTGTCATCCCGACCGGAATCTGCGCAGTGGAGGGACCCCGGATCTTTTTCGTTGCCTCTTTTTTCTTTCCGTCATTCAGAGCCCTTCGCAATAGGCTCCGTGGCGGGCGAGGGCTTGGACCTCACGATGCCTTCTCGATCTCAGCGAGTACTGTCTCGATCTTTTCCACTGGGAGTTCGCATCGCTCCGAGATCCTTCGCAACTCAGCCGCGGAAAACTGGAGGCTGGCGCGGCGGCGCTCTTCGCGCAACGCCTGCTCCGGGTTCCATCCTTCCTCGCGCACGAGCAGTTGTACGACGTCCCATCGCGTGTAATGCCCCAGCGAGTCGAACAGAACTTTCGCCGCCTTGATCAGGTTGGCTTCACAGTCCGCGTAGACGATGGTCTCGGCGTCGAACACGGGGGCGAGCAGATAGCGGCCCATCGGGTCGACGATCGTGCTTCCGCCAACCGCCCACCGATAGTTCATCGCGGGGTCATCCCTGAGCCAGTCCCACGGCGCGGCGAGGTCCTCGGCGCGCAGAAGACCATGCACGCTAACGACGAAGGCACCGGCCTCGAACGCATGCTCGCGGATCGCCACGTGCATATCGTTCTGATCGCTCTTTGTGCCGGACGCGGTCGCATGGGACTGGCTGGCAGCTCCGAGCGTGCCCGGCCAGTTAGCGACGTGGAGCTCTTCTCCGCGATGGATCATCGCTGCCCTCACCAGGACCATGTGGTTCTCCCAGCAAATCAGGCCGCCGAGCCGTCCGATCTCGGTTTCGAATACGCGCAGGTCCGAACCGCCGCCCCATCCCCAGTACGTGCGCTCGATAAAGGTGGGCATCAATTTGCGATGGCGGCCAAGCACTTTGCCGTCGGGACCGATGAACACGAGGGTGTTGTAAATCGTCCTGCTCCCGACCCGGTCGTCAAGCTCGTTGACCCCGACGACGACATAGGCGCCGGCGTCGCGCGCGGCCTGACACAGTCGCTCAGTGTCCTCGCTCGGGACCACGACGGCGTTGTCCTGAAGCCCGATAGTGTAGGAGGCGAACTTCGCAGCTGGAGTGGCCGGCCCGCAGGTAAAGTAGGCAGGGTACCCTGGCACGAAGGTCTCGGGGAATGCGATCAGTTCGGCGCCGCCGGCTGCCGCCTGCCGGATCAGACCGCAGGCCTTATCGATGGTTTTGTCCTTGTTGAAGAAGACCGGCGAGGCTTGGACCGCCGCGACCCTTACGCTGCTCCTGCCGCCGAGCACCTTTTTGACCACGAGGAATCTCCTATAGGCGAGTAGACCGATTAGGCGCATTCGTAGCAGCAAAGCGCGCGCCAGTCCAAAACCATGGGTTGGGGCCCGATCGCGCATCGCGCTTGGCGCATTCTGCTGCAACCGAGGTGTGAAAAGATGCAGTGGTGGCAGCGCCAGCGGCGCGACAAGCGCTCGGGTCTTGAGCGATGGTATCTTCGGTGCGGGGCGGATCAATCGCGGGCGGATTCTACTTATGATTGGCGCGAAATTGGGGTGCAGGCCATCCGCCACCTGCCGAAGCCCTGAGCGCAGCCGAGAGCCTGCCCTGTGCGAAGCCGAAGGGGGTCCCGGATCTTCCCGAATCCTCTGTCTTGATTCCCTCGTCCGTTTGTCGGGAGAGGGTTAGGGTGAGGGGCATTTGTGCGGCGCGATTGCCTGACGCGCCGCGCGGCCAGAACCCCCGCCAACGGCGGGCGGCCTTATCACTGGCCCGCCGTGCCAACGGCCCATCGCATAGTCGCGAAAAGATGCGCTGCGCAGATTTTCGTGTCTTCTCACTGCGGGTGCAGGGGCCGCAGCCCCTGCCCAAGGAGGTGCGGAACCCAAGGTGGGTTCCGCATTCACAATAGAGTATCCGCTTTTTTCCGAATTCTCAGTAATCGGTTGTAATTTACCGGTTTTTGACGTATTTTTGCGAAAGTGTCGAACATTGTCCGTAGAGCGACGGAAAGCTCCCGCGATCCGGCTGATAAGTTGATGACGGTGCGGCAACTCGCCGCTTACCTGAACCTCAATGAGCGGACGGTGCTCAAATTGGTCTCCGAGGGCGGATTGCCCGGCGTCAAAATCGGAAATCAATGGCGCTTCCGCAAGGCGATGCTGGACGCCTGGCTCGACGATCAAATGCTCGGAGTCACGCCGCGGAGCGTTGACGTTTCCACGGATGGGCCCGTGGCGGCACGCAGGATGCTCAATCTCGCGAGCTGCTTTCAGCCGAGCCACATAATTCTCGACCTCGAGGCCACCACCAAGACCGCAGTCATCGAGGAGCTGGCGAATCTGGCCAGCCGGCTGAATTTGGTGAGGGACAAGACCTGGTTCGTCGGCGCGCTTATCGAGCGCGAGAATATAATGCCGAGTGCGATCGGTAACGGACTCGCTTTCCTCCATACCCTCAACCGCCATCCCGAGCACGTGGTCAAACCGTTCATGATCCTGGGCCGATCGCGCGCCGGCGTCGATTTCGACGCTCTCGACGGCAAGCCCACTCATCTCTTCTTCGTACTCGGCCTCAAGTATCACGAACTGCACCTGCCCTGGCTGGCAAAGCTGCCGCAGATGTGTTCGCGGCCTGAAACGCTGCGAACCCTGATGGAGGCCGCGACCGCAGACGCAATCTTCGCGGCCCTCTCCGACGCCGAGCGCGATTTGGCCATCCCGGCGCCGAGCGAAGCCCCGAGAAAACTGCCGTGATCATAAGAAAACTGCTGTACGCAAAAACTGAGCTGGAGGCAAAACTGCGAAATGGAAGTTCATCGCATATGCGAGCTTAGCCCAGGTGCTCCGGTCTGGGTCTGGATCGTCCGTGTGGGCAAAGGCAGATGGTGGCCCGGTTCCGTGCTCTCCATCGCCGCCCGAAAGCCCTTTCCGATAATCAATACCCGCTTCGAATGCCGCTCGGTCGGAAAAAACGGAACCGACGGGCCGGTCTTCGTCGGCATCAGCACCACCCGAATGCGCTATCTTGAGCTCCGCGACACCCGCCTCAAAGGCGACGACCGGCCGAATTTTGCCCCGAGCGCGGTTTTTGCCAAACCCGAGGGACCTGAGATCGGCCTGAGCGGCGTCCAGCAGGTGGGTACAATGACCGCGAATGCTCGAGCGTCACTGGCAACCGCCGTCAAGAAGCCGCGCGCGAGGAAAAAGACCAAGACCTCAAGCGCGACCAAGGATGCGGCTGCCGCCAGCGGCTGATCGTCGATCACCAGGCGTCGATCGGGTTCGTCGGCATCCCGATTGATGCAATCGGACACATCATAGCGCGGCGGCCGACCGCACAATCAGCCGCCGCAATTGGACATACCTCCGAAACATCGTGACGGCGAGTACGAATCCGCCATCGCCAGCCGATAGGCGCGCTGGCGCGCAATTGGCTAGGCGTGTGCATACGGCGCGCACGCGATCACGAACGGGTCATCGCTGGGAACGGCTGAACGAGGATGTGCAAAAGAATCCGGTGACACACTACCAAGCCGAATCCGCGCGCCGCGCTTTGATGGTTTGTCCAGGCGAAGGGCCGGAACGCAAAGTGCGCAATAGTCACGCGCTCCACCCTTGACAATGACCGACGCGTCAGCCATTATAATCCAATGCCGCTCATTTCAGCCTCGAACCGGGAAAGCCACTTGGAGAGTCGGCGTGAGCAACTGGCCCATGCGGCGCTCGACGTCTTCGTCCGAAAGGGTATCGACGAAGCCACCGTCAACGATATTACGTCTGAGGCCGGGCTGGGAAAGGGTACCTTCTATCTCTACTTCGAGAACAAGGACGCTATCATCGACGAATTAGTGCAGCGGTTCACCCTGCTGCCCGACGAGAGGAGGCTCTTGGAACAGTTCGCCGGAGCTCCGCTGCGCGACATTCTCGCTCAGGCGGTGTCGGGAATGTTGGACGCATTCAGGGTAAAGGCCGCACGGACGCCGAGCACTCTGTGGCAGTTGGCTCTCCGTAGTTCCAATGGCCGCGCTTTGATGGAGCGCGTCCTGATCGAGGGTAACGAGCTTCTGGCGGGCCAATTGCGTGAAAGGATCAAGTCCGGTGAATTGCGCGCAATCGACGAGGTCGTCGCGGCGCGTTGCCTAATCGGGATGGTTTTGATCTTCATCCTGACCGAGGAGGTGCTGGGCGGCAGCCAGGCGCATCCGCTCGCGGAAGAAGCGATCGTTTCCGGAATTGCGGATCTGTTTCTTCGCGGCGTGCTTGCGCCTCAGCCGACCGCCGGACGGTCGGGCACAACGGGCGGATCCTTTCCGCGCGGCGCGGACTAGGCGACCGGTAGTATGGGGAGTGCTTGTAAATCGCTGTGCTGCACGATCGGGAGCCTCAAGCCCCGGTGGCACGAAATTGGCTTGTGATTCTTTCGGCGACACTGCTGATGCGTTCAGGGACAGTATTCACAGGGAGTATCACCTACAAAACTAACCCGGCAAGTGAAATCAACAAGTTATTGGACACTAAGACCAGCTATTTGATGCATTCAGCTTTAGGCATGGCAATTGCGGGCTAATAATACTGACTAAACAGTCATATGACTGACTGACCAGTATAATAAAGACGCGGGGTTTTAATCTAGGCACGATGCTTAGGGGGCGGAAGTTTCGGGTGTTTTATACCAACGCGAGGCGCAATGACTAGCCTGACTGCCGCGAAGGAACATCCCGGCCTGATGCGCCTAGCCGGCCGGGCTGGCGACTACGGGCACCTCGGCATCGGTCCCGTAAATGTGGCCGCGTTCGAGGACGGCCTGCGCACCAATGGCGGCAAGGGCGGCTACGAATGGTGGTACTTCGACGCCCAGCTGGACGACGGCGCTAAGCTCGTCGTGGTTTTTTACACCAAGACGCCGCTCAAGCCCGGCGGACCGCTGGCGCCGATGATCACCATAAGCCTTGATCTGCCTGGCGGCCGCTCGTTCGCCAAGACTTTGAACGCGGCGCCGTTGGCGTTCCAAGCCGCCCGGCAAGGCTGCGACGTCCGGATCGGCGAGAACCGCTTCGTCGGCGATCTGCACGCCTATCGCATAGTCGCTGCAATCGAGGATGTGTCGGTCGACATCGAACTTGTGGGCGAGGTTCGACCGTGGCGGCCGAGGTCCGGGCATACCCTGTTCGGCCCGGAAGGCAAGGAACGCTTCTTCGCCTGGTTGGTGTCCGTTCCGCAGGGACGCGTCACCGCGACCTACCGGGTGGGTAGCGAAGAGCATCAGACGTCCGGCGTGGGCTACCACGACCATAACTGGGGCGACGCGCCGATGCAGAAGTTGATGCACAACTGGTATTGGGGGCGCGCCAAGGCCGGACCCTACACGGTGATCGCCGCCTACATCACCGCGACGGCAGACTATGGCTATGAACCCGAGAGCGTCTTTCTCCTCGCCAAGGACGGCGAGGTGGTCGTTGACGATGAGTCGAAGGTTGTTTTCAGCGCTGGGCGCGTGGGCCCGGATGAGGTGACCGGCAAGCCGGTGGCAGACATCACGCGCTACGAATACCGCGACGGCCAGGATCACTACGTCATCACCTTCGAGCGCCAGAAGACGATTCTGCACGGGAGATTCGTCGACGATCAGCCCCTGTGGAAACGTCTGGCGGCCAAGGTGATTCGCTCCGACGGCGCCTATCACCGCTTTACCGGTAAGCTCACCTTCGAGCGGTTCGCGGGAGCACGGCCCGTCGAGACGTTTCAGGAAGAGGCGCTTTGGGAGTTGATGTATTTCGGCCATGCACGATGATAATTCACAGCCGCGGCCGCGGCGAACCACGCCCATTAGAGATGCGGTAAGCGAGGTAGCCTTCGATGTCCGATGCAACCTTTGATGCGATCATAATCGGTGCGGGTCACAACGGGATGGCGCTGGCCGGGTATCTGGCGAAAGCTGGATGGAGCGTCGGCGTTTTCGAGAAGCGCACCGAGGAAGGCGGCGCGCTGTGCACCGAGGAATTGACGCGGCCGGGCTTCCTGCACAACGTTCACGCGAATTACCACACCCTGGTGGGCATCTGCCCGGTTTACGATGACCTCGAACTGATCAGCCGCCATGGAGTTCGATACGTCCAGCCGCCGGTGCAAATGGCGAGCGTGTTCAAGGACGGCAAAGCGCTGGTGGTGCATACCGATCTGGACAAGACCTGCGAATCGATCGCGCGTTTTTCGCGCAAGGACGCTGACACTTTTCGCGCGGTGTACGAGGAAGCGCGCGGCTACCGCGACCTGATTTTGCGCACGCTGATGTATTCGCCGCCGACCTCGCTCCTGGACATCACCAAGGCGCTGGTGGCTTGGGGGGTCGAGGAAAAGGCCAAGTACCTGAGCGTTCATTTGCGCAATCAGACGATCAACCAATTCCTCGACAACCATTTCGAGAACGATCGAGTGAAGGCCCATCTCTCATTTCACGCGTCGCTCGCGGGCTACGCGACCGATCGCAAGGGGCTGGCGGTTTCGTTCCCGCTGCTGCTGAGCAAGATCGACAACTGGCACATCTGCGTTGGCGGTTCGCACGCGCTTGCCCATGCACTGTGGGAAGCGGTCGCGCAAGCCGGCGGGCGGGTTTTCCTGAATCACGGCGTCGAGAAGATTATCGTCGAGAACGGAAAAGCAGTCGGCGTCCGCCTTGAAGATGGCAGCGAAGTGCGCGCGAAGCGTCTGGTGGCGAGTTCGATCAGCCTCGAGCAGACTTTCTTGCGGATGATCGGGCGCGAGAATCTGCCGGCTGCGCTGACCGCCGAAGTCGATCACTATCCGCACATGGATTCGACGTTCTTCAGCGTCCATCTTGCGATGACCAAGCTTCCCGACTATCGCGCGGCGTCATTCGATCCTGACGTCAACCGGGCTTGGGTGGTTAACGTCGGTTACGAAAATCAGCAGCAGTTCAACGACGATTGGCGCGACGTCCGCGCCGGCAAACTGTTGAATCCGCGGCCCAACGCCGCGGTCAATTCGCTCTACGATCCGACCGACGCGCCCGACGGATGTTACACCGGCCTGCTGCGCCAGATGGCGCCCTACAGCCTCGCCAAGGGCGGCCCGGATGAATGGGACAAGGTGGCGCGCGAGTACGGCCAGCGCTGCATCGAGGTCTGGAAGGCCGCCGCGCCCAACCTGAGCGACGATTCCTTTATCGATTGGGCGACCTACACCCCGCTCGACATCGTCCGGCGGATGCCGAATATGGTTCAGGCCGACTGGATCGGCGGGCTGATCGATCTCGACAACATGCTGGACCATCGCCCCGGCCCGATTCTTTCAGAGTATCGGACACCGATCGGAAATCTGTACATGTGCGGCGCCACGCAGCATCCCCACGGGTTCGTGACCTTTGCGCCGGCTTACAACGCGCTGGAGATTATCGCGCAGGATCAGCACGTCGATCGCTGGTGGAAATGACCGCTATCGCAGATATCCCGGTGCGGCTCGATGACGGCGCGACCAGCGGGCTCGCGTCGATCGTGCAGCAGTTCCTCGAGCAGCAGCTCGCCGATTCGGCGCGGCGGCGGGTACGCGCGTCGCGTTTGCATGGACGCCTGGGACTGACCGCGACTGATTACGAGGCTTCGGTGACGGTGGATTTTCGCGGCGATGAGATCACGATTAGCGACGGCAGCACAGGGCCGTTCGACGCCACTATCGCCGGTCCGTACGAGTCGCTGACCAAGCTGCTGCAGGGCCGCAGCAATCCGCTGATCGAGCATCTTCGCGGCCGCCTGAAAGTCACCTCCCGGTTCGGCAATCTTTTTTTCCCATATCGGGTTCATCGCCTGATCAAGCTCGCCCCTGAGGGCAATCATTAGGAGGACCGCATGCCAGACGCATCTTATGACGCGGTAATTATCGGAGCGGGGCACAACGGATTGTGCCTCGCCGCCTACCTTGCGCGCGCGGGGATGAAGGTCGGGATGTTCGAGCGGCGCCACGACGAAGGCGGCGGCGCACACACCGATGAGGCCACCGTTCCTGGCTTCTGGCACAACCTCCATGCCCAGTACATGGAGTTCATCGAGATGATGCCCATCTATCGCGACTTCGACCTGCCCAGCTTCGGGGCCCGGGTGATCAAGCCGGATGCCCAGGTCGGAATTACCTTTGCCGACGGCCGGCCGCCGCTCATCATCTACCGGCCCGAACTTGCGGAAAAGACTCATGCGAGTATCGCCTACTACTCGCGCCGCGACGCCGATACTTTCGCTGCGATCCGCGGCAAGGTGCTGGCGGCCAACGATTACATCTCGGCGATGCTCTACAGCCCGCCCATGGCCGAGGCGCCGCCCGAGGCCGGCCGCAGCGAAGCCATCATGGGGCGGCTGCTCCAGCTTTGGATTGACATGGGGTTCAAGCCGCAAGAGATGAACAAGTGCCCAAAAGTGCTGATCGACGAGGTTTTCGAGTCGACCGAGCTGCGCGCGACCCTGTATCGCCAGTGCGTGGAATGGGGCGCGAACCTGCACGCCGGCGACGGCTTTGGATTCGTGATGTGCGTGATCTGGCTGTGCGCGAATCACTATATGTCGATCGGCGGAACGCATACGCTGGCGCATTCGATGGCGGCCGCGGCGCTCGCGGCGGGCGCCGATCTTCGGTACAACAGCCCGGTCGTCGAGATTCTGACGTCAGGCGGACGCGCAACCGGCGTGCGACTCAAGGACGGGCGCACGATCGAGGCGCGCAAAGTGGTCGCCTCCAACGCGGATCCGAAAACCACCTTCATCGATCTCATGGGATGGGACAAGCTGAGCGATTTCAGAAAAGAGCGGATGTCGAACTGGCGGTTTGGACCTGAGCACGTGCTCGGCACGCCGTCATTCGCGTTGCGCGCGGCGCCCGATTACAAATCCGCGCGCCATAATCGCGATATCAACAAGTGCTTCTACACCATCGTCGGATTCGAAAATGCGCACGAGGTTTCCGATTACATCCTGCAGGCCTACGGCGGCCAGATTCCCGACTTGCCCGGCGCCGGCACCTGGGTGAACTCGCTGTGGGATCCCGGCCAGGCGCCGCCCGGAATGCACGCGATGAACGGATGGTTCTTTTTCCCGAAAGCTTCGTGCCTCAGCCCGGAGGAATGGGATAACATCCGGCGCGACTACAACGGGAAATTCCTGGAGCTGTGGGGCAAATACGCTCCCAACATGACGCGCGACAATGTGATCGCCGACAAGCTTTACGTAGCGCTCGACATAGAGCGCCGGATGGCGATGCCCGAGGGCGATTTCTCCCACGGCCGGCTCAGCCTGATGAATCCGGGGATGCCGCGGGCGCACATTTACCGCAGCGAGGTGGAAGGACTCTACATGTGCGGCGCGTCGGCGGGCGGCGGAGGAATCAGCACGGCCGGCGGCTACAACGCATTCAAGGTCATTGCACACGATTTTGGCCTGCCCAAGGTGTGGCAGCGGGAAAATCGGCTCTATTAAGAGAACCGGACCGGGCGCGACGAGAGGATTATCATGCCTGCGATTTACACAACCGAATGGTACGAGGCGATCAAGAAGCTGCTCAACGAAAATCCGGAAGTCGATAAAAATTCCCCGCGTGGCACTTTCCACGTGCTGGCGAAGATTGTCGGCGATGCGGGCTCGCTTTATCTCCCGGCCGGCGAGGTGCGCAACTTCGTGGTCTTGTTCGTGGACGGCAAATGCCTCGAGTATCGGCAGGTTGACGTGCCGGCGCCGCGCAAGGATTTCGAGTTCATCTTCGAGCTTCCCGCATCGGTATTCGAAGCGGTCGCGGCGGAGCAGATGGATCTCATCGACGCCGGACTGAAGGGCAGGATCAAAATCACCGGAGACATGCGAATCCTGATCAGGCATGCCGAGTTGGTGAACTCGATTTACGGCGCGTTCGCGCGCGAAGTCGAAACGATTTGGCCCAAGGGCAAGCCCGCCTCCACGGGCGGCGCTCCCCGCCCGGCTAAACGCTAAGCGCAGTCATCCGCGCGCAGAAAAACCGCGGCACAGGGAGGCCGCGGTTTTCGCAACCGCGTCAGAGAACGAGCGCGCGGCGGCGCTGCGCCAGGATCGGTTTCTCCTCGCGCGGCGTTCCACCGATGATGTAAAGCGATCTCCCCTTTTCTCCCGCGCGTGATTGCCGGGGCTGTATTGCGCCCTTCGCCGCTCAGCCTAACATTTGTTAGGTTCATCGCGATGAGCTTCATTAAGCCCACTCACATATGCTCATGGAATCGGTAAGGCTTTGAGGCCGTTGGTTTCCGCGCAGTCTCGCGGCCCGGCTCCGGCCAGCGCTGGTGAGCTCCGGTTATCATTGGTCGCAACAGTGAAACCCAAGTTGCACCTGCGACACGGAACTTATCTCAATCCCGCTTAAACCTAACGAGTGTTAGGGAGCGATCCCTAACCCGCAAGCGCCGCGCTGCACTCCGGCGCTTGCACTCCGCCGTCGTATGAATTCATATTTCAGAAAAAAATGGCGCGGATGGAACCATAGCGGTTGTAGCCATAAGCGCCACAGGCAGCGAAGGAATTGAATTCAGCAGCCCCACGCACCGGAGCCGCGTGGCACGAGCAGTGCATGCGTAAAACCCGACCGCGCTCCCAAGAATTCCGAATCACCAATGAGGTGAAATGCTCGAGCCGAATACAAGTTGACAGGTCCTTCAAGCGGCGCGATGCTCGGGCGCAGTCACGCGCCTTGGTGCGGCGGGATGCGTCCGAATTGAGGGGGCCTTCGAACGAGGGACCGGAGTTAATTTTATGTCAGCGCAAAAGATGAGAGAGGCAATGCCATGAGCCAACGACAACTCGCTATGGTGATCAATCTCGATAAATGTATCGGGTGTCAGACCTGCACGGTCGCGTGCAGCACTCACCGTCTTAACCATCCCGGCACCGAGATGCTCCGCTATATATGGTGCGAAACCAAGCCGGGCGAGGGGTGGCCCAAGGGATGGATGGAGATGGGCCGCAAGATGCCGGACCCGGTGAGGGACTACGGCGGAACGTGGAAGTTCAACTGGGACGAGGTCTACACGTCTCCAGTGGGCGCCAAGTACCTGCATCCGGTGTCCAAAGAAACCGGAGAGCCGGTGAAGTGGGGACCGATTTGGGAGGAAGACCAGGGCGGCGGCGAGTGGCCGAACGGGTACTTTTTCTATATGCCCCGGCTCTGCAATCAGTGCACCGATGCGCCTTGCATCGCCGTCTGCCAGGAACACTTCGCGAAGGGCGGCGGGACCCCGTCCAGCCAGGGGAACGGGCACAAGAAATCGTTGTACAAGCGCGAGCAGGACGGAATCGTCCGCATCGATCCGAGTTCGTGCGACGAATGCGGCCTGTGCGCAGCCGCCTGCCCCTACAAGATTCCGATGGAGAACATCGCAACCGGCGCCTACGAGATGTGCGACTTCTGCGCGGGCCGGGTGGACAACAATTACGCACCGGTATGCGCCAAGAGCTGCCCCGCGCGCGGGATGTACTTCGGTTACCTGGACGACAAGGAGAGCTTCGTCGCCAAGCTGGTCAACGAATACAAAGTCGCGTTGCCACTGCGTCCCGACTTCAACACCGGCCCGAATGTTTACTATGTACCGCCTTTCATCCGGCCCTCGAGCTTCACAGCCGGCAATAAGCCGACCGGTCAAGCCGATATCCCGGTGGACCTCCTGCGCAAGTACTTCGGACCCGGTCTTGACCAGGCGATGGCTACGCTCAAGGAGCATCGCGCCCGCGCCACGCGCGGCGAACATTCCGAATTGATGGATTTGCTCATCATCTACAAATGGTCTGAGGCCTTCACCCCGTTCAAGGTCGAAGCCCCGGTCGAATCGATTGAGCAGGGCCCGCAGACCGGGAAGGTGCGCGCATAATGGGCAAGCAAAAAAACGACGAAAATGCGGTGAGCCGCCAAACGGCTACCGAAGCCAATCAGGACTACTGGCAGTGGGATCGATGCCGATGGGGAACCCATCGCGTCAACTGCTATCCGGGCAGTTGCCCGTTCCGCGTCTACGCCAAGGAAGGCAAGGTCATTCGCGAGGAGATCTCCTGCACCTACCCGGAGTTCTCCGATCCCGATCACAAGGTGCCCGACTACAACCCGCGCGGATGCCAGAAGGGCTACCAGCACTCGAAAGCGATGTATGGCCCCGACCGGCTGTTGTACCCGATGAAGCGGGTGGGCGAGCGCGGCAGCGGCAAGTGGGAGCGGATTAGCTGGGACCAGGCCTACGACGAGATCGCCAGCAAGCTCGTCGACATAATCCAGAAATACGGGCCGCAGGCGATTTCCGACGACCACGGAACCAACGGCGCCGGCGTGTTGCGCGGCGGCGGCGAGGGTGCGTCGACCGGCTTCGTGTCGCGCCTGGGCGGAGTCAGCTCCGATCTCAACTTTCTGATCGGTGATTTCAACCCCGGTCAGTACCTGACCTTTGGGCAATTTCAGCACGCTCCGGGAATCGAAACCTGGTTCCTCGCCGATACGGTCATCGCGCTTTCGAATCCGGTGTACGGGAACATTCCCGACATCCACTATATTCTGGAGGCGCGCTATCGCGGGGCGAAAGTCGTCGCGATCGCGCCCGACAAGAATGCCACTTCCCAGTTGGCTGACATGTGGCTGCCGGTCAACTGGTCGGCCGACCCGGCGCTGTGGCTCGGCGTCTGCAAAATCCTGATCGATAAAGGGTGGGTCGACCTCGAGTTCATGAAGGAACAGACCGATCTCCCGGTGCTGGTCCGCGGGGACGATCAGCGGTTCCTGCGCGCGTCCGATTTAACCGAAGGCGCAGACGGGGAGCAGCACTTCGCGATCAACAGCGCCACCGGCAAACCCGAGCCGCTGCCCAAGGGCACGCTTGCGATGCCGTTCGACTACGCGCTGGAGGGCAAATGGAAAGTTACCCTCAAGGACAAGAAGCAGATCGAGGTCACAACGGTCTACGAGCTGCTCAAAAAGCGAATCGCTGAATACACGCCGGAAAAGGTGCAAGAGATATCGGGCATCCACCCCGATCAGCTCGCCCAGTTGGCCGAACTCGTCAAGCCGCCGCGCAAGGTGTTCGTCTTCGTCAACTGGAACGCCGGCAAGCTCTACCATGGCGACCTGCTCGAGCGCTCCTATTGCTACATGCTCGCGCTCACCGGAAACGTCGGCAAGGCGGGCACGGGATCGCGGGGATGGTCGGCCGGGGCCGAGTATATCGGCGGCGCCGCCGTCGTCGGCGGGATGCCCAATGAGGTGCTCGAGACCGGCGATCCTTTGCTTCACGCGATGAATATGTCGCAGAAGATACAGGAAGACTATAAGACATATTTCAAAATGGACCCGACGATGCCTCCGCAAGAGGCTTCTTTGGGTGCGCTCCGTGAAGGTCTCAGGATGAGCGGCACGCTGTCGCCGCCGGTTTGGCTCTGGTACCACCACGCCGGTTACAAGGAGGTTTGGGACAAGTTCCTCGACGACCCAAACGCGCCCAAGAAAATCAGCGAGTACGCGGAGGAATCGCTCGCCGCCGGCTGGTGGAACGGGTTTGTACACCCCGCCAAGGACGTCACTCCAAAGGGGCTGCTGGTATCCGGATCGAATCCGCTCCGCCGTCATCGCGGCGGCATGAACACCTACCTGAAAACCTTGTGGCCGAAGCTCGAGCTAATCGTGGTTTTGGATCCGCGCTGGAGCACCACCGGACTCTACGCCGACTACGCGCTGCCGGCCGCATCGTTCTATGAGTACGCCGACGCCAAGTACTCGACGCCGGCGACCCGCTTCAGCACATTCACGGACCAGACCGTGCCGATGCTCGGCGAGTCCAGATCCGACCGCCAGATCACGCTTGCCCTGCTCAAACGCATTCAGGAACACCTGCTGAAGCGAGGCGTGGAAAAGTACATGTCCTTGGACCGCGAGATCGTCGTCAAGGAGCTCTACTGGCGGGCTTCCTTCGGAGGACGCTACGGCGAAACCAACGAAGACGAGGAACGGCTGGTAAACGACACCTATAACGCGCTCGGGAAGATGGGCTGGTTCGAAAGCCTCGACGGGGAAGAGCTCACGCTCGACAACCTGCGCAAGAACGGCAAGGCGTGGCTGAGTGGTCGCCCCGCCTGGCACGCGACCGTGGTCCAGAACTCGGATATCGTTCCGGGCGAGATATTCTGGCCCTTCCGCGATCAGCTCGAACAAAAGGTGCCGTACGCGACCACGACCCGGCGAATGGAGTTGTACCTCGACCATCCGTGGTTCATCGAGGCCGACGAGCACCTCGTCCGATACAAGCAGCCTCCCTTCATCGGCGGTCATCAGCCCTTGCGGCTTACCAGCGGACATCTCAGATGGAGTGTCCACTCGAACTGGGTAGTGTCCTACGAGATGCTGAAGCTGCATCGCGGTGAGCCTTTCGCCTTCATCAATAGCGACGTTGCGAAGCAAAAGGGCATCGCGGATCATGATTATATCCGCGTATACAATGACTACGGCTCTTTCATAACCCGGGCGAAGCTCAGTTCCTGTACCCGGCCCGATCAGTTGGTCATCTACCACGCATGGGAGCCGTATCAGTATCCTAATTGGATGCCGTACGATGGTCTGCTGCCCGGCCCGCCCAAGGGCCTGCACTTCGCAGGCGGCTACCGCCATTACGAATACACCCTGTGGAACTGGGCTCCTTCGCAGTCGGATCGGCAGACCAACATTGACTTCGAAAAGGCGAGTCCCCAACCGTAGTTGCGGAGGCCGTGAAAATGGCAAACGGATCGGATAAGCCTCAGGGCGCCGTCGTGAAACGGGACTCCGCGCAGGAGCAGCGCGAGTATTTCGAATGGGACAGCTGCAAGTGGGGCACCCATCGGGTGAACTGCTATCCGGGCAGTTGCCCGTTCCGGGTCTATGCCAAGGACGGCAAGGTGATCCGCGAGGAAATCTCGTGCAGCTATCCGGAGTTCGACGATCCCGACTCGAAGGTGCCCGACTACAATCCGCGCGGATGCCAGAAGGGCTATCAACATTCGCGCTCGATGTACGGCCCCGACCGGGTGTTGCACCCGATGAAGCGGGCGGGCGAGCGCGGCAGCGGAAAATGGGAAAAGATCTCCTGGGAGCAGGCCTTCGAGGAAATCGGCGACAGGATCGCCCACGTCATCCAGAAGTACGGTTCCAAGGCGTTGATGGACGACCACTGCGCCAACGGCATCGGAGTGTTTCGCGGCGCCGCAGAGGGCTCGACCACCGGCATGACTTCGTTGCTCGGTGGAGTGAGCCTCGATCTCGACTTCGTGAGCGGTGACTTCAAGGTCGGCCAGTGGCTGACCTTTGGCGAGATGCATCACGAGCCCGGCATCGAGAACTGGTTCCTGTCCGACACCATCATCCTGATGTCCAACCCGGTGTACGCGAACATTCCCGACATTCACTACATCCTGGAAGCCCGCTACCGCGGCGCCAAGATAATCGCCGTCGCACCGGACAAGAATCCTTCCTCCCAGTTTGCCGATATCTGGGTGCCCATCGACTGGTCGGCGGACCCGGCGCTGTGGCTCGGGGTAGCAAAGATTCTGATCGACAAGGGATGGATCGACGAGCCCTTCGTCAAGGAACAGACCGATCTCCCGGTCCTGGTTCGATCGGATAATGGCCGGTTCCTGGCAGAGTCCCACCTTCGCGAGGGCGGAGACGCTGAACAGTTCTACGCGATCGACAGCAAGACCGGACAGCCTGTGCAGATGCCCAAGGGCACGCTTGAGATGGCCGCCGACTATGCCCTCGACACGCGCGCCAGCGTGCGCCTGAAGGACGGCAGCAAGATCGAGGTCCGAAGCGTTTTCAACCTGCTCAAGGAGCGTCTTCTCGACTACACGCCGGAGAAGGTTCACCAGATGTCGGGTGTTCACCCGGAAACGCTCCAGCAGATCGCCGAGCTCTGCCGGCCGCCCCGCAAGATCTTCGGCTATATCAATTTCGTTCAAGGCAAGCTCTATCACGGCGACCTGCTCGAGCGCTCTTATTGCTACATCCTTGCGCTGACTGGCAACGTCGGCAAACCGGGCACCGGCACCCAGGGATGGTCGCCGGGAACGGAGATCTCGGCTTCGATGGCGGCGATCGCCGGGATGCCCAAGCAGGTGATCGAATCGGGCAACCCGATCGCCGGGGCCGCGACCATCTCCCAGATGATGATGGAGGATTACAAGACGCGCTTTAAGATGGACCCCACGATGCCGCCGGTCGAGGCCGCCAACGGCGCGACGCATGAGGGCCTGAAGGCGTCGGGCACGCTCACGCCCGGAGTTTTTCTCTGGTATCGCCACGCCGGATACAAGGAGGTCTGGGACAAGCATCTGCACGATCCTTATACCGACAAGAAGATCAGTGACTACGCTGAAGACGCAGTCGCCAAGGGCTGGTGGGACGGATTCGACCAGAAAGTTACACCGCGCGCCATGTTCGTATCAGGATCGAATCCGCTGCGCCGTCATCGCGGCGGGATGAATACCTACATAAAGACCCTGTGGCCGAAGCTCGAGACGATCGTCGTGTTCGATCCTCGCTGGAGC